>Ga0182015_10000116_pt1 | contig 107242 bp, 88 predicted proteins | sample 712P3MmetaG_FD_120478 | JGI IMG/M metagenome (GOLD analysis project Ga0182015, IMG submission 120478) | Permafrost microbial communities from Stordalen Mire, Sweden - 712P3M metaG | ecosystem: Environmental > Terrestrial > Soil > Wetlands > Permafrost | place: Sweden: Stordalen | collected...
CGCGCGTCGGAGCACGCGCTTCAATTCTCACTTTGACTAGCCCTCCCTGATGTAAGTAGCTTCATGCAACAGATTGCGGAGCGGATGATAACAGATGACTGCAATTCCAAAACGCAAATCGGAATGGCCGAGCGAACTGCTCGCGCGGTTCGTGCTGGGATTCGAAGGCGGGCGCGTGACGGAGGAACTCGCGTCGCTGCTGGAAGGCGGACTTGCGGGCGTCGCCATATTTGCGCGCAATTATCGCAGCATCGAAGAACTGCGCGCGCTGGCGGCGGAGATCCGGCGCGCCGCGCGGAGGCCGGTGCTGATCGGCATCGATCAGGAAGGCGGGAGCGGGCGGTTCGCCCTCGCGGCACCATTCACGATGTGGCCGAGCGCCGCGGCGCTGGGGCGCAGCGGCGACGCGGCGCTTGTGGAGCAGATCGCGCGCGCGATGGGGCGCGAGCTGCGTGCGGCGGGGGCCAATCTCGATTTTGCGCCGATGCTCGATTTGCACATTCGGGCGGAGAGTCCGATCACGCGGGAGCGGAGCTTCGGCGCCGACCCGGAACTTGTCGCGCGGATGGGCCGCGCCGTTGCGCGCGGACTGCGCGAAGGCCGCGTGTTGAGCTGCGCGAAACATTTTCCCGGGCATGGGGATACGCGGACCGATCCGCATCTCGATTTGCCGATGTTCTCGGGGACGATTGAGCGGCTGGAAGCGGCGGAGCTGATTCCCTTCGCGGCGGCGATCGCGGAATCGGCGCCGCTGATCATGACGGCGCACATTTTGCTGCCGCAGATCGATTCCGAGCGGCCGGCTTCGCTTTCGCGGCGAATTCTTACTGGACTGCTGCGCGAGCGGATGGGATATCGCGGCGCGATTATCGCCGACGATCTGGGCATGGGCGCGATTGCGAAAACTTTTAGCGCGGGCCAGGCGGCGGTGGAAACGTTCGCGGCGGGCGCGGACCTGGCGATGCTGTGCCACGACGAAGCCGCGATTGCGCCGGCGATCGATGCGGTTGCTCGCGCGCGGGACGCTGGACGATTTGACGCGGGCGAATGGCGCGCGAGCGGCGCGCGGATCGAGCGGTTGCGGACGGCGGCGGAAGCGGGCGCGGATACGGAGACATCGGGTAACCGCGAGGTGCCAGCGATTGGTTGTGAGGCGCATCGCGCGCTGGCCGACGCGGCATTTCGGCGCGTGAACGAAAATCAGAAATCGTGAGGAAGCGCCGGCGGGGCGCGGAAACGAAAGGCTAATGGGAAGCGGCGGCGGTCTTCACGGCTTTTTCGGCTTCGACTTTTTCGTGGGCGAGTTGCGGTTCAAAGCAGCGGCGGCAGCGCGCTTCGTACATTCCGCCGGCGCCGACGACGATCAGATCGTCGGAGGCGACCAGGCGCTGCGTGTGCGCTGCGGGATTGCCACAACGCATGCAGATGGCAAGAAGCTTGGTGATCTCTTCGGCTTCGGCGAGAAGACGCGGCATGGGCTCAAAGGGGCGGCCGAGATAATCGGTGTCCAGGCCGGAAACGATCACGCGCTTGCCGGCGTCGGCGAGCTGATTGCAGACCTTCACGAGCGAATCGCCGAGGAATTGCGCTTCGTCGATGCCGATCACTTCGGTGCGCGCTTCGACGCGCGCCAGAACTTCGGCTGCATCCTTCACGATTTCGGAGCGAATGCCGAGGCCGGAGTGAGAAACAATTTCCGTGTGGGAGTAGCGATTGTCGATCTGCGGCTTGAAAATCTGCACGCGCTGGCGCGCGATCTCGGCGCGCTTCAGGCGACGGATGAGCTCTTCGCTTTTGCCCGAGAACATCGGGCCGACGATTACCTCGATCCATCCCATGTTGCCGGTGACGATGTCCAAGCGGTTCCTCCGGGGCGCGCGTGTGCTGCAGGCGCTAATCTAACACAGCAACCGCCGAAGGCACATCAGACCGTTCGCCCTCAATCCGATCCTCGCTGAGCGCGTGCCTCCGCGGCGGCGTACATGGAGGCGTTGAAAAATGGGGCGAAGGCGTTGATCGCGGCGGTGCGGAAGGAATCGCGGCGCGTGATCAGGCCGGCGGTGAGGACGCCCCAGGCGCCTTCGGCGTCGCGCACGCCGCGGCGCGCCGCGAGGGCGTCGATGGCTACGCTGAGAGAGACGCCGCGGTCGAGGACTTCGGCCGCGAGCGATTCGGGCAGGGAGATTGCGCCGGATTGGCCGAAGGCGCCGCGGCCGGAGCCATCGGTTACGTAGGCCCAGCTGGAGAGAAACACTACGCGGCGGCGATTTGAATCGTCGCGCGCCGCGCCCGCCGATTCTTCGACAACGTCGAGGCCGCCTTCCAGGCCGACAAAAAATTGCCACGGGAGATTTGCGTCGCGCGCGATTTGCAACAGGGCTTCGGCGCGATTGCGGGCGCCGGCCATCGAATCGGCTCGGGTGAGTGGGGTTTCGCGGACGCCGGAGGGGACTTCGCGCGCGACGATTTCAAAGCGCGCCGCCAGCGCCGAAATGCCCGGCGTCAAACTCGCCGCCAATTTCGGCCAGAGGGCGGCGAGCGCGTCGCGCACGGCGTCAAGCTTCGGGCGGCGCGTGCTGCCGACGGCGATTTGGATCAGCGGCGCGGTGTCGTTCAATCTTTCCAGAGCGGTGCCTGCCTTTCGCGGCCGTAGCGATCGAGCAGAAATTTCTTAAGCTCGTCGATCGAATCGAAGACGTGGTCGGCGCAGGCCAGCATCCAACCGCTGATTTCCGCCGGCGGGACGTCGGTGACCATGTACACCGGAATGCCGCGGCGATAGGCGAGCGTGAGTTCGGCGGATGTGCCGCCGCTGACGGCGGCGGCCTCGGTTGCGGTGAGATGGCAGATCAAATAATCGGCTTTGTTTTCGATCAGATCGAGATCGAAGCGGATGATTTTGCGGACGGCGCGGCGAAATCGCTCGACGTCGGAACTTTTCCATTCGCGGAAGTGGGCGGTTTCTTCGTCGGTAAGATTTTTCTTTTCGTCTTCAGCGGGATCGTAGACGCGATGGCCGAGGTCCTGGCTGAGGAAAGGGGCGAGTTTGCGGCGCCACAACTTGCCGCCGTCGGCGGAGAACTCGATCGGACCGCAAAGGTAAGCGAGCATTGGCGTTCGCGACGGATCGAGGCGTGCCGGACCGAAAGGATGGAGCGGCCGAGGGGACTCGAACCCCCGCCTACAGCTTGGCAAGCTGTCGTACTACCCCTATACTACGGCCGCTCAGAACAGCCAATTTATAGCATGGGCGCACAGCGCGGACAAGATCGCGGGGCGCGCGGTGCGCGGGCGCGCGCGGCGCGGCAGACGTTCGAGAGTGCCAATGATGCAGCCTTCGCGCGATTCGTGCGAGTTCTAGTGAACTTCGAGCACTCGCGCGGATCGCACGACCGGCGATTTTTTCTGGCGCGCGGCGAAACGAGTCGCGCGTCCGCGATCGGTGTATATGCGCCCGAAGCGCTCTCCATCGCGGTAAAAGACGGTGACCTGCCAATGGCGGTGTTTGCGGCGCTGATCGGTTCCGAAGCTTGTTTCTCTTTTCTTTTTGGCTTTGGGTTTTGAGGGTGCTGTCGCTTTGACCAATTTCTTCATTAAGGGGAACTCCGTAGTTGAGGTCGATCGGATGAGTTCAATTGAACTGACCTGCCGAACACTATCGCAGTGAAATAAGGGACCGCGCAAGTACCGCTCTCATTAGTGGCCGTACTTATATATATCGAGCGGACGATGATAGCAGAGGCAGGGGCGGGTCAAGACGACATTCGCGGCCGCGAGGTCCGGCGGTGCCCGCACAGCTGCGAGGGCCAATGCGAGCCGTACCGGACCCCAACCGTGCGCTACGGGTGAATGCGGCCGCGGTCGTCTGGTGTGACGGTACGCCGCGGGAGCGCGGGAAACCATTGGCCGGGCGGACAGAACTGGTACAGGCGGGGGTTGCCGGACAAGCACGGGACCGGCAACCGTTTCCGCGCGCGAACATCCAATATTGTGATGGAAATCAGAAGATCAATCGTTGCACTCGCGCGGGCTGGGGCGAGCGAGAATGGTTGAAACGCGGCCGCGCCAATTGATGGAACGGAAATGAAACTTTTTCCGCGCGCGAGCGTTTAACAAGCAGGCAGGGTGAACGGAGCTCAGGTCTGAAGAACGGATGAGCCCGGACAATCAGGGAGACGGGAAGGAACGAAGTGAAATGAGCGAAGAACGAAAGCAACCGCTGGACATTGAAAATCTAAGGAATTATCCCCCCGAGGTGGTTGACGAATTGCGCCGGCTGCTGGCATCGGATGCGCCGGCGCGTCCGGATCCGCATCGCGCGGACTTTTATGAATTGGACGGGCCAACGCGCGTTTTTTACGTGCACGTATCGGCGGCGATCGGGAGCGTGCTGCTGCTGGGAATCTGGCCGAGAGAAGGCGCGGCAAGCGCGACTTCGATCGGTGACAAAAAGCAGGCGGAAGCCGGAACGGGAAGTTGGGTCTGCTAGAAAATTAGTTGCGCGCGGCTTCTTCGCGCATGAGTTGCCACAGAGCGCGAACATCCTCTTGTTCGGTCTCAATGGCGCCGATCGAAACGCGAACCATCCACAAACCATCGAGCAGAGCGGGCGTGAGGTAAGCGCGGCCCGAGCGATTCACGCGGTTCACCCAATCAAGCGTATGGCGGTCGAGAGCTTCGCCTTCTAGACCGGCGGGCTGGTGGCGCACGCAGAGCGTTTGCAGGCGAACGGGCGCGAGGACGCGCCACTCGGGCGCGGCGGAGATCTGGTCCGCGAGCCAGCGCGCGTTTGAGAGATCGCGGCGCAAACGCGCTTGCAAGCCGCTCACACCTTGTTCGCGAATCAAACACCACAACTTCAGCGCGCGGAAGCGGCGGCCCAGCGGAATGCCCCAATCCCGGAAATTTTTCACTTCGGCGTCGGCGGCGGATTGCAGGTAGCTGGGATTGGTGGAGAAGACGCGGACAAGATGCTGCGTGTCTCGCACGTAGTAGAGCGAGCAATCGAACGCCGCGCCCAGCCATTTGTGCGCGTTCACAACTAAAGAATCGGCTTGTTCGATTCCCCGCCAGAACGGCCGGCATTCCGGCAGGATCATCGCGGCTCCGGCCATCGCGGCGTCCACATGCAGCCACATGGCGTGGCGCTGCGCGACCTGGGCGACGCATTCTATGGGATCGAAGGCCGTGGTGGCTGTTGTGCCGGTGGTGGCGACAACGGCGCAGGGAAGGCAGCCATCGGCAACATCGCGCGTGATCATTTTTTCGAGCGCGCTGGGGAGCATGCTGTACTCGGCGTCATGCGGCACCACGCGGACGTTGCTCCTGCCGAAGCCGGCGAGCAGCGCCGCTTTTTCGACCGAGCTATTGCTGTGCGCGGCGACATACACGATGAGGCGCTGAGAAGAGGATTGCAGACCGCCGTCAGCCAGGCTGAAGTTCGTGGAACGCTCGCGCGCGGAGATAAGCGCGACGAGCGTGCTGGTCGATGCGGTGTCTTGAATCACGCCGCTCCACGCATCGGACAACCCGAGCATTCGGCGCACCCAATCGGTTGTGACTTCCTCAAGCTCGGTGAGCGCGGGACTGGATTGCCAGGAGAGACCTAGAACTCCGAGGCCGGTGCTGAGGTAATCGCCAAGGACGCTGGCCAGCGCGCCGTTCGACGGGAAGTAGCCGAAGAAGGCGGGATGCTGCCAGTGCAGAAGGCCGGGCATTATGATGCGATCGAGATCGCGGAAAACCACGTCGAAGGATTCAGGCTCCTTGGGAGGATCGGCCGGCAATTGCTTGCGAATTTCGCCGGGGACAGTTTGCGGCGTGACCGGCAGCGATGCGATGCGGGCGCGGTAGTCCGCGACCCAGTCGATGAGCTGATGGCCGAGCTTGCGAAACTCTTCGGGGGTCATATACTCTGGCCGCCGCGGGCTCAAAGGCGCGAGCGGCGGGAAAGAAGTTTGCTCCCGGAAAGCGTGCGCGCGCAAGATCGCGTGACGGAATTCGGGCGGGTAGCACGTCAACGGGAGACCAACGAACACAATGGGAATGCGCATTCTGGTGACCGGCGGCGCCGGGTACATCGGCAGCAGCGTCGCGGCGCAATTATTGGAATTGGGCCACAGCGTGGTCGTGATCGACGACTTTCGCCGCGGTCACCGCGGAGCTGTGCCCCAGGGCGCGGAACTGGTCGTTGGGGATGTGGGAGACGGAGATTCGCTGAAGCGCGTGTTTTCCGGCGGCGTGGACGCTGTGATGCATTTCGCGGCGCTTTCGGAAGTGGGCGAATCGATGCAGAATCCGGCGGCCTACTTCGGGAACAATACGGGCAACACGCAACGGTTGATCGAGGCGATGCTGGCGCACGGTGTGAAGAAGCTGGTGTTTTCCTCGACGGCGGCGATCTTTGGCAGCCCGGAGCGCTCGCCCATCGAAGAAATGTCGCCGGCGCGGCCGACGAATCCGTACGGCGAATCGAAACTGCAAGTGGAACGCATGCTGTGGTGGTTCAACCAGATCCACGGGCTGCGATATGCGACGCTGCGCTATTTCAATGTGGCCGGCGGGAGCGCGAATCGCGGAGAGGATCACAAGCCGGAATCGCATTTGATTCCGCGCACGCTGCAAGTGGCGCTGGGGCAATTCGAGAGCATCAAAGTTTTCGGCGACGATTACGCCACGCCGGATGGGACATGCGTGCGCGATTACATTCACGTGAGCGATGTCGGGCAGGCGCATATTCTGGCGCTCGAAAAGCTCGAGAGCCGCGCGCCGCTGATTTACAACCTGGGAAACGGGAAAGGCTTCAGCGTGCAGGAAGTGGTGGAGGCGGCGCGGCGCGTGACAGGCCACGCGATACCCGCGGAGATCGAGGCGCGGCGGCCGGGCGATCCGCCGGTGCTGGTGGCGAGTTCGGAAAAAATCAACCGTGAACTGGGATGGACGCCGAAATATGCGGCGCTGGAAACGATCGTGGCGAGCGCGTGGGAATGGCACCGCGCGCACCCCGGCGGATACGGCGACGCGCAGGACTGAAGTCCGCGCGCGCCGGCGATTGCGTTACGTAAAAAGTTGGCGGATCAGGAAGAGGCCGAGGATCGCTGCGAGCAGCGTGTAGAGCGCGCCGTGGCCGTAAAACTCGTCAACGCTGACGATGACCGGCGGAATGCCGGGACCGCTGGGCGTGTTCGGCGTGAAGGGCGTGCCGAAGATCGGCGGCGGCGTGAAACCCACGGTGGAGCAGCAGGACGGCGGAGGAGTGCCGCCGCCGGGGGCGCCGCTCGGCGGAACGCTGGCCGGGATCGCCAGAGGCGTGTTCGAGAAGGGCGTGAAGGTCTCGACGATTGTGTCGGTGTCGGTTGGCTCATCGGATTCCGCGGGACTTTGCGGGGCGTAGGAAATCATGTTGCCGCAGCGCACGCGGATGAAATTCGTTCCGTCGGTGATCACTTCCTCGCCGGCCATGATCAGTTCCGGCTTGCTCGACCAGTAGATTCCCTTGCCATCCACGCGGTAAGAAATGTAGGCCATGATGTTGTGGTCAAGGCGGATGAAGCGCGCGCGGGTGATGTCAAAACCTTTGTAGTGCTGGGCGGCGAGCGGGTCGGTGGCGATGACGTTCAGCAATTCGCCGAGCGAGTGAATTCCACCCTTGACGATGGAATGTCCGTAGACGGCGCGAGGCGATTCGACCCAGCGTGAGGAAGCGGAAACCAGCCTGCCCGACGTCGCGGCGCGAGCAGAAGAGCTACTGTGGCTGGCGACGGCGGTGCTTGGGCGAGCCGGGGCCGGGCGCGGGCGTTTGCCGAGAAGTCCGACGCCCCACATCACGGCGACCAGGCAGATGCTCGTCATCACGAGAATGCGGATTCGCGATGCGGCGTTACGCGTTCGCAGCAGCAGATAGATGGCAACGATCATAGCGGCTGCGATAGCCGATACTGTGAATCTGCCGGGAAGCGTGAGCAGAAGTGACGCCATGGAATGGGCCCTCTTTCACGTACAAAGGTAGCGGCGGGGTAAGGGAGCAGCAATGGTTCAAGGGTACGGAGAGGAGTGTGCCCAGGGTAATGGTACCGGGTCGAGTGAGATATCTTGTGCAGTTTCAGAACGATACAGTCACATACCCTCGCCGTTACGTATCGCGCTGGGAAGCGACCGGAGCGAGCCAAAAACGCGTGGCGAATGCTACGGGGAGCGGTGTAGGATTCGCGGCAGGGAGGCGCGCCGAGATGCTCGATATTGGAAGTTTGCCGAAGATGGTTGGAACGCGCGGGATTACGGGACGGCGAGCGCCGGCGATGGTTCTTTTTCTTTGCGCGGCGATGGCCGCGGGATGCGGGCACTCATCGACGGCGGGGACGAGCGGCTCCGACGGCTCAGGGACGGCCGGGGCGGACTCCGATTCGAGCGCCGAACAGGCGGCCGCGAACGCGCTGAAGACGACGCCACTGACCCAGGCCGATATCGACCTGTACACCGACATCATGAAGACGGCTGCCGACAAGGTGACGAATGCGACGGGAGACGATCGCGCGGCAATCGACCTGATGAAGAAAATGAATTCGGGGCAGCCGAGCGGGACGGTGACGCCGGACCAGACCGCGCTGCTGGTGCGGGGCACGCAGCTGGCGCAAATCGACGAACAGATTGCGGCGCAACGCGGGGTGCAGCCGCGCTACGACGCGATCCGGGGCGTGATCGAGGGCCTGGTGGGCCCCATGGTGTGCACGAGTTGCAGCGGCGACGGCGGCGCGCAGCCGGCGAGCGCCGCGCAACAACAAGAATGGGCTGCGGAAGAAGCCGTGCAGAAAACGGACCTGCAGCTGTTGCAGCCAAACAGCGCGGAGATCACGAACCTGCAGAAACAGGTGCGCGGATTCCTGACGAATCAGGGCGGCGGTTGATCATCTCTGCCATGAGGGCGGCGAACCGGGACTACCAACCGTGCATGGTGCCGTCGAGTTTGCGATTGATGGGCAAATAGGCGCGGCGGTAGGGGAATTTCGCGGCCAGCGCTTCATCGATATCCACACCCAGGCCAGGTTTTTCGCCGGGATGCAGCGTGCCGTCGGAGAAGGTGTAAGAGTGGGGGAAGACGCGGTCGGTTTCCTCGGAATGGCGCATGTATTCCTGGATGCCGAAATTGTGGACACTCAAATCGAAATGCAGCGCGGCGGCGACGCACACGGGGCTTAAATCCGTGGCGCCGTGGCAGCCGGTGCGCACGTGATAGATTTCGGCAAGATTCGCGATCTTGCGCAGCGGCGTTATGCCGCCGCCGTGCACGACGGCCGTGCGAATGTAGTCGATCAATTGTTCCTTGATGAGCTGCTCGCAATCGTAAATTGAGTTGAAGACTTCGCCAACGGCCAGCGGCGTGGTGGTGTGGCGGCGGATCAGGCGAAAACTTTCCTGCAATTCGGCGGAGACGGCGTCTTCGAGCCAGAAGAGATGATAGGGCTCGAGGCTTTTGCCGAGGCGCGCGGCTTCGATGGGAGTGAGGCGATGATGCGCGTCGTGCAGAAGCGGCAGATCCTCGCCGAACTCGCGCCGCAGGCGGGCGAAGAGTTGCGGCACGAAATTGAGGTAGCGCTCCGTGCTCCAGGTGCTTTCCGAAGGCAGGCCCTCTTCGGCGGGCTCGTAATGCATTTTGCCTTTGCCGACGCCGTAAGTGCTGGCGACGCCGGGAATCCCGGATTGCGCGCGGACGGCTTTGTAGCCGAGCTTCACGTAGTGAGCGACGGCTTCGACGGTTTCCTCGATGTCGGCGCCATTGGCGTGGCCGTAGACCAGGATGGATTCGCGAGATGCGCCGCCGAGCAACTGATAGAGCGGCGCGTTCAGACTTTTTCCCTTGATGTCCCAGAGCGCCGTGTCCACCGCGCCGATGGCGGCCATGGTGACGGGGCCGCGGCGCCAGTAGCCGCCTTTGTAGAGATACTGCCAGGTGTCCTCAATGCGGCGGGCGTCGCGGCCGATCAGCAGGGGGCAGACGTGGTCGCTTAAGTAGCTGGCGACGGCGAGTTCGCGGCCGTTGAGCGTGGCGTCGCCCAAGCCGTAGACGCCATCCTGGGTTACAATCTTGAGCGTGACGAAGTTTCTGCCGGGGCTGCAAACGATCACTTTCGCGTCGATGATTTTCATTTTGAGTTCGACCTGATACTCCGGGATTTCAATTCTACCGCGCCAACCGAACGCCACCAAGGAGAGCTGATGGGGTATTCAAAACTCGATCTTACGGGCAAGACCGCGGTGGTCGTTGGCGGAACTTCGGGCATCGGACTGGCCATCTCCATCGGCTTGGCCGAAGCGGGCGCGAACGTCGTGCCGACGGGGCGCCGGGTGCCGGAAGTGAAGTCGGCGGCGAAGGCGGTGGAGGCGCTGGGCCCGCGGGCACTGGCGATTCCGAGCGACGTGGGCAGCACGGCGAGTCTGGAGGCGCTGCGCGACGCGGTGCTGGGCGAATTCGGCAGCGTGGAAATCCTGATCAACTGCGCGGGGACGATCAAGCGGACGCCGACGCTCGAGGTTCCCGAGGAGGAATGGAATCGAATTCTGGACACCAACCTGACTGGGACGCTGCGCTCCTGCCGGGTGTTCGGGCGGCAGATGATCGAGCGGAAGTATGGGCGCATCGTGAACATCGCGTCGCTCACGGCGTTTGTCGCGTTCCTGGAAGTGGCGGCGTACGGCGCGAGCAAGGCGGCGGTGAACGGATTGACGCGATCGCTCGCGGTCGAATGGGCGCCGCACGGAATTTGCGTGAACGCCATCGCGCCCGGCGTATTCCGCACCGATCTGAATGCCGCGCTTCTGGACGGCACGGGACGCGGCAAGGAACTCTTGATGCGCACACCGATGAAGCGATTCGGGCGGCTGGAGGAAACGGTCGGCGCGGCCATTTTCCTGGCTTCGGAATCGGCGAGCTTCGTCACCGGACAAGTGCTGGCGGTGGACGGCGGGTTCCTGGCGAGCGGCGTCAACCAGTAAGCCTCGCGGGGCTAGCGCGATGCGCGGCTGGCTCGCGCCTGCTGAACAATTTCGACAAACTTTCGCGCGGCGTCGGCGATCAATTCGGGCTTGCCGGCCTTGAGCGCGGCGGTTTGCACAAGATCGCCGCCGACGCCGAGCGCTTCCGCGCCGGCGAGGATGAAGTCCGCAGCGGTCTCCAGGTTCACTCCACCAGTGGGAATCAGCGGAATCTGCGGCAGCGGGCCTTTGAGCGCGTGAATATATTTCGCGCCTCCGACACTTCCGCACGGGAAAACCTTCACGAAATCCGCGCCCGCTTTCCAGGCCGTAATGACTTCGGTCGGTGAAAGCGCTCCGGGCATCATCACTTTGCCTTCGTCGATAACAAGCTCGAGCGTGGCCAGATCGAGGCCGGGGCTGACGATGAATTGCGCGCCGGCGTCGAGGCAGCGGCGCGCGGCGGCGGCATCGAGTACGGTGCCCGCGCCGATGAGCACGTCCGAACCGTGCGCCTTCGAGAGTTCGTGGATGATTTCGACGGCGCCGGGAACCGTCATGGTGATTTCGACCACGGGAATGCCGCCCTGGCAAACGGCCTCGACCGCGAGCTTTGCTTCGTGAGATGAAGAGGCGCGCACGACGGGGAGCACGCCGATTTCCGTGATGCGCTTTTTGATCTCTTCCCTGTTCATCTGGAGGCTTGCTCCCGTCTCAATTACCCGCGTTCGGTCAGCGCGCGATGCGCGCGCCGCCGCCTTTCATCACTTGTAGAACTTCCTTCAGGGTGGCAGTGGTGGTGTCGCCGGGCGTGGTCATTGCCAATGCTCCGTGCGCCGCGCCGCATTCGACGGCCCACTGCGCGCCTTTGTCCGTGAGAAAACCGTAGATGAGTCCAGCGGCAAAGGAATCGCCGCCACCGACGCGATCGTAGATTTCGAGATCGTCGCGGCGCTGCGATTGGTAGAACGTGCCGTCGTAATAGCAGATGGCGCCCCAATCGTTGCGCGTGGCCGTCTTGGCCTGGCGCAGCGTCGTGGCGACGACCTGGAAGGGGAAATCCTTCACGACATTTTCGATCATGCGCTCGAAGCCTTCGACGTTGAGCTTCGTCAAGCTTTCATCAACGCCGGGCACGGCGTAACCGAGCGCAGCGGAGAAATCTTCTTCGTTGCCGAGCGCGACGTCGATGAAGGGCGCGATGCGGCGATTGACTTCCTGCGCCCGCTTTTTTCCGCCGATCGCGGCCCACAGCGATTCGCGGTAATTCAAATCGTAAGAGACGATCGTGCCGTGGCGGCGCGCGGCTTGCACGGCTTCGAGCGCGACTTCGATCGTGGATTCCGAAAGCGCGCAGAAAATTCCGCCGGTGTGAAACCAGCGCGCGCCCTGCTTGCCGAATACGTGATCCCAATCAACGTCGCCGGCTTTCATCTGCGAGATCGCGGTGTGGCCGCGATCCGAGGCGCCGAGCGCGGCGCGCACGCCGAAGCCGCGCTCGGTGAAATTCAATCCGTTGCGCACGCTGCGGCCCACGCCGTCGTAGGGCACCCAGCGAACCATGGATTGATCCACGCCGCCCTGATAAACCAAATCCTGAAGGAGCTTGCCGACGGGATTGTCGGCGAACGCGGTGACCACGGCGGTGTCCAGGCCGAAGCAGCGTTTCAGGCCGCGCGCGACGTTGTATTCGCCGCCGCCTTCGCACACGTCGAATTTGCGCGTCGTCCAGATGCGCTGATCGCCGGGATCGAAACGTAGCATGATCTCGCCCAGCGCGATCATGTCCCAGCGAACTTCCTGCTTCGATTTGATCTTCAAAGCCATGAAGCGTCCTCCCGAAAATAACGCAGCTCTACGTTTCCACCTGCGCCGGCTCGAGGCGCGGCACCAGAATCTGAATCACGGACAGCGCGACCAGATACGCAAATCCCGCGATGATCAGCGGGATCTGGTAGCTTCCCGTGCGTTGCAACACGTGGCCAACTGTTTTGGCGATCACCATGCCGCCGATCGCGCCGGCGGTGCCGCCGATGCCGACGACGGAGCCGACAGCGCGCGTCGGGAACATATCCGAGGGAAGGGTAAACAGATTGGCCGAAAATCCCTGATGCGCGGCGGCGGCCAAACCGATCACGGCCACGGCCAGCCACACGTGATTGCTGCGGTCGGCGAACATCACCGGCGTGACGGCCAGCGCGCAGATCAGCATGGCGGTCTTGCGGCCGGCGTTGATGGTGGCGCCGCGTTTGATCAAAAAGCCGGAGATATATCCGCCGACGAAACTGCCAACATCTGAAATCAAGTAAATGATCGCGATCGGCCAGCGAATCTGGCCAATCGTCAAACCGAAGCGGCGCTGGAAAAAGTCGGGCGCCCAGAAAAGGTAGAACCACCAGATCGGATCGGTCAACAATTTGCCCATCGCGAACGACCAGGTTTGCCGCAGCGGCAGCAAGCGGCTCCAGGGAATTTTTGAAGCCGTGCCCGGCGGATCGGAATTGATGTACGCCAATTCGCCTTTCGAGACCCACGGATGCTGCGCGGGATGGCGATAAAGCGCGAGCCACAGGATGACCCAAAGGAAGCCGAGACCGCCGATCAGGTAAAACGCCCACTGCCACGGGAGACCCCAGCGGATGGTGATGAGCACCACGACAGTCGGCGTGATGATCGCGCCGATGCTGGTGCCGGCGTTGAAAATGCCGGTGGCGAACGAGCGGTCTTTTTTCGGGAACCATTCCGCCACGCACTTGATGCTCGCGGGAAACAGGCCGGACTGGCCCAGGCCCAGCGCCGCGGCCGCGATCATGAAGCCGGTGAGCGAGCGCGCCAGCCCGTAAGACATCGAGGCCAAGCTCCAAAAGATCATGGCGGCCGCGAACGAAATGCGCGTGCCCAGGCGGTCCACAAGGCGTCCGGCCATAACGATGCCGATCGCGTAGCACGTCTGGAATGCGAAGACGATGTTGCCGTAATCGATTTCGTTCCATCCGAAGGAGTGTTGAAGGGTCGGCTTCAGAACGGAGAGGACCTGGCGGTCCATGTAACTTTTCGTGGTGGCGAATAGCAGAAGGCTGCAAATCACCCAGCGGAAATGGCCTACCGACTCGAGAATCTTGCCGCCCGCGCCGTGCTTCGCTGGCGACGCGGCCGCGACGGCATCCGAGGATGATCCTTCCATCATTTCTCCAAACTCTCCAGGCGCACCATCGGTCCCAGGCGTTCCCCAGCTTGCGAGCTGCGTCCGCGCGACAAGACTATACGGGCAAATGCGCCCGCTCGCCGAACTCGACGAACATTTTTTGATCGATGGCCTGATTGCCCAACGCCACGGTGACGCCCGTCATCCAGCCCACGGCTTCATCCACTTCCGGACGCTTAGTATTGCGCAGGCAATCGAAGAATGAACGGGACGCAAGATAATCGAGATTGGCTTCGAGTCCATCAGGAACCTGGAAAACGTCGCCCGGTCCGGCTTGCGGAATCTCGGGATGATAATTCGCCGCGGTGTACGGTCCGCCCTGGATCGCTGCCGCACCCGGAACGGCGGAGTTTGGTCCGCCCGGCTCGGTGTATTGCGTGCCGCCGACCTGAGTGAGCACGATCGTGCCGGTGGTGCCCAGAATTGCGGCGTGCATTCCCTCGTAGGAGCTTGTGAGGCTCGCGCTGAAAACCAGCGACTGTCCGCTAGGATAGCGATAGGTTACTTGCACGTTGTCGGGCAGTTCGCGGCCGTCCTTCCAATAGTCGATTCCGCCGGAGCCCGCAACCGAAACCGGCATCGTGCCGAAAATCTCAGTGGCCCACTGAATGTGATGCGTGCCAAATTCGGCGAGGATGCCGCCGGACATGTCGCGGTACATTCGCCAGTTGATCAGATGTTCGAGCTTCGCGTCGCTGGGATCGGGCACAGGCCGGCGCCAATTGCTGTTGCGGTGCCAGAAGGAATATATCTGCATGACGCGGCCGATCTTCCCGGCTTTGATTCGAGCGGCGGCTTCCTGAAACCACGGCGCGAAATGATATTGCGTGCCGAATTGATAGGTTTGCTTCGAGCGTTTCACTGCGGCGTAGATGTGATCGCAACCTTCGAGCGTTAGCGCCATATCCTTTTCGCTGTAGACCGGACGCGCGCTTTCGAGTACAGCTGCGACGTGCTCTTCGTGCAGGCCCAGCGGCGTGGCGACGAGGACGGCGTCCACGTCCTTGCGGTCGAGCAATTCACGATAATCGTGGACCGCGGGCGTTTCCTCGCCGGTGATCTGGCGCGCCTGCGCGAAACGCGGCTCGTAAACGTCGCACAGCGCCGAGAAGCGCACGCCGGGCACTTGGAGAAAACTGCGCATCACGTCGAGTCCGCGCGCGCCGGGACCGATGACGCCCACGTTGATCGTGTCGGACGGCGCAACGGGCCGCGCCTTACCCGCGGCCGCGATGGACGACACCGCAGCGAGACTGCCCGCGGCCCTGCCGAAAAATTCTCTGCGATTCACGGCCGGAATCTCCTCGCGCGGATCAGACCGCGGTGGGGCCAATGGCCACGACGAAGTAAGTCGCCGGCGTGGAACCGGGATTCTTGATGCCGTGCTCCTCGTTCGACGCCGCAAATCCGGCCGAGCCGGGACCGATATCGGCGCTTTTTCCGCTCACTGTGATTTCGATTGTGCCTTCGCGCACCAGCCACATCTCGCAGTGCAGATGGTGATGAGGCGGATGGGGCGCGCCGCCGGCGGGCAGAGTGGTTTCGTGTACTTCGACGTGTTCGCCGGTGGCCAACAGGCCTTTGAAAATAGCGCGCATGTCTGAAGCGGCCGTATGCACAACGGCCATTTGATCGAACGGGTAGGCGCCGGACAGGATGAGCGGGATGTTGGCCGACGCGGGAGCGGCTGGCGACATCGCCTGCGCGGGCGGCGCCGAATTTTGCGCTGCGAGCGATTCGGCAAGCAACGCTGCCGGGAGAATCGCGCCGGGCAGAAGCGCGCACAGATCACGCCGTGAGATTTGCATGAAAGCCTCCGTGGCACAGATTGAAGATTTTTTATCGCGCGATCGCGTTCACGCGGTCATCGCGCTTCGACTTTTTCTCCGGGCACTCCCGCGGCGCTGGGCAGTTCGAGCCCCAGATAATCGCGGGCGTTGCCGAAACAGATGTTGCGAATCATGGGCCCGAGCAGCGAATCGTCGTCGGGCAATTCGCCCGCTTCCACGTCGCGGCCAAGCAGATTGCACAGCACGCGGCGGAAATATTCGTGCCGCGGGAAGGACATGAAGGAGCGCGAATCGGTGAGCATGCCGACAAAACGCGAAAGCAATCCGACGTTGGACAAGGTGTTCAATTGCCACTCGATCGCTTCCTTCTGATCGAGATACCACCAGCCGCTGCCGAACTGCATTTTCCCGGCGACCGAGCCATCCTGAAAATTTCCCATGGCCGTTGCGAAGACGTAATTTTCCGCCGGATTCACGTTGTAGACGATCATCTTGGGCAGGGCGTTGTCGCGATCGAGGCGATCGAGATACGCGCAAAGCGAGCGCGCGTGTTCCCAATCGCCGATGGAATCGAAACCGGAATCAGGGCCAAGCATGCGCATGCCGCGCGTGCTGTTATTGCGGATCGCGCCCAGATGGAGCTGCTTGGTCCATCCCTTCTCTGCGTCAAGGCGGCCGAAGAAGAGCATCATGAACGAAGCGAATTTGCGATGCTCGTCGGGCGTGGCCGCGTGGCCGGCGCGCGCGCGATCGAAAATGCGCGCGGCTTCGGCCTCCGTGGGAAAATCGGCGAAAACACTTTCCATGCCATGATCGGAAAGCCGCGCGCCCAGGGCGTTGAAATAATCGTGGCGCGATTTGAGTGCGCGGAGAAAGTCGGCGAGCGCGGCGACATGGACGTTGCTGGCCGCGGCAAGCAGATCGACCCAGGCGTTGAACGGCCCGGGCGTGTTCACGTACAGGGCTTTATCGGGACGAAACGCGGGATAGACGCGGAAGGCGCGCTCTGACTTCGCAAGCTCCTTGTGCTCGGCGAGGTCGCTGCAGGGATCGTCGGTGGTGCAAAGCGCTTGCACGCGGAAACGGCGTAGGATGCGCCGCGTCGTCAATTCTCCGCTGGCCATAATCTCGCCGGCGCGATCCCACACTTTGCGCGCGTTATGCTCGTCGAGGAGTTCGTGAATGCCGAAATAGCGCGCGAGCTCGAGGTGCGTCCAGTGATAGAGCGGATTGCGCAGCGTGTGTGGAACGGTCTTCGCCCACGCCAGGAACTTTTCGTACGGCGTGGCGTCGCCGGTGCAGAAGCGCTCGGCAACACCGTTGGCGCGCATGGCGCGCCATTTGTAATGGTCGCCTTCCAGCCAAATCTCGTACAGATTCAGAAATCTTCGGTCGCCCGAGATATCCGCCGGCGGAAGGTGATTGTGGTAATCGAGGATGGGCTCGCCTTCGGCGAATTCGTGATATAGACGCCGCGCCTTTTTCGTGCCCAGCAGGAAATCTTCGTTAATGAATTGCATCGCCCTGTCGTCTCCCGGCGCCGGCCGCTACAACTTGAACACTCGCTCCATCACGAGCCATTTTTCGCCGGGCTTGGCCTGCGGCAGCGGCTTTTGAAATTTCCACATCAGTTTCTCCCATTCAACCACTTTGGGATTGGAACGGTCCGCCGCGCCCTTTGCGTCAAATGAAAAACTTTCGCTCACATCCATGATCATGAACATGCGCGTGCCGAGCAGGTAGATCTGCATGTCCTCAATGCCGGAGTCTTTGATGCTCTTCAGAATCTCCGGCCAGACTCTTTCGTGGTGTTTCTTGTACTCCGCGATGAGTTGCGGATCGTCTTGCAGATCGAGCGTCAGGCAATAGCGTCGGCTCATGGCACCTTGCGGCTCAAAGCGCCGCTCCGCGGAACGGCAGGACACTCACGCTACATCTGAACGGTCTGCGCGTGCAACCCCGATGCGCTTCGGCGGGACGCGGCGCGGGCATCATGCGGTCTCGATTCCGTAAAAGCGCGCGGCAGTTTCGCCGAAAATCGCCTGCTCAACGCTGCGTTTCTCGGCATCGGCGCCGAAGCGCTGGGCGATGTAAGCGGCAATCAGCTGCTTCACCGAGGAGTACGTTCCGGCGACCAGGCACACGGGCCAATCCGAGCCGAACATCAGCCGCTCTGGCCCGAACGCGTTGAAGAGCACCTCGAAATAGGGCGTGAAATCTTCGGGTTGCCAACGATTCCAATCCGCTTCGGTAATTAGGCCGGAGAGTTTGCAATTCACGTTGGGCGCGGCGGCAAGCTCGCGCATCTGCTTCGCCCAGTCGTCGATCTCTTTCGACCGGATGAGTGGCTTCGCGGCGTGATCCACGACGAACGGCTGCTCGGGCATGCGCTTCGCGAGTTCGACGGCGGCGGGCAGCTGCTTCGGATAAATCAAAATGTCGTAGGTGAAATTGAATTCCTTCAAGCACGCGAGGCCGCGCATGAAATCATCCTGAAGGAGGAAGCGGTCGTCCGGCTCGGACTGGACGATGTGCCGGAAGCCGCGCAGCTTCTTGTAGCGCGAATATTCGCGCAGGCGGTCTCGCACGTTCGCGGCGCGCAAGTCCACCCAACCTACGACGCCCGCGATCGTTTTATGCATCACGGCGAGATTGAGAAGAAACGTGGTCCCTTTGTCGCTCTGGCTGGATTGCACGGCGATCGACGCATCCATCGCGTTGGCCGAAAGCTCGCGCGCGAATTCTTCGGGCAGGAAATCGCGGCGCAGTGCGGCCATCTGGTCCGTGACCCACGAAAACTCGGGCGGATCGTATTTCCAGAAATGCTGATGAGCGTCGATGCGAGTCATATATATAAGTGACGGCGTACAGCAATGGCCGCTCCGGATCAACCGTGAAGCGTGAGGAAGCCCCCATCGATCGAATAATCCGCGCCGGTGATGAACGAAGCCGCGTCGGAGCAAAGAAACAGCGCGAGCATCGCGACTTCATCGGGCTCGCCCATGCGCCCGATGGGCTGGGCCGCAGCCAGGCGCTTCATCATCTCTTCCTCGCGCCCGGGATATGTTTTCTTTACAAAATTATCCACGAACGGTGTGTGGACGCGCGCCGGAGACATGCAGTTGCATCGAATTTTGTCGCCGACGTAATCGCGGGCGATCGAAAACGTCATGGCGCGGACGGCGCCCTTGCTCATGGAATAGGCGAAGCGATCGGCGAGTCCGGCCGACGCGGCGATGGAAGCCAGATTCAGAATCACGCCGCCGCCATTTTGTTTCATTGGCCCGATGCATGCGCGCGTGCAGAGATAGACGCTTTTGACGTTGACGCGGTACAACGCGTCGAGATCCTTTTCCGCGGTCTTCTCGAGGTCGCCGACGAACGCGATCCCCGCGTTGTTCACCAGAATGTTCACCGGGCCGCGCGCGAAGACCTTGGCGAACGCGCTTTCGACGCCGGCGACATCGCCGACGTCGCAGCGGTACGCAGCGACTCCAGCGCTCTCGCCGCCGATTTCACGCGCCGCGGCCTCGGCCGCCGCCAGGTCGAGATCGAGGATCGCGACCTTCGCGCCGCGAGCGGCGAACGTGCGGGCGATCGCACGGCCGATCCCGCTGGCGCCGCCGGTGACCACGGCCGTCTTTCCATCCAATCGAAAATCCTGCGACGCGGAACCCGCGGGGATCACAGCGAGACTCCTCTCTTCCAGGGAATGAAATCGTCTTGCGCCAGCAGTTCGGCTTTCGTGCGGATTTCGCCCGAAGCCACTTTAATCACTTTTTCCAGCAGCGCGTCGCCCGCCTGCTCGATCGTGGTTTCTCCGGTGATGACGCCGCCGGTATCGAAATCGATGATGTCGCTCATGCGCTGCGCCAGCGGCGTGTTCGACGAAATCTTTATGACAGGCGCGATAGGATTTCCGGTGGGCGTGCCCAGGCCCGTGGTGAATAGCACGACGTTCGCTCCCGCGCCCACCTGCGCCGTCACGCATTCGACGTCGCTTCCGGGCGTGCATTGCAGATTCAGGCCCGGCTCGCCTGAATACTCGGGATAGTCCAGCACGGCAGTGACCGGCGACGTGCCGCCCTTTTTCGCGGCGCCCGCGGACTTCATCGCGTCCGTAACCAGACCATCGCGGATATTGCCGGGCGATGGGTTCATGTCAAAGCCGGCGTGGACGGCCTTGGCGCGCGCGGCGTAGTCGCGCATCAAGTGAATGAAGCGATCGCCCACTTCCTTGCGCGCGGCGCGATGAATCAGTTCCTGTTCGACGCCGCACAACTCGGGAAATTCCGATAGGATGCCGCGGCCGCCCAGCGCCGCCAGCAAATCCGCCACATGGCCGACCGCGGGATTCGCGGAGATGCCCGAGAATCCGTCCGAGCCGCCGCACTTCAATCCCACGCACAAATGCGATAGCGGCGCCGGTGTGCGCTGCGCGCGATTGGCCTCAACCAATCCGAGAAATGTTTTTTGAATCGCCGCGGACAACATCGCCGATTCCGAAGGGCTGCGCTGCTGCTCAAAAATGAAAATCGGCTTTTGAAGTTTCGGCGCGCGCCGCGCGATCTGTTCTTCGAGGATCGAAACCTGCGCGTGCTGGCAACCCAAACTCAGCACCGTCACGCCGGCCACGTTTGGATGGTGGATGTAATCGGCCAGCAAGCCGCACAGATTCTGGGCGTCTTCGCGCGTGCCGCCGCAACCGGCCTGGTGGAGTAGAAACTTGATTCCGTCCACGTTCTCAAAGATCGGCGGCGGCGCGGCGCGCTCGAGGCTATTCGAGAACTGGAAGTCGCGAACCTCGTCGACCTTGCCCGCGCGATAGAGTCCGACCAGATCGGCCACGTAGCGCCGGTAAATCGGCGGCGCGGCGAAGCCGAGTTCTTCTTCAAACGCCTGCTTCAACACCAGGAGGTTGCGGTTCTCGCAAAATACCAGAGGCACAACCAGCCAGTAGTTGCGCGTGCCTACTTGTCCATTCGCGCGCAAGTAGCCGTCGAACGTCCGCGATTTCCATTCCGAGATGTCCGGCGGCTGCCAGCGGAAAGATTCCGATTCTTCATGGAATGCCTCCGCATCGTGGCGGATGTTGAAAGTTGTGATGGCCTCGCCCGCGCGAATGGGCGCGGACGCGCGGCCCACCATCACGCCGTACATAATGATGGGATCTCCGGGCGCGAAGGACTTGGCCGCGAATTTATGCTTCGCCGCGACGTCGGTCGCGAGAACGTACGTCTGCCCGTCGACACACACCGATTCGCCGCGCTTCAAATCGCTCAGCGCGATGATGATCGTGTCCTTCGGATCGAGACGTAGCACTGCGTTTTGCATGACGATGGTTCTCTGCCCCGTTGCGGCGTCGGTTCAAACGCCGGAGAAACATTCAGTCGCGGCGAGTGACCACGCCTTGATCGGCGCCGCCGCTGAACGTCACCGGCGTGCTTCCCGCCGCGAAGCGATTGCGAAGCAGTTGAATGTTGTCGTTCGCCGTCCCCGCGACTTCGACGAGCACGTCGTTGCCCGGCGCGGCCGAGCACGATTCCACAACGGCGTTTTGCACTCCGTTCAATTGGATGACGGGCTGCCCCGGATTTGCCTTGTTGGTGCGAAAGCGCAGAATTTCAAGATCGCGCGTGGCGTTCGCCGCGAGTGAAGGGCCGGCGTCGGCGTTGACGATTACGTTGTCAAACGTTACGCCCGCGGCTTCGGAGCACTCCGCGCCCGTGGCGGCGGATTCCACGACGATGTCGCGGAAATATACATTTTGAATCGGGCTTTCGGCCAATCCTTGAATCAGGATGGCGCGCTTGGCGGTGTGAGCGGTTACGTTTGAAAAATAGACGTTGCGGATCGTGGGCGTGGTGGCGTCCACGGGCATGGCCTTGTTCGGGTCGCTGCCCATGTACGCGAGCGTCAGAATCACCGGCTCCTGTTCCAGATTGCGCATGGTCCAGTTGGTGGCGCGAATGTCTTCAATAATGTTGCCGCGTCCGCGGGCGCTCTTAATGTAAAGACCGCGCACTGTTCCGTCGCAGACGCAGTTGCTGGCGGTGACGTTGCGCACGCCGCCGGCGGTCTCACTGCCGATGGCAACGCCGCCGTGGCCGAATCCGAAAACGCAATTGGTGATCGTAATGTTTTCGCAGACACCGAAGGGGTGGTCCGCGATGTACTTGTAGCCGGATTTGATCACGATGCAGTCGTCGCCGGTAGAAATGTAACAATTCGAGATGCGCACGTTGCGGCACGATTCGGGATCTATGCCGTCGGTATTCGGCGACAACTTCGGATTCACGATGCTCACGCCGTCGATCAGCACGTTCTCGCAATCCACGGGATGGATATTCCATGAAGGCGAATTCACGATCGAGATATCGCGGATCACGATATTTCTCGAGCGATAGAGATTGATCATGCGCGCGCGCGGCCACGCCAGCGGCGAGCCGGGCGGATTTTCCGGTTCGCGCTCCCTCAGGCCCATTTTCATTCGCAAGGCCGTGGTCTGATGAAACGCGTCCCACCAGACTTGGCCATTGCCGTCGAGCGTGCCGCGGCCTTGGATGGTCACGTTCTCAAGGTCTGCTCCGGTCAGCAGCGAAGCGTAGATCGTGCGGTCCAATCCTTCCCAGCGCCCCGCAATCGCCGGATAGTCGCTGAAGTTCGTGCTGCCAAGCAGCGTGCCGCCTGCGCCGACTTCAAACACCATATGGCTCTTGAGGAACAGCGGCCCGGTGAGGAACACGCCCGGCGGGACGATCACAGCGCCGCCGCCGATTTTGGAGCACGCGTCAATTGCGGACTGAATCGCAGCGGTGCAGAGCGTCTTACCATCGCCCACCGCGCCGAATGCGGTCACGTTGAAAACGAATTCCGCGCCGGACGCAGCACTTGTAGCCGGAGGAATTGCGGTGACACCTTGCGGCGCGACTGCGGCGCGCGCGTCCCGCGCCAGCAGATCTCCAGCAGGCAGCGCCGCGGCGCCCACGGCGAGACCTTGAATAAATTTTCGGCGCGATGGGGACGAAGCGGGATCAGTGGACATCGAACCTCCTGGCCGCGCGAAACATTTCGCCGTCTCGCCGGCCGCGCTAACGCTTCGCCGAATTCGATATACTCGACGGCGATACACGGGCCGGTTCCTGATACGCGCTGTGCGGATTGATTCTCAGCGCTCAGTCGGATGCCGTCTCGAGTCTCAACTCCCGGGGGATTGTACCAAAAGCCGCACCGAGCGTCGTCTGTCGGCCGCCCGGCAGGTGGCGTACCGGGTGCAATTCCAAGACCAGCGCTCTAAAATGTGGCCCGCAAAATACTGAATCGCGCGGGCAACGCCACCGCCCCGCCGGGCATCTTTGGCTTCGCGGGCAATTTTCAGTTGCGGCTGGCGCGCCGGCGGTCCAAGCGCGTCCGGGACCGGAATCGCGGGGGCGCGGGCCTCAGGGGAGCGGCGCGGAGCCCAAACGACTTTTCGCACAGTAGTTTTACCGGGATTGCCAAATCCGGGGCATAATCTCTGGGCTGCATGGTCGAGGCTCGGTACGTTTCCCGCTCACTTCCAGATGCGGGTCAACATGGGCGAAACTCCTGCGAGCGACGGCGCCCGATAGGCGCTGTATGCCGCGGCGGGCGATAGGATGGATGACTGCCCAATGGGCGGACTCCTCCCGGATAAAGATAAGAGAATTTGGCGCACACATACTAAGGAGTGCCGACAGAAATGATCCGCGGAAGCTGTTCGAGAAACCATCTCGGCCCAGGCTCGCAGATGGTTCACCATCTTATGACTAAGAGTTTCGTATTGGCCATATTGTTCAGTGCGCTCGCCTCAGCTCCGGCCGCGCGCGCGCAATCGGTTACGACGACTGTATTCTCGGGCGCCGCTCCATCGGCCGTGGCCGTGAATCCGGCGACGGACAACGTGTACGTCGCGAATCAGAACGCCGGTTCGGTGACCGTCATCGCCGGCGCGACGAACAACACCGTCAACGTCGGCGTTGGTTCCGGTCCTGACGCGATTGCCGTAAATCCGGTGACCAACCAAATCTACGTCGCGAATCTTGGCAGCGGCACGGTGACCGTGATCGACGGGCCAACCAATACTACGACCACGCTTACTCTCCCGGCAGGAAGCGCGCCCTCTGCCATCGCCGTGGACGCAGCCACGAACAAGGTCTTCGTGGCCGACGAAATTGCCGGCACCGGCAGCGTGACCATCATAAATGGCGCGTCGGATACTCCCGCCGTCACGGCGAGCGTCGCGACGAGCCTTGCACTGGCCGCTGGAGCCGAGCCCACCGCCGTGGGCGTCGATCCAGTAACGAACTTCATCTACGTCGCCACGAATAACGGCGCCGCGGGCGGAGTCACAGTCGTCAATGGCGCGACCAATTCCATCTCCAGCACGGTGGTCGCCGGAAGCGGCCCGATCGCATTGGCCGTCAATCCGATCACGAACACAATCTACGTCGCCAATCAGGGCGGCAACAGCGTTACGGCGATCAACGGATCGACGAACGCCACGACCACCGTTGGCGTGGGAACCAGTCCCGACGCCGTCGCCGTGAATCCTGTCACGAACCTGGTGTACGTGGCCAACTCGGGCGGCGCGGGCAGCGTCTCCGTAATCAGTGGAACGTCCGTCACCGCGACCATCGCCGCGGGGATTGGGCCCGCGCCTTCCGCAATTTCCGTGGACCCCACAAGCAACGAGATTTACGTGGCCAACTACAGCAATAGCAACGGCAGCGTGAGCGCGATTAATGGCGCCACGAACATCGTGCTCGCGACATTGGCCACCGGCGCCGGACCCCACGCTCTGGCCACGGACCCGGTTACAAATAAGATCTATGTCGCGGACCTGGGAACCAACATCGTCACCGTAATCGACGGCGCGACGAACGCTCCCATCGCCGGCTCACCCGTCGTGACCGGAACTTCGCCCTTCGCCGGCGTAACCGACCCTGCGACGAATCAAGTCTTCATTGCCAATTTCGGCAGCTCCAGCGTGACGGTATTCAATGGGCAGACCAACGCCATCAGCGCGACCGTTGCGGCCGGAACTCACCCGATCGCCCTCGCGGACAACCCCGCGACCAGCGAGGTTTACGTCGCGAATCTTAGCAGCGCCAATGTGACCGTGATCAACGCGTTGGCGAATCCACCCACGGCCGTAAACGTGCCCGTTGGAAACGAGCCGGCCGCCGTGGCCGTCAATTCGCTGACCAATAAAATTTACGTCGCCAACGAGCAGGACAACAGCGTCACCATCATTAATGGAGCGACGAATGCGACGGCCACCGTGCCCGTCGGAACCGAACCGGTTGCCGTGGCTGCCGACCCGTTGACGGACAACATCTACGTCGTCAATCAACTGAGCGACAGCGTTACGATCATCAACGGAGCCACGAACGTCACCACCACCGTCGCCGTCGGCACCGATCCATCCGCCGTGGCCATCGATGCGCTGACCGACAAGATTTACGTCGCCAACGACGATGGAACCATGACCGTCATTAACGGAGCGACGAACTCCACCTTGAGCGTCGCCACGGGAAGCCAATCCGCCGCGGTGGCTGTGAATCCGATTACGAACATGATTTACGTTGCCAACGAAGGCAGCAACAACGTGACCATCGTCAACGGCGCGACGAATAGCACTTCAAACCTCTCGACAGGGGGGATGAGCCCCAGGGCCATTGCCGCCAACCCCGTGTCCAACAAGATCTATGTCGCGAATTTCCTGAGCAATTCTTTGACGGTCATCGATGGCGCGACCGACGCCCTCACCACCGTGAACACCGCGAATTCTCCGGCCGCCGTCGTCATAAATCCCATCAGCAACGCGATCTTTATTCCGAATTCCGGCAGCGGCGACGTAACCGTTTTCCCCGAGCAAAGGACGCAGACCGTTCCCCTGACCACCACGATTGCGCCTCTGCCCGGCAACCAATACGTCGGCACCGTACCTCCGCCAACTTTCAATTTCACTACCGCCAGCACATTCGCGCCAGGCACGCCGGCCGTGCAAGACGTCTTTCTCCAGGTGGACACGTGGCAGGGGCCTTGGGTTGCGGCGCCGGTGACCGGCAACGCCGCCTCGGGCGCGCCGCTGTCGATTTCTTCGGGGTCGCATATTCTTTACGCCTACGCCGCCGATGCGCAGTCCGCAACCGCGAACGGCCCAAGCAGCCCGCTGGCCGGAAGCATCGCAGCGTATGTGTTCACGATCGTCCCCGAAGGCACCACGACGGCGCTTACCTCGAACGCGGCCAATCCCAATCCGGCGGGCAGCGCGATCACATTTACCGCGACTGTGGCCCCTGTGATGGGCCATGAGGTTCCCACGGGGCTCGTGACGTTTTCAGACGGCTCGACCACACTTGGCTCGTCCCTGCCCCAAGCCGGCGTTGCGGTCTTCATGATTTCATCCCTGGTTCCCGGGCCACACTCCATCACGGCCACCTATAGCGGCGATCCAAACACGGGAGGAAGCGTTTCCGCACCATTGCCCATCAACGTGGGAGCGCAAACAACGACCATCGCGGTAACGTCGGCACCCAATCCCGGCTTCCTGGGAGGCCCCGTTACGTTCACGGCGACCGTCGTGCCTCAAGTGGGAGGCACGCCGACGGGAATGGTGTCATTCATCAACTCGAGTGCGAATCCAGCCGCAACCCTGGGTCAGGGCGTTTTGCAGGCAAACGGCACTGCGTCGTTCACGACGTCGACCTTGGCCGTGGGCACGTACACAATCAACGCCTCTTACCTCGGCGATGCCTTGGACACTACAAGCACGACCACCGTGCCACTAACCCAAACTGTAGGCGCTGCAACCTTCGTAATTTCCGCCAGCCCTTCCAGCCAAACGGTCACTGTCGGTCAATCGCTGCTTTACGTGATCGGCATTCAACCCGAGGGCAACTTCAGCACCGCGATCGCTTTCAGTTGCGCCAACAATCCCGCGGAAACTGCCTGCGTATTTACGCCGGCGACGGTTACGCCCGGCACGGCCATAACGACGGTATCGCTTGCCATCACGACGACGGTGCCACCCGCAACCACGACGTCGCGCCTGCTGCCACCGTGGGGGAAGCGTCCGATCTACACACTCGGGGCGTTCGGGGGATTTCTTGCGGCGCTGGCTCTGCTTTGCGCGCTGCTTCTTGACGGGCTGCGAAGACAGCGGCGCGGCGCCTTCGCGCGATTTGGGATGGCGGTGGCCCTCGTGAGCGCGATGGCTATGGCCCTCGCCTCGTGCCATTCCGCGCCAGCGGCCACAACCTCCGGGACGCCTTATGGAGAGTACTTGATCACGGTCACCGGCACTTCCGGCAGCACGACCAGTTCAACCAATGTGACGTCCAATATCGACGCCGTGGCCAGCACGAATTAGCGGCGCGAGAAACAACGCTCATGTTAGGGCGCGCGATCTAGGTAGTGCGTTTCGCTCACGCTGCGTAATTTTTCCGCCGCGCTTTCGGGCGTAAGGTCGCGCTGCGGCGTGGCAAGCAGTTCGTATCCCACCATGAATTTTCGCACCTTCGCCGACCGCAGCAGCGGCGGAACGTAATGCGCGTGCAAGTGCCACTCCTCGTGCGATTCGCCGTCGGTCGGACTCTGGTGGAATCCCATCGAATACGGGAACGGCGTCTCAAATAAGTTGTCGTACCGAATCGTCAATCGCCGCAGCAGATCCGCAAGCAAAGTTCTTTCCGCGTCGTTCAACTCCGCCAGATTTGCCGCGTGCCGCCGGCTCAGCACCATCGTCTCAAATGGCCACACAGCCCAGAACGGCACCAGCGCCACGAAAGCCTCGTTGGCGCACACGATGCGCTCCTCGCGCTCGAGTTCAATTTCAAGGTAGCGGCAGAGCAAGCAACTGCCGTGCCGCTCGCGATACTCAATCAATGATCCCTGTTCGAGCGACGGCACGTTCGGCAACTCCGCTTCCGCCCAAATCTGGCAATGCGGATGCGGATTGCTTGCGCCCATCAATGCGCCGCGATTTTCAAAAATTTGCACGTGCCGCACAAATGGCAATCCGCCCAACTCGGTGTACTGCCCGGCCCAGGTTTCGACGACCGCGCGAATTTCTCCGGCCGACATTCGCGGAATCGTCAGATCGTGCCGCGGCGTGAAGCACACCACGCGGCAGCGGCCCGCCTCCGTGCGCGCCACAATCAGCCCGCTTTCATCCACGGGCTCTTGCGGCGCATCGGGCAGCAGCGCCGGAAAATCGTTGTCGAAAACGAATGTGCCCGAATAGGCGGGATTGCGCGCCCCACCGGCGCGAGAGTTGCCCGGGCACAAATAACAATCGGGATCGTAGGCCGGCACGCGTTCCGCCGGAATCGTTTCAACCTTGCCCTGCCACGGCCGCTTCGCGCGGTTTGGCGACACCAGCACCCAATCGCGCGTCAGCGGGTTGTAGCGCCGATGCGGCGTCTGGCTCAGAATCGGATCGCCGGTCGTTTTCACTTCGTTCCCAAAGTCGCCCGCCTCGCGCGCGTCGCGCGGCAACGCGCCTCGCTCAATCCACGCGCCCCGCGCCGTCCGCGGGATCGCACATCTGAATGTCGGCGTGGCGCCCCGTCGCTTCCTCGTACGCGCGCGCCATGTTCTGGCGAAACGATTTCTCCCTGCCCGCTTCCACTAAATTGATCGTGCTGCCGCCGAATCCGCCGCCCGTCATCCGCGCGCCCAGCACGCCCTCCTGGCGATTCGCCAATTCAACCATCAAATCCAGTTCCGGCGAGCTCACCTCGAAAAGCGTTCGCAAGCTCTCATGCGATTCAGCCATGCGCCGGCCAAACGCCCCGAGATCGCCCGCGCCAAGCTCACGCACCGCGGCCAGAACGCGCGCGTCTTCCGCGACAACGTGCGCCGCGCGCCGGTAAATCACGTCCGGCAAATCGCCGCGGCGCCGCTCAAGTTGCTCGATCGTGACGTCGCGCAGCGCCTTCACCCCAGGATAAAACACCGCAAGCCGCGCGACCGCCTCTTCGCATTGAGCACGGCGCAGATTGTATTCCCCGGACGAATTCGCATGCTTCACCATCGTATTGCAGATCACCAGATGCACAGAGTCCGGAATCGGCGCAAGCTCGTAACCAAGCGACCGGCAATCCAGCACGATCGCTTTCCCGGCGCGTCCGAACACCGAAGCGAATTGATCCATAATTCCGCAGCGCGCGCCTACGAATTCGTTTTCCGCGCGCTGCGACACGCGCGCCAGTTGCAGTCCGTCCACCGCAAGCCCCGCGGTGTCCAGCAGCGCGTAGCCGGCGGCGACTTCGATCGCCGCCGACGAACTGAGTCCCGCGCCGATCGGCACCTCGCCATGAATCATTAAATTGGCGCCGCGCAACTCCGCGCCACTGCGCGCGAGCATCACGGCCACTCCCGCGGGATAATCGCTCCACCTGCCGGTGCGCGCCGGTTCGCCCGCCGCGAAATCCCACGCGAACGTATCGGAATAATTTTCGGAGTGAATCACGAGCTTGCGATCCGCGCGCGGCGCTGCCGCCACCCAGCACGTGCGGCCGATCGCCGCGGGCATCACGAAACCGTCGTTGAAGTCGGTGTATTCGCCGATCAGGTTCACGCGGCCCGGCGCGCGATACACGCGCGCTTCGCCCCCGAACTTCGCGCGAAACTTTCTTCGCAACAAATCGACCGTCGCGCTCATGCCTCTCCATCGAACCGCCGTTCATCATCGACCGCGCCATGGAAACAAATGCCGCTTTGCGCGAGCCTACTTTACCCGAATGCGAGATTCAGCAAAACCGCCGCAACGCGGTGGTATGATGCGCGAGTCTAACCAATTGAACCGCGCCCGCCCTATGCTCCGGGCGAGCGGCCCGCTGACTCATCACCATGCCGCCGCTTGGTCGGCCGGCATCGCCAGGGAGAAAAGAATGAATCCGATTCGGCACGCCACGTTGCGTGCATCGGCGGTGGCTGTCGCACTATCGTGTCTCGCGTTGTGCATCGCGCCCGCCGTTTGGTCGCAGTCCCCGCAAGTCGCCGCGACGCCGCCGATGGGCTGGAACAGTTGGAATCACTTCGCGCGAAAAATCGACGATGCAACCGTGCGCGCGCAGGCCGACGCCATGGTCTCCACCGGCATGCGCGACGCCGGCTACATTTACATCAACATCGACGATACATGGGAAGGCGATCGCGACTCGAACGGCTTCATTCAATCCAACAGCAAGTTCCCCGACATGAAAGCCCTCGCCGACTACGTTCACGGCAAAGGCTTGAAAATCGGCATCTACTCAAGCCCCGGCGCAAAAACTTGCGCTGGCTTTGAAGGCAGCCTCGATCACGAAGATCAGGACGCCCAAACCTACGCGCAATGGGGAATCGATTACTTGAAATACGATCTGTGCAGTTTCCGCGACGTCATGAAGACCGCCGCCACGCCCGAAGCCGCCCATCAAATGATGGTGGACGCCTACGCGAAAATGCGCGACGCAATCAAAAAAACCGGCCGCCCGATGGTCTACAGCTTCTGCCAGTACGGCGACGACGCCGTTTGGCAATGGGGCCCGGCCGCCGGCGCCAATCTGTGGCGCACCACCGGCGACATCAACGATCACTACGCGCGCATGGAAACCATCGGTTTCTCCCAAGCCGGCCTTGCGAAATTCGCCGGCCCCGGCCACTGGAACGATCCCGATATGCTCGAAGTCGGCAACGGCGGCATGTCCAACGACGAATACAAAACCCACATGAGCCTCTGGGCGATTCTCGCCGCGCCGCTCCTCTCCGGTAACGATCTCTCCACAATGTCGCCGGACACCATCGCGATTCTCACCAATCGCGATGTGATCGCCGTCGATCAGGATCCCGCCGGCAAGCAGGGCGATCGCGTCTGGGCCGAAGGTCCGATGGAAATCTGGTCCAAGCCCATGGCCGACGGATCGCAAGCCGTAGCCATGTTCAATCGCCAATCCGGGCCGCTCACATTCTCCGTCGATTTCGCGAAGCTCGGCTTCACAGGTAAAGTGAAGGTGCGCGACCTGTGGGCCGGCAAAGATCTCGGCACGATGGACGCTCCCTACAGCGCCACGCTGCCCGCGCACGGCGTCGTTCTGCTGCGCGTGTGGCCGCAGTGATCTCGTCCGAGCCGCAAACATTTAGTGCCCGGGCCCGAAATGCATCTGATACAATCCCGCCCGGCGAAACGGGCTTTTGTGCCACGTCTGCACCCAGGAGGAAGCCGTGATGCTGCGTCGATCGGTTCGATGCCTCGTGTTTGTGTGTCTCGCGATTCTCGCCGGATGCTTCTCCGCCGCCGCTCAGCAAGCTCCTCCCGCTTCGCAGCCCGCTCCCGCCGCGCAGACTCCGCCCGCAGCCGGTGCCATGTCCGCGCCGCCATCGCCACACGGCCAGACATTCCCGCAAGATCCGACCTACGCGCAACCGAGCGGCATGGGATGCCCCGGCCAGGTTTTTAAAGTTTTTCAGTTCCCGGCCAACATGATCCCCCGGATCGACGGCAATGCCGACGACTGGGCCATCGTCCCCGACGATTACGCCGTCGGCATCGACAAAATGCACGACGACACGGGCAAGCACCCCGCGCCCGACCCGACTTCTCTTGACGTGAAAGTAAAAGTCGGCTGGGTGAAGGGCGAGAATCGCCTTTATTTTCTCTACCAGGCCTACGACAAATATTGGGATTTCGCCCGGCCCGATCTGCACAACGACACATTCGAAATCGTCGTCGATGGAGATCTTTCCGGCGGGCCGCTGATCGCCGAAATGCATCCGAACCGCGACATCACGCCGTGGGAAGCCTTTTTCTCCATGCAAAGCGTCCACGCGCAGAACTATCACATCTTCACTCCCGCCGAAGGCAAGGACTGGACGATGATGTGGGGACCGCAGCAGTGGCTGAAGGAACTTCCGTATTCCAATCACGCCTACAACTACAATTTCCGCCCCGGCCAGCCCGGCAAGCTGACGCTCGAGTTCTACATCACGCCGTTCGATTACGCCGCCGCCGAAGGCCCGCTGCGCTCGATCCCGTCGAAACTCACCGAAAACAAATTGATCGGCCTTTCCTGGGCCGTGATCGATTACAACGACGTGAATTCCAACGGCAACGACGGCTTCTGGAATCTTTCGAACCAGCACAAAATGTATGGCAACGCCTCGTTCCTCTGCGAATTCCGCCTCATGCCCCTCGAGCCGCAATTCCGCAAAGCCATCGACGCGCAGTGGTCCTTCACCGTCGTGGACATGGATCGGAAGGTCGTCGCGTTCAAGGATGAGTCCGTCGGCGCCACGTCCTGGAAATGGGACTTCGGCGACGGCACATCCTCCACCGATGAATTCCCGATTCACACGTTTCCCGGCGCCGGGCGCTACACCGTCATTCTTGACGTCACCGGCCCTGCCGGAACGTCGCGCCTTTCCAAAGTTTGGGGCGTGAATCTCGAATGAGCCGGCCCCTCGGAAAAAATATTTCCTCCCGCGGCGTCCAGTGCCGCGTCGCGATTTTGTGCGCGGCGCTTTTGGCCGGCGGAATGGCGCTCGCTGCGGCCGCGCAGCAGCCCGCCGCAACTGCTTCCCTTCCTCATTTGCAAAAAAATGGCGGCGTCACGCAGCTCATCGTGGATGGCAAACCCTATCTCGTCCTCGGCGGCGAACTCCACAATTCCAGTTCCTCCAGCGCCGATTACATGAAGCCCATCTGGCCCAAGCTCGCCGCCATGCACCTCAACACGGTTCTAACGCCCGTCACCTGGCAGCAAATCGAACCCGAGGAAGGACATTTCGATTTCTCCGTTCTCGATGCCCTGCTGCAAGACGCGCGCAGTAACAACTTGCACCTGGTTCTGCTCTGGTTGGGCAGTTGGAAAAATGGCAGCTCCACGTATCCGCCGGAGTGGGTCAAAAAAGATGCCGCGCGATTTCCACTGGTCCAGAACAGCAGCGGCCGCACCCTCGAAATCCTTTCCACCTTCAGCGATTCCAATCGCGATGCCGATTCGCACGCGTTCGCCGCACTCCTGCATCACGTTCGCGAAGTCGATTCCACGCAGCACACCGTATTATTTCTCCAAGTCGAAAACGAAGTCGGCGTCCTCGGCGATTCCCGCGATCATTCCCCCGCCGCCGACCAGGCATTCGCCCAGCCCGTCCCCAAGCAGCTGATGGATTATCTCGCCGCGCACCACGATTCCCTGCTCCCGGAATTCCGCAAGGTGTGGGAAGACGCCGGCGCGAAAACCTCCGGCACCTGGCAGGAAGTCTTCGGCTCCGGTCCCGCCGACGAAATCTTCATGGCCTGGAACTACGCGCGTTATATCGATCACGTCGCGGCCGCCGGCAAAGCCGAGCTTCCGCTGCCGATGTACATCAACACATGGATCGTCCAGCCCGACGACAAAGGTCCGGGCGATTATCCGAGCGGCGGCGCCGTCGCTCAAATGCACGACGTCTGGCAAGCCGGCGCGCCCAACATCGATATTCTCGCGCCCGATGTTTATCTCCCCGCTTTCCCGGACATCCTCGCCAGCTACAGCCGCAACGCCAATCCGGTCTTCGTGCCCGAATCCGCCGCCGGACTCCCCGGCGTCGCCAACGTATTCGACGCCGTGGGAAATGGATCGATCGGCTATTCGCCCTTCGGCATCGAGGACATAACCGATCCGGCCGCGCCCATTCCCGCGGCTTACGGCTTTCTGGCCGGCATCGCTCCGGAAATCCTGGAGCATCAGGCCAGCGGCACGATCGCCGGCGTCTCGCTCTCGCACGATCGCCCGGCGCAAGACGTCACGCTCGGCGGCTACTCACTGCACTTCGCGCTGCGCGTCACGCGCAATTCCATTGCCCTGCCCGATCACGGCTACGCCCTCGCCTTCACCACCGCGCCCGGCGAATTCGTTGTGGCCGGCGCCGATATCCAGGTCACCTTCACGCCCGATACGCCCGGCCCGCCCGTCGTCGGCTTTGCCAAGGTGGAAGACGGAGCGTTCCGCGACGGCCAGTGGGTGCCGGACCGCATGCTCAACGGCGACGAAACGCAGTTGCGCTACGATCTCTCCGCCGCGGCTGAGAAAAATTTGTCCGGCGAGGGCCTGTGGTTTCCCGCTGGAGATCCATCGATTCGACACGTGAAGCTGTACCGTTATCCCTGAGAGCCCCTACATGACCACTAATTCTCTGAAGTCCGCACGCAACGCGATTGTCTCTTCGGCCGCCCTCTTTATTCTGCTCTTCGCCGCGGCGCGCGCGTCCGCTCAGGCGCTGCCCGCCGCGCCCATGCCTTCTTCCGCGCCGCTGAGCTACAATTTTTCCTTTGGACCGCAGCCGGCCCCGCCCGGCGCCACGCAAGTTGTCGCGGCGACCGTCTATTCAACTGTCCAGCAATATGGATTTGAGCCCGGCGCTGACGTAACCTGCACCGCTGCCACCGCCCCGGCCGCGTCCGGCGGTTTCTGCACAAGCGACAAACCGTTCTTCTTCTCGGTCGGCGTCCCCGAAGGCGATTACGACGTCACCTTCACTTTCGGCGATCCGCAGGGAGATTCGCTCACCACCGTGAAAACGGAATCGCGCCGCCTGCTTCTCGAAGGCGTGCAAACCAAGGCCGGCGAAATCGTCACGCGCAGCTTCACCATTAACGTCCACTATCCCGAAATCGCCGGTGGCGGCCAGGTGGCGCTCAAACAGCGCGAAGTCGGCACCATGGACTGGGATCACAAATTGACGTTCGAGTTCAACAACAAGCGCCCCGCGATCGACGCGATTACCATCACCAAGGCCGACCACCCCATCACCGTGTACATCGCCGGCGATTCCACCGTCGTCGATCAGACCGACGAACCCTGGGCCGCCTGGGGACAGATGCTCCCGCGATTTTTCAAGCCCGGCGTCTCCATCTCGAATCAAGCCGAATCGGGTGAAACACTCAAAGCCTTCATCTCCGAAAATCGCCTCGCGAAGGTCCTCAGCACCATGAAGCCCGGCGATTATCTTTTCATCCAGTTCGTCCACAACGATCAGAAGCCCGGTCCCGATCACGTCGACGCCGCCACCGATTACAAATCTTTTCTCCGCCTCTACATCAACGAAGCCCGCCTGCGCGGCGCCACCCCCGTGCTGGTCACCGCGATGAATCGCCGCAGCTTCGGCCCCGACGGTAAAATCACCAATACGCTGGGCGATTATCCCGACGCCATGCGCGAATTGGCGAAAGACGAAAACGTTCCCCTGATCGACCTGAACGCCATGAGCAAAGTTTTCTTTGAGACGATGGGCCCCGACAATTCGACCAAAGCCTTCGTCCAGTATCCGGCCAACACGTTCCCCGGCCAGACGCACGAACTCAAGGACAACACGCACTTCAATTCCTACGGCGCTTACGAGCTCGCCAAATGCATCGTGGAAGGCATCAAATCGAATCAGCTCGGCATAGCAAAATATTTGATCGGCGATACGCCGCCATTCGATCCGGCGCATCCCGATCCAGTCGATCAGTGGCATCTACCGATGAGTCCGTTCAACGCGCCGGCAGCCCCGGCGGGAAAGTGACACGATGAATCCCATGGAAGAACGTTCGCTTCACGCAGCAAAGAATCGCTCCGCATCGCGCACCGCGCACCGCGCGCGCTCTCTCGGCTTGGCCTTGCGCTGCGCCGGCCTGTTCGCTCTGGCGTTGCTCTGCCTGAAGGTCGGCAACGGCCAATCGCCCGTCGTCTCCGCCGACGTCAAGATCGGCTACTGTGGATCGGTCGCCCAGATCGACTTGGTGAAACACGCCGGCTTCGATTACATCGACCTGCGCACCTCGGAAGTCGCCGCACTCAATGACGCCGACTACGCGCACATGGCGGCTTATTTGCAGCAGATTCAGCTCCCCGTCCTCGCCACCTATCAGTTCCTCCCCGGAAATATCAAGGTGACGGGACCAAACGTTGACATGGACAAGCAGATGGCCTACGTGCGCCTGGCGCTCGATCGCGCGTCGAAATTAGGCGCGCATGTCGTCGCCTTCGGCAGCGGCCCGGCGCGTTCCTATCCCGCCGGATTCTCGAAGGATCAGGCCTACGCGCAGCTTGTGGACTTCCTCAAGCGCGTCGCCCCGGAAGCGCGCTCGCGCAACATCGTGATCGCCGTTGAGCCCCTGCGCCCGCAGGAATCGAACCTCATCAATTCGCTCGCAGAAGCCCAGGCCCTCATCACCGCCGTGAACGATCCGAACATCCAGCTGAATCTCGATTACTACCAATTCGAGCAGGTAAAAGAAGACCCCGCCGACATCCTCGCGGCCGGCGATCATATCGTCCACATCCACTTCGCCAATCCAAACGGGCGCATCCTCCCGCTGGTCTGGAAGGAATACGACTACGCGCCGCTCTTCGACAATCTCCGCAAAATCAAATACGACCGCGAGATCGGCATCGAAGCCAACTCCAACGACTTCGAGCACCTGGCGCCGCAATCCATCGCCTTCGTGCGCAGCGCGCTGCTGCGTTAATCGTGGCGTTTCGAGCCGCGCATAAATCTTCTCGCGCCCGCGCCATCGCCCTCGCGCTGCGCGGCGCGATCGTTTGCTCACTGGCGCTGGCGTTCCTTGCCGCCGGCAAGAGCGAAACCTCCGCCATCAAAATCGGCGTCTGCGGACCGATCTCCATGATCGGCGCAACAAAAGCCGCCGGCTTCGATTACAGCGAACTCAGCATCGCCGAAATCGTCGCGCTCTCCGATGCCGATTTCGCGAAGCTGCAGGATCAAGTAAAGCAAAGCGGCTTCCCGATTTACGCCGCGTACACTTTCATTCCCGCCGCGATCAAACTCACCGGCCCCGATATCGATAAAGACCGCCAAATGGCCTACATCCGCCACGCCATGGACCGTGTCGCCGCCCTTGACGCGCACATTATTCTTCTCGGCAGCGGCGCCGCACGCCAGGTGCCCGACGGTTTTTCGCACGACGTGGCCTTCGCCCAGCTCGTCGATTTCCTGCAGCGCATTGCCCCCGAAGCCCGCGCGCGCAACATCGTCGTCACCGTCGAGCCGCAAAGCCCGTCGGAATCGAACATCATCAACAGCGTCGCCGAAGGCGTGAAGCTCGTTCGCGCCGTCAATGACCCGAATATTCAACTCGTTCTCGATTTCTACTATCTCGAGCAAACGCACGAAGATCCCTCCGCGATCGTCGCCGCGAAGGATTACGTTCGCCACATTCACTTCTCGAATCCCAATGGCCGCGTTTACCCGCTGCGCTGGGACGAATACGATTACGCGCCATTCTTCGCCGCGCTCCGGCAAATGGGTTATACGGGCGGAATCAGCATCGACGCCAAAACCTCAAACTTCGCAACCGACGCGCCGCAAACCGCCGCTTTTCTCCGCGACGCCTTGAGTCGCCAGTAGCGCCGTCTCCGCCTGGCGTTTTTACTTGAAACCGCTCGTGAAAACGAGGAATCTCACCAAGCGCGACACCGAATTCCGCGCGCGGCGCGCGAAAACATGAGGAGACAACGCATATGAGAATTCGCCTGGCGATCTTCCTCCTTCTTGCCGCCGCAACCATCGCATCCGCCGCCGCGCAATCCGCGCCGCAACCCGCGGCAGCGCAAGCCTCGGCGTCCGCCGCTCCCTCCGCCGTACTCCAATTGCGCTCAAAAGTTTTGTCTCCTCTCGGTTCCGGCGCGCAATCCCACGCACTGCGCATTGACGGCCTTTACATCGAGACACTGCAAGGCCGCGCGTCCCTCCCCGCCGCGCTGATCGCCACGCCCCAGAAAAACGGCGCGCTCGCGGGCCAGGCCACCATGCCCGATGGACGCGTCGTAAAACTCTCCGTCGTCCCCGATGGCGCGAATTTCACCGTCCATCTCAGCGCGCAGCCGGACACCGGCATCTCCAAATGGGGCCTCGCAATCGAAGCCGGCAAAGACGAATTCTTCACCGGCGTCATGGAGCGCCTCGTCGACGGCCCGCAGCAGGACACCTGGGCCGCCGGCCGCACCGAAACTCTGAATCTCCGCGGCCAGCAAATTGACATGATCTTGAAACCCACGCTCTCCGTCTACGCGCCATTTTTTATTTCCTCGCGCGGTTACGCCGTCTTCGTGAAAACCAACTGGCCCGGCCATTTCGATTTCTGCGCCACGGATCCCTCTCGCGTGCAAATCGAATTTGAAGGCCCGTCGCTCGAATTAAAAATCTACACCTCGCGCGAACCAGCCGATCTCGTTCGCGAGCACGCCGTGGACGCCGGCCCTCCCTTCCTACCGCCGCAGTGGATCTACGGCCCCTGGCGCTGGCGCGACGAAAACACCGAGCGCTCCACCTACTACGATGGCACTCCCGTCACCGGCCCTTTCAATTCCGAATTCATGGAAGACGTCCTGATGATGAAGGCCTTCGGCATCCCCAACTCCATCATGTGGATTGACCGTCCCTGGGGCCCCGGCCCGCAGGGCTACGACGATTTCGAGATCGATACGCAGCGCATGCCGAATTTCGCCGCCTCGGTCCAATGGCTCAAGCAGCAAAATTCCCACATGATCATGTGGATCGGCCCGTTCTTCCAGGGCCACATGGAAGAAGAAGCGCTCGCCAAGGGTTACAACCTTCCCGGCCAAACCGATCCGCCGCGCGATTACCCCATGGCCGATTTCTCAAATCCCGCCGCCAAAACTTTCTGGCAAGACGGCGTCGCCAAACTTCTGAAAATCGGCGTCGAAGGCTTCAAACTCGATCGCGGCGAAGAAAACATCCCCGAATCCGGCCCGTACAAAATATTCGATGGCCGCTCCATCCGCGAAGAGCGCGACGCCTATCCGCCGATGTACCTGAAAGCCGCCTACGACGTCGCCCTGAAATTTCATCCCGATCAAAATTTTGTCCTGATGCCGCGCGCCGCCTACACCGGCAGCTCCGCGTACGGCGTCTTTTGGGGCGGCGACGTCGCCGGCACCGAATACGGCCTGCGCGCCGAAATCATCGCCGCGCAGCGCAACGCCGTCGATGGCTACCCCAACTGGGGCACGGACACCTGCGGCTACACTCTACTCGTCGCGCAGGAAATTTGCGGCCGCTGGCTGGCCTTCAGCGCCTTCACGCCCATCATGGAAGTCGGCCCGACGCGCAATCTCGGCTTCTGGGATCTCCCGCGCACGCCCAGCTACGACGCCGATCTCATCGCGCTCTGGCGACTCTACGCCCGCCTGCACGATCGCCTCGCGCCCTACAGCTACGCGGCCGCGCAGCAGGCCCACGCCACCGGCATGCCCATTGTTCGCCCGCTCTTCCTGGTCGATCCGAAGTCCCCCGCGGCCTGGACCAACTGGTGGACCTACGAATACGGCCCGGACCTCGTCATCTCTCCCGTGTGGAAAGAAGGCCAGCGCACGCAGGACGTTTACCTGCCCCGCGGTTCCCGCTGGCGCGACGCCTGGCAGCCCGCCAAAATTTACGCCGGCGGCAAAACCATCACCGTGCCCGCCGACACGTACCAGCTTCCGCTCTTCATTCGCGTAGGCTCGAGGGTCGATGTCGGCGATCTAAATAAAGAATGGAAAGATGCGCAGGCCATCGCGCAAACCAAACCCGATCTCGCCGCGCTCGACGCCCAAGTGAAATCCTGGTTCGAGAAATATCAGCAGCAACAACCCACGCCGCCCGCGCAGTAAAATGTTCCTGCGCCGGCGGCGAACGCCCGGGGCCCAAAACCGGCGCCGCGAAAAATTCCCGGCGGTGAACCCCATTTGTGTCAGAATTCGTTTCGCCCAATCGGCGGAGACTTTTGCCCCAAGCCATGACCCAGCTCGACGCACTCGATGCGTTTGAAAACGCGGCGCGCGCCTCCGCCGCCACAGTAGAACGAATCCCGCGCACATCCGGCATCTCCGAGCAAGCCGCGGATTTGGCCCGCGCCGTCCAGCGCGTCGCGCCGGACGCGCGCCGCATCGCCGTGGCCCCGCCCGCCGATTTGCCCGCCGAACTTTTCGCGGCCTGCGAGCGCCTGCCCGGCGTCTTCACCGGCCGCGGCAAATCCGAACTCGCCGCGGCCGACGTCGGCATCACCGACGCCTTCGCCGCGATCGCGCGCACCGGCACCATCTGCGTCGCCCTCGATCCCGACCACACCGGTTTCATCAGCCTGCTCGCGCGCATGCACATCGCCGTGCTCGACGCCGATGATATCGTCGAAGCCCCGCGCGATCTTTTCCGCCGCGATTGCGTCGCCGGCAAAGGCCTCGATCGCAATTTCGTTTTCGTCACCGGACCCAGCGCCACCGCCGACATGGGCCCGCTCGTGCGCGGCGTGCACGGCCCGCACCGCCTGCACGTGATCGTGCTCACTTAAGGCAATCATGGCGACCACCACCAAAGATCCCGTGCCCGGCTCCGCTTCCGCCGCCGCGCAAATCGTGGATGCAGCCGTCGAATCCCCCCGAGCGTTCGCCAGCAAAGCCACAAAGCCCGCGCTGCTGGCCGCGATTCGCATGGCCCTGCGCGTCGAAGGCCCCGCCGTGCGCCACAACGTGCAAACTTTCAATCGCAATCGCTACATCGCCGCGGCCGAAATCCCCGATTACGAAGCGCTGAAAGACCAGGCCCGCGCCATAAAAGAACGCGCGCTCCGCGATCAGCCGCAGCTCGTCGCCCAGCTCGAAGCCAGCGTCCGCCGCAACGGCGGCCACTTTTTCCTCGCGCAAGACGCGCAGCAAGCCACACGCTACATCGCGGAAGTCTGCCAAAAACACGCCGTCCGCCTGGTCGTCAAAGCCAAGAGCATGACCTCGGAAGAAATCGGCCTGAACCACGTCCTCGAAGCTCTGAACATCGAAGTCGCCGAAACCGATCTCGCCGAATTTATTCTACAGGTCGCCGACGAGCAGCCCTCGCACATCGTCGGCCCCGCGCTGCATTACAGCCGCGAGCGCATCACCGCGCTCTTCAAGCGCGTTTTCAAAACCGATCTTCCTCTTGACACCGGCGAAGCGCTCACCGCCTTCGCGCGCGATCGCCTGCGCGAAAAATTCCTCAGCGCCGATGCCGGAATCTCCGGCGCCAATTTCGTCACCGCCGATACCGGCACCATCGTCCTCGTCGAAAGCGAAGCCAACATCCGCATGACCACGCTCGTGCCGCCGCTGCACATCGCCGTCACCGGCATCGAGAAAATTCTCCCGGCGCGCGAAGACCTCGGCCCCTTCATCGAACTGCTCGCCGCCAGCGGTACCGGCCAGCCCATGACGTCCTACACCAGCGTGATTCGCCCGCCGCTCGCCGCACCCGTAATCCATGACGGCCCCGGCCCCGCCGCGCCGCGCGAATTCCATCTCGTCATCGTTGACAATGGCCGCGGCCGCATGCGCGCCGATCCCGTTCTCAGCGAAGCGCTCTACTGCATCCGCTGCGGCGCCTGCTCGAATTGCTGCGCCAATTTCCAGGCCGTCGGCGGCCACGCCTTCGGCGGCCAAACATATTCCGGCGGCATCGGCGGTTCCTGGGAAGCCGGCACGCGCGATCTCCCGAGTTCGCGCTTCGCCGAACTCTGCACCGGCTGCTCGCGCTGCGTCACGCAATGCCCCGTGCGCATTGACATTCCCTGGCTCAACACCGTTCTCCGTCAGCGGTTGGGCAAACAAGAATCCTCCGTTGCCGCCCAGGCCGTGAAGCGCGCGCTCAGCGGCGTGCCCGCCGCCGACGCCGGCGCGTCGCTGCAAAAACTTTTCTTCGGGCGTTACGATCTCTCCGCGAAATTCAGCGCGCCGTTCGCCTCGCTCGTAAACGCGGTAAACCGACTCGGCGTCATGCGCGCGCTCCTTGAACGTTTCGTCGGACTCGATCGCCGCCGCGCCCTTCCGCCATTCGCATCGCCAACGCTGGTCGCCGCGGCCAAGCGCCGCCCGCGCCGCACTCCCGTCGCAGCCGGTGCCGCAAGCCCGGCGCGCCACAAAGCCGTCCTCTTCGCCGACGTCTTCACCAACTACGGCGCGCCCGAACGCGGCCTCGCCGCGCTCGACGTCCTCGAAGCGCTCGGCGTCGACATTTTCGTCAGCCCCACTTCGCCCGACGGCCGCGCCGCGCTCTCCCAGGGCATGATCGCCACTGCCGCGCGACAGGCGCGCCGCACCGCGCCGCTCCTGAAAAAATATCTCGACGCTGGCCGCGATATCATCGTCGTCGAACCGAGCGTCCTCGCGATGTTCCGCCTCGATTACCGCCATCTTCTGCCCAATGACGAAGGCGGCCTGCAACTCCTCGACGCCCTCCGCGCGCGCACCTTTGACGCCGCCGAATACGCCTGGAAATGCATCCAAGAGGATGGACTCGATGCGGCGGAAATCTTCCCCGCCGCGAAGCATCCGCTCGGCAAGCGCGTTTTCTATCACAGCCATTGCCAGCAGAAGACGATCGAAGCAATGCGCTCGACGCAGCCTGGCGCCAGCGCGAAGCCCACCGAAGCTCTGCTGCGCGCCGCCGGATTTGACGTAGCGACCTCGCAAGTGGAATGCTGCGGCATGGCCGGCAGCTTCGGCTACAAAAAGGACTACTACGAATTGAGCCAGTCCGTCGGCGAGGATCTGTTTCAGCAGGTAAAGCAAAACGATTCCGGCGGCGCGCCGCGCACCCTGGTCGTGACGGGCACTTCATGCCACGAGCAACTGCACGATGGCCTTGAGCGCCCCGTGCTGCACGTGATGGAATTGCTGGCCGCCATCGCCCAGCCCATCGGCGCCGCGAAATCCTGACGCGCACGAAACCGGCCGTGCGCGCCGCGAGTCCAATTGACCGGTAACAGAACAGCACGGCCCTAGGAGGGTGTCCATGTCGCACACGTCCCGCCCGCAATTCCGCCTGCGCAATCTCTTTATCCCTGTCGTTCTCGCGTCCTTGATGCTGGCCGCCGCGATCGCTCCCGCGCGCGCTCAATCCGCGCCCGCCTCCGCGCCGGCCATGGCCGCGCCGGCCATGGCGCCCGCGCCGAGCGACCCCGTCACCGCGCTGCGCCAATCTTTCGTCGCGCCGCCGGACGATAGCCGCATCATGGTCCGCTGGTGGTGGTTCGGTCCCGGCGTGACGAAAGACGAACTCGAACGCGAAATGCGCGTGATGAAAGCCGGCGGAATCGGCGGCGTCGAAGTGCAACCCGTCTATCCGCTCGCGCTCGACGATCCTTCCACGGGATTCCACAATGTCCCCTACCTCTCCGATGAATTCCTCGGCGACCTGCGCTTCGCCTCCGACAAAGCGCGCGAACTCGGCATGCGCTTCGATCTCACTCTCGGCAGCGGCTGGCCCTTCGGCGGACCGAACATTCCCATCACCCAAGCAGCCGGAATGCTGAAAGTCGTCGGCGTACCGGTCGGCACCGAAGGCTCGGTCGAAGTTCCCGACATTGGCGCCGGCGAAAAATTGTTGGCCTCGTTTCTGGTGAACGCGCCGAATGGAAAAGTCGCGCCGCAAGGCGCCGTGACGCTGTCCGATATCCGCGATGGCCGCCTCTATCTCCCCGCCGGCGCCACCGCCGCGCAGCAAGTCCTGTTCTTCATCTCCAGCCGCACCGGCATGCAAGTGAAGCGCCCCGCCGTCGGCGCCGAAGGTTTCGTTCTCGACCACTACGACCACGCCGCGATCGAAACGCATCTGCACACCGTCGGCGATAAACTCCTCGCAGCGCTCGGCCCGAATCCTCCCTACGCCGTGTTCAGCGACAGCCTCGAAGTCTTTCAATCCGATTGGACCGGCAACTTCCTCGAAGAATTCCAGAAGCGCCGCGGTTACGATCTGACGCCCTATCTCCCCGCCCTCGTCGGCGATTTCGGTCCGCAGACCGACGCCGTCCGCCACGATTGGGGCGAGACGCTCACCGATCTCGTCAACGACAATTACCTGACGCCCTTCACCCAGTGGGCCGAAGCGCACGGCACGAAATTCCGTTCGCAGAGCTACGGCACGCCGCCCACATCTCTATCCAGCAACGCGATCGTCGATCTCGCCGAAGGCGAAGGATACGGCTGGAACGGCTTCTCCGCCGTCCGCTGGGCGTCGTCGGCCAATCATCTTTACGGCCACACCGTCACTTCCTCCGAGACGTGGACCTGGCTTCACTCTCCCGTTTTCCGCGCGCGCCCCATCGATATGAAGGCCGGCGCCGATCTCTATTTCCTCGAAGGCAGCAATCAATTGATCGGTCACGGCTGGCCCTATTCGCCGCCATCCGCCGGTGAGCCCGGCTGGCGCTTTTACGCCGCCGCCGTCTTCAACGACCACAATCCCTGGTACACCGTCATGCCGGACGTCGCAAAATATTTGCAGCGCGTCAGCTTCCTGATGCGCCAAGGCAAGCCGGATACTGACGTCGCTCTGCTTCTGCCCACCGACGACGCCTGGGCGAAATTCAACGCGCTCGTCCTCGAACCCAGCGAAGGCCGCCGCGGCCCCATCCCCGGCGCGAATGGCCCCGGGCCAAACATCCCAGGCACAGGGCCGGCCGGCTTTACGCCTCCGCCGCTTGGCTCGGGTATCTCGCTGAACCAGACGATGGTGCCGCTGCTCGGCGACAAAGTGATGCCGCAGATTCTGAATGCGGGATTCAATTTCGATTTCATTGACGCCGACGCGATCGACAAGGTCGGCATCCCCTACAAGGTATTGATCGTCCCCGGAATCGAACGCATCCCCCTCGCGACCTATCAGAAGATCGAAGCGTTCGCCAAGGCCGGTGGCATCGTCATCGCCACGCGCAGCCTGCCTTCGCTCGCTCCCGGCATGCAGCAGGAAGCCGACGCGCCGGCCATCGCCGCGCTCTCGCAGGAACTCTTCAGCGCCGCGGGCGCCGCCGGCCACTTCGTCCCCGACGAAGACGATCTCGGCAAAACGCTCGTGCAGCTCGCCAAGCCCGACGTCGTTATGTCGCCCGAAGCGCCGCTCGTGGGCTTCCTCCACCGCAAACTCGATTTCGGCGATCTCTACTTCATCGCCAACACCAGCAACCAAATGGTCGATACGCAAGCAACATTCCGCGTCTCGGGCGAACAAGCCGAAATTTGGGATCCCATCTCCGGCACGAGCACGCCGCTCGGCATGACTTCCACAGTCGATTTGACGCTTCCGCCCTACGCCTCCCGCGTCGTGTTCTTCACCAATGAAAAGGGAGCCGGCGCCGCGAAGAATCGCACCCGGTACCACGTGAAAAAAGGAGCCGGAAAGCAGCCGGAAATGCCGGCCGCCGTGGATTTGGGAACCGGTTGGTCGGTCACCTACACCGGCCTGGGCTCCGCCGCCGGCTCGACCATCACCATGGATCAACTGCATTCCTGGACCGACGATGCCGCCACGAAATATTATTCCGGCCAGGCCCTCTACACGAAAACAGTCACCGTCCCCGCCGCGATGATCAAGCCCGGCCTCAGCGTGATCCTCGATTTCGGCCCCGGCACCGTCGTCGACCGGCCCTCGGTCCGCTCCCTTACAGGTGACGGCACCGGTTCCGGCGGAGCCCGATTGCAAGCCTGGATCGAAAGCCCCATCCGCGAAGTAGCCCAGGTCTCCGTCAACGGCACCGCCGCCGGCGACGTCTGGATGCCCCCCTACGAAGTGGATGTCACCTCGCTCGTCCACGCCGGCGACAATCAAATCAAAATCGTAGTCGCCAATCTCGCAATCAATGAAATGACCGGCAAAGCCCTGCCCGATCCACGCCTCGTCAACTTGGAATATGGCGATCGCGCCGATCCGCAGGACCTGACCGGCATGCAACCTCTCCCCGCCGGAATCCTCGGCGACCCAAAAATCGTCGCAAGACCCGCGCAGTAGCCACGCATCGGGCGCGAGGTGCAACCACCTCGCGCCCGTTCCTTTCCGCTACGGAGCAACATATCGCGCGTCTCGGCCTGCTAACTGCGCGGCCCCGGGGTGCCGCATCCCTTGCGCAGCAAAGGGTGGGTCTCGTGCGCGTGCCCCAAGTCCCCCGTTCAGCTCCCCATATTTCTCCGCGCCTGCCTGGCGCCTGCCTGCCGGTAGGCAGGGCAGGCAGGTTGTCTGTGCGCTCCGCGGCCTCTGTGTTATTGCTCCCCCGCATTTCCGAGCGCCGACCTCCACAAAGCGCCCGCCGAACGGCCCGCGCATTCGGCATGCGTTGGTCGTTTCAGCGCGCTCAATCCCCCAACTCCCATCCTTGCCACATAATCCTCCGCGAGTCTCCGTTATCTCAGCGCCTCTGCGTTATCCTTCCCCCCGCAGTTCGCCGTATTCGAATACATTTGCTCATAAAATAGATTGACACATAAGTACTCTCCGTGCTCTATTGCTGGATGAACGCCGATCACATTTCGCGCTTTTCCGCCCCCAACGCTCCCAGAATCAACGCTTCCCAAAAAAAGGGCAGGGGAGAGGGTCCATCGCATTTTCCTCGATTTTTCCACCCCCGCGCCGCGCTAAAATGATCCTGCCCGAACTCGGCCCCAACCCGGTCGACCAAAATCCCGGCGCGCTCCCCGTCGAGCCCGCACCCCAAGAAGGTGGCGATGGCTCAACATCACGTGGAAGTCTTGGTCTCGCGCAAGAAGTTCCTCGACAACATTCAGCACATCCGGCGGCTCGTCGCTCCCTCAAAAGTCTGCGTGGTGATGAAAGCCAATGCCTACGGCCACGGACTCGCCGCGCTCGCTCCCGTAGCCGTCGAAGCCGGTGCGGACATGATCGGGATTTGCACCAATCCGGAAGCGGAAACGATCCGCCGCCTCGGCCTAAAAATTCCATTGCTGCGCCTGCGAATGGCGCTCGAGGCCGAAATGGACGAATCTGTCCGCGATCTGGATATCGAAGAGCAGGTGGGCACCACCGACGCCGCGGAATATCTATCCGCGGCGGGAGTCCGGCGCGGCCGCGCCGTAAACGTGCATCTCGATATCGATACCGGAATGGGGCGCAGCGGATTTTTCCCCGAGCAGATTGCAACGATCCGCGACGTGATGAAATTGCCCGGCCTCCACATCGCCGGCGTGATGAGCCACTTCCCCACCGCGGACGCGGCCGATCTTGCGCGCACAACGGAACTGATCGCGCGCATGGAGCGCTTTCTCGCCGAACTCGCCCCGCCCGATAACGTCCTGATTCACACACACAACAGCGCCGCCACCGTGCGCCTCACTTCGCAGCGTCGCGGCATGGTGCGCGTCGGCGCAGCCTGCTACGGCGTGCGCACTTCGCGCGAGTTCGCGAATCCCGCCGAACTCGAACCCGTCATGTCATTCCGCACGTGGGTCGCGCAACTGCGCGATGTGCCCAAGGGCCGCACGGTGGGCTACGGCGGCCTGTTCACCACCGTGCGCGACAGTAAAGTCGCGGGCCTGCCCGTCGGCTTCGGCGAAGGCTATCCGCGCTCGCTCTTCAATAAAGGAATTGTTCTGATCCGCGGCAAGCGCTGCCCGGTGATCGGCCGCGTCTCGCTCAACGTGCTCACTATCGACGTCACAGATCTCGGCGGCGAAGTCCGTTTGGGCGACGAAGTTGTCCTGATCGGCCGCCAGGGCGACGAGGAGGTCACGTTTGAAGAGATGGCCGACAAATTTTCAAGCGTGCACACGGAGATCAACTTGATGGCCGGCGGCTACAACTCGATCACCTACGCGTGACGCCTACGCCGGCTTCGTCAGCAGCGCCTGGAAATTGCGATACGCCGCGTCCCACCCCGCAGTGGTCTGCGGATCGAAAAAGCGCGGCGGGAACGAAGCAGCGATAAGTTCGCGCGCCTGTCCCAGTGACGCGACGGCGCCGATGCCCACAAGTTGCAGCGCCACGTTGCCGAGCGCTGTAGCTTCCACCGGGCCGGCCACAACAACGCGCCCCGTGGCGTCCGCCGTAAATTGGTTCAGCAGCGCGTTTTGCGAGCCGCCGCCGACGATGCGAATCTCCTTGAACTCGAGGTCCGTGAGCAACTCGAGCGATTCGAGTACTGCGCGGTACTTAAGCGCCAGGCTCTCTAGCACGGCGCGCGCATACGCTCCCGGACTCGCCGGCTTCGGCTGCCCCGTACGCAGGCAATACGCGTCGATCGCGGCCGGCATGTCCGGCGGCAAACTGAACGAAGCGTCGTCCGGATCGAGCAGATGCCGCAGCGGCGGTTCGCCGGCCGCCTGCGCCAGCAGATCGACGTGCGAAATTTCCTTGCCGCGGCTCTGCCAGGAGCGCCGGCAGCTTTCGAGCAGCCACATACCCGCAATATTTTTCAGGAGACGCGTGGTGCCGAAAACGCCGCCTTCGTTGGTGAAATTAAGTTTGCGCGCTTCTTCGCTGACCACCGGTTGCATCGATTCGGTGCCCAGCAACGACCAGGTGCCGGAGCTGATCAACGCCGTGCGTCCGCCGGAAGGCACGGCAGCGAACGCCGACCCAGTGTCATGGCACGCCGGAGCGACCACCACCGTGCGCGACAGCGCGTCGCGCCCGGCGAATTCCGGCAGCAGCGGTCCCAGCACTGTGCCGGCCTGGATGATGGGGGCGGGCAGGTGCTTCGGAATACGCAGCTTCTCCAGAATTTCGGTGGACCAGGCGCGCTTGTGAATGTCCAGAAATTGCGTGGTCGAAGCGTTGGTATATTCGCAGGCGGCCTTGCCCGTCATCCAGTAGTGAAAAAGGTCGGGCATCGTGACCATATGCTCGGCCAGCGCGAGCAGCAGCGGCGTGCGCTCGGAGGCAGCCACCAATTGATAGAGCGTGTTGAACGGGAGAAATTGGATTCCGGTGGTGTGATAAATATATTCCGGCGTGAGCTCTTGCTGCACGCGCGCCATCACGCCGTCCGTGCGCGGATCGCGGTAGTGGCTGGGATTTTCCAGCAGCGCGCCGTTTTCGCCCAGCAGCGCGTAGTCCACGCCCCAGGTGTCCACGCCGGCCGAATCCACCTGCTCCACGCCGGTCGCGCCCACGGCGTTCAGCGCCAATTGCATTTCGTGCCACAGCCGCGGCGCGTCCCAATGCAGCCCGCCGTTGTAGCGCACCGGCTCGTTGCGGAATCGGCGAAGCTCTTCGATCGAAAGCTCGCCGCGGCGCAATCGCGCCAGGATGGCGCGGCCGCTTTCGGCGCCCAGGTCAAAAGCCACGCAGGTGGCGTCTCGCGGAAATTGAGGCATGTTAAGGTCCGCCTCCAGCGGACATGACGGCATTGCTACCCTACCGTGCGCCTGCGGAGGACGCTGGACCTGTGGAACGGCGTCTGAACGCGCAAGTCTATGGCGGGAGGCGCGCGCGCGCAAGAGCCAAGCGGAAAAAGATTCGATGAGTAAACCTAGCGCGTAGACCAAATAGCGAAAGGGGTAAGACGGATGGAAGACGAATCGGCCGGAGAAAATGCTCCAAGTTCAATTGTGATATCATCGCGGCGGTTCGCCGGGCGCGCAGCGAAAGCGCCGGGCGCAATCGGGGAGCGAAATCGGCCATGGCCAACGAGCCGCTGAAGCGCGTCTGTTTCCTGCTGCAGGTGAAGCGCGACCGCCTGGACGAGTACAAGCGCCGCCACGAGCAAGTGTGGCCGGAGATGCGCGAGGCTCTGCACAAAGCCGGGTGGTACAACTATTCGCTGTTTTTGCGCGACGATGGGCTGCTTATCGGGTACGTCGAGACTCCCGACTTCACCCGCGCCCTCGACCAGATGGCGCTCACCGACGTGAACAAGCGCTGGCAAGCCGAAATGGCGGAGTTCTTCGAGGGCGTTCCCGGGCGCAACGCCGACGAGCAGATGGCTCCGCTGCCTGAAGTGTTTCATCTGGCGTGAGCCAGGCGCCGGCGCCGCAACCGCGCGCGCGTGAAATCAAAATCGGAAGGCAGGCACATGACCGTTAAGAATGAAGAAGTCGGCTTCCAATACGTCAGCTATCTGTGGGACGACGAACGCGCCGGGAAACTCGCGCCGCGCGATGGACTCGTCTACCGCTCGAACTTGCTCGGGTCCGACCAGCGCATCACGAATACCGGCGGCGGCAACACGTCATCGAAAACGTTGGAGCGCGATCCGTTAACCGGGCGCGACGTGGAGGTGCTGTGGGTGAAAGGCTCGGGCGGCGATTTGCGCACCAGCAACCTCGGTAATTTTGCTTCGCTGTATCAGGACAAATTGAAGGGGCTGCAATCGATGTACGCGGCAATGTCGCCGCGCGGGCCGAAGACCGAAGCCGAAGACAAGATGGTCGGGATGTATCCCTACTGCGCTTTCAATTTGAACCCGCGCGCCGCTTCCATCGATACGCCGCTGCACTCGTTTGTGCCGGCGCGCAACATTGACCACATGCATCCGAATTCGGTGATCGCGATCGCCGCGGCGCGGCGCTCGGAAAAACTGACGCAGGAAGTGTTCGGCGGCGAAATCGGATGGACGCCGTGGCTGCGCCCGGGATTTGAATTAGGTTTGGAACTCGAACGCCTCGCGACGACCAATCCGAAATTGAAGGGCGTGATTCTGGGCCAGCATGGCCTGATCAACTGGGCCGACGGCAATAAGGAATGCTATGACTTGACGCTGGCGCTGATCGAAAAGGCCGCCACGTATATCGAAGCGCGCGACAAAGGCGAAAAAACTTTCGGCGGCGCGAAATACTCGACGCTCGACGAAGCCAAGCGGCATGAACTTCTGTTCGAGCTGCTGCCGTGGCTGCGCGGAGAAATATCCAAGGCGCGGCGCTTTGTCGCCACCATCGAATCCAACGCCGCGATTCTGCGCTTTGTGAATAGCCGCGACGCCGCGCGCCTCGCGGAACTCGGAACCTCCTGCCCGGATCATTTTCTGCGCACCAAGATCAAGCCGCTTTATGTGGATTGGAACGGCGAAAAGGAAAGCGTCGCGGACCTGAAGCAAAAGCTGGCGGCCGGCCTCGATCAGTATCGCAAGGACTACGCCGCGTATTACAACCGCTGCAAGCGCCCCAATTCCCCGGCCATGCGCGATCCGAATCCCACCGTGATCCTGATTCCCGGCGTGGGCATGATCACCTGGGGCAAGGACAAAAGCGAATCGCGCGTAACGGCGGAATTTTACAATTGCGCCGTGGAAGTGATGCGCGGCGCCGAAGCCATCGACGAATACATCGCGCTGCCACAGCAGGAAGCCTTCGACATCGAATACTGGCTGCTCGAAGAAGCCAAACTGAAGCGCATGCCGGCCGAAAAAGAACTCGCGCGCGCGGTGGTGGTCGTGATCGGCGCGGGCAGCGGCATCGGACGCGCGGTGGCGCATCGCCTCGCGAAGGAAGGCGCGCACGTGGTCTGCGCCGATCTGAATCTCGAAGCGGCCGCAGCCACCGCCAAGGAATTGACCGACGTGTATGGCATGGGCATCGGCGTGGCCGGCACCGGAATCTCGCGCAGCGGACCCGCGGTGGGATTGAGCGTGAACATCACCGATCGCGCCAGCGTGCGCGAATTGCTCAAGCAAACCGTGCTGGCCTACGGCGGCGTGGACCACCTGGTGGTGACGGCGGGAATTTTCGTGCCGCCGGATAAATCAGGCAACGTGACCGACAGCCAGTGGAAATTGACGTTCGATATCAACGTGCAGGGCAGCTATCTTGTGGCCGAAGAAGCGCGCGCTGTGTGGGAGCGGCAAGGCCTGCGCGGCAGCTTGGTGCTCACGACGAGCGTGAATGCCGTCGTATCGAAAAAAGGTTCCCTGGCCTACGACACGTCGAAAGCCGCCGCGAATCATCTGGTGCGCGGCCTCGCCGTGGAACTAGCTCCGCTGGTGCGCGTGAACGGCTTGGCGCCCGCGACCGTGGTGGCGGGCTCAACGATGTTCCCGCGCGACCGCGTGATCTCGTCGCTCGTGAAATACGGCATCTCCTACGCCGAATCCGAAGACACCGATTCCCTGCGCAATAAATTGTCCGAGTTCTACGCCCAGCGCACGCTAACGAAAGCCGCGATCACCCCAGAAGATCAAGCCGAAGCCGCCTATTTCCTCGTCTCCGACCGCTCGTCCAAAACCACCGGGCAAGTGTTCGTAGTCGACGGCGGCCTCGCCGACGCGTTCCTGCGCTAGGCGTAGCTCGAAACCGCCGCCGCGTTTTTCTTGGCGCGTTCGGCGGTGATGCGCTCGAGATAGCCGCTCTTGCGGAACGCGTCGAGCGGATCTTCGGGCAAGCCGCGCGAGCGGGCCCAATCGCGGATCGCGGGGCGCACGTCGGTGGAGTAGGCGTCCTTCAGGCAATTTTCGGCGTCCACCAGTTCGCATTTGGTTTGCGCGACGGCCAGCTTTTCGTGATCGACGATCGCGGCTTTGGCGAACAGTTCCTGCGCGGTCATCACCGTTTGAATCATCGCTTCCATTTTGCCTTTGAGGTTGTGGCTTTGATCGATCATGTAGGCGATGTCGGCGCGCTTCTTGGTCTCCCACTCGAAGAAACTGATTTCGTGGAAGATGCGGAAAATCTGGTAGGGATCGATCGAACCGAGCGTCAGATCGTCGTCGGCGTAGCGCCGGTCGTTGAAATGGAAACCGGCGAGCATGCCGTCGGCCAGCAGCCACGTGACAATCTGCTCGATATTCTGCGCCTGATAGTGGTGGCCGGTATCGACCAGCACCTTCGCGCGCGGCCCCGCTGCTTTCGATAGCAGCAGCGCCATGCCCCAATCGCCGATGTCCGTGTGATAGAACGCCGGCTCAAACGGTTTGTATTCCACGAGCATGCGCTGATTTCCGCTAAGGCGCCCATGCAATTTCTGCAAGCCTTCTTCAAACCATTTGCGGCGCGCGCGCATATTTGCCGTGCCGGGATAATTTGAGCCATCGCCGAACCACAGCGAAACGTCGCGCGAGCCGAGCTTGGTGGCGATGTCCGCGCTATCGAGCAGATGTTTTTCCGCCACGGCGCGCACGGCGGGATCGGGATTGCCCAGCGAGCCGTACTTATAGATCTGATCCTGGAAAACATTGGGATTGATCGAGCCAGGGCGCACGCCGTAGCGCTTGGCCAGGTCGTTCACGTTGCCGACGCTGGCGATGCCCTCGGGCAAATCCCACAGCACGTGCAGCGCGATCGTCGGGCACACACCGGTCAGGCTATGAACTTGCCCGGCGTCGCTGAATTTCTCTTCGATCGATGAAGCGGCGGCGGCTTGCGTGAATTTCCCGAAGCGGGTTCCCGTGTTGGCGAATCCCCACGAAGGCAATTCGATCTGAAACGATTCGAGCGCCTTGGCTACGGTCTCGGATTTCTTGGCTGTCAGCGTCATGGCTGTGGCTCCCTGTGGCCTTCGATGATTCTGCGGACGAAGCGGATGCTAGCACCGCCCGGCGGCGCTGTCCATATTACCGGACCCGCCTTGAGCGCGGCCGGCATTGCCGCGCAAAATTCGCGGCCAAATTCAAAAATGGCCCGAACTGGCTAAAAAAGAAGAACTGCCGCTTCGGGATTTGATAGAATCCGGGCTGCCGGAAAGGTCCAGCTCCCCGTTGAGCCAGTGACATCGACCTCCCAAACCGCCGCGGGCGCACGACCGCCTTCAACACAATCGATATTCTTGCGCGGGAAGTTCGCTCAAACGCATTTCGCATTCGGGCGCCCGCGCGCCGCATCGCGAGCCAGCACATCCGCGAATCGGTACAGGATAATTCAGGTGGTCCGCCGTGCCCGCTAATTTCTCTCGCCGCGGCTTCATCGCCGCCGTCGGCGCCGCCGCGGCCGGCTCTCTGCTGCGCGCGCCCTCATTTGCAGACGCCGCGCCCGCGCCCGCGGAAATTCGCTGGGGATACGCGGCCATCACATGGGGCGGCGACGACCGCCAGGCCATCGACGACATCGCCGCGGTGGGATTCCCCGGAATTCAATTGCGCGCCAACGCCATCGCGGAATTCAGCGGCAGCGCTCAGGCCGTGCGCGATCTGCTCGATCAGCGCGGATTGAAGATGGTGGCGCTTTCCAGCGGCGACCTGGACGTGGACGCGCCAGAAGACGCGCAATTGACGCTGCATGCTGGTCACGCCAAGTTTTTGCACGACGCCGGCGGCCAGTATCTGCAAGTGATCGGCGCGCTGCCGAAAAATCGTGTGGTCACCGACGACGATTACAAAAGTATGGGCCGCCTGCTGAACGACCTCGGCAAGCGCACGGCCGACATCGGAGTCCAGCTGGGATTTCACAATCACATGTCTTCGCTCGGGCAGGCTCCCGGCGAAGTGGACAAGATCTTCGACGCCGTCGATCCGCGCTATGCGAAGTTGGAACTCGACGTGGCGCATTACTGGGCCGCGGGCGGCGATTCGGCCAAGGCCATCGAACAGTATCGCGACCGCCTGCTTTTCCTGCACATCAAGGACGCTGTGGACCAGGTGCCCTCGCAAGACAACGGCGGCCACGCATATCGCTTCGTCGAGCTGGGCCAGGGAAAAGTGGATTTGCCGGCGGTCTTCGCCGCGCTTCAGGAAATTCAATTCCGCGGCTGGGCCGTGATCGAACTCGACGGGCCCACCGATCCTTCGCGCACGCCGAAGCAATCGGCCGAGATCAGCAAAGCCTACGTCGAGCAGAAGCTGGGCTACTCGATATGAACGCGCGGATGCGCGCCGCTGCAAAAGGTTTTGCGTAACGCGGAAGGGCTCTTGTAAGTCCAAGGCCTCAGCGGAATACGACGCCCCGGGAGGAATTTCATGCCGCTCGAATCGGATGGCCAGACCAGCACGCTGAATTCGCAAAACGACGCCGCGGCCGAAATTGATCGCACGAGTGATGCCGCGCAGCCCAGCGGCGTGAATCGCCGCGGCCTGATCAAGGCCGTCGGTGGTGGAATTCTGGGCGCGCTCGCGGTGCAAGAGGTGCTCGCGCCATCCGCGCTCGCGGCCCCGGCGCCCAGCCAGCCAGCCGGTGAACCCGCGCGCACCAACGCGCCGGCCGCCACGGCCGGCGTCGCCGGCGTCTTTGACGTGAAAGCTTTCGGCGCCACCGGCGACGGCAAAACGATCGACACCGAAGCCATCAACAACGCGATCGACGCTGCGGAAGACGCCGGCGGCGGCACCGTGCGCTTCCCGGCCGGCATGTACGCCTCATTCTCGATTCACCTCAAAAGCAACGTGCAGCTTTACATCGGTCCCGGCGCCACAATCTTGTCCGCGGAAACGCCCGCAACCGGCGGCGGCGGATACGATCCCGCCGAGCCCATGGCCACGCCGAACACATTTCAGGATTATGGCCACAGCCATTGGCACAACAGCCTGATCTGGGGCGAAGGAATCGAAAACGCCGGCATCATCGGGCCCGGCCGCATTTGGGGCAAGAATTTGAGCAAGGGTTACGGCCCCGGTCCGCGAGCGGAGACCTCCGGCGTCGGCAATAAATCCATCGCGATCAAAAACAGCCGCAATATTCTGCTGCGCGATTTTTCGATTTTGCAGGGCGGACACTTCGGCATATTGGTCACCGGCGTGGACAACCTGACGATCGACAATCTGCGCATTGACACGAATCGCGACGGCATGGACATCGATTGCTGCCGCGACGTGCACGTCTCGAATTGCAGTGTGAACTCGCCGTGGGACGACGCCATCGTGCTGAAAAGTTCCTACGCGCTCGGCGAAATGCGCTCCACCGATCACGTCACGATCACAAATTGTTTCGTCAGCGGCGGCTATCAGCTGGGCACGCTGCTCGACGCCACTTTCAAGCCATTCGACGCGGGCGTGCGCGTGGCCAAAACCGGCCGCATCAAGTGCGGCACCGAATCGAATGGCGGCTTCCGCAACATCACGATTTCCAACTGCGTGTTCGAGACCTGCCAGGGCCTCTCGCTCGAATCCGTGGACGGCGCGCAACTCGAAGACGTCAGCGTGACCAACATCACCATGCGCGACTGTTCCGACGCGCCGATTTTCATTCGCCTTGGCCGGCGCATGCGCGGTCCCGACGGCGTGCCCGTCGGCAGCATCAAGCGCGTGGTGATCTCAAACATCGTCTGCTCCAACTCGCCCTCGAAAGTCTGCTCGAACATCACCGGCGTGCCAGGCTACCCGATCGAAAACGTAAAAATCTCAAACGTAATCGTCCTCCAACAAGGCGGCGCCAAGAAAGATCAGGCCGCTGTCGTGCCGCCGGAGGTTGAGACCAAGTATCCCGATCCCGACATGCTTGGTCCGCTGCCGGCCAACGGCTTTTACATTCGCCACGCCAAGGACGTCGAATTGCGCGACATCAGCGTGATGGCCATGGCGCCCGACGCGCGGCCCACCATCGCGCTCGATACCGTCGACGGCGCGGATTTTTTCAACGTGCGCGGGCCGGACAACGTGCCCGTCTTCGCGCTCACCAACGTCGCGAATTTCAGAGTGCTCGGCACCAAACGCGTTCCCGACACGGAGTTGGATCGCGTAAACGAGAAAACCCTTCTGCCCGAGCCGAACCCGGACACCAGCATGGAAAAACTGTGAAATCGATTCGACGGAGGAAGCCATGACCGCAAGCAAAAGTTCTCGCAGAGAGTTCCTTAAGGCCACAGGCGCCGGTCTGGCCGGCGCGGCGCTTGCGGGCACGGCGCTCACTTCGCGCGCGTCGAGCTACGCCCGCATCATCGGCGCCAACGATCGCGTCGGCGTCGGCATCGTGGGTTATTCCGACCGCTTTCGTACGGCGCTCATGCCGTCGTTCCACGTGAACGCCGACGATTTGAATTTCGAGTTCGTCGGCGTCTCCGACATCTGGAGCATGCGCCGCGATCAGGCCCAGGACGGCGTGATGAAAATGTTCGGCAAGCAAATTTTCGCCGCTCGCAACAATGAAGAGCTCTACACGCACAAGGAAGTCGACGCAGTCTTCGTGGCCACCGCCGATTTCCAGCACGCCTACCACGGCACGCAAGCCGTGCATGCCGGGCGCGATGCCTACGTTGAAAAGCCCACCGCGCACGCGATGGAAGCCGCCAAAATGTTTCACAGCGCCGTGAAGTCCAGCGACCGCATCGTGGCCGTCGGCACGCAGCGCCGCAGTTCGCCGATCTATCAAAAAGCCTACGATTTCATTCAGTCCGGAAAATTCGGCGACATCGTGGCTGTCGAAATGACGTGGAACGTCAATCAGCCCGGCCGCTGGCGCCGCACCGACGTCGTGCCGCTGCTGAAAGAAGCGGACACCGACTGGGCGCGCTATCAGGCGCCACTGCATCCGGAAAAATTGCCGCCATTCGACGCGCGAAAATATCTCGAGTTCCGCCTCTTCTGGCCATATTCCTCCGGCATTCCCGATCAGTGGCTTGTGCACCAGATCGATACCGTGCATTGGTTCAGCGGACTGCCGCATCCGCGCAGCGTCGTCGCCAATGGCGGCATCTATCTGTGGAAAGACGGCCGCAAGAATTGGGACACGATGACGGCCGTCTTCGATTACGGCCCGCTCGACGACATGACCAAAGGTTTCCAGGTGATCTTTTCTTCGCGCATGACGAATTCTGCCGGCGACGTGCAGGAAATTTACCGCTCGAACGGCGGCACGCTCGATCTCGTGAAGAACAACGTCACGCCCGCCGGCGGCCTCACCGCGCGCTCCGCCAAGGAAATGAATATGCCGGCGAATCTGCTCGAACCCTTCAGCCTGACCGATGGCATGCCGCCCTCCGTGCCCGCCGCCGGAGCCGACACGGGTGCCGACGATATGACCGTCGCCAACGTCCGCAACTGGATGGAATGCGTACGCAGCCGAAAAACGCCCAACGCCAGCATCGACGCCGGCTATCACCACTCCATCGCGCTGTGCATGAACGTCGCCGCAATCCAAACCGGCAAGCGCGTCACGTTCAACGAAGCCACGCAAGAAGTCGTGGCGTGAGCCTGTTCGCCCAGGCCCGAGAGCAGTCGTGTTGCGTCAGCGCACGGCGTCAGCGCACCGCGTCACAGTTTGCGGATAAAGTGCTTTTAGTTGCCATTCCGAACGAAGTAAGGAATCTGCCTTTTCTGGGTGCCGCACCCTTCGCACTTAAGGGTGCGGGTTTTGCGCGAGGCTTTAGGATTCGTGTTCTGCGTAAGGCCACGGCGGAAGTTGTCCCGAACTCGCCGGGAGCCGTGCCGCGAGTTCGCGCTTTTGTCAGGGCACGGTTTCGACCGTGCCGTAACCGCCCCATTTTTTGAGCGGCTTCAGCCGCTGAGGTTCCTCATGATAATCGCTCGCGCCGCAAATTTTACGATGCCGATTCTTCTCGCCGCCGCGCTTTTCGCCGGCACGCGGTCGCCCGCCGCGCCCGCTGGCGATAGCGCCACCGCCGTCCAGGTCGTCCGCGATGACGCGCACGAGCGCGTCGACATCCTGATCGGCGGCCAGCCCTTCACCAGCTACATTTATCCCGACACGATCAAGAAGCCGGTTCTCTTCCCGCTGCGCACCGCCGTGGGCACCGTCGTCACGCGCGGCTTCCCGCCCGGCCCCGGCGAACGCGCCGACCATCCACATCACGTCGGCCTGTGGTTCAACTACAGCGACGTGAACGGCTACGATTTCTGGAACAATTCCGACGCCATCAAACCCGAAGCCCGCGCGAAATACGGCACGATCTTCGAGCGCGCCATCGTCTCCGCCAAAAGCGGCGACGATCAAGGCGAGCTCGAAACGCAATCCGATTGGGTGATCCCCGACGGCACCACGCTTCTCAAGCAAGACACGCGCTACGTTTTCCGCGGCGGCCCCGCCTTCCGCAGCATCGATCTGATCATCAAGCTCGACGCGCAAGATCAGCCCGTGGTTTTCCACGACGATAAAGACGGCCTGCTCGGCATGCGCGTCCGCCGCGAGCTCGAGATGCCTTCCACCGAACCCGGCATCTTCACCGACGCCGCCGGCAACGTCACCAAAGTCCCGCCGATGGACAACAGCATCGTCACCGGAAATTACCTCACCAGCGAAGGCATCTCCGGCGACGCCGCCTGGTCCACGCGCGGCCGCTGGTGCATCCTCACCGGCAAGATCGCCGCCGAGCCCGTCACCATCGCCATTTTCGATCATCCGCAAAATCCCAACGCGCCCACATACTGGCACGCCCGCGGCTACGGCCTGTTCGCCGCCAATCCCTTCGGCGCAAAAGATTTCACCGCCGGCAAAGTAATTTTGAATTACACGCTGCAACCCCATCAAAGCATCACGTTCCGCTACCGCGTCCTGATTTTGTCCGAAACCGCCACGCCCGCCGAAATCGATAAGCTCTACCAAGGTTTCTTGACAACCTATCCGTGAGCGCCGAACATTCGTTGTCCGTGATACGGCACGCTACATCTACACGTGGAGGATTCAACTTCCGTGAATCAGCGCTCGGAGTATTAAGCCCCGGAGGGGCGGCACAATCTAGCCCAGGCCGGGAGGCCTGGGTACCAAACGGTCTAAAATTATTTCAAAATGTTTTGAGCCCCGTAGGGGCGGCACAGCTTAGCCCAGGGCGTGAGCCCTGGGTCCGAATCCAATCTTAGTTTGTTTTCAAATGTTGAAGCCCCGTAGGGGCGACACAAGCTAGAACACTGAGGTCACAAATTTCGCATTCTCAATCCGCTTCTCAACGCGCCCGGATAAATATGACCACCCACATCGGCATCATCGGCGGCGGCAACATCTCCGAAACCCACGCGCGCGCCGCACTCGCTATCCCGGACGTCGAAATCGCCGCCGTCTTCGGCAACAACCGCGAAAAAATCGAGCGCCTCGCCAAAACTTACGGCGGCACGCCTTACACCGATTTCGCCGCCTTCCTCGCGCACAAGCCAATGGACATGGTCGCCATCGGCAGCCCCTCCGGCCTGCACGCCGAACAGGGCATCGCCGCCGCCCGCGCCGGCCTGCACGTGCTCACCGAAAAGCCGATCGACATCTCCACCGCCCGCGCCGACGCCCTGATCGCCGCGTGCGACAAAGTCGATGTCCGCCTTGGCGTTTTTTTCCAGGACCGCTTCAAGCCCGATCTGCAGCGCGTGAAAAAATTGCTAGACGCCGGCATTCTCGGCAAACCCATTCTCGGCGAAGCCCGCGTGAAGTGGTGGCGTCCGCCGGAATATTACGCCGCCTCAAAGTGGCGCGGCACGTTCGCGCTCGATGGCGGCGGCGCGCTGATCAATCAAGGCGTGCACACCGTCGATCTGCTGCTCTGGCTCTGGGGCGACGTCGCCGCCGTGCAGGCGAAAATGTCCGCATCGCTTCACAAAATCGAAGCCGAAGACACGCTCGTCGCTCTCTTGGAATTTGCGAACGGCGCCTTTGGCACCCTGATCGCCACCACGTCCGTCTTCCCCGGCTATCCCCGCCGCGTCGAACTCACCGGCTCCGAAGGCACGCTGGCAATCGAACAGGATCTGCTGGTCCGCGCCGATCTCCACAAACCCGATCCATCCCTGATCCACAATGAGCCCGGCGATCAAGACGTCCGCGCCGCCTCCGCCGCCGTAAACGACATTCGCGGCCACCAGGCCGCTCTCGAAGATTTCCTCCGCACCATCCGCACCCACTCCCGCCCCGCCTGCGACGGCCGCGAAGCCCGCCGCAGCGTCGCCCTGGTCGAAGCCATCTACGCCGCCGCCCGCTCCGCCACCCGAGTCCTCGTTCCTCGCTGAATTCTCTCGGGGACACACCTCCCTCCGGCGGTCATCCCGAGGAGCCCGACTTGGCGGACGACGAGGAATCTCTTCGCCACGTTGTCCGGAACGATGACGAAATGCACCTACGCTCTTTTGCCCTTGACCTCCGCCACGCGAATGATCACGCGCTTGCCCAGCGCCCTCGCTGCACGGGCGATTGTACCGAGCGTTACAGATACGTTCTGCGGATCGAGCAATCGATCCAGTTGTGACCGGCTCGTCCGGAGTTGCCGCGCCATCGCCCGTTTGGTTGTCCGCTGCTTCTTCATGGCCTGTTCAAGCTGCCAAGCCAAAACTCGCTTGATCGCCACAGCTTCGACCTCTTCCCTGATTCCTTGCTCTTCCAGGAAACTGTCGAATGTCGACCCACTGTGGTCCATTCTCTTCTTAATTTTTCCAAATTTCATTCCAATCCCCTTTGATGCTTGCCTTTGTTCCTTTTCGCCAGTTCCAAATCTTCGTCCGGAGTCTTCTGGGTTTTCTTGATGAATCCATGCAGCAGAACCATTCGGCTTCGCTGATCGATATAGAAAAGCACGCGCGCGATTCGGTGCTGAGCCAATCTCGTGCGCACTTCATACATGCCGTCACCCAACGGCTTGCAAACCGGCATCCCGATGGGCCAGCCGAACTCGACCGTCTTGATGTCCTCGCCGATCCGCTGCCGATCCTCCTGCTAAAGATCCCTTAGCCAGTCCCTCACCGGCTCCCCTCCGCCCTCAGTCCGAAAGAATATCGCCGGAACCCGTTTGCCCTGTCTTCCAGCCACGTCGGGCTGGGCTCCCTCGTCACCTGGGGTCGCTGGCTTCCTACCCACCGACGTAGTGTACCATGTACGGTACACACGAGCAACGTGTTTTCGACATGAGTTCGCGCCCCTATGCACCGCAATTCGAACAAATTTCCACAGCTCATTCGAATAACGCACCAGTTATCATTGAAAACAGATTGCACATATGCTATGCTTTGTTATGAATCGCAGCCGTCCACCCTGTCCGCTGAATCTCCCCTCGCATTGTCTCGCCCGCTCCGCAGCCGCAAACTTCATGTTTAACTTTAAATCCTCCGCGCTTTCTTGCTTTCTCTCAGATCTGTTGATTCTGCACGGCTTGAAGTCCACTAGAATCAACACTTCCAAGCACTTTCGCATCGCATTCATTCTGAACGATTTCAACCCTACTGGAATCAACACTTCCGTGAAATTCGCCTCCAAGTCTTCTGGAATCAACACTTCCAAAAAAACATGGGGGTGGGGGTCTGCAACTTCCACTTCCCCATCGTCTCCCAGAGCCAAGGTACAATCTCGGCCGACTCAGGGTCACTCACTTGGAGGCTCTATGAATTGCGCAGTTCGGAACGTCGCGAACTTCGATTCGCGAAAACTTGTGCGCTGGATCGCCGTTGTCTCGGCCATCGCGCTCACCGCACTGAGCCTCGCCGGCGCCGCGCGTGCACAGGAAGGCGGCACCGCGACTGCCGCGCCGCAGCCCAGCGGCCGCGGAGCTGACAACGACGCCATCAGCGCCCTGATCGATCAGTACGTTCAATCGGTCGAGACCGCGGACACAAATCTCGCGGCGCAGATCTGGTCGGATTCGCCGGACGACTCCTTCATTTTCCCGGCGGGCCAGGCGCTCGGCTTCGATGAAATTAAGCGCGTCGTCTATGTCGGCGCGATGGCGGGAAATTTCTCCCAGCGCCAACTGAATCTCCACAACGTCAAAGTTCACGTCTACGGAGATACCGCGTGGTCGGAATTCGATTGGGATTTCGAGGCCAAATTAAGAAAGGACGGCTCGTCCATCACCACCTACGGCATGGAAACGCAAATCTATCGCAAGCAGTCCACCGGCTGGCGCCTGGTCCACGTCCACTATTCCGTCGTCACGCCCGCAACCCAGGCGCCGTGACTCGATCGAATCGGCGCGCGCGATCCGCAGCGCTGGGAGGTCATTTGATATCGAGGTAGTGGTCGATCGCGTCGAACAGCGTCGCGCGCGTCTCAACGCGCCGCGGATCGACTTGCCAATCGATCGAACCGGGCGCGGACGGCGCGATGCTTGCCGGAATGCGAATGCCCCATTCGGTCAGCTGCGTCGGATTCACGTCGCCAACGTGGAAGCGATGCTGATCGTAATGCATATAGTGAATCACGTTGCCCGTTTCCCCGCCGTACGCCACGCGCGTGCGCCGCAGTACTTCGAGATCGGACGCGAACGGTTCGGGAAATTTGGAGTACGTCGGATCGGCCTGGCCCGTCTCCACGATCAGCGGACGCGGCGCAATCAGCGCGAATAAATCGGAAACGTCCACGTATTCGCGAATGTCGGCATTCATCCAGCGCCAGCACGGATGATTACCGTGAAAATAAAGCACGCCGAGGTCGGGCGAAAAACTGGCGGGAATGCTCATGCTGATTCGCGGATCGAGCGCGCCGATCAGCGCGGCTTCTTCCCCGCCCATCGAGTGGCCCACGACGATCACGCGCGTTTTGTCCACGGTGGGCAGCGAAAGCACGTAGTCGAGCGCGCGCATCGCGTCCCACACGCGCTCGCCGTCTTCTTCCCAATCGGAATCGAAGCCGGCGGCTTTGATCGCGGGATGCGGACCATTGCCGTGCTCGGGATCGTCGCCATCGAGCCGATCGGCGTAAAGCGGCTTCGTCATGTACGGCGCTTGCCGATCGCCGAGCGGGCGATGCGAAATGTCGAGAGCCAGCACAACGAAGCCGCGCCGCGCGAACGCGTCGCCGTACCACACGCGGTCAGGATTCATCATTTGCCACGCGCTGCCCTGGTGGCCGTTCACCGCGATCACCACCGGATATTTTCCTCCGGCCGGAGGCGGGGTGGTCGGCACGGCGAGATACGCATGCGCGCGCCGCGCGATTGGCGCGCCGCCGTAAGGATTCGGCAGCGTGGAATCGAATTGCAGTTCGGACATTTTGTAATTCTGCGGCCACTGCGCCGGGTTGTCGTCGCGATCCGCGCTCATGTGCGTGGAAACGATCGGCGGCAGATCGGAGGCCAGTACAGTCACTTTGCTCGAGAGCGGCGCCGGGTTGCCGGACATCATTAACAAATACAATTGTTTGCGGAATCGCGCCTGCCACGCCGCGCGATCCGCATCCGTCTTGCCCATGCTGAATCCGTAGCCAAGCACTTGCGCGCGCGTTCCGGTGAATGCGAAAGTTCCGGGCCGCGAAGTGTCGGTGTAAGTTCCGGAGATCGTCGCGCCCGTTGCGGTGCCCGTGAAAGTTTGCGTTTCCATCGGCTCGGCCCGCACGAAGCTCAAATTCGCGCCGTCCCAGTGTGTCACGGCGACATCGTATTCAACTTGTTCGCCCGCAGCGCCGTCGTGCTCGGTCGAGTAAATCTTGAATCGCCCGGTGAATCCGCTCGGGGCGTCTTCGGATACGTCAATGCGCAGCGTGGCGTGCGCATCGTTGTCGAGCAGTAGATCGTAAGTTCGCGGAGCGAGTCCATGATCGAGATACGTGCTGTTCCATCCCGTTGCGTGAAACTTGAAATCTTCCGGGTGCGCGGGCTTGTCCGGCGACGCGGCGACACCCGAGCAGCGCCCTGCGAGAACACCTTCGGCGATTGTCGCGAAGCACCATTGCCAGCCGCTGGCCTGATGCGCGCGAAACTCGATGCGCCGCGCGCGCGGATCCCAGCCAATGTCGTCGAGCGGCGTCGCTGCGCCCGCACCGTCGGTCAGCGTGCCGGTGAAAAAATGGCCATCGGCGCCGGCGGCGATCACGGCCGTGACGCGCGCGTTGTTTAGGTCGAGATACCACGTCCCCGCGGGACCGCTCGCATCCGGATTCGGCCGCGCAAAATTGGCAGGCGCTTGATCGCCGATCGCTTGCGAGGGAGCGGCCGGAGGAGCGCCGGCTTGCGGCGCTTGCGCGAAAACGGCCAGCGCGGCGCAAAACATAATTCCCAGAACTCGAATCGACGTGGATGCGTTCATGGGCTTCGCCTCCGAAATCAAAACGCTGCTGCCAGACCGCGATTACTTTTTCTGGCCGTAGTACGCGGTGGTGCCGTGCTTGCGATAAAAATGTTTGGCGTGCAGCGGGCGTTCAAGCGCGCCGGCGCGAGGATTGATTTGCAGCGTATCGAGCGCCATGGAGGCGACCTCTTCAAGCACCACGGCGATGTGCGCGGCGCCAGCGGGAGTGCGGCCCCAGCAGAACGGCGCGTGTCCGGCGACGAGCACGGCGGGCGTTTCCAGCGGATCGAGTTTCTTGAAGGCGCGCACGATGGCGTGGCCGGTGTTGGCTTCGTAATCGGATTTAATTTCAGCCGGCGTCAGCGGCCGCGTGACCGGCACGGGGCCATTGAAATAATCGGCGTGCGTGGTGCCGAGGCACGGAATCGGCTTGCGCGCCTGCGCCCAGCACGTGGCGGCGTGCGAATGCGTGTGCGCGATGCCGCCGATTTCGGCAAAGGCGCGATACAAAATCAGGTGCGTCGCGAGATCGGAGGACGGACGCAGCGAGCCTTCCACCGTACGGCCTTTGAGATCGACGACGACGAGATCTTCCGGCGTCATCGACTCATACGGCACGCCGCTCGGCTTGATCACCACCAGGCCTTCATCGCGCGCGATGCCGCTGGCGTTGCCGAACGTGAAAAGGGCCAGGCCTTCGGTGGCGAGAAAAAGATTGGCTTCGAGAACTTCGTTGCGCAATTTGTCGAGCATCAGTTTCCTTTTCTCGCGGCGGCGGCAATGCGGCGCAGCGCCGGAAGCACGCGGCCCGCGGAGACAGGTGGCGCATCCGGCTGGCCGAAACCAAAATACATCTCGCGGTGGTGGCCGTACAACTCTTCGTAGACGCGAGCGGCCGCGGGCTCGGGTTCGACGACGCGATGCTTAGGGCACAGCGCCTGCTGCGCATCTTCGATTGTGGCAAACGCTCCCGCGGCAAGCCCGGCGAAAATCGCAGAGCCGAGGCTGGTGACGTCGGAAGTGGGCACCAGCACCGGCTTGTTGAGCACGTTGGCGTACACGCGATTCAGCACTTCGTTTTTCTGCGGCACACCGCCGCCGTTGATCACGCGGCGGATCGGCACTCCGTTTTGTTCCATGCGCTCGAGAATCACGCGCGTGTGAAACGCTGTGCCTTCAATCGCGGCGAAAAGTTCGTCCTCGGCGGAATGCGAAATGTTCCAGCCGAGCGTGATGCCGCCAAGTTCGGGATTCACGAGCACGGTGCGGTCGCCATTGTCCCACGTCATACGCAGCAAGCCGGTTTGGCCGGCGCGATAGTCATCGAGATTTTTCGAGAGGTCGGCGAGCGGCCGGCCCGCGCGGCGCGCTATGGCTTCAAAAATATCGCCGGTGGCGGAAAGTCCGGCTTCGATGCCGGTTTTTTTCGGGTGCACGGAGCCGGGCACGACGCCGCAAACGCCGGGCACCAGACGCACGTCGTCGCTCATGGCGATGATGCAAGTGGATGTGCCAACAACGTTGACGACGTCGCCGGTGGCGGCGCCGGCGCCGATGGCGTCCCAATGCGCGTCGAACGCGCCGACGGGAATCGGAATGCCGGCGCGCAGTCCAAGGCGCTTCGCCCATTCGGAGGAAAGATGGCCCGCGATTTTATCGCTCGTGGCGTAGCGGCCGGCGAGTTTTGCGCGCACGCCGCGCAGCAGAGGATCTACGGCGCAAAGAAAATCTTCGGATGGCAAACCGCCGAGCGAAGCGTTCCACATCCATTTGTGGCCCATCGCGCAAATCGAGCGCGCCGCTTGCGCCGGATCGGTGACGCCGCACAACACCGCGGCGACCATATCGCAATGCTCGAATGCGCTGGCGAACTCGCCGCGGCGATCGGGATTGTGGCGCAGCCAGTGCAGCAGCTTCGAGAATCCCCATTCGGAGGAGTACGTGCCGCCGCACCACGCAATGGCATCAAGATTCCGCTCGCGCGCCGTCTCCGTGATCAGCGCGGCTTCGCGCCAGGAGCGATGATCGCACCACAAATAATATTCGCCGAGCGGTTCAAGATTTTTGCCGACGGCGATGACGCTCGAGCCGGTGGTGTCCAGCGCGATCGCCGCGACATCGTTGCCGGAAACGCCGGCCGCGGCGAGAGCGCGCGCAACGGCTTCGCCAAGCGCGCGCATGTGATCGGCGTGGCTTTGCGTGCCGAAATCGGGATCGTCTTTTTTGCGGTGGAGAGGATATTCCGCGACGCCGGAGCCGAGCCGACCGCGCGCGCTATCGACGATGGTGACGCGAACGCTGAGGGTTCCGAAATCCACGCCGGCGACGACGGCCATATTATTCGCCGCGCGCGTGCCAGTACGTCTCCCAGCCGAGGTAGCGCACGGCGGCCTCGTGCACGGCGGCAGCGACGGTGGAGAAATTCCCGGCGACGTGATGCTCGAAGCCGTTTTCGCAGATGTAATGCAGCAGCTTCTGCATGCCGGGAATTTCGACGACGCCGGCGCCGCCGAACGTTTCAAGCGGATCGTCGGTGAATTTTCCGGTGCCGAGATAGCCGCGAATCACGCCGTTCACGTCGTCGGTGGCGAATCGCGCGTAGCTCATGGCGCCGGATTTCACGCGGCCGACGCAGGTGCCGAAAGTATTTTCCTTGCCGACGGTGCCGGCGATGATTTCCTGGAAATCCATTTTGACGTCGCGGAAGAAATGCTTGGGCAAATTGCTGCAATGGAAGCAGACGGCTTTATCGGGATTGTCGCCGTAATTGTTGTTCCAATCGAGCAGCGCGCTCGGCGTTTCCGAAGCCAGGCGCAGCGCGTGCATGCTGAGCGTGCCGCAGACATCGACTTCGCAGGCGGAGGAGAGCAGACCGTCGCTCATCATGCTCATCATCGTGCACGGAACGACGCCAAAGTTTTCCTCGAGCGACGTCCAGCATTGCACGGCGCTGATCTCAACGTCCGCGGCGCGCATCCATTGCTCGACGACGGCGGAGAGCTTGGCCATCTTGATCAGCGCTTCCTGCGGAACGCCGGCGGTAGAAACATATTTATTGATCGCGGCGAGGCGTTCGAGCGCGGCGGGATCGTTATCTTTCATGCGGCCGATGCGGCCGAGCACTTCGGAGAGATCGAGCGTCTCGACGGAAATGCCGTTGGCTTCGAGGATCTTTTCGCTGTAGCGAACGGTGTTGAATGCTGCGGGACGCGCGCCAATCGCGCCGATGCGCAGATTGTGCAGCCCGTTGACGACGCGGCAAGTGGCGGCGAATGTGGCGAGATCGCGTTCAAACTCGGGCGAATCCGGTCGCACGGTGTGCAACGTGGTGAGCGTGTAGGGAATGCCGTACTGGCGAAGATTGTTGCAGGCCGACATTTTGCCGCAAAAGCTGTCGCGGCGATGCGTGATGCCCATTTTGGATTGCGTATCGGGCGTGGCTTGCACGAGAACGGGCACTCCGAGATCGGCAAGGCGCAGCGTATCGGCGATGGCGCGTTCGTCGCCGAAATTCGGCAGCGTGACGATCACGCCGTCGATGCGCGCGGCTTCGCGGCGGAAAAGAGCGGCGCAACGCTTGGCTTCCTCGTGCGTTTCCACCGAGCCGTATTTGCCTTCGTCGAGGCCGATGGCCACGGCGTCAATTCCGGCCTTCGCGAGAGCGGCCAGGATTTCTTCGCGGCCCGTCTTCGCCAAATGATCGGGAAAAAATCCACGGTTTCCGACGATCACGCCCATCGTCATCTTTTTTTGTTTGTTTGCCATAGGTTCCAGGTGTGATGCGAAAAATATTTCGAGCGGTCACGCGCTGTGAAATAAGATTCGGGCCCTCAGCGGCTAAAACCGCAACGGTCTTGGATCGTTTACGGCACGGCTGAAGCCGTGCCCTGACGCAAAACTGTGGCAGTTGCGGCGGCGTTACCGCATTCGGCCCGGCGCGAACCACCACGTGTAGGCGGCGCCGATCACGGCGAGCACCGCACCGCCCCACGCGTTGGCGTGGAATTGATAGAGTACCACGGGCGCTGCTGGCGGATGCCACAGCTCCCACAGGCCCGCGCCGAGCGTCAGCAGACCGTCGCCCAGCAACGAAATGCCGATGAAAAACCAGATGGAAATGGATTCGCGATCGCTCATGTTTTCCTCACCACAAATAGATGTTCATTGCGACCAGCACAATGGTCACAACCACGGCCCAGAAAATCGGCCGCTGGTAGAGCGCCAGATCGCCTTCGGACGGAATCGGCGTCACGCCCATCACGAGGCCGACGAGTTCGCTATCGGGTTTCGGCTTCGTGAGCAGGCTCACGACAACCGTGATCACAACGCAGATGATCCAGCACCACAGCGCGCGCCAGACGTCCTGCGCCAGCGGACCGGCATCCTTATAAAAGGCAAGCGTGGCAACCGCGCCGGGATTCGCCTTCACCCAGGCCCACATGCCGATCGACGACAGCGTGCCGCAGAGCAAGCCCCAGAATCCGCCGGCGGCGGTGGTGCGTTTCCAGAGCATGCCGAGAATGACGGTGCCGAATAGCGGCGCGATGAAAAAACTGAACAGCGCCTGAACGTAATCCATGATGCTCAGGAAATCCATCACGATATACGCCGTGCCGATGCTGATCAGCACGCCGAGAATCGTGCACCAGCGGCCCATGCTGACGAGCTGTTTGTCGGTGGCGGATTTGTGGAAGAGCGCTTTGTAAAGATCGTAGGTCCAGACGGTGGCGAACGCGCTGACGTTGCCGGCCATGCCGGACATGAAGCCGGCCATCAGCGCCGTCACGCCCAGACCGAGCAAACCGGGGCCGGCGTAGCGAGCCAGCATCAGCGGCAGCACTTCGTTGTAACTGTGGCCGCCGGTGGCGACGGCGAGGCCTTCGCCGGTGAGCTTCATCGGCAAGAGGGCGATTCCCAAAAGGCCCGGCAGAATCACGATGAAGGGCACGAACATTTTGAACGCCGCGCCGATGATCGGCGCCATTTTCGCGGCGCGAATGTCCTTGGCGGCGAGGATGCGCTGGACGACCAGGAAATCCGTGGTCCAGTAGCCGAAAGAGACGACGAAGCCGAGACCGAAAACAATGGCGAACCAATTGATGCCCAATGGATTCGCGCGGAAACTGCCGAGCGTGCTCCAGACGTGCGTGTATTGCTCGCCGGCATTCGCGGCGATGCGCGCTTTCAGATTGTTCCAGCCGTGCGCTTCGACCAGGCCCATGATCGGGATCACAAGCGCGCCGGCCCAGATCAGCATGAATTGCAGAACTTCGTTGAAGATTGCGGAGCGCAAACCGCCCAGGCCGACGTAAATCGCGACGGTTATGGCGGAAACCCAGATGCTGAAATTAATGTTCCAGCCGAGCACAACTTTCATCACCAGCGCCATGGAGTACATGTTGATGCCGCTCATCAGCACCGTCATCACGGCGAAGGTGGTGGCCGAGAGCGCGCGCGTTGGTTCGCCAAACCGCAATTTCAAATAGCCGGGCACGGAATGCGTTTTGGAAATGTAGTAGAACGGCATCATCACCAAGCCGAGGAAAAGCATGGCGGGGATCGCGCCAATCCAATACCAGTGCACGGCTTGGATGCCGTACTGGTAGGCCGCGCCGGCCCAACCCATCAGTTCAAGCGCGCCGAGATTGGCGGAGAGAAAACTTAGGCCGGCGATCCAGGCCGTCATTTCGCGGCCGGCCATGAAATAGTCTTCGCTGGTGTTGGCCCATTTCTTCAGGTAGAAGCCGATGGTCAAAACCAGGGCGAAATAAAAGATGACGATGACGGCGTCGACGGGCGTCAAATGCACGAGCTGCGTGGGCGCAATCGTTGCGGCGAGCGACGGCAAGGGCATGCTGTGATCGACAGGGATCATTTAGCGGGCTCCGTAACCCACGAGGTTTTATCCTGAGCGGCGCGCGGATACAAGGACAAAAAAGCGGCGGCGTCAGTTTCGATAACGCGGCGGAAAACCGGCACCACGGCTGCGCCGCACAAAACCCGCACTCCGCCACGGCGGACCTCCGGCCTTAAAATCGAAGGGTGCGGCACCCAAACTTCCTACACGGTGGAGAATCATACGTGGCGGCGCGCGGAACGCTCGGCGGCTGGCACGCCTTCGGCCGCATGCAATGCGGGCGAAGAGTGCGCTAGTTTGCGCATCAGGATTTGCGCGTCGCCGATGTACTCTTCGGCGAACGCGGCTTCGCAGCTCGCCAGATAATATTCCCAGGTGCGGATGAAACGATCGTCGAAGCCGAGGCGGCGAACGTCGTCGAGGCGATCGAGGAAACGTTCGCGCCAGCGGCGCAGCGTGGTGGCGTAGTGCTGGCCGATTTCGCGCAGCTCGCGCACGTGGAGGCGCGTGCGGCGCGAGAGGCATTCGAGAATCGCGGCGATCGAAGCGAGTTGCGCGCCGGGGAAAATGCGGCGCTCGATCCAATCGTGCGAGCGAACGTGCGCGGGAAATCGGCGCTCGTTCATGGTGATGGTCTGCAGAAACATCAGGCCGCCGGGCGCAAGGACACGATCGCAGGCGCCGAAGAAATCGTCGTAGTGCTCGATGCCCACGGCTTCAAACATTTCGATACTGACGATTTTGTCGTAGGAGCCGCGCAGATCGCGGTAATCCTCAAAGAGCAGGCGGATGCGAGCGCCGGCTTCGCCCGAGTGGGCGAAGAGTTCCTTGGCGTACTCGAACTGGCGGCCGCTAATTGTGGTGGTGGTGACGTGGCAGCCGAAAGTTTTCGCGGCGTAAAGAGCGAAGCCGCCCCAGCCGGTGCCGATTTCGAGCAAGTGATCGTGCGGACGCAAATTGAGCGATTGAGCGATGCGCGCGAGTTTGCGCTGCTGCGCGGATTCGAGCGATTCGCCGGGCTCATCAAAGATCGCGCAGGAGTACATCAGCGTGGGATCGAGAAAAAGCTGGTAGAACTCGTTGCCGAGATCGTAGTGGAAGGCGATGTTGTGGCGGCTGTCAGTGGGTTTATTGGCGCGGCGCGGACGGCGCAGGCGATTGCGCAGACGGGTGAGCGAGGCGATCAGGCCGCCTTCGCGATCCATGCGATCGAGATTGCGAATGGCGAAGCGCACGACGTTGACGAGATCGGGCGAAGACCACGCGCCATCGACGTAGGAATCGCCGAGGCCCATATCGCCGCTCACGAGCACGCGGCGAAAAAAAAGATCGTCGTGCACGGCGAGCGCGGCTTGCAGGTCGCCGGATTGCGGGCCGAAATGGAGATGCTCGCCGCCGCAGGCAATATCGAGCGAGCCTTCGCGGCATCGCTTCAGTCCGCGCAAGACGAGCGATTTGGAAATGCCGGCGCTCATTTTATTTTCCCGGAGACGGATTCGAGCGGCGCTGGGTTGATCGGCGCGGCATCGTTCGATGCCGGCTTGGTGGCATCGGGTTTCCACGAAACGCCCCAGTGCGTTTTGTTTACGGGGCGAAAATGGCCGTGGCCCGGATGCGGCGCAACGGGCACGCCTTTGAATTTCAATTTCATGGCTTGCCAGTGAATTGAGGCGACGACTTTGGCCGTCATCCATGGAAATTGGCGCAGGGCGCGGTGCAGTTCTCGGCGATTCCATTCGCGGCGATGGAGCGTGAGCGTGGCGTCAAAAACTTCGCGGCCTTGCCGATAATTGATGCAATGGATTTGCAGGCGGTCTTCGGGCGGCGTGAACGTCCAGGAATATTCCTGATCCATGCCGAGGAACGGGGAGACGTGGAAGCGCTTCTCGAAAACGTAATGCTTGTTGGCGCCGGCTGAACGATCGCCATGGCCATCTTCGTGACGCGGGCGCTCCTGTTCGGGGCCAAGCCAATAATTGTGCGTTTCGCCGAACGTGTTGTTCACTTCGGCGAGAACCTGGCGCATGCCGCCGGCTCCATCGGCGACGTAGAAGAATGAGACGGGATTGAAACTGTAATTAAAAAATCGCAGGTGCGTTAGCAGATAAACCGGACCGGGTTCGAGCGCGACGCCGTTTTGCGCGGCATCGGCGGCGAGGCGGGCGCGCAGCGGCTGGCGAGGATCGCCAAAATGCTCGCGCTCGTCGTAGGAGACCACATTGCAGCGATTGTAGGAGGCGAGCGGCGAAATCCGCATCAGCTCCCGCAGCCGGTCAATCTCCAGGAACACCATGAACAGCGGGTACGTGAAATCGTGGCGCTTCGGCGTGAAGCGGCGATGGCGCAACGTCCCCACGTAGATCGAGGAGTCCATCCTGTTCCCTTTCGCCCGGGCGCGCTTCGAGCGAGTGCGCGACGCGCAGCGCGGAGTTTAAGCCATCTTCGTGAAAGCCGCAAAACCAATACGCACCGCAGAAATGGGTGTGGTGGCGGCCGCTGATTTCCATCCAGCGCGATTGCGCGCGAATCGCGGCCTGCGTGAAAAGCGGATGATCGTAAATCAAGTGGCGCAGGATTTTTTCCGGGCGGACGGCGCCGGTGCGATTCAGGGTGACGCAATAATCCTGACGAGTTTGCAATTTCTGGAGGCGATTCAGGTGATACGTCAGCGTGACGGCCGCCGGGTCTTCGCCGAGATGATAGTTCCAGGAGGCGCGCGCGTCGGGATTGCGCGGGAGGAGATTGGCATCGGTGTGCAGGACGGCGGCGTTGCGATTGGTTTGGAAGTTCGAGAGGATTTCGCGCTCGAGGCGGGAAGCGTCGCGCAGCAAGCCGAGCGCCTGCGGGGCGTGGCAGGCGAAAACGACTTCGTCAAAATGTTCGGGATCGTGGCCGGCGGCGTAGATGCGCACGCCGCGCGAGGTGCGCGCGACGCCGGTGATCGAGACGCCGAGGCGAATGCGATCGCGAAAGGGCCTGGTGAGGGGCGCGATATAGGCGCTGCTTCCGCCGGCGATGGTGTACCACGGGAATTGCGTGGTGACGCGCAGAAAATCGTGATTGTCGAAGAAGCGAATCAGCGTGAGGGCGGGGAAATCGGTGACGCGATCGAGCGACGTGGACCAAACGGCCGAGGCCATCGGATAGAGATAGTGGCGTTTGAATTCGTCGCTGTAACGATTGCGATCGAGATAATCGGCAAGCGAGAGTTCGGCGCCATCGGGTTCGGCGAGCAGGGCGCGGGCCTGGCGATTGAAGCGCAGAATTTCGAGGAAGAAACGGTAGTGGCGCGGCGAGAAAATGTTGCGGCGCTGGGCGAAAAAGCCGCGAAGGTCGTGGCTGCTGTACTCGAAGTTGGCGGCGGGGTGCGAGACGCCGAACGACATGTCGCTGAGCTGGCGCCGCACGCCCAGTTCGGAAAGCAGGCGGACGAAATTTGGATAGGTGCGGTCGTTGTGGACCAGAAAACCTGTGTCGATCTGCAGGGGGCCTTCGGGGGATTCGATTTGATGCGTGTGGGTATGGCCGCCGAGGCGATCTTCTTTTTCAAACAAGACAACTTCGTGCCGCCGGCTGAGGAAGTAAGCCGCCGCCATACCGGAAATGCCCGAGCCCAGTATGGCGATGCGACTCATCCGACTTCTTCGGGCGTGGCGTCGGTCGGCAGACGGAATCCGCGCAGCTCGTGGACGATGCCGATGCGGCCGAGGCACCAGAGCGCGTAGTAGGTAACGTCAATCTCCCACCAGCGCATGCCCTGGCGGCAGGCGTACATGTGACGGTGATGATTGTTGTGCCAGCCTTCGCCGAGCGTGATGACGGCGAGCGTGAAATTATTGCGGCTGTGATCGGGCGTATCGAAGCGGCGCGTGCCCCAAAGATGCGAAAGCGAATTGATGCAGAATGTGCCGTGGAACAGCAGGACGGTGGAAACCAGAAAGCCCCAGACGAATGCGGGCCAGCCGCCTAGCGCGAGCAACGCGCCGGCGAGCACTATCGGCGGAATCCAGTGGAAGCGATCGATCCAGCGCAGCTCGGGATACTTGCCGAAGTCCTTGATCATGCGGCGATCGTAGCGATCGTATTCGTGCGAAAGAATCCAGCCGACGTGCGACCACCATATGCCGTGCAGGCCGGGCGAATGAACATCTTCTTCCTGATCGGCGTAGCGGTGGTGGTGGCGATGGTTGGCCGCCCACCAGAGGATGCCCTTCTGGCAGGATGTTTCCGCGGCGAACGCCAGGACGAATTGCCAAAAGCGATTCAGCTTGAAAGAGCGATGGCTGAAATAGCGGTGATATCCCGCGGTGACAACAAACATGCGAACCGCGTAGAGCGCGACCATCAGCGCGACCCATTTCCAGCGCAAGGGGACAAAAAAAACGGCCAGGCAGCTTGCGTGGATCAGGAAGAATGGAATCGTCCTGACATAGTGAAAGCGCTTCCAGAAGCTGACGGGCGGTGCCGTGCCAAACTTGGGAGTCGACAGAGAGGTTGCCACAAATGCCCCCTAGATGGGATTACGTCGTTCCGAGCAAATTGGATTGCGGGGTGTTACGCCAGCCATGATAGTCGGAGTTGAGTTTATCGGCAACGTAAACGCGCGGGCGGCGCGGGCCGTAAGGATGATAGGTTGCGATGACCCGATTCGAAACATAGAATTCGGCGACGCGGCGGGCCGGCATCCGCGCGAATGTGAATCCGATGATACGCTCAAATCCGTATCCGGAGTGGGGATGCGGCACGGGCGGAACGGGCGCAGCGCGAACGGCGGAGGAGCGAGAAGATGAAAAAATTTCTTGTGGTGCTGTTCGTGGGAATTATTGTGACGATGCTGGTGGTTACGAGTTTGGCGAGCTTGAAGCGGGCGGTGTGGGATTCCGGCGTGGAATTTCATTGGCGAACGAGTCCGTGGTCGGTGGCGACGCTGTTCGACGCGTACTTTGGATTTTTGACGTTTTACGTGTGGGTCGCGTACAAGGAGCGGACGGCGGCGGCGCGCGTGGTGTGGTTCATTTTGATCCTGGCGCTGGGGAATATGGCGATGTCGGCGTACATGCTGGTGCAACTGGCGAAACTGCGGACGGGGCAAGGGCTCGAGAGTTTGTTGCTGCGCGCGGAATGAACAGCGGCGCGACGGCGATGGCGATGCGTGAAAAATAATTATGCGCGGATTTTTGCAGCGACGGTTGGTGCAGCCGCTTGTGCAGTTGCTGCGCATGGGGATCACGCCGGAAAAGATTGCGATGAGCCTGGCGTTCGGCATGGTGCTGGGAACATTTCCGGTGCTGGGTTCGACGACGATTTTGTGCACGCTGGCTGTGTTCATTTTCGGATTGAATTTCCCGGCGATCCAAATCGTAAATTATTTCGTATATCCGGTGCAGCTGGCGCTGCTGGTGCCGCTGCTGCGCGCGGGGCGAATTTTGTTTCGGGAGCCGCCGCTGCCGTTCAAGCTGGCGGATATAGTGGCGATGATTCGCGTGAGTCCGTGGAGCGCGATTCGCGTGCTGTGGGGCGCGACGCTCCATGCTATTGTCGCGTGGCTGATCGTGGCGGTGCCGATGATTTTGTTGCTGAACGCGGCGTTGCGGCCGGCGGTGCGGCGGCTGGGGCGCGGATTGGGCGCGCTGAAGCGTTCAGGATCGGCGGCAACGGCCGCGGGCGCAACTTCGATTGAGGGCACGGAAAACAAATGACTCCGACGCTGCATCTGGCACTTCATCTGATTCTGATCGGCACGGGGCTCGTGGCCGCGATGATGTTTGTGCTGTGGGCGATTCATCTGGTGACGCGTAACGCGGGGATTGTGGACGTGGGCTGGGTGATGGGATTGGTCCTGCTGACGGGCGTGGCCGTGGTACACGCGCCGATCACGGCCGCGGGAATTCACACGTGGGGATTGACCATCATGGTGACGCTGTGGGGCGTGCGCCTGGGTCTGCACATTCTGATTCGCATGGAGTCTGGGCCGGAGGATCCGCGCTACGCGCAGATGCGGCGCGAGTGGAAGACATTTATTCCGCTGAAATTTTTGGCGTTCTTTGAGTTGCAGGCGCTGCTGGACGTGGTGCTCGCGCTGCCGTTTTTGGCGATCGCGCTCGATCCTTCGCCGCGCGTTTCGCCGCTGTGCTACGTGGGCGTGGCGATCTGGTTTGTCGCGGTGATCGGCGAAACCATCTCGGATGTGCAATTGTCGAGGTTCAAGCGGATCGCGGCGAATAAGGGCAAGGTGTGCCGCGTGGGACTGTGGAATTATTCGCGGCATCCGAATTATTTTTTTGAGTGGCTGATCTGGGTGGCGTGGGCGGCGCTGGCGCTGCCGTCGCCGGGCGGGTATGTGGGGTTGATCGGGCCGATCCTGATGTTTTACTTCTTGTTCCGCGTGACGGGGATTCCGGCCACGGAGGCGCAGGCGCTGCGCAGCCGCGGCGATGCGTACCGCGAGTATCAAGAGACCACCAGCGCGTTTGTGCCGTGGTTTCGCAAGAAATCGCAAAGCGAATTGAGGAGCATGCCGCTGTGAGCCCATCGAGTTCCGATCACGCCGCTGTTGCCGCAACGAACGCCGGCGCGCCGGGCGCGCGGCGTTCGACGCTTTCGCGCGTGGCGGAAAGTGGATTGGTGCCGGACGCGCTGCTGCGGATTGGAATTCGGCGGCTGCTGGCGGCGCGGCTGAGACAAGAAGATGCGGGCGACGGCGGGAGAAATCTCGAGAGGAAACTTGCGCTGATCGAGCGGTTGCGGCGCAGTCCGATCGCGGTGGAGACGGCTTCGGCCAACGCGCAGCATTACGAAGTGCCGGCGCGATTTTTCGAGCTGGCGCTGGGGCGGCAGATGAAATACAGCTGCGCGCTTTGGGGGCCGGAGACGCGCACGCTGGAAGAAGCGGAAGAAAATATGCTGAGCGAAACCGCGCGGCGCGCGGAGCTCGCGGATGGGCAAAGGATTCTCGAGTTGGGTTGCGGATGGGGATCGCTTTCGCTGTACATGGCGCGGAATTTTCCGCAGAGCGAAATTGTGGGCGTATCGAATTCGCGATCGCAGCGGGAATTTATCGAGGCGCGGGCGCGAGAGCGCGGGCTCGGCAACGTGCGGATCGTGACGGAGGACATCAACAGGTTCGACGCCGGGGCGAAATTCGATCGCGTGGTGTCGGTCGAGATGTTCGAGCACACGAGAAATCTGGAGCTGCTGCTGCAGCGAGTGGCTTCGTGGATGAAGGACGAAGCGCGCCTGTTCGTGCACGTTTTCACGCACCGGCGTTTTGCGTATCTGTTTGAGGCGCGGGATTCCTCGGACTGGATGTCGGAGCATTTTTTCACCGGCGGGATGATGCCGAGCGAGGACCTGCCGCTTTATTTCCAGCGCGACGTGCGGCTGCTGCGGCAGTGGCGCGTCAGCGGCAAGCACTACGAAAAAACTGCCGACGCGTGGAGAAAGAATGTGGACGCGCACCGCGGCGAAGTGCTGGAACTATTCGCGGAGACCTACGGCCACGGGCTTGCGGGCAACGCGCGGCGGCGCGAGGCCGAGCGCTGGCTGGAGCGCTGGAGAATTTTCTTTTTCGCGTGCGAAGAGTTGTGGGGCTACGCGGGCGGCGAAGAGTGGGGCGTCTCGCATTATCTATTCGCTCGCGCGTAGGTTTCTGCCGTTGTACTTTGGCCCGTCGTGATCGCCGAGGGCGTCGCTGCGAGGCTCTTAATATTCGAGACGGGCGAAGCGGAGCCAGCGCGTATTGAACCCGCGGAAGCTGATTTTGCATCCAACCTACGGCAAGCGCTAACACTCCAGGAGTGCATCCATGCTCAACGTAAGCAAGGCATTCAGCAGCTTTTCGGTGAACGACATTCGGAAAGCCAGGGAATTTTATGGCAAGACGCTGGGCCTGGAAATTGCCGGCGGTCCGGAGGGGACGCTGGTTGTTCCGCTTTCTGGCAGCGCCAAAGTTCTGATGTACCCTAAACCCAATCACCAGCCTGCCAGTTTCACGGTCCTGAATTTTCCCGTAGAGAGCGTAGAAAAAGCTGTAAATGAGCTGAGCCAACGTGGCGTGCGATTTGAAATCTATAATGAACCCAACTTGAAAACGGACGCGCGCGGGATCTCCCGCGGGAATGGCCCGACGATCGCGTGGTTCAAGGACCCAGCGGGGAATATCTTGTCGGTTTTGGAAGTGGCGTAGCGGATCGCTTGCTTTTGACTCACCGGAAGGGCGTTGTTAGCCAAGAGAAAAGGAGCAAGCATGGGACGTCCGGATTCCGAGCGTTTCAGTTCTCGGGCAGGCGCGCTTGTCGGGTGCGGGCCAAGACATCTGCGCAATTCCGGCGATTGATTGTGCGGGTGGATTGGCTGTTGTAGACTGCGCGTGCCTCAGACCTACGGCCGGTCATCGCGTTGAGATGGCTGCGCGGTTGCGATTCGGGTATCGGGCCCACGCGGACCGACATCCAACAGAAAGTATTTTGAGGAGGCCGATCATGAAATACGTGATTTCGTGGCGCGAACGCCCGGCAGCTTCGGCGAGAGAGTACGAAGCCGCGCATGAGCGCTGTTTGCAGATCTTCAACAAAGATTTCAAAATGCCGGCGAGTATCAAGATGCATCAGTTTTTGGTGCGGGTGGGCGATTATGGCGGATACATCGTCGCGGAGACGGACACGCCGGCGGACATTCATTATTTCACGAGCCTGTTTGCGCTATTCGAGTTCAAGGTGGAGCCGGTGGTCGAGGTGATGGACGCGGTGGCGGTGGAGTTGAAAGCGATCGAATACCGCAAGAAGAACGCGCCGTAGGGTGCGCTGACGGCGGCGTGCTGGCGGGGCGGAACGCCGGAGAGGTTCGTTCTGTTGCGCGTTGTGCGGGCGGCACGCCGGGATGAAGCCGCCCAAGCTGGCACTGACACGAAAGTCCGTTAACTCATTTGGGGCACGCCCAGCCATTTTTGAAATAGTTCGCCGTCAATATTCCCGCGTCTTCGACCATTTTCCCGCCGTCGGTATAGGTGAATGGCGCGTTGTTCAGGACGAAATAAGAAATCGGCGTCGATTGCCCGTTATTCAGATTGACCTCCGGCGAACCGAAGATTTGGACGACCAAGGAGAAGTGGTCCGGCACGGTATTGTTGTGGTTGGCCGTGAGAACAATGCGAAGATTGGGCGCGACCCCTTCCGCCTGTTCAAATTCGAGGCCGGAGCCCGCCGACGCGTCATTCAAAGTCATCGTAAACATCTTGGCCAGTTCCGGGATGTCCGTGGCGTCGGCGCTCTGATACGTGAAATTGACTTGATAATCCAAAAGGTATTTCGTATTCACACCGGAATACAATCGGGGAAGCCCGCTTGGGAAACCCGCGTAGCACGTTTTCGGCGGCGGCGGGGCTTTCGCCTTTTTTTGCCAGGGAAATTGCGCGCGAGCGGGGGTAGCACCGGCGATCACAAACGCGAGGAGCATTCCGGAAAAGAGATATCGTGGTCTCATCATTATTCTCCTGCACGAATTTAGCCCCGGGAGTTATTGTTCCTCTTTTTCCGGGGTTTGGCGACGGTGCCAGACAGGCTGCGACTCCCGCGAGGCTGAGGATGCCCGGCTCCCAATTCTCACCCCGCGCCGGATGGGAGACGATGGAAGCAGCAAACGGGGTTCCCGGTTGAGCAACAGGCGGGGCTGAAGCCTTCTTCAGCGGCGAAATGCTTTCAAGGAGAACTGTATAACTATCTGGTTGCCCGTTCAGCGGCCGATAGGCCGGGCGACAGGCGGCGCCGATCATTTGGGTTTCGATCCCGCGAGATATTGTGCATCGCTGACGTGTTCCATCCAATCGACGGCCTTGCCGTTGAGCTTTTCCTGAATGGCGACGTGCGTGATGGCCGTGGTTGGCGTGGCGCCATGCCAGTGCTTCTCGCCGGGCTGGAACCAGATGACATCGCCGGGGCGGATTTCCTCGATGGGTCCGCCATCGCGCTGGGCCCAGCCGCAGCCAGAGATGACGATGAGCGTCTGACCGAGCGGGTGCGTGTGCCATGCCGTGCGCGCGCCGGGTTCGAAGGTTACGCTGGCGCTTTGAACGCGCGCTGGATCGGGAGCCTGAAACAGCGGATCGATGCGCACTGTGCCGGTGAACCAGTCTGATGGGCCCTTGGCGGAGGGTTGCGAGCCGATTCGTTTGATGTCCATGAGGGAGAGCGTAACAGAAAAGAGCGAAGCGCGATAAGCGCGCGCATCGCTGGATAGCGCGGCGTCTGCGGGGCGGTGGCGGGATGCGGCGGCGACGCCGCCGCGATCGTTCCGGTGCGCGCGACTCGCATATGCAAGAGTGTGTTGGCAGCAGAGCCGCGATAGTTTCCGGTTTGGCGACGGCGCGGAAGTATTATTGGGTCAAGGAGTGGGGAGCTGTGAGCGCGCGTCAACACAAGGTTCGCACCGAACTCGGGCGAGCGGCTGTGAAGATTTTTGCCGCGAATGAGCGGATGAACCAGATGCTGATCGAACGTCTTGACCCGAGGGCGTGGAAGGCGAAACCGCCGGGCAAGGTGCGCGGCATCGCGGCGATCTTTACGCACATGCACAACGTACGCACGAAGTGGATCAGGCTGAACGCGCCGCTGCTGAAGGTTCCGCGACAGCTCAACCGGGCGCGCTGCACGCCGCGGCAAGCTCGTGCGGCGTTGGCCGAAAGCGGCGCTCGCTGCGGGGAGATGCTGGCTGAGGCGCTGGGCGGTGGTGAGGGCGGCGTGAAGAATTTTCGCAGGGACGGCTGGGGCCGGGCTTGGCCGGTGGGCGTGGAGATGCTGTGCTACATGATTTCTCACGAAGCACACCATCGCGGGCAGGTGTGCATGCTCGCGCATCAGCTCGGATTTCCGTTGCCGATCGAGGTCACGAGCGGGATCTGGAATTGGGAAAAGGTGTGGAAGGCGTGCGGCGCGCCGGACCGCGTTTCGTAGCGATGGCGGGATTGGCTGGGGTTGGCGGGACGTATGAGGGATAGATCAGGGCGGATGATGGGCAATCGCGCGCAGCCAGGACCGGCTGTGGCACCCGGACGCGCGCACTCGAGCTTCGGCACGGCGGGCAGAGAGAAGCGCTTGCCGAGGCGCTCGGAGCCCGCTTCCAAGAGAAAAAAAACAGATTGGCAAAATAGAAGGAAAGACTTAGACACCCGGGCCTCGGCCGTCATAGAGTGCGATGCTCGGGCGAGTGAAAGGACCCGAAACACCTCATGACAAAATACAAACTCGAATATATCTGGCTTGACGGCAAGACGCCGGTTCCCGGTTTGCGCGGCAAGACGCTGATGAAGGCATTTGAAAAGCCGCCGGCGCTTGCCGATTTGCCGAATTGGGGATTTGACGGAAGTTCCACGATGCAGGCCGAGGGCAAGAGTTCCGACTGCGTGCTGAAGCCTGTGGCTCTTTACCCCGATGGAGCGCGCAAGGACGGGTACATCGTTCTGAGCGAAGTTCTGCACGCCGACCTGACGCCGCATTCCACGAACATGCGCGCCACGATCGAGAACGACCCGGATCTGTGGGTCGGTTTGGAGCAGGAGTACTTCCTCTTTAAGGACGGGCGTCCGCTGGGCTTCCCGAAGGACGGCCATCCGAATATTCCGCAATTCCCTTATTACTGCGGCGTGGGCTACAAACATATGGGAGACATCGCCCGGCAAATCGTGGAAGAGCATTTGGACCTGTGTCTGACTGCCGGAATCAATCACGAGGGCATCAACTCCGAAGTGGCGAAGGGCCAGTGGGAATTCCAGATTTTCGCCAAAGGCTCGGCGAAAGCGGCCGACGACACGTGGACCGCGCGCTACTTGATGATGCGGCTGTGCGAGAAATATCAAGTGGACATGGAGTTGTATTGCAAACCGATCAAGGGCGACTGGAACGGATCGGGAATGCACTGCAACTTCTCAACGAAATACCTGCGCGAAGTGGGCGGCAAGGCGTACTTGGAATCGCTGATGAAGGCGTTTGAGGCCAACATCAAGGAACACATCGCCGTGTACGGCCCGGATAACCATCTGCGCTTGACGGGGCTGCATGAAACGCAGGCCATCGACAAGTTCAGTTACGGTCTATCGGATCGCGGCGCTTCGATCCGGCTGCCCGTGAACTTCATCAAGAACGGTTACAAGGGCTATCTGGAAGATCGGCGGCCGAATTCGGAGGCCGATCCGTACCAGATCGTTTCGCGCATACTGAAGACGATCAACAGCGTGGCGAAGCCTTAGGCCACAATCCAACGTTTTGCCCGCCCATCCCAAACACGTCGTGACTTGGGATGGGCGGGCAAGACAACGGACGGCACGGCACAATCGTGTGGCTTGGTAGGGATCCGCAGAGAGATTTGAACCCCGCGCAGGCTGAAAAAGTCAAAAACCGCACCCATAAAAGCGATGGGTGCGGCACCCTCGCTTAGAGATGAAATTGAACGACGTGCGCAGCCGCGGTGCTGCTGAGGCCGACTTGGCACAACTGCGCGCGGCCTCAACGTGAGGACGCGCCGTGCCGGGGCGCCTTAGTGGCCTGCGGTCGCGGCTTTGGCTTTGGGATGCTCGTCGACGGCTTTCGACTGATCGAGCGGGTTGTGGTGCGCTTGGGGATGTTCACCGTGTTCGTAAATCGCCTTGGCGGAGCCGACGATATGCGGATCGGGCGCGGTGACGACGTCGGTGTCCTTGCCGGCATAGGGAATCGTGTGCAAGACGTATTTTATGGCGTTGAGGCGCGCGCGCTTTTTGTCGTCGGAGCGCACGATGGTCCACGGCGCGTCGGCGGTGTCGGTGTAAAAGAGCATGGCTTCCTTGGCCTTGGTGTAGGAATCCCAACGGCCGAGCGATTCCACGTCCATCGGGCTGAGCTTCCATTGCTTAAGGGGATCTTTCGCGCGGCCGAGGAAACGGCGGAGCTGCTCTTCGCGGCTGACGGAGAACCAGAATTTGAATAGGCGAATGCCGCTGCGCACCATCATGCGTTCAAATTCGGGCGTCTGGCGCATGAATTCGAGATATTCGTGGGGGGTGCAGAAACCCATCACGTGTTCGACGCCGCCGCGGTTGTACCAGGAACGGTCAAAGAAAACGATTTCGCCTTTGGTGGGAAGCTTTTCGATGTAGCGCTGGAAATACCACTGGCCGCGCTCGGTGTCGGAAGGTTTGGCGAGGGCCACGACTTTGGCGCCGCGGGGATTTAGATTTTCGGTGAAGCGCTGGATCGTGCCGCCCTTGCCGGCGGCATCGCGGCCTTCAAAGAGCAGAACGATTCGTTCGCCAACTTTCTGCACCCAGGCCTGCATCTTGACGAGCTCGATGTGGAGCAGCTCGATCTCTTCGAGATAATCGGAATCCTTCATTTGCTTCTGGTAGGGATAGGTGGAGCTGATGATGTGCTTCTTGCTCTTCGCGCCCTTGACCTTGGCGACCAGCTCTTCGGGAATGCTGGTGCGCACCTGCTCGTCGATCAGTTCGATCATGGGGAAGGAGCCGGCCAGTTCTTTGGCGGAGTCTTTCTTTTTCTTGAGCTTCTTCTTTAGCTGCTTCTTTTCCAATTTTTGTTGAGCCTTCAGCATTTTCTTTTCCTGCTTGCGAGCGGCTTTTGCCAGGGCGACCCTTCCGTCGGGGACGCTGGGCCGCGCCGGCTCATCGGCGCGTTCGGCAATGGGGAAAATTCCGGCGAGGACTTTGGTAGAGCCCTTCTTGCCCTTCGACTTGCTTTCCAATTTTCTGGATTCGGCTTTTGCTTGGGCTCTCATTTTCCCCTCTTCTGGTTTGCTGGCTGCTGGTTCGAAAGTCGCGGGAGTTGCGGGAGACTCTTGTGGGACGGTTGACGCGGAAATCTCGTGGGCCGGCTCAGGCATTGCCTCTTCGGATGGAAGCGCGGGATCCGGCGTGCCTTGCATGGAAGCCATATCGGTCACCAGCCAATCTCAAGCGATTCTTCTGAAAGGAACGGCGAAAACACCGACGCTCGCAGAAGAGTGTGATTTGGATTCATCGATGGCGCGCCCATTGTCAACGCGGTGGGCTTTTTTTCCAATAGCCGAAGCGATGGATACTTTGGTTCGAGCGGATTTGAAAATTGCGGTGGAAAACCGCGAGATCCTTATGACTTCTTAACGCGGAATCCATGGTGGCGAAGGCATTCGCGGTTCATGCCGATCCGATATAGAATCCCGCCGCTGGCCGCCGGAAACCAGGCGCGGCTGAGGGGGGCATCGCATGTCGATGATTCGGAAAGATTTGGGCGCGCTGGCGCTGGCGCTTCTCGCCAGTGCTTGCGTCGCGGCCGCGGCGCGAGCGCAAGGCCCGGCGGCGCCCGCGGCGCTCGATCCGGCGGCGAACCCGAAGGACCTCACACTCGAAGGGAAAATTCACCAGGCGCTGCCGGAGGAGTTCATCTGGCGCGCGGACACGGACGATGAAGTCACCGCGCCGCACTTCTTTCGCGCACGCGTGACGCTCAAGACGGTACCGCCGCGGGCGACGTTTTACATCGCGGGGCCGGTGCGCGCCACGATCTTCATCAACGGCGAGCGCGCGGCGGACTTCGCGATGCCGCAGGAATTGATCCAGCGGCCACGCGTGTTTGAGTTCGACGCGGCGCGATTTCTTCGCGCGGGCGAAAATGTTTTTGCGATTCAAGCGGCCGGGCAGCCGAACCGGCGCTTTCCGAAGTCGCTGGGAAACGGCGTGTACTTGCTGGCCAAGCTTGTGCCGGCGGGCGCGCAAGTGGATCGGCCGGCGCTTTTGCTGAGCGGGCCGGCGTGGAAAGTCAGCGTGAACGCTGTGGATGGCTGGGAGAAACCGGGCTTCGCGGACGGCGATTGGGAAGCCGCGCAGAGCTTTGGCGCGGCCGAAAGCAACGTCGATTTCTTCCAGTGGAATAACGATGCGGGGCTTTACAACTGGCCGGGATACGACGGGATATCGACTTTCCTTGGGCACGTGCCGGTGGCGCCGAAAACGATTCGCGACTCATTCGAGGGCGCGGGGCATTTCGTGAACGTTGGGGCGCTAACCGGGTCGCTGGCCGACAAGCACGCGATGTTCAGCGTCGAGTTGCCGACGGGCGCGGCGGGATTGGCGGCGCCGCCCGAGGAACTCGAGGCGCCGAGCCTGGTTCTGGATTTCGGCCAGGAGACTACAGGGCGCATCGAGGTGACTTCGGCCTCCGACCAACCGATTCGCCTGTCGGTGAGTTACGGGGAATCCTATGAGGAGGCGGTGAAAAAGCCGTATCTGGGCGCAGCCTCGCTTTTCGTGCCGCCGCACGCGACGGTGCATGGGCCCAAATCGTCATTTCGTTTCGCGAAGGTGCAATTCTTTGGCGACGGGCCGCTATTGCGCTTCGGTGCGATTCGCATGGATGGAATTTTTTATCCGGTGGAGTATCGCGGATCGTTTGAATCCTCCGATCCGGTGCTTAATCGCATCTGGGAAGTCGGCGCGTACACCGCACATTTGTGCATGCAGGACGACATCTGGGATGCGCCGAAGCGCGACCGCGGACGCTGGATGGGCGATCTGGACGTCAGCGGCCGCACGATCGAGACGGCGTTTGCGGATCAATTCTTGATGGAGGACACGATTCGGCGTCTAAATCCTGTTGCCGATCCGGGCGCGAACGTGAACGCGATTCCCGGCTACTCGGCATTCTGGGTGATGGGGCTGGCCGATTATTACCGGCAGACCGGCAAGATCGATTTCGTGCGCTCGATGCTGCCAAATCTGCGCGCGCTGCTCGGCTACATGGAAGCCGATATTGACGCCGACAATCTATTCGTGAATTCGCACAAAGCGTGGCCGTTCGTGGATTGGTCCGTTGAGCTGAATGCGGATACGGCGGAATCGCGGAGGGCCACGCAGTTCGAATATTTCCGCGCGTTTCGCGACGCCGGCTTTCTGCTGCGCGAGTCCGGCGACGGGGCCGGCGCGGACGCGATTGAGCAGCGCGCGCAATCGCTGCGTGCCGCCGCGGAAAGCACGCTGCTCGATGCGGCCACCGGCACGTTTGGCGGTCGCTGGCAAACCAACGCGATGGCGATCTATTCAGGGATCGCCAGCGCGGATGAAACCGCCGCGATTCGCAAACGAATTTTCACCGACATCGATTCGGGCGATCTGCCGAGCTACGACGTTTCTCCGTACTACGGCGATTACGTTCTGGAAGCCATGGCCGAGGCCGGAGATCTGCCGGGCGCGATGAATTTTCTGCGCATGTGGTGGGGCGGGATGATCGCGGAAGGCGCGACGAGTTTCTGGGAGGGATACGATCCTCGCTGGCAAAAAAGCGATTTCCACGCGTTTCTGAAGGCGGACAACGGCATGGGCTATCAGGTGAGTCTGGCGCACGGTTGGTCCTCGGGACCGACTTCGTGGCTGACCGAGCATATTCTGGGCATCGAAGTGACGTCGCCGGGGTATCGCACGGTTAGGATCGCGCCAAATCTTCTGGGTCTCGACTACGCGAAAGGCGCTCAGCCCACGCCGAATGGCGAGATTCGGGTGGAGTTTCATGCTGCGAATGGCAGCGGTGGAATCGACGGCACGATCGAGATTCCGGCGGGAACTACGGCGACGGTTTCACTGCCCGTCTCCGGCCCCGCATCGGAAATTACGGTCAACGGCAAGACGCAGGAGAGCCGGTGGGTGGAAGGCGAGACTCGCCGCGAGGTCGATCTGACGGGACCGGGCAGCTTTTCGGTCCACGCAGATTGAGGCGCGCGCGTTGACTTTGCGTCTCACCGTGAGTTGCGAAAATGGATCGTTACCGGTCGTCATGCTAAAATGCGACGCATGGAAGTGACCCTGAAAATCCCAGATGATATCGCCGAGAAGCTATCCGCCGCTGGCGGGGATGTGCCGCGTCGCATCCTGGAGGCCCCGGCCCTGGAGGGCTATCGGGCACAGACTCTGACGCTGTATCAAGTGTCGGAGATGCTGGGCTTCACGCGGGTCGAGACGGAGGATTTTTTGGGAAAGCACCACGTCCCGCTGGCCGCGATTGGGGACGCGGACCTGGATCGCGAGGCCGCGGTCTTTGAAGCAGCAGCGCGCCGCCGTCCACGCTAACCGAACTGCGGGATGAATGCCGTCTCCAACACCACTCCGCTGCGTTATTTGACCGCGATCCGTCAAGAACATCTCCTCGCACAGCTTTTTGAAAAAGTTTTCGTACCCACTGCCGTGTACGACGAATTGACAGATCCGAAGACGCCTGAGGACGTGCGTACAACAGTGGTGTCACTACCCGCGTGGCTCGAGGTGCGGGCCGTGCGCGAGACCGGGGCGGCGACGTTTCCCGTGACGCTGCATCGCGGAGAACGCGAGGCGATTTTGCTTGCTGAGGCCATTCGCGCCGATGTGTTGCTGATCGACGAACAAATTGGACGGACCATCGCGCAGAGCCGAAATATTCCTCTGTCCGGAACGCTAGGGGTGGTGGAGAGAGCCGACTCGATGGGACTGGTATCCGATTTCCCGCAGGTACTGAAGGAACTGAACACGAGCGGGTTCTTTATCGCCGAGGCGTTGGAACTGCAACCCTGCGGCGTCACAACGCACGCCAAAAAGCGAAATAACCGCACCGAGAATAGTGGTGAGCGCGGAAGGGCTCGAACCTTCGACAAGCGGATTAAGAGTCCGCTGCTCTACCAACTGAGCTACGCGCCCACGAGCTAGAAATCATAACATGGCGCGCGTCTCGATATGCAGATGGCGTGAGGCGCCGCTAGCGCAGCAGAATGCGCATCGCGATGCCCCACTGAGCTTCTTCGCGCTTCTCAATGCGCAGGACTTCGGCCAGCCATTCGTGCTGCACGGGGTCGCCCGTGCGATAGCCGAGGATCAAATGGACGTGCATGCCGATGTGGAACGGATTCTCGGGGCAAATCACGTACAGACCATTGCGCGCCATGTTCAGCGTCTGGCCCATCTGCACGGAATCGCCGAAATCTTCGGCGCGCACGCGTACCGGCTGAGCGATCTTCAGGCGGCGTTCGCGGCGATCTTTTGCACCGGGCGGAGTTGCCATGGGCGCCGATCTATTCGGAGCACGTTGCCCGAAGCGCCTGCGCGAAGCGTGTTGCTTTGAACATCCGCGCAGAAGCCGGGGCTCTGCTATCGAGAGTACGGCGCGGCGCGCGAAACGTCCAGCGTCACGATGCGGGAGAACTGCGCAGCGCCAATAGCGGCGCCAACCGCGGCGGGCAGCAATTTGAAAAGTAAACTTAGGAACGCAGGACGGCGGCAATCTCATGCGCTACGCGGCGGGCGCGCTCGATGTCGCCCGGGGGAAGCGAAATGGCGGCGACGCGCGGATGCCCGCCGCCGCCGTGCGCTTCGGCGAGCGACGCAAGGTTCTGGGCGGCGGCTTCATCTTTCCACGGATTCGAGCCGAGCGAAATTTTGGCGCGCGTCGGCGACGCGCTGACGCCGACCGTGTACAGCGCTTCAGGATGCAGGAGATACGGAATGAATTTATTGTAGCCTTCGAGATCGAGATCGCTCACGTCGAAAAAGACGACTCCGCCGCGCGATTCCGAACGCCCGCGCAGCAATTCGATCGTGCGGCGATGGCGCTCAAGCAGCGGCGCCAAATGCTTCTGAACAAACGGCAGCTTGACGATCTCGGCCAGCGGCCGCGTAGCCATTTCCGGTATCAGGCGCGCGGGCAAGCCGTCATCCGGAGCGGCTTCGATCACCAGAGCGAGTTGCGTCGCGGGTTCCTTTAGCGCGACGGCCGCCTCCGCCGAGGCGAACTGCGCGCCATCAATGATGTCACCCCAATGGACAAGCTCGGCCAGCGGCTTGGCGTCAAAACCGAATTTCGCGCTGGTGATGTCGGCGATCAGCTTGGTGCAGGATTTGTAGGATGGATCGTAGAACTTGTGGCCGCTGCGGTCCTGGCGAAAATTTTCGGCGTCGGCGGGACTGAGGAACGCGCTCTGGTGATGGTCGAACCACCAGGTGACGCGCGGCGAACTGGAATATTTAAAGTCCACGATGGCGTTTTCATCGCCGTCGAAAACGCCGTCGTCGAAGAGCGCCGATGCGCGATGCGCCATGCCCGTGAAATGGAATTCGGCGTTCTTGTCGATCCGCTCGCGGTAAAAGCGCGTGAACACGGCTGAGGAAGCCGCGCCGTCGAAGCAATGATTGTGGAAACACAGCCGAACGTTTACCGGACCCGGCACGCGCAACACTCCCGCTCCGGCAGCATGCCGGAGGCCAAGCGACAAAAGGACTTTAGAAGATGGACAGCCGGGAGGGGAAAGTCAAGCGGCGCGGCTTAAGATGATGCGGGCGGCTCCGCGCAGCACGCGAAGCCGCCCGAACACAAACCGAGTTTCGTGAAACGCTGCGCGAGAAACGGGACTGCTTCTACGCCGACTTCCCTGCCAGGGTATCGGCGATTCCCGCGGCGATAGGCACGCGGAACGGCTGGCGCTGATACGCCTTGAACATCAGCAAGAGCCAGAGGATAAACGTCACCAGCCCGAGAACCATATTCACGAGCCCGCCGATCATCGCGAGCATATATCGGAAACCCAGTTCCGGACCGAAGCCAAAGCCGCCGAAACCTCCGAACATCATGCCCCCGCCGGTGACGATGCTGATCAAAAACATGATCACACCCAATCCGCCGAATACGACGATCGCCTGCGCGGCATTGAAGCGCACGGAGGGCCGCTTGTCGATGATCAGGAAAATGATTCCGGTCACCCATCCGAGAACGTACGCCAGCGCGCCGGCGATATTTTCCTCGAGGCCCGTGCCGCCGCTTCCAGGGTTCGCGGGAGGTTGTTGATATTGCACGGGCGGCGCGCCGGGAGCCTGCTGATATTGCGCCGGAGGGGGCGGCGTCTGGTATTGCGCCGGGGCGTGCTGACCCGCGGCGACCGGCGTGCCGCACTTGGCGCAGAAACCTACACCGTCTGGAACATTCGCACCGCACTTGCCGCAGAAAGCCATCGAGTGTCTCCTTGGAACTGCCGTGAGACCGACAGATGGGCGGAAGGCTACCAAAAGCGTGCCCCGCCCGCAAGCGGTACAGTTGTGAAGAACCGACGCGCTCACAAAGGCCGGCCGACGGCTGGAGCCGCGCGAGATGCGGTCTGCTTCTCGCCTGCCGCCGATGCCGTGGCTCGATCCGGAGGCTTGGGAGGCGGTGCTATACTGCGAGCACTGCGGAAGTGGCGGAACTGGCAGACGCGCAGGACTTAGGATCCTGTGGCCGAAAGGCCGTGGGGGTTCAACTCCCTCCTTCCGCACCAGAACTGGACACACGGCGAGCGCAGCGCGAGTGGCGCGAAGCGTTGACGCTCGTGCGGCGTTTCTCTATACTTCTGTTTCTTTCCCCCGGCTGTTCCCTTTTTCCCGTGGCATCGCTTGAGGCGCCTGCCTGCCGGCAGGCAGGCTTCGCGGAGCGGGCGGCGCCTGCGGAATTACAAGGCGAAAGCCGATTCACCGAAAGGCACGGACTCAATGACGGAAGCGACTTGCCGGCGCGAACTGGAACTGGAAATTCCCGCCGAGGATGTGCAGAAAGCAGTGGCGCGCGTGGCGAATGAATTCGCCAAAGTTGCGCGAGTGCCGGGATTCCGGCCGGGGAAGGCTCCAGTGACGCTGATCCGGCGGCGCTTTGCCGATGAGATCAAGGGCGAAGTGCTGCAGTCGCTGCTGCCGCCGAAGATCGAAAGCGCTGTGCAGGACCAGAAGCTTGTGCCTGTCACGCAGCCGCACGTGGACAAGGTGGACTTCGCGGAAAACGGGCCGGTGAAATTCGTGGCGTCGTTTGAGGTGCTGCCGGAATTCACGCTGGGACAATATAAGGACCTGGAAGTCGAGATCGAAGCCGTCGCGGTGACGGAAGCAGACGTGGAGAAAACGCTTGAGGAGCTGCGCGACCGCGCGGCGACTTTGGCGCCGGTGGAAGGGCGGGCGATCGCGGACGGCGATATCGCGCGGCTGAAGCTTGCGGGTACGTCGGCGGACGGCGGCGATCCGCTGCAGGCGGAAAGCGTGGATTGCCAGGTGGGCGGCGAGCAGACGATGGCGCCGTTCAACGAAAATCTGCGCGGGGCCGCGATCGGCGAGCATCGCGAGTTCGACGTGCCTTACCCGGCCGATTATCCCGACGCCAAGCTCGCCGGCAAGACGTACCACTACGCCGTGGAAATTCTGGGGATCCAGGAAAAGCAGCGCCCCGAATTGAACGACGATTTCGCGCAAAAGGTGAGCGACGCGAAAACGATCGACGAACTGCGCGCGAAAATCCGGCAGAATCTGGAAGCGGCGCGCGATCACAAGCAGAAGGAAGAAGCGCGCGAAAAGCTGCTGGCGAAGATCGTGGCCGCGCACGACTTCCCCGTGCCGGAAGCGCTGGTGGAGCAGCAGATGGACGCGCGCGTGGAGCGCGCGGTGCGCACGCTGGCGGCGCAGGGAGTGGATCCGCGGGCTGTGAATGTGGATTGGGGCGGGCTGCGGCGGCGGCAGCGGGATCGCGCGGTGGAAGACGTGAAGGCGGAACTGCTGCTGGACCGCATCGCGAACGAGGAAAAGATCGACGTGGCGGAGGAAGAGGTCGATCGAGAGATCAACGAGTTGGCCGAACGCAGTGACGAATCGGCCATCGCGCTTCGCGCCCGCTTGACAAAGCAAGGGGCGATCGATAGGATCAAATCGAAGCTCCGGAGCGATAAAACTCTGGAGTGGCTCTGCCAGAGTTCCCGGATCCGGACCCAACCGAAAGCAGAAACATAAATTCCGACCGGCCTCCTCGCCCGATCCCAATACACGAGCCCAATGCACGTAAGACGCGAGCAGCACACGAATCTCAAGATGACACTACGATGAACGGCCCAGACCAGCCCGTGGCATACAATACGACGCTCGTTCCGATGGTCGTCGAACAGACCAACCGCGGCGAGCGCGCATACGACATCTATTCCCGTCTGCTGAAGGACAACATTATCTTCATCGGGACGCCGATCGACGATCACGTGGCGAACCTGGTGACGGCGCAGTTGCTGTTCCTGGAAGCCGAGGACCCGGAGAAAGATATTTCGCTGTATATCAATTCGCCGGGCGGCTCGATCACGGCGGGGATGGCGATCTACGACACGATCCAATTCGTGCGGCCGGACGTGGTGACGATTTGCGTGGGCCAAGCGGCGTCGATCGCAGCGCTGCTGCTGACGGCGGGCGCGGCAAAGAAAAGATTCTCGCTGCCGAATTCGCGCATCCTGATCCACCAGCCGTGGATGTCCGGCCTTTCGGGGCAGGCGACCGACATCGACATTCACGCCAAGGAAATTCTGCGCATGCGCCAGGTGATCAACGAACTTCTGGTGAAGCACTGCGGGCAGCCGACGGAAAAAGTGGAACGCGACTGCGAACGCGACTTCATCATGTCGGCGCAACAGGCCAAGGAATACGGCCTGATCGACGAAATCATTTTCAAGCATCGCTAGCGCGTACCTATCAGTTAGTAGCCGTTTCGAGCGAGCGGGACCGGGGATGGCACAGCGGACCTCGAACGGGCCTAGAATGATTTTCGCGGCACCCTTTAGCCTCCGGAACCGCGAGAGGAATCAACGCCGGTGAAAAAATCAACCACCGAAGATCCGCTGCGCTGCTCGTTCTGCCACAAGACTCAGGAGCAGGTGGAGAAGCTGATCAGTTCGCCTTCCGATTATCCGCGCGCCTACATCTGCAATGAATGCGTTAGCGTGTGCGAAACGATTCTGGAAGAGGAAAAGCGCGAGCAATCGGGGCCGGTGAACCGGCGGCTGCCGAGGCCGCCCGAGATCAAGGCGTTCCTGGACGGCTACGTGATCGGCCAGGACAAAACGAAAAAGAAACTGGCGGTGGCGGTTTACAACCACTACAAGCGAATTTTCCTGAATCGCCAGCCGGGCGACGTGGAACTGACGAAATCGAATATTCTGCTGATCGGGCCGACCGGCACGGGCAAGACGCTGCTCGCGCAGACGCTGTCGCGCATGCTGGATGTGCCGTTCGCGATTGTGGACGCGACCACGCTGACAGAAGCGGGCTACGTCGGCGAAGACGTCGAGAACATTATATTGAAGCTGCTGCAGGCGGCCGACGGCGACGTGACCAAGGCGCAGCAAGGCATCATCTACATCGACGAGATCGATAAGATCTCGAAGAAGGACGAGAACCCGTCGATCACGCGCGACGTCTCGGGCGAAGGTGTGCAGCAGGCGCTGCTGAAAATTCTGGAAGGCACCGTGGCCAACGTGCCTCCGCAGGGCGGCCGCAAGCATCCGCACCAGGAATTTACGCCGGTGGACACGACCAACATTTTGTTCATCTGCGGCGGAGCCTTCGTTGGGCTTGAAAAGGTGATCGAGCGGCGCGTGGGACAGAAATCGCTGGGCTTCCATACGGATGCGCAGCCTTCGACGGCGAATCGCCGCAACATCGAGATTTTGGAGCAGGCGCAGCCGACGGATTTGATCCGCTACGGGCTGATACCGGAATTTGTGGGGCGGCTGCCGGTGATGGGCGTGCTGGGGGATCTCGATAAGCCGGCGCTGATGCGCATTCTGACCGAGCCGAAGAACGCGCTGATCCGCCAATACCAGCGTCTATTTGAATTCGAGAACGTGAAGCTGAGTTTCACCGACGATGCGATCGAGACCGTCGCGGAACTGGCCCTGGCGCGCAAAGTGGGCGCGCGCGGCCTGCGCATGATCCTCGAAGACCTTATGCTCGAATTGATGTACCATCTTCCTACACAGCGAAAAGTGCGCGACTTCAGCGTGACGGCCGAAATGGTGCGTGGCCGCGAAATCAACTGGGGCCTCCTCGAGAAGGCCGGCTGAGCCACAGGATTCGGCAAAGTTTTCGGCGACGGAACCGGGAAAGAAATTCGCAACAATAAATAGATATGTTCAACCGCGAAAAAACCGAATTGAAGCGCGTGCCGATGATGCCGGTCCGCGACATGGTTATTTTCCCGCAGATGATGACGCCGTTCATCGTGGGCCGCGAAAGCTCCGTGCGCGCGCTGGAAGACGCGCTGGCGGGCGAGAAGAAAATATTCCTTGCCACGCAGCACGACGCTTCGATGGACGATCCGCAGCCCGATCAGATTTACAACGTCGGGACACTGGCGAACATCGTGCAGAGCGTGAAGCTGGCGGACGGCAACATTAAGGTGCTGGTCGAAGGCGTGGAGCGCGCGAAGGTCGTGCAGGTGGCTCTGGAGGACGGCTTTTACCGCGCGACACTGCGCGTGGTGGGAGGGCGCATCGAGCCTTCTCCGCAACTGGAACAGATCGTTTCACGCGTGACCAGCCTCTTCGAGCAGTACGTGAAGCTTTCGCAGAATCTGAATTACGATTCGATGATCGCCGCGGTGCGCGCGGATGATCCGGCGAAACTTTCCGACAGCGTGGCCTCCAATCTGCAGATCGCGGTGGAAGAAAAGCAGGAATTGCTGGAGTGCTTCGATCCGCTCGAACGCTTGACGCGCGTGGCCGACATTCTGGAAGGCGAACTTGAAAAGCTGAACGTGGAGCGCAACATCAATACGCGCGTGAAGCGGCAGATGGAGCGCGCCCAAAAAGAGTATTACCTGAACGAAAAGCTGAAAGCCATTCATAAGGAACTGGGCCGCGGCGAAAAGAACGAACTGGAAGAGTTGAAAAAGAAGATCGACGCGGCCGGCATGCCCAAGGAAACGCACGAGAAGGCCGTGCAGGAATTGAAGCGCCTGGAATTGATGCCGCCTATGTCGGCCGAATCCACGGTGAGCCGCAACTATCTCGATTGGCTGCTGGCCATGCCGTGGAAAAAGAAATCGAAAGAGATTCGCGATATCGCGGTGGCCGAGCGCATTCTGGAAGAAGAGCATTTTGGGCTGGAGAAGGTGAAAGAGCGCATCCTGGAATATCTGGCCGTGCGCCAACTGGTGAAGAATCCGCGCGGATCGATCCTGTGCTTTGTCGGGCCGCCGGGCGTGGGCAAGACTTCGCTTGCGATGTCCATCGGGCGGGCCACGGGGCGGAAATTCGTGCGCGTTTCGCTCGGCGGAGTGCGCGACGAAGCGGAGATCCGCGGTCATCGCCGCACGTACATCGGCGCGCTGCCGGGGCAGATCGTGCAGATGATGAAGAAAGCCGGCACGATCAATCCCGTCTTCGTGCTCGATGAAGTCGATAAGATGTCCACCGATTTTCGCGGCGATCCATCGGCGGCGCTGATGGAAGTGCTGGACCCGGAACTCAATCACGCCTTTACGGACCACTACCTCGACGTCGAATACGACCTCTCGAAAGTGATGTTCATCTGCACCGCCAACGTGCTGCACACGATTCCGCAGCCGCTGCAGGATCGCATGGAAGTGCTGCGGCTGGCGGGCTACACCGAGCTTGAAAAGCTGCAAATCGCCAAGCGATTCCTGGTGAAGAAGGCGCTCGAACACACCGGCTTGACCGACGCCAACATCACCTTCACCGACGAGGGCTTGCAGCACATCATCCGGCACTACACGCACGAGGCCGGCGTGCGCACGCTCGAACGCGAAATTTCCAGCGTGTGCCGCAAGATTTCGCGGCGCGTGGTGAAGGAAGGCCGCGGCGTGAAGGTCGAAGTGACGCCCGCGAACCTTTCCGATTTCCTGGGCGTAATCAAGTTCCGCGAGCTGTGGGCGCACAAGAAGAGCGAAGTCGGCTTGGCCACGGGTTTGGCGTGGACCGAAGTCGGCGGGCAAGTGCTCGCAACCGAAGCCCAGCTGATGGTGGGCAAGGGACGCTTGACGCTGACCGGCAAGCTGGGCGACGTGATGCAGGAATCGGCGCAGGCGGCGATGAGCTATGTGCGCTCGCGCACCAGCCAGTTCGGCCTGCCGCGCGATTTTTACCGCCATCTCGATATTCACATGCACGTTCCCGAAGGCGCGATTCCGAAGGACGGCCCTTCGGCCGGAATCACGATCGCGACTTCGATCGTCAGCGCGCTCACGCGCATTCCCGTGCGCTGCGACGTGGCCATGACGGGAGAGATCACGCTGCGCGGAAAAGTGCTGCCGATCGGCGGCGTGAAAGAAAAGCTGATGGCCGCGCATCGCGTCGGCATCCGCACCGTGATTATTCCGAAGGACAACGAAAAAGATTTGGCGGATATTCCGCCGGAAGTGCGCTCGGAACTCACCATCTGCGTGGCGGAGACGATGGATGACGTGCTGCGAGCGGCGCTCGAACGGCCGATCGAACCGGTGGCGCCGGGCCCGGGGCCGGAAGTCGCGGCCGAATATGGCTCCGAGCCGGAAGCCGATCAGAATTTGACGAATTAGATTTGTCGAACCAGGGCGGCTCGTTCTCCTCTTTCCCGAGGCTATATCCAGGGTGGCTTCTTCGGGACGAACCAGGAATCAAGAGGCGTTGCGCTCTGCCAGGCAGCTGATCCATTTCCCGCTGGGACCGCGATGGACTTTCCGAGGTTCGCCCGGAATTTCACGGAATCGCAACCTGGAAATTTTATGGATAGGAAAGGCTAGTACAACCTGAATGCGAGATACAACCGAATCGGCAACACCAACGCAACAAGAACCAAAACCAACGCCACAAGAACAAGGAACGAAAACGATGAGCATCAGCCTGGCTGAACTGAAAGAGAAAAATATTACCGATCTGGCGAAGATCGCCAAGGACCTGGCGATTCCCGGCGCCAGCGGCATGCGCAAACAGGAGCTGATTTTTCAGATCCTCCGCGCGCAAACGGAGAAGAACGGACTGATCTTCTCCGAAGGCGTGCTCGAATGCCTGCCCGATGGCTTCGGCTTCCTGCGCGCGCCGGAATACAACTATCTGCCGGGACCCGACGACATCTACGTTTCCCCGTCGCAAATCCGCAAGTTCGATTTGCGCACGGGCGATACCGTCTCCGGCCAGGTGCGGCCGCCGAAGGACGGCGAGCGCTATTTCGCGCTGATTAAAGTGGAAGCGATCAATTTTGAAGATCCCGAAGTGGCGCGCAATAAAATTTTCTTCGACAACTTGACGCCGCTGTATCCGCAGGGCCGGTTGAAAATGGAAGTCGGCAAGGACGTATTGACGGGGCGCGTGCTGGATTTGCTGTGCCCGATCGGCATGGGGCAGCGCGGCCTGATCGTGGCGCCGCCGCGCACGGGCAAAACGATGATGCTGCAATCGATCGCGAATTCGATCACCACGAATCATCCGGAAGTCGCGCTGATCGTGCTGCTGATCGACGAGCGGCCCGAGGAAGTGACCGACATGCAGCGCACGGTGAAGGGCGAAGTGATTAGCTCGACGTTCGACGAGCCGCCGCAGCGGCACATTCAAGTGGCGGAAATGGTGCTGGAAAAGGCCAAGCGCCTGGTGGAGCACAAGCGCAACGTAGTGATTCTGCTGGATTCGGTGACGCGTTTGGCTCGCGCCTACAACGCCGTCACGCCGCCTTCCGGCAAGGTGCTCTCGGGCGGTATTGATGCGAACGCGTTGCAGCGTCCGCGCCGGTTTTTTGCCGCGGCGCGCAACATCGAAGAAGGCGGCTCGCTGACCATCATGGCCACCGCGCTGATCGATACCGGCAGCCGCATGGACGACGTGATCTTTGAAGAGTTCAAGGGCACCGGCAACATGGAAATCAATCTTGACCGGCGCCTGGTGGACAAGCGCATTTTCCCCGCGATCGATATCAACCGCTCCGGAACGCGCAAGGAAGAATTGCTGATGCCGCCGGACGAATTGAATCGCGTGTGGGTGCTGCGAAAGGTGCTCAATCCTCTTTCGCCGGTGGAAGCGATGGAATTGCTGCTGGGCCGCCTGACGAAAACGAAATCCAACGCGGAATTTCTCGCCTCCATGTCCAGCCCAAGCTAGAGTCGAGTTCCGGTTCTCCGCTGCGCGTCGCTCACATCACGATCCAATTTTAATTCGCGCCGGTCGCCGCGGGCGCCACCGGCTTCGCTTGCTCGGCCGCGATCCACGCGTGGATGCGCGTGGCCAGCACGTCCATCGGCAGCGCGCCTTCGCCGAGTACGGCGTCGTGAAACGCGCGCTCGTCAAACCGCGCGCCCAATTTCTGTTCGGCTTCGGTGCGCAGGCTGCGGATTTCCATCTGGCCGATCTTGTAACCGAGCGCTTGCCCCGGCCACACGATATAGCGATCCACTTCGACGGTCGCATCGTGTTCGGAGATGCTGGTGTTGTCGTGGAAATACTGGATGGCTTGATCGCGCGTCCAACCTTCGGAGTGAATGCCCGTGTCGATCACCAGGCGAACGGCGCGCCACATTTCGTTCGCGAGCTGTCCGAACTTTTGGTACGGATCGGTATAAAGACCCAGCTCCGAGCCCATCGTTTCGCAGTACAGCGCCCAACCTTCCACATACGCCGTGTATTCCAGTTGCGTGCGGAAATCCGGCATGCCCTGCATTTCCGCTTCGAGCGAAAGCTGCAGATGGTGGCCAGGCACGGCTTCATGCAGCGTGAGCGATTCCATCTCCCACTTTTCGCGATGCGGCAAATCGTATGTGTTCACGAAAAACCAGCCGGGCCGGCCGGCCTGCGGTGAACCGGGCTGGTAGTACGCCGCGGTTTGCGAAGGCGCGATTGCCAGCGGCACGGCTTGCACGCCGTAGGTGAGCCGCGGCAGCGTGCCGACGATCCGCGGCAATTGTGGATCGATGCGCTTCGCGATGTCGCGGTACGCAAGGAGCATATCTTCCGGCTTTGAGAAGAAAAATTGCGGATCGGATTCGAGGAAGTGAAAGAATTCCTGCATCGTGCCGTGGAAACCGGTTTCGGCCATCACCTGCTGCATCTGGGCGTTGATCCGTTTCACTTCGTCGAGGCCGATCTGATGAATCTGCTGCGGCGTTAGATCGGTCGTGGTGTGGAAGCGCACGTTGTACGCGTAATTCGCGGCGCCGCCGGGCAGATCGGAGATCGCGATCGTTTCAACGCAATGCGGAATGTAGTCGTTCACCAGAAAATCGTGGAGCTTGCGGAAGGCCGGAACGAAATCGTCGCGGTAGGCGGCGCGCGCTTCGTCGTGCAATCGCTGCTGATCGGCGGCGGGCACGGTATCGGGAAAATGCGCGAAGGCGGCGAGCATCGGGCTTTGATCGGGATCGTCGACGATCTGATCGCTCACCTGCTTTGGAACATCGCGCATCACGATTTGGGGCGGAGTGTTGCGCTGCGCCAGCCCGCTTTGCATTTGCGCGATCGTCTGATCGACCAGAGCAGGCGCGCCGCGCAGGCGCTTTACGATATTTTCATAATCATCGGCGCGCGCGGCCGGCATCATGGCGATCACCTGGAGAATGGTTTGCTGCGGGCCGTCAAGCTGGTCGACCGGGCGGACCAGGCTCGTCTGGCTGACCGAGGCGAATGGATTGGCCTCATATTGGAAGCGATAGCCTTCGGCCGCGCCGGCGAGCGCGCGCTGATAAAGATCGTAGCTGAGTTGGTCTTCGGGACCGAGCGCCGTGCGGTCAATACTGGCGAGAATTTTGAGCGCGGCTTGAACGTGCGCGGCGCGCGCGGCGGCTGCTTCGAGCGATTCGTCCGTCCAGCGATCGTTGTAGCCGGGAGCGCCGACGGACGTGGCGAATTCGGGATACGCCGCCAGCCAGTATTTCCAATCATCCGCGAAGAATTGTTTCAGACGCGCGGAATCTTTCTGCGACGCGGGCGCATCTTGTGCGCGCGCCGATCCGGGCAGAAGAGCGAGACCGCAAAGGATAAATGTTACGAGAAGGATTCGGCTCACGATCCAACCTCCCGGGACAGCGGCCATGCCTGGTGGCCAAAGCAACAAGCAGAAATTCAACGCCGCGCTAACGAGCGGCAGGCTCGCCGGGCGTTGCGCCTTTTTCGTTTTCGAGCTCGCGCGCCAGGAGAACGATCAATCGCGCGGTCTCTTCGGCGTCCATCGCGGTGTTGTCCACAAGCACGGCGTCGGCGGCGCGAACCAGCGGCGAAGTGACTCGTTCGCGGTCGCGCTGGTCGCGTTCGCGAGTCTCTACCAGCGTGCGCTCGAAGATCGCGGGCTCGTGCTTCTCCTGCTGCTGCAGCCACCGGCGGCGGGCGCGGACTTCGAGCGACGCATCGAGAAAAATCTTAAGCTCGGCGCCGGGGAAAACAACGCTGCCGATGTCGCGCCCTTCCATCACGACGGCGCCGCCGGAGCCGGCGCGCCGCTGTTCGGCGACGAGCACGCGGCGGACTCCGGCGAGCGCCGCGACTTTCGACGCCGCGAAGGAAATTTCCTGCGCGCGAATCTCATCGGTGACGTCGGCGCCGTGCAAGAGCACGCGCTGGCCATCGGCGTGCCGTTCAAAATCGATGCGCGTGGATTCGGTGAGGCGTTCGAGACCCGCGGGATCTTCGAGCGAAACGCCGCCGCGCAGCGCGGCGAGCGCCAGCGCGCGGTACATCGCGCCGCTATCGAGATAGGAGTAGCCAAGAAATTCGGCGACGCGACGCGCCACGGTGCTTTTGCCCGAGCCGACGGGACCGTCGATCGCGATGATCAGTTTGCGCACGAGAAATTTGCCGCGGGCTCCATTCGCCGCACTCTGTCAGATGCGCTTGAACGCCCGTTCGATTTCGCGCATCGAATAGCGCAGCACGACCGGCCGGCCGTGCGGGCAGCTCATCGGCGCTTCCGTGTGCGCGAGTTCGTCGAGCAGCCATTCCATCTTGGTTTGATCGAGCGGCATATTGATCTTGATCGCGGCGCGGCATGCCGTCGATGCGGCGATTTTTGCCTGCAGCGAATCGATCGAGATGCCCGCGTCTTCGCGCTCGATGCCGTCCAGAATTTCAAGCAGCAGGCGCTCGGCGTCGGCGCTGGCGATTCCGGCGGGCGCGGCTTGAATGGCCACGGTGCGCGGCCCCATCATCGCGGCGTCAAAACCATTGGCCGCAAGTTCCTCGGCGATGCGCTCGAATATCGCGAGCTGTCCCGGCGACAGCTCCGCCACGATCGGCACGAGCAGGCGCTGCCCCGTGAGCGCGCCCTCGCGACGCGCCTTCAGGTGCTGCTCGAACAGAATGCGCTCGTGCGCCACGTGCTGGTCGATGATCCACAAGCCTTCGCCGTTCACTGCGACAATGAAACTCGAATTCACCTGGCCCAGCGGCTTGAGCGCGCCGATGCTCTGAGCATTTGCGGGAGCATCCGCGCGTTGGGCCGCGGCCTCGCGGAAATGTTCGGCGAAAATGGCGGGCTGCACCGCGGCTTCGGCTCCGAATGCTCCGAGCGCCGCGGCCGTGGCGGAAATTCCGGCCGCGCCGAATTCAAATCGCTGCGCGACAGGTTCGGCCGGCGCCACGCTCAATTGAAATTCTTCCACGAGGTTCGCGTCGCCCAGTGGCCCGAGAGGCGGGATGACGGCGCGCGGAATTCCCGCCGCCGAGGCGTCGCCCGTCGCGCCCGCCGCGGCGCGAAACGCTTCGGCGGCTTCGGACACACCCGGCGCAGCAGGCGCGTACGCAGCCGACTGCGGAAAATCCGGAATTGGCTTCGCCGCGACGAGCGCCTGGCGAATTACATCGCGCGCGAAATCGTGCACGAACGCCGGATGGCGAAAGCGGGCTTCGATCTTGGCGGGATGAACATTCACGTCGACTTCTTCCGCCGGCAAATCCAGAAACAGCAGCACCGAGGGAAACGCATAGCCGGGCATCAAATTGCGATACGCCTCGTGAATCGCGTGCAGGATCACGCGATCGCGCACCAGCCGGCGATTCACAAAAATATAAATGCTGTTGCGATTGGCGCGCTGCACTTCGGGGCGCGAAACGAACCCGCCGACGGCGAGTTGCGCGGCGTGCCCGTCGGGCTCGAGTTCAGGTTCCGTGATCGCTGCGCGCAGCGGAGCGGTTGCGGTCGGCAGCTCGAGCAATTCGTCGAGCACCTGGCGGCCGAAAAGTTGATAGACGCGGTCGGCCAAATTCGCGGCCGGAGGAACGTTCACGATCTCCTGCGTCGGCGTCTTCAGCACGAAGTGGCGGCCGGGATGCGCCAGGGCGTAGTGCGTGACGAGCGAAGCGATGTGGCCAAGTTCCGTGGATTCGGATTTCAGGAATTTTCGCCGCGCTGGAACGCAATAAAAAAGATCCGCGACGCTGACCGTGGTGCCCACGGGCGCGCCCATCGGCTTCACACCGATCAATTTGCCGCCGGCGAATTCGACGCGAGTTCCCTCCTCCTCTTCGGCGGCGCGCGTTTCGAGCAGCAGGCGCGAAACCGACGCGATCGAAGGCAGCGCCTCTCCGCGAAATCCGAGCGTGCCGATGGAAAGCAAGTCGTCGGAGGTGCGCAACTTTGAAGTCGCGTGGCGCTCGAAAGCCAGCAACGCGTCGTCATGCGCCATTCCGCAACCGTCGTCGGAGACGCGAATCATGCGCTTGCCGCCGGATTCGGCCTCGACGCGAACCTCCGTGGCGCCGGCGTCGATCGCGTTTTCGACCAGTTCCTTCACGACCGAAGCCGGCCGCTCCACAACTTCACCCGCCGCGATGCGATTCGCAACGGCTTCCGGCAGAATGCGTACGCGGCTCATAGCTCCTTAGGAGGCCGGGGCTTCAGCCCCGGCGTAACGACTGACGAAAAAGAGGGGGCTTTAGCCCCCAATACCGAGCCAGCTATTCGGCGTGGCATTGAGTCGAGCGCAAACGCCGAGTTCGCGGAAGAATAGCGCCAGTCCTCGGGCCTCCCGACCAATCTTGCGCGCACGGGATTCATTTGAATGTACTGCACCTTGGCAAGCCAATCGTTCTCGTCGCGGACGGTCCAGTCGAAGAATCCCTCTTGCCAGATTTGCATTTTTTGATCGCGCTCTTTGTGGATTCGATGCGAGCCGCCGCCCTTGATCAACATCATCGCCTTTGCGAGATTCACGTTGGATGCGGGAGTCAGCAGCAGATGAATATGGTCGGGCATGATCACGAACTCGTGGAGAAGATACGCGCCGCGGTCTCGATACTCGAAGAGAGTGTTGACCATGAGCTCGGCGATTTCAATGACTTGAAAAACAGCGCGGCCTTGCCAGCATTTCGTCGTGACGAAATATGACGCGCCAGGAGCTGTTCGGTGAATGGGCGTTGACATAGGCTCGGTCGTATAGGGGGCTAAAGCCCCCTATGTAAGGCCCTACTGTACGCCGGGGCTGAAGCCCCGGCCTCCTAAAGAAAAAGAATCGGAAATGCGACGACGCTCCGCGCTTTTTTGTACGCGGCTCATTCTTCTTTCACCGCAATTCCCAAATCGTCGAGTTGATCGCGGCCGACGCTGCTGGGCGCGTCGGCCATCAGGTCTTGCGCGCTGGCGGTTTTCGGGAACGCGATCACTTCGCGAATCGATTTTTCGCCGGCGAGCAGAGCCACCACGCGATCGAGGCCGAGCGCGATACCGCCGTGCGGAGGCGTGCCGTACGTCAGCGCGTCGAGAAAAAATCCAAAACGCGCGCGCTGCTGTTCGTCCGAAAGACCGAGCGCGCGAAAGAGGCGCTGCTGCACTTCCTGCTGATGAATCCGAATGCTGCCGGAGCCGAGCTCGACGCCATTCAGCACCAGATCGTAGCCTTTCGAGCGCATCGAAAGGCGCACGGCATCGGACGGATCTTCGAGCTTCGGCAAATCCTCATCCACGATGCCCGTGAACGGATGCTGCGCGCTCACCACGCGCTTTTCGGTTTCGCTCCACTCAAACAAAGCGAAACCCGTGATCCACGTGAATTTCCATTCATCGGCGGGGATCAGCGCGAGCTTTTCGGCCAGATGCAATCGCAATTGGCCAGCGACGAGCGCGGCGGCGTCTGTGCCCGGAATTTGTTCCTTGGCGGCGACGGCGACGACAAGATCGCCCGGCTTTGCGCCGGCGCCTGCGGCGATGGCGCGCACGGCGTCAGCGCCGAGCGTTTTTTCGAGCGACGACGCCGCGGCGCCGTCCGCCGCGAGCTTAATCGTGTACACGCCCGATGCGCCGAGAGATTTTGCCCGCTCCGTCAATTCGTCAAGCTGCTTGCGCGACATCGCAGCGCCGCCCGGCGCGGCAATGGCCTGCACGCTGCCGGCAAACCCGAATTTTTCTTTCGCGGCGGCGAAGTGCGAAGTGACATCGTGCAATTCCATTCCGAAGCGCAGATCGGGCTTGTCGGAGCCGAAGCGGCGAATCGCCTCGCGATATTCGAGACGCGGAAACGGTCCCGCAACGGCGATGCCGGCCGCGGCGCAGGCGCGCTCCATCACACGCTCGATGACGCTGAAGATCGCGTCTTGCGTCGGAAACGACATCTCGAAATCGAGCTGCGTAAATTCCGGCTGGCGGTCGGCGCGCAGATCTTCATCGCGAAAGCAGCGCACGATCTGAAAATAGCGCTCCATGCCGGAGATCATCAGAATTTGTTTGAAGATTTGTGGCGATTGCGGCAGCGCGTAGAATTGCCCGCGATGCACACGGCTCGGCACCAGATAGTCGCGCGCGCCTTCGGGCGTCGAGCGCGTCAACATCGGCGTTTCGATTTCGTAGAAGCCGAGTTCGTCGAGCGTTCGCCGGATTTCGAGCAAGACGCGATGGCGCAGCGCGATATTGTTTTTCGGGCGCGAGCGGCGCAGATCGATGTAGCGGTAGCGCAAGCGCGTCTCTTCGCTCGCGTTCACTTCGTCCTCGACCATGAACGGCGGAGTCTTTGCCGTGTTCAGGATGCGCAATTCACCGCCGATCACTTCGATTTCGCCGGACGCAAGATCCGGATTGGATTTTTGCCGCGCCACGACGCGGCCGCGCACCGCGACGACATACTCTCCGCGCACTTCCTCCGCACGCGTATGCGCCGCCGGATTCTGCTCTTTATTGAACACGACCTGCGCGATTCCCGAGCGATCGCGCACGTCCAGAAAAATCAGCTGCCCCAAATCGCGCCGGCGATGCACCCATCCCGTCAGCGTGACTTCGCGATCGACGTCGGCGGCGCGCAATTCGCCGCACGCATTCGTGCGCTGCCAATCTCCCAATGCGTCCAGTTGCATCGTCAGTTGCCCCGGTCAGAAGATCGATCAGAAGCCCGCTCAGACAAAAGATACGCCAGCAATTCCGATTCGCCGAGCTTTTGCTGCGAGCTGTCCGCCAGCCGCTTGATCGTGAAAATGCCGGCGGCCAATTCGTCTTCGCCAATGATGATGGCGTAGCGCGCGCCCAATCGATCGGCCAGGCTGAGCGCTTTTTTGAATTTCATTTCTTCGCTCGGCAATTCGACGCGGTAACCGTCGCGGCGCAAACGCGCCGCGAGCTTCGCGGCCACCGGATACGTCGCCGCGCCGAACCAAACGAAACACACATCAAGCCCCGCGCTCGCATCGGCCTTTTTCGCTTCCTGCAATGACAAGATCAGGCGATCCGTGCCGATCGCGAAGCCGATGCCCTTCGTCGGCGGCCCGCCAAGGAGCTCGACCAATCCGTCGTAGCGGCCGCCGCCGCAGATCGCGTCTTGCGAACCAAGCCCGGGCGCGGTGATCTCGAACGTCGTGCGCATGTAGTAGTCAAGTCCGCGCACCAGCCGCCAATTGATTTCATACACGATGCCGCGCAGTTTCAGTTGCTCCTGCAATTGCGCGAAGTGATCGCGGCAATCGGCGCACAAATGATCCGCGATGCGCGGCAGCGTCACGATGACGCTCTGCTCTTCCGCCACTTTCGAGTCAAGCACGCGCAGCGGATTCGTTTCGATGCGGCGCTGGCTGTCCGCGCCCAGGCGATCTTTCACCGCGCGCAGCGCTTCGCGCAATGTTTCCACGTACGCAGGCCGGCACTGCTGGCAGCCGATCGAATTGATCGCCAGCTTCGCGCCCGTAAGTTGCAATCGATCGAGAAACGTCATCAGCATCTCGATCAGTTCGGCGTCGATGCGCGGATTGTCGGAAGCGCCCAGCACTTCCGCGCCAATCTGGTAGAACTGCCGGTAACGCCCCTTCTGCGGCCGCTCGCGCCGAAACATCGGCCCGATGTAATAAAGTTTTACGTCGCCCGGCAGCGTGTGCATCCCATGCTCGATGTACGCGCGCACCACCGACGCCGTCGCCTCAGGCCGCAGCGCGAGCAACTCTTCGGCCGAGCCGAGCGTGAACATTTCCTTGGAGACGATGTCGGTATCGGAACCGACCGAACGCTCAAACAGCTCATTGTATTCGATGATGGGCAAACGAATTTCCGCGAAGCGAAACGTCGCGAACACTTCGCGCGCGGTCTGCTCGACGCGATTCCACAGCGCGGATTCCGGCGGAAGGATATCGCGCACACCTTTAATGGCTTGGAACTTCACTGGTGTCGGCTTTCCTCGGCCGCGGTTTCGGCCTTATAAATCTCGGCGTATTCGACGTAGCGCGCCGCGTAGGCGTCAATCCCGGCAACGTCGGCCGGCGTCAGCGCGCGGTGAACTTTTCCGGGATGGCCCAGAAACAGCGATCCCGGCAGCACGACGGCGCCTTCAAGAACCAGCGTACCCGCCGCGATGATCGAACCTTCGCCGACATGCGCGCCATTCAGCACGATCGCGCCCATGCCGATCAACACGCGCGATTCAATCCGACAACCGTGCAGCACCGCTCCGTGACCGACCGTGACGCCATCGCCCAGTTCAAGCCCGAATTTTTCGCGCATTACGTGCAGCACTGCGCCATCCTGAATATTCGTGCGCGCGCCGATGCGGATCACGTTCACGTCGCCGCGAATCACGGCGCCCGGCCAGACGCTCGAGGATTCGCCGATCGTCACGTCGCCGATCACGGTCGCCGCCGGATCGACGTAGGCCGACGACGCGATTTTCGGCCATTGGCCGCGATAGCTGCGTATCAAGAATCCACCCGGCGTGCCCGCCGCA
>Ga0182015_10000117_pt1 | contig 107195 bp, 69 predicted proteins | sample 712P3MmetaG_FD_120478 | JGI IMG/M metagenome (GOLD analysis project Ga0182015, IMG submission 120478) | Permafrost microbial communities from Stordalen Mire, Sweden - 712P3M metaG | ecosystem: Environmental > Terrestrial > Soil > Wetlands > Permafrost | place: Sweden: Stordalen | collected...
CAGGGTGACTGCGTCACGGCCACCAAGAGGGCAAGCCCGAATGGGACGCGGTGGAAGCAGCGTGACGCTGCACCCAATCCTTACCATGAAACAGGCCGCTGCGGGCATGCTCCCTCACTCAGCCTTTTGCCGAAAGCCAAAACCCCCGCTCCGCATCGCACCATCATTTCTGTCAATGCTCCAAGTGGCCGGCGCAACCAGAAAGGTGACAGGAAAGCCAAAGATTCTGGCACTGGAAATTCACGGCGTTCATCTGAATCATGCGCCGATGAACTGAACCTGGCCAGCTTAATCCGCTTGCTCAACAACCAGCAGCTTGATGGGTTTGCGGTTCGGCACAAGTTCAAGGCAAAATTCCGGCCGGGCAACGACTGTTTCAAGCCAGCAAGGTTGACCTGTTCCCGCAGCAGGGTCAGGTCGTCATTCATCGTTTCACTCATATATTTACGCAGCACGGAACAGTAACAGATTCTTATTGCGGCAGGCGGTTTTATCCAGCTAATGCAAATGCGAGGAAAAAATTGAATTCTAATGAGCCTTGGCAGCCAATTGTTGAAAACATTTATTGCGCGGCGATGAATTTTGAGTAAAAAATAAGTGAACGCAGGCTTGTCCACCGAACGATGACCAGCAACCCGACCAACAAAACCAATGATCAGCGCGCGCAAACACTGATTTCCGCGCCGCCGAAACAGGGACTTTACGATCCGCAGTTCGAACACGATGCCTGCGGCCTCGGCTTCGTCGTCAACATGAAGGGTAAAAAGTCGCACCAGCTGGTCAGCGATGCGCTGAAAATTCTGGTGAACCTCGATCATCGCGGCGCGTGTGGCTGCGAGGCAAACACGGGTGACGGCGCGGGCATTTTGATTCAAATGCCGCATGAATTTCTCGCCGCCGAAGCGACAAAGCTTGGTTTCAAACTTCCCGCGCCCGGCCAATACGGCGTGGGCCAGTTATTCCTGCCGAAAGATCCTGCCGAGCGCGAAGCGGTGAAAAAGGAACTGGCAAAAATCATTTCTGAAGAAGGCCAGGCGGTGCTCGGCTGGCGCGATGTGCCGGTGGACAATTCTTCACTTGGCAAAACCGCCGTCGCCGCCGAGCCGTTCATGGCGCAGGTTTTTGTCGGAAGAAATCCGGCAATCAAGGACGATGCGGCGTTTGAAAGAAAACTTTACGTAATCCGCAAAGTCGCGGAACAGCAGATCCGGTACGGCGAAAAAATTTCCGGCGGCAAATGGTTTTATGTTTCCAGCCTGTCGGCCCGCACGCTCACCTACAAAGGCATGTTGATGTCGGTGCAGGTGGAAAAATATTACGACGATTTGCGAAATCCGGGCGTCAGCACTGCGCTCGCACTCGTCCATTCGCGTTTTTCGACGAATACGTTTCCGAGTTGGGATCGTGCGCATCCGAACCGTTTTGTCGCGCACAATGGCGAAATCAACACGCTGCGCGGCAACGTGAATTGGATGAAGGCGCGGCAGATGTTGTTCGCCAGCGAATTGTTCGGCGACGACATCAAGAAAATCATTCCGATCATCAACACCGACGGCAGCGACTCGGCGCAGTTCGACAATTGCGTGGAGATGCTCGTGATGGCGGGACGCGAGTTGCCGCACGCGATGATGATGATGATTCCCGAGCCATGGGAAAACCACGAGAGCATGGATGCGGAACGCCGAGCGTTTTACGAATTTCATTCCTGCCTGATGGAACCGTGGGACGGCCCGGCCTCGATGGCGTTCACGGACGGAAAAATGATCGGCGCGTGCCTCGACCGCAACGGCCTGCGTCCGTCGCGTTATTACGTCACAAAGGACGATTTGGTCATCATGGCGTCGGAAGCGGGCGTGCTACCGATTGCGCCGGAACGCATCGCGAGCAAAGGCCGTTTGCAGCCGGGCAGAATGTTTCTCGTGGACATCGAACAAGGCCGCATCGTCACGGACGAAGAGTTGAAGAAAAAATACGCGAGCGCGCAGCCGTATCAAAAATGGCTCGACGAAAATCACGTCCTGCTCAAAAACCTGCCCGACCCGACGGAAGCGACCGTGCCGGATCACCGGAAAATTTTGCAACGGCAGCAGGCGTTCGGTTACACGTTCGAGGATTTGCGTTTCATCGTCGAACCGATGGGCGCGGACGGCGTGCAGCCGCTTGGCTCGATGGGCACGGACACGCCGCTCGCGGTTTTGTCGAACAAGCCGCAGTTGCTTTACAATTATTTCAAGCAGTTGTTTGCGCAGGTCACGAACCCGCCGATTGATCCGATCCGCGAGGAAATCGTAACCTCGACCGAAATCATGCTCGGCGGTGAAGGCAATTTGCTTGAGCCGATGCCGGCAAGTTCGCGGATGATCAAACTCGAACATCCGATTCTCGCGAACGAGGAATTGGAAAAACTCCGGCACGTCAACCGCCCCGGCTTCAAAGCCGTGACGCTGCCGATTTTGTTTGAGACGGACGGCGGCGCGAAAGGTCTGGAAAACGCACTGGAAAAATTATTTGCCAGAGCGGACAAAGCCATCGCGGACGGCGTGAACATCCTGGTCTTGTCCGACCGCGGCATCAGCAAAGAACTTGCACCGATGCCCGCGCTGCTCGCGGTTGCCGGTTTGCATCATCATCTCATCCGCAGTGGCACGCGCACGAAAGTTGGTTTGGTTCTCGAATCCGGCGAACCGCGCGAGGTGCATCATTTTGCATTGCTCATCGGCTACGGCTGCACAGCCATCAATCCGTATCTTGCATTCGCGACGCTCAACGATTTGATCCAGCAGGGTTTGCTGACCAAAACCGATCACAAAACCGCGATCAAAAAATTCATCAAGGCCGCGATCAAAGGCGTCGTGAAAACAATGGCCAAGATGGGCATCTCAACGATTCAAAGTTATCATGGTGCGCAGATTTTTGAAGCCATCGGCCTCAACAGCGAGGTCGTGAACAAGTATTTCACCTGGACGCCGTCGCGCATTCAGGGCGTCGGCCTTGATGTGATTGCGGAAGAGGCGCTCATGCGGCATCGGCACGCGTTTCCCGACCGGCAGGTCAACGGCGTGCTCGACGCGGGCGGCCAGTATCAGTGGCGCGACAACGGCGAATTCCATTTGTTCAACCCGCAATCCATCCACAAATTGCAAAATGCCTGCCGCACGGGCAGCTACAAAATTTTTCAGGAGTATGCCGACCTGATCAACAAGCAGGCGAAAAATCTTTGCACGCTGCGCGGCCTGCTGGATTTCAAGTTTGCGGAAAATCCGATTCCGATTGAAGAAGTCGAATCCGTCGAGGAAATCGTGAAGCGCTTTAAAACCGGCGCGATGAGTTACGGCTCGATCAGCAAGGAAGCACATGAAGCGCTGGCCGTGGCGATGAATCGTATCGGCGGTCGCTCGAACACCGGCGAAGGTGGCGAAGACCCCGCGCGCTACGTGCTCGAACCAAATGGCGACTCAAAAAATTCCGCCATCAAACAAGTCGCCAGCGGACGATTCGGGGTGACGAGTCATTACCTGACGCAGGCGCGTGAACTACAGATCAAAATGGCGCAAGGCGCGAAGCCCGGCGAAGGCGGCGAGCTGCCCGGCAAAAAAGTTTATCCGCCCATCGCCAAAGTGCGCGGCACGACTGCGGGCGTCGGTCTCATTTCTCCGCCGCCGCACCACGACATTTATTCCATCGAAGATTTGGCCGAGCTGATCCACGATTTGAAAAATTCAAATCGCAACGCGCGCGTCAGCGTGAAGCTCGTCGCCGAAGTCGGCGTCGGCACGATTGCCGCCGGCGTCGCGAAGGCGCACGCAGACGTGGTTTTGATTTCCGGTCACGACGGCGGCACGGGGGCATCGCCGCTTTCATCCATCAAACACGCGGGCGGTCCGTGGGAACTCGGTTTGGCCGAGGCTCACCAAACGCTCGTGCTGAACAACCTTCGCAGCAGAATTTATGTTGAGACGGACGGCCAGTTGAAAACCGGACGCGACGTTGCCGTGGCGGCATTGCTTGGCGCGGAAGAATTTGGTTTTGCGACCGCACCGCTGGTTTCGCTCGGCTGCATCATGATGCGGGTCTGTCATCTGAACACCTGTCCCGTCGGCGTGGCGACACAAGACCCGCGCCTGCGCGCCCGCTTTGCGGGCAGCGCGGACAACGTCGTCAACTTCATGCGCTTCGTCGCGCAGGAACTCCGCGAAATCATGGCGAAGCTCGGCTTCCGCACGCTCAACGAAATGGTCGGGCGCACGGACCGATTGATTCCGTGGAAGGCGATTGAACATTGGAAGGCGAAGGGCCTCGACCTCACGCCGATTTTGCATCAGCCCGAAATGGGAGCGGACGTTGGCCGCTATCGCCAGCAGGATCAGGATCACGGCCTGGAAAAATCCCTGGACGTGACCAAACTTTTGGAAATTTGCAAACCGGCAATTGAGCGCGGCGAAAAAGTCTGCGCCGAATTACCCATCATCAACGTCAACCGCGTAGTGGGCACGATCACCGGCAGCGAAGTGACGAAGAAATACGGCCCAGTGGGTCTGCCCGAAGACACGATTCATCTCAAATTCAACGGCAGCGCGGGCCAGAGCCTCGGCGCATTCATGCCACCCGGCATGACGATTGAGCTTGAAGGCGACGCGAATGATTATCTGGGCAAAGGTTTGAGCGGCGGAAAAATCATTGTATATCCTCCGAAGAATTCCACCTTTGTCGCCGAGGACAACATCATCATCGGCAACGTGGCGCTTTACGGCGCGACGGCGGGCGAGATTTTTGTGCGCGGCATGGCGGGCGAGCGCTTCGGCGTCCGCAACTCCGGCGTTAACGCTGTCGTCGAGGCCGTCGGCGATCACGGTTGCGAATACATGACCGGGGGTCGCGTGGTGATTCTCGGCAAGACCGGACGCAATTTCGCCGCCGGCATGAGCGGCGGCATCGCTTACGTTCTCGACGAAGCCGGAGATTTTGCGACGCGCTGCAACATGGAGCTGGTCGGGCTTGAAAAACTCGACGAGGAGGACGTTGCGACGCTCAAGCCGGCGATTGAAGAGCACGCGATCAACACCAAAAGCACCCGCGCCGCGAAAATTCTCGCGGATTGGAAATCGTTCGCGCCAAAATTTGTGAAAGTGATGCCGCAGGATTACAAGCGCGTGTTGCAATCATTGAAAAAAGTGCAATCGCAGGGCTTGAGCGGCGAAGAAGCGATCATGGCCGCGTTCGAGGAAAACGTGAAGGGCGGGCATTGATTTAAATCAGAATTATATAAACCCAAATTAAAAATGGGCAAACCTGAAGGATTTTTAGATTTTCAACGTGAGTTGCCGAAAGACCGCTCGCCCGCCGAGCGCGTCGCGGACTGGCGTGAATTTCATCATCACCTGCCCGAAGCCGACCTGAAGAAACAGGGTGCGCGCTGCATGGACTGCGGGATTCCGTTCTGTCACACCGGCCAGCTCGTCAGCGGCATGGCCAGCGGCTGCCCGATTCACAACTTGATTCCTGAATGGAATGATCTGGTTTATCGCGGGCTATGGAAGGAAGCGCTCGAACGCCTGCATAAGACGAATAATTTCCCCGAATTCACCGGACGCGTTTGTCCCGCGCCGTGCGAAGGGTCGTGCGTGCTCGGTATCAACAACCCACCCGTCACGATCAAAAACATCGAGTGCGAAATCATTGACCACGGCTGGGAACGCGGTTGGGTCAAAGCCGAACCGCCGAAGAAACGCACCGGGAAAACCGTCGCCGTCATCGGTTCAGGCCCGGCGGGATTGAGCGCCGCCGCGCAATTGAACAAGGCCGGCCATCTTGTCACTGTGTTCGAGCGCGCCGACCGTCCCGGCGGTTTGCTCATGTATGGCATCCCCAACATGAAGCTCGATAAAAATGAAGTTGTGCTGCGGCGCCTGAAAGTGCTCGAAGCCGAGGGCATACAATTCGTCTGCAACACGGAAGTCGGAAAAAATTATCCGGCGGAAAAATTGTTGAAAGAGTTCGATGCCGTGATTCTCGCCACCGGCGCGACGAAGCCGCGCGATTTGCCAATCGAAGGCCGTCAACTCAAGGGCATCCATTTCGCGATGGATTTTCTCACTGCGAACACGAAAAGCATTTTGGATCAGCACAAGAACGGAGATTTCATTGACGCGACCGGCAAGGATGTGGTTCTCATCGGCGGCGGCGACACGGGGACGGATTGCGTCGGGACTTCCATCCGTCATGGCTGCAAGTCGCTTTTGCAGGTGGAAATTTTGCCCAAACCACCGCTCGAACGCGCCAAGGACAATCCGTGGCCGGAATGGCCGAAGACATACAAGCTGGATTATGGCCAGGAGGAAGCCGCCGCGAAATTCGGGGCCGACCCGCGCGTCTATCTGACGACCGCGACGAAATTTGAAAGCGACAAGCGCGGCCACGTCAAAGCCGTTCACACCATCGAAGTACAATGGGAACGCAACGACAAGGGTCAGTACATTTCCAAGCACGTACCCGGCACAGAAAGCGTTTTGCCCGCGCAACTTGTGTTACTGGCAATGGGTTTCCTCGGACCGGAACAGCCGTTGCTTGAATCGCTCGGCATCGAACGTGACCTGCACAGCAACGCGAAGGCGGATTTCGAGAAATACACCACGAACCTCAAGAGCGTCTTTGCCTGCGGCGACTGCCGGCGCGGCCAGAGCCTCGTCGTCTGGGCATTCAACGAAGGCCGCGGCGCGGCGCGCGAGTGCGACCGCCATCTCATGGGGGCAACGGATTTACCGTAAGTTATTTTGACTTGACATTGGTATAATGATTTTTTATTCTGCAACCTGAATTGAGGCATGAGTGGTTTTTAACACTGACTTAAGGCACAACTGAATAGAGTTGTGTCTTTTTTGTTTTTGGCCGCCGCCTCACAAATCAGGAATCATTATGGCCAGCGGCAAAATCAAGTGGTTCGACAACAAAAAAGGGTTCGGTTTCATCGCCCAAAGTTCCGGCCAGGATGTATTCGTGCATCATACGGCCATCGTCGGTTCGGGCTTCAAAGCCCTCAATGAGGGCGATGTCGTTTCCTTCGAGGTCGTCCCCGGCGAAAAAGGGCTGAAAGCCGAAAACGTCCAACGCGTGCAGGCCCCGTAACGCCTGTACAGCCGCAATCCCGTTTTTTGCGCCGCGAGCATTTTCATTCGCCAGCGGTGGTGCTGGTGGTTACTCTTGTTTCATGGCGAATCCAGCCGCAATTTGCGTTTCGAGCCTTTATGTTCACGTCCCGTTCTGCGCGCAGAAATGCGTGTATTGCGCGTTTTATTCCGAAGCGGCGAGCGGCGAACTTGTGAATCGTTATGTCAACGCGCTCGTTCGTGAACTGGAATCCGTCGCGGACGATCTTAAGCCCAAAACCATTTTCTTCGGCGGCGGCACGCCGTCCCTTTTAAATCTTCGCCAGTGGGAACAAATTCTACTCGCGATGGAAAAATTGAATCTGCTCGGCGCAGAGGAATTCACCGTGGAATGCAATCCGGCCACCGTTTCGACTGACAAAGCGAACCTTTTCCGCGACTTCGGCATCAACCGCATCTCGATGGGCGTGCAATCGCTTGATGAAAAGCTGCTTGATCGTTTGGGCCGCATCCACTCGCGCGACATGGTTTTCAAGTCGTTCGATATTTTGCGTGCTTCCGGTTTTGAAAACATCAATCTTGATCTGATGTTTGCCATTCCGAGCCAAACGATGGAAAACTGGCACGCGACCTTGAACGAAGCGATGGCGATGCAGAGCGAACATCTTTCGAGCTATGAAGTCATTTACGAAGACGACACGCCGCTTTTTGAACAACTCAAGGCCGGTGAATTTTCTGTGGACGAAAATCTCGCCTGCGAAATGTATGAAGAACTGATTTTGCACGCGCTTAATGGCGGTTTTCACCAATATGAAATCGCGAACTTTGCGCACGGCGGATTGAGCAACGAAAAGATTCCGTCGCGTGCCTGCCGGCACAATGTCAATTACTGGCGCGGCGGTTCGTTTTACGGACTTGGCCCGAGCGCGACCGGTTACGTTCGTGGTGTGCGAACGAAAAATTGGTCAAACACCCAACTTTATTGCGACCAGCTTGAAAAAGGAAAACGCGCGATTGAGTCCAGCGAGGAATTGCCGCCGCTGCGCCGCGCCGGCGAAATTGCCGCGTTTGGTTTGCGCATGAACGCCGGCTGGCCGTTCGAGGAATTCAAGCGCACAACCAGTTTTGATTTGCGGAATGAATGGAATTCGGAAATGAATCAATTGGCTGAACGTGGTTGGGCAGCGCGCGACGCAAAAAAATTTCAACTCACGCATCAGGGACTGCGCTTTGCTGATTCAGCAGCGGAACTTTTTCTGCGCTGACTTTCACGCCAGCGGCAACCGGACGGTGAAAATTGTCCCGGCATTTTCCCCGCTCGTCACTTCAATCGTCCCGCCATGCGCCTCGACGACCGCCTTGGAAATGGCGAGGCCGAGGCCGTTGCCGCCGGTGGAACGCGATTTGTCCGCACGATAAAATCTTTCAAACACACGCGGCAAATCTTCCGCCGGAATTCCCGCGCCGTTGTCACTCACCGCGAGGACTGCCATGCCGTCTTGCGATTGCGCGGCGATCCGCACTTCGCCGCCGGGCTTGTTGTATTGAATCGCGTTGGTCAGCAGGTTCGTGATGACCTGCGCGAGACGCTCGGAATCGCCGACACATTCGAGCGGCGGCAGATCGCAAAGTATTTTCACGCCACGCTCGTCGGCCAGCGGACGGATCAATTCCACGCAATCGCCCGTCGTTTTCGACAGATCAAAATCCAGCCGCTTCATCGGTTCCTGTCCCGCGTCGAGACGGGCGAGCGCGAGCAGCGATTCGATCAATTTTCTCATGCGTTGCGCGGCGCGCTGGCAGGCTTCGACAGTTTCGCGATATTCAGGCGCGGTGCGTTCGCGGTTCAGCACGGTCTGCGCCTGCGTAAGCATCACGGAAACGGGCGTGCGCAGCTCGTGCGCGGCGTCGGAGGTGAATTGTTGCTGCTGTGCGAAGGCGGCTTCGAGCCGCGCGAAGGTGGAATTCAAAACGGCGGCAAGCTGACCGAGTTCGCTTTCCGCTTCGGCGATGTTGATGCGTTGTGACAAATCGCCGGCAGAAATTTTCACCGCCGTTGCGCTGATGCTTGAAATCGGTCTAATTGCACGCGAGACCAGCCACCAGCCACCGACAAGGCCAACCAGCAAGATGATTCCGCCGACGCCCATGAGTTTCAAAGCAGCGAGGTGAAGTTCTTTCAACTCCAGTGTGATTGAGCAACCGACTAAAATTTGTTCCCCGGACGGCAGCGTCTGAACAAACTCCCGGAAATTTACGAGTGTGCGCACGGTCGGAGGGTTGGGTTGATTTGTGCCCGAGTTCGCACGCCCATCAATCGGTGGCGATGATTGATTTTCGGAAAAACGGGCAAAAACATCAAGCAGACCCGGCACATTGGTTGAACAGGCAATCTGATTTCCATCACGTCCATTGATGATGAAATAAAAACCGTTCGGGTCGCTGGCGTCAAAGAAATGAGCGTCCTGTGCTGGCAAATGGAATTCAAGCGGCGGACGGGAATTTTGTCCCGGCGGACCGTCGTCTGGAAATTGGCCGGGTGGCGGGTGGTCAAAAGCTGGTTCGCCCGCATTCGGACCTCGCGGTGGCGGACGACGAAGTGCATTGGCCAGAATTCCAACCCGACGATGCAGTTCATCATCAATGCGACCGAACAACCGCCCGCGTTCCAGTTGATACGCGGTGATGCCGAAACCTGCGAGCACGATCACGAGAATAAGGCCATACCAGATTTGCAGCCGCCATCTGATGGATCTGAAAATTTTCATTCGATGCAGTAGCCGTGGCCGCGCCGGGTGACGATGAATTCGGCACCGAGTTTTTTGCGGACGTTGGAAACATGAACGTCGAGCAAATTGGAGAGCGAACTTTCATTTTCGTCGAAAAGATGCTCGTAAAGTTGCGTGCGCGTGACGACTTCGCCGCGATGCAACGCAAGAAATTCCACGAGCGCGTATTCGCGCGCGGTGAGTTCAACGGGGTTTTCCGCGAGCAAAACTGTTCGCAATGCCGTGTCAATGTTCACGTCGCCGATTTCGATGACGTTCGTGGTTTTATTCGCGCTGCGGCGGATGAGCGCACGGAGGCGGGCGAACAGTTCCGACAAATCAAATGGCTTGACGACATAATCATCCGCGCCGGTGTCGAGACCTTTCACGCGGTCGCGGGATTGATCGCGCGCGGTAAGCATCAGCACGGGAGTTTTTTTTATTTTGCGGAGGCGTTTCAAAATTTCCCAGCCGTCCATTTTCGGCAGCATCACGTCGAGGATGATGGCGTCGTAGTCGTAATTTTCGGCTTTGTAAAATCCGTCCTCGCCGTCGGGCGCGGTGTCCACGGCGTAGCCTTCCTCGCGCATCGCCTGCGCGATGCTGCGGAGCAGATCGGGTTCGTCTTCGACAATTAAAATTCTCATTTGAGGCTGGCAAATTTTAACAGGAAAAAAAATCCGCGCCAGTTCGCGGAAATCCTCGCACAGGCAACCTTAAGCAGACATGAAGAAAAAAAATTCGCGCTTAATGTTTTCTTAAGGTTCGTTCGCGTAAGATTGCAGCATGAAAATAATTCCCACATCCATGGTCGGGGTCGCAATCGCGATCTTTTTTTTCACGTTCAATTCTCCTGCCGACCCCTACGTGGATTCCTGGCTCACGACTTTTGCCGGTCAATACGCCCGCCTTTACACCAACGACGCGATGCAAGCCGCCGGCACGACCCTGACGACCTGGAGCAACAGTTTGCAGACACAAGCCAATCCGGCATATTGCGGTGTGCAGGAAATTTATTCGTCGTCGAACTGGGTTTATGTCCGCAGCACCGGCCTTGCCAGTTACAACATGGGGCCGTGGTATTTGAACGCCCAGCATACGACCCTTTTTCCCAATTTGCCGGTGAACCAAAAAGTGCTCTACCGGTTTCCGCGAACGAACAGTGTGTCGGCGACCAAAACTGTCAACGGCGGCGGCCAAATCGGAATTTTCGTGGACGGTGTGGCGATGTTCAACAGTTGGGACGCCTACACTTGGGACACCACCAACGACACCGACGAGCAAAACATTACCGGTTTCTGGAATCGCGATGCCTACGTGAACGAGGGTGTCACGTTCGACGCCGGTTACGCGCATCAGCAAAACACCGGCGTGTATCATTATCACGCCGACCCGATTGGGTTGCGCTATTTGGTCGGCGATCATGTGGACTATAATGCGGCGTCACAAACCTACAGCGAATCCACCAACACGCCGACAGAACACTCGCCGATTCTCGCGTGGACGGCGGACGGCTATCCGCTTTACGGGCCTTACGGTTATTGCAACGCGACCAACGCGAACAGCGGCATCCGGCGGATGGTTTCCGGTTACGTTCCGCGCAACGGACAGGACGGGACGGACAATCTTTCAACCAATGGCGCCTTGCGTTCGACCATTCCCATATGGGCGCAAGTATTTTACAACGCCAACGCCAATCAGAGCGGCCCGGAAGTCAGCACGAGCTATCCGTTTGGCCGTTACATGGAGGATAATGAGTATCTCGGAGACCTGACCAACTCCGCCACCGGCACAAATTATCAGCAGGGCGCGGACTTCGACCTGGATCAATACAACGGCCGCTGGTGTGTCACACCGGAATTTCCAAACAGCACTTACGCCTACTTCTCGGCAATTTCATCCAATGGCACGCCGGTTTTTCCATACAACATAGGACGTGCGTTTTACGGAAGTCCGGTCGGCGGCAGCGTCTCGACAATCTCGGAAACTGTCGTGACAAATTTCCTCGGTAACACGAATTTAACTTCAACACTCAATGTGCCAGTCGTGAACAATGGAATGGTTACTTTGACCTGGAGCGCGATTGAAGGCGGCAGTTATGAAGTTCAGGCGACAACAAACCTTGCGAATTCATCGGACTGGATGGTTCTCGCCTCCGGGGTCTCGCCGGATCAAATCACCGGCGGTTACACAAACGTCACTTCGTTGCCAGACAGTTTTTATCGCGTCGGCCGCACATCGGTTGCAACTTTCGACAGCGCCGGCACGACGATTTTCTCGACCAGTTCCTACGCCCCCGGCGGCAGCGCGAGCCTTGGTTCAACCGTTACTGTGACCATCACGCTTCCAAGTTCGCCACCCTGGCCGCCAGCCAACGCACCCATCACCAGCGTCACGCTCGCAGGCAGCATCAGCGGCACGAACATTTCCGATTCGACGCAAGGCACGGTCGTCGCCGTGTTCACAATTCCGGCAGACGCTCCCACGGGCGCGCAAAACATCGCCGTCACCTTCACTTCCGGCCCGCCACCCTACACGATCAGCAGTTTCACCATCAACTGAAAATGAATCGCGCGTTGAAAAGAATTTTACTACTCCCGCTCCTGCTGGCAACTGGAGCGGGCGCAACGGACTTGCGCGTGCAATTCATTCCGCAGTTCAATGGCGTGCCGCTCGTTTTCGATGCGCTCACAAATCAAACCGTCAGCGGACAAAAAATTTCCGTCACGCGGCTGGATTTTCTTTTGTCGGACATCGCGCTGCGACGTGCGGACGGAACTTGGGTCGAACAAAAAAAATGGTTCGCCGACATCAGCGCGCGCAACGAGAAAAATTCGTTCACGCTGGGAAAGATTCCAGCCGGAAACTACGACCGTATGCGATTTCACATCGGACTTGAGCCGGAAATCAATCATGGCAACGCGGCGCAATGGCCACCCGGTCATCCGCTGAATCCTGACGTGAACGGATTGTATTGGGGCTGGTCGCGCGAATACGTTTTTCTCGCACTCGAAGGCGGCTGGCAAAATGGTGACAAGCAAAGCGGATTTTCATATCACATTGCCACCGATCGTGAATTAATGACGGTTGAACTGCCGGTCGCGCTTGATCTCAATTCTGGCCGTGAAATTCAAGTTGCTTTGGATATTGGCAAGGTTTTTTCCGCACCGACTAAAATTGAATTAAGCGCCGCAAGCGACACCACACATTCGCGGACGAATGATTTATTGACTGTTCAATTGACGCAAAATGTCGAGCGCGCGTTTGTAGTGGAAAGCATCCGCGAGTTTTCGCCAATCACCGAATTGTCGCGCGGAACGAATCATGTTGAAATTGCGCCGAACGCAACCCCGTATCGCTTTACATACTCACAATTTTTTCCGCAGCCGGATTTGCCGCGCGATAATCCGCTGACCGGTGAAGGCGTCGCGCTCGGCGACAAATTATTTTTTGATCGGCGGCTTTCAGCGGATGATTCCGAGGCGTGCGCGACGTGTCACAATCCGCATTTGGCTTTCTCACAACCCCGACGTTTCAGTCGCGGCGTGGATGGCGACATCGGCACGCGCAATGCGATGACGCTGGAAAATCTTGCATGGAAGAGTTCTTTTTTCTGGGATGGCCGCGCGGCGAGTTTACGTGAACAGGTTTTGCAGCCGATCCAAAATCCAGTCGAGATGCATGAATCGCTGTCGAACGTCGTGGCAAAAATTTCTGTGGACAAAGATTATCGCCGGCTATTTGTCAGCGCCTTTGGTTCGCCGGAAATCACCGCCGAAAAAATCGCCCGCGCACTGGAGCAGTTTTTGCTCGTGCAGGTTTCATTCGATTCGAAATTTGATCGCACCATGAACGGACAGACGAATTTCACGGCCGAAGAACGGCGCGGATTTGAATTGTTCAACACGGAATACGATCCATATCACGGGCAATTTGGCGCGGATTGTTTTCATTGTCATGGCGGGCCGTTGTTCCAGAGCCAGAGTTTTGCAAACAACGGTCTTGATTCCAGATTCACCGACATTGGCCGTTATAAGGTGACAAAGCGCGCGGGCGACGAGGGGAAATTTTCCGTGCCGTCGTTGCGCAACGTCGCCGTGACATCGCCTTACATGCACGACGGGCGCTTTCGGACTTTGGACGAAGTGGTGGAGCATTATTGCACGGGCATGAAACGCAGCGCGACGCTTGATCCGAATCTGGCGAAGCATCCCGACGGTGGCGTGCCGTTGAGCCCGGAAGACAAACGCGCGCTCGTGGCGTTTTTGAAGACGCTGACGGATGATAAATTCGTCCGCCCGGAACCGCCTTCCGACCTTGCTGAAAAATAATTTCCAGAGGTTTCCGACTTCACGATGGCTTAAGGTTTGTTCGAGTGAATGGAGGCGGCGGGTTGGACTGCAAAATGCCGGGTGGAAAGCAGCCAGTCCACCGCTAAATTTTTGCCCCACCTGCGGACGAAGAATTGTTCCGGCAGAGATATTGCCACGCGAATAAAGCGGTCAACAGCGAAATAACACCACAAATGACGTAAGGCAGTGACGGCCGCACAAAGAACAAAGTGCTGGCGAAAACCGGGCCAAGGATGCGCGCCAGACTGCCGAAGCTTTGGGCGACGCCGAGGTTTGCGCCTTGTTCGTTCGCGGGCGAAAGGATGGAGATCAAGCCAAACACTGGCGGACGGTTCAATCCCGACCCGATGGCCAGCAACGCCAGTACAACCAACAATGCAGGCAAATTCGCCGCAAACGGGAGTGCAATCAAACTGGCGGCGTAAATCAGCAGGCTGCCGAAAATCAGTTTTGGTTCGCCAAATTTTTTCACCAGCCGTCCGATGACACCACCTTGAATCAGGGCGGACACGACGCCGGCGTAAGTGAACAGATAGCCGACGCGATGATCTTTCGGGCCAAAATTAAAACTATGCCGCAGGAGCAAGGGAAACGTGGATTCAAAACAGGTGAAGCAAAACGTCGCAAAAAAGAAAACGCTGACGAGCAGGCCGAGCTTCGGCATGGCGAGCGTATGCGTCCACTGGTTGAATTTGGGGCGCGGCGCGACGGGCGCGGAATCGGGCTGGCGGCTTTCGCCGAGGATGAACCAGCCGAGGATAAAATTCCCGGCGCAGAAACACGCGGCGACCCAGCCGGGACCTTCCTTGCCAAATGTATCGGCGGTAAACGCGCCGATGGCGGGGCCAAAAATAAATCCAAAGCCGAACGCCATGCCGATCAAGCCCATGCGCGCGGAGCGTTTTTCCGGCGGTGAAATGTCCGCGATGTAGGCGGACGCGACGGACAGGTTCGCACCGCAGATGCCGGCAAAAATCCGCGAAACCAAAATTCCCCACAGGCCGATGGAACCGTGCAAACCGGAGGCAATTGCAAAAAGTGCGTAGGAACCGGCGGCACCAAGATTGCTGATGAGCATGACGGGACGACGACCGATGCGGTCGGATAATTTTCCCCAAACGGGCGCGAAGAAAAATTGCATCGCGGAAAACGAGGCGATGATGGTGCCGATAATGAAACCGCGCGCGCCGAAATCCTCTGCGTAGCCGGGCAGCAGCGGCAGCACGATGCCGAAGCCGATGAGGTCAATGAAGACCGACAGGAAAATAACGAGGAGCGATGGCTTGCGTTTCATGTTTGCAACGAGTGCGAAGTGTAATTACAACGGAAAGAATTGACAGAATTTTCAGAATTAAAATTCATTAGCGAATAACTTCGGAATAAAAAAAACAACTTAGTCTTGCTGCAAATTCACCGGCAGAGTTTTCTTGTCGCATGATTGATTCCATTTCCGACAGTGCCGGTGCAGCGGCTGATTTGAAAAAGGCGCGACGGCAAAAATCGGCTCGCGCGGACGCCCGCCCTGCCATTGACCGTTTGCCGCCTCACTCGCCGGAAGCGGAAATGGGCGTGCTGGGTTGCGCGCTGCTTTCACCGAACGAGTGCATGGGCGAGTGTTTTGAAAAACTCAAGGGCGACGGGCATGAGGTTTTTTACGATCTGCGCCACCAGACGATTTATGAAACCCTGGCCGTGATGTATGACACGCGCGAGGCGATTGATGTCATCACGCTCCAGCAAAAACTCAAGGACAAACAACTTCTCGAACAGGTCGGCGGCATCGCGTATCTGGCGCAGTTGCAGGATTCGGTTCCTAGCGCGGCGAACTTGAGCTACTACCTCGAAATCATTCAGGAAAAATATCTGCTGCGGCGCATGATTTCCACCTGCACGGATGTTGTCGGGCGCGTTTATGATTACGAAGGTGATGTGGAAACGCTGCTGGACGATGTGGAGAAGGAGATTTTGCGCATCAACGAATCACGCGCGCAGACCAGCACGTCCTCGGTCAAGGAACTGGTGGGCAAGGCGATTCTGACGGTGGAAAATTATTTCAGCCGCAAGGGCGTGTTGAACGGCCTGGCGACGGGCTTCCCGGATTTGGACCGGATGACGGACGGTTTGCATGGCAGCGAAATGATTGTGATCGCAGCGCGGCCTTCGATGGGCAAAACGTCGCTGGCGATGAACATCGTCGAGCACGTCGTGCTGGAGCAAAATCTGCCGGCGGCCGTCTTCAGCCTGGAAATGAGCGCGGAGTCGCTGGTGCTGCGCATGATGTGTTCGATTGCGCGGGTGAACCTGCGAAGTATCCGCGAAGGGTTCATGCACGAATCGGATTTTCCCAAGCTGACGAGCGCGGCGGGGCGGCTGGCGAAGGCGAAGCTGTTGATTGACGATTCGGCGGGGCTTTCGATTTTGCAGTTGCGGGCGCGGGCGCGGCGGATGCATCAGCAGCATGGCGTGAAGCTTTTTGTGGTTGATTATTTGCAGCTATTACATTCTACTGCGCGGCGCTCACAAGAGAATCGGCAACAGGAAATCGCCGATATTTCCAGCGGCATAAAAGCTTTGGCGAAGGAATTGAAAGTGCCGGTGCTGGTGTTAAGCCAGTTGAACCGTGAGTTGGAGAAGGACAAGAGCCGCAAGCCGAGGCTGTCGGACTTGCGCGAGTCGGGCGCGATTGAACAGGACGCCGACGTGGTAGGTCTGTTATACAAACCAAGCGCGGGTGATGATGAAGACGGCGTGACGACCGAAGAAGCCGACGGTTTACCGGTGAACCTGTTGATTGCGAAACAACGCAACGGCCCGACCGGCGACATTAATTTAACATTCTTAAAATCTTATACACGCTTTGAAAGCGCAGCCAAAATCAGCGACGAAGATGTGCCGGGCAGCTAAACGATGAAATTATTTTTCCGCCTTTTTGGAATCTGGCTGTTGCTCGGCTGCGCGCCGTCCTTGTGGTCGCAGGCGGTCGGGCCTAAAATTGAGAGTGTGGACATCAAATATGTCGGTCCGGCGGCGGTCAGCGAACAATTCATCCGCTCCAACATCCGAGTCAAGGCGGGAGACATTTATTTTCCCAATTCCACGCAGGACGATGTCCGGTCGCTCTACGCCACGGGACAATTTTACACCATCCGTGTGACCGTCGATCAATCCACCAACGACGGTGTGATCCTGACCTTTCATGTACAGACGCGTCCGCGCATCACGGAAATCAGGCTGGAGGGCAACAAAAAGGTGAAGGACTCCAAGCTGAAGAAAAAAATCACGGTGAAGGTCGGCGACCCGCTGGACGAACAAAAACTGTTCACCGACGTGCAGGAGATGAAAAAGCTCTACGAAAAATATGGCTACCCCGACACGCAGATAAAATATGTGACGAGCGTGGACGAGTCCGCCGGACGCGGCACGGTCACGTTCCAAATTGTCGAAAGCCAGAAGGTCAAAATCACCGAGATTGACTTCATCGGCGCGACGGCATTCTCTCAAAAAGAATTGCGCGGTGTGATCAAGCTCAAACGGCACTGGATGTGGTCGTGGTTGACGGGCAATGGCGTTTTCAAGCAGGACGATTTTGACGACGAACGCGACTTGTTGGCGGATTTTTACCTCAACCACGGCTATCTCGACTTTGCCATCAAGGACGTGAAGCTGGACAACGCGACGACGAACATGCTGGTGATTCGTTATTACCTGTATGAAGGGCGGCAATACAAGGTCGGTTCGATCAAACTCACCGGCAATAAAATTTTCAACGACGCCCAGATCCGCAGCGGCATGCAATACAATCACGACTACCAGCAGTTGAAAGGCAGTCTCGGTACAAACGGGTTTGCGATGGACGTGGGGGGCATTTTCACGCCCGACGGCCAGAAAAAGGACACGCAGGCGCTGGAGGATTTTTACGGGAGCAAAGGCTATATTGACGTGATGCAAGGCCCCACACTGCGCGTCATCCGCACTCCCAATGTGGACACGGGCACGATAGACCTGGAGTTTCAGATTGAGGAAGGCCAGAAAACCTACGTCGAAAAAATCAACATCACCGGCAATGTCAAGACGAAGGACAACGTCATCCGGCGCGAACTGGCCATTTCACCCGGCGAGGTGTTTGACATGGTGCGCGTCAAAATCAGCAAACAACGCCTTGAAGGTTTGAATTATTTTGAAAAAGTGGACGCGGACCCGGAACCGACCGACCCGCCGATTGCCGGCCACAAAAACCTGGACGTGAACGTGACGGAAAAAAACACGGGGAATCTGACTTTTGGCGCGGGGATCAGTTCGGATTCTGGAATCGTCGGTTTTGCAGAAATGACGCAGGGCAATTTTGATTTGTTCAATCCGCCGACCTTCACCGGCGATGGCCAGAAATTGCGCCTCAAAGTCGAGTTGGGCACGGAAGAGCGGGATTACGAACTGTCGTTCATCGAGCCATGGTTTTTGAACCGCAAGCTGGCGTTGGGCGTTGATTTTTACCGTCACCAACTGGACTTCGAAAGTCCGAATCAAATTTTTGATGAAACCCGCTCGGGCACGAGTTTGAGCCTGACGCGCGCGCTGTGGAGCGACTTCTTACAAGGCAGCGTCAGATACACTTTTGAACAAGTAGGCATTTCCTTGAACAGTCCTTATCATGTTGCTTATACGACGGCCACTTCACCCCCGACAGGCCCCGCACAAGTTCCAGAATATCCACTTCTCGCCAACGTGCCGCAATCCATCCTCGATCAACTCGGCGCTCATGATTACAGCCGGTTCGGCGCGACGCTCGCTTACGACACGCGCAACAGCACGGGATTGCCCAACCACGGCCAGCGCACCGAAATTGATCCTGAAATCAGCGTCGGCGACGTGGACTATTACAAACTCCAACTCAAGACTTCATGGTATTTCCCCGGCCTGATGAAGGGCCACGTCATCGAAGCCGTCGGGCGCGTCGGCATCGCGGATAGTTTGAACGGCGGCGGCGTGCCGTTTTACGACGCCTATTATCTCGGCGGGCTTTATTCACTGCGCGGCTACAAATTCCGCAACGTCGCTCCGCGCGATCCGCCCGCTTACGGCGTGACGGTGAACGAACCGATCGGCGGCGACAGCGTGTGGTTTGGCTCGGTGGAATACAGCATCCCCATTGTGGAAAAAGACAACGGCGTGGGCGTGCGGATCGCCACTTTCTTCGATGCCGGTTCCGTCGGCAGGGGCTCCACCACATTTACCGGAAATTTTGACGACGACGTGGGAATTGGTCTCCGGCTGAACATTCCGCACATGGGACCGTTGCGGCTGGATTACGGCATCCCCATCACCCATGACCAATACAACAGTGGCTCCGGTCAGTTCCAGTTCGGAGCCGGCTACACCCGCCAATTTTAACATGAACAACCATCGCGCAAAAAAACATCTGCCCGTGAAACTCGCCGGTTTCGCGCTGGGATTGATGACATTGGCGGTTTCCGCCCAAACCGCCGCCACTTTCGGCGATCTGCCGCTTTATTTTGAAGCCGACTCCCCGACGCGTTTCCACGCACAGGGACGCGACTTGCAATTTTCCATTTCGCCGGACGGAGCACAACTCGTCCTGCGCGGACATGCGGATGCGGCAGCCCGCGCGGTGCAAATGCAATTCATCGGCAAGAGCCCGCGGGCGCAAATTCACGGCGACACTGAATTGCCCGGCAAAATCAATTACTTCACCGGCAACAATCCCGCGCAGTGGCATTCCGGCCTGCCGACCTTTGCCAAAGTGCGCGTTGAAGAAATTTATCCCGGCATCAATCTGGATTATTACGGCAACCAGCAGCAGATTGAGTATGATTTGACGGTTGCGGCGGGCACCAAGCCGGATTCGATTGAACTGCATTTCGACGGCGCGGATGAAATCAAAACCAACATGCAAGGCGCATTGGTTTTGAAATTGGGCGGCCGCGAAATTCTCCAGCCGAAGCCGCTGATTTACCAAATGATTGGCGGCAGACAGAAAGAAATCGCCGGCGGCTACAAAATTCTGGACGCGCACAATGTTGCCTTCGCCGTTGGAAAATACGACCACGCGTTGCCGCTGGTGATTGACCCGGTTTTGAGTTACGCGACTTATTTTGGCGGCACTTCGGGCCAAACCGCCTGGGCCGTCGCGGTGAACCCCAATGACGGTTCCATCTACATTGCCGGCGATACTTTTTCCAAACAGTTTTATACCAATGGATGGTCTTTTTCCACAACCAATGCCTACCAGACAAATTTTGCCGGCGGCACATTCACCGGGGACGCGTTCGTGGCAAGGTTTGACAATCTCGGCAAAAATCTGATTTATCTCACTTACCTCGGCGGCAGCGCCGACGACGGGGCTTTGGGACTGGCCGTTGATGGCGCAGGCAACGCTTTTGTGACCGGCTTTACCGATTCGACCAATTTCCCTACGTCCACCAACGCGCTTTACCCCAACATTTCAGGGCAATACAACAAGACTTTTAATTCCTACCTGAATGACGCCTTCGTCACGGAACTCAATCCCGGCGGCTCAAATTTGGTTTATTCGACTTATCTGGGCGGTTCCTCAATAGACGTTGGCATTGGCATCGCCGTGGATTCATCGGACAACGCGTATGTGACCGGTTACAGCTACTCGACCAATTTCCCGACCACAAATGCCATTCAAAACCATCTGGCCTGCACTTATTCAGTCTATCTTAACGCCAACGCATTCGTGTCTGAAATCGCCTCCAACGGCGCGGCGCTGGTTTTTTCCACGTATCTGGGCGGCACCAATTTAGATGAAGGCCAGGGCATCGCGCTGGACAGCAGCAATAATATTTATGTGGCGGGCTTCACCGGCTCGACCAATTTCCCGACGACCAATTTTATTTACCAAGTCATCGGCACAAATCTTTACAATGGTCATTGGCTGAATGGTTTCACGAACAATATTGGGAATTCCGCTTACGACGCATTCATCACCAAATTCGCTCCGTCCGGCGCAAATCTGGTGTATTCAACCCTGCTCGGCGGCGTGAACAATGATGTCGCCAATCACATCGCCGTGGACAACAACGGAGCCGCTTATGTGACCGGCTGGACCAGTTCCACAAATTTTCCAAATACAGTTGCGACAAATGTTGTTGCGAATCACCTCACCAACAATTTAAGCAGCCTCATCACCACGAACGCGTTTTTGACCAAGATCACCAACGGAATCGGAACTTCTGCGGGCATCGCCTATTCCGTGACTTTTGGCGGCAGCCAGAGTGATATTAGCTTTGGCGTTGCCGTTGACCCGGCGGGCGATGCGTTTGTCACCGGCTATACCATTTCAACCAATTTTCCATGCTTCCCGACCAACAGCGCCGGTTTTCTCCACGTGACGAATTCAGGTGGCAGCGATGTTTTTGTGACGGCCTTCAATCCTGATGCGTCCGCGTTGCTTTACTCGACGCTGCTTGGCGGGCAACAGTATGATGCCGGTTACAGCATCGCGGTTGATCCGGCAGGCAATGCCTATGTCGTCGGGCAAACCTATTCGACCAACTTTGCAACGCCCGGCGCCTTCCAGACTTTTCGCAACGGAACGAACGATGCGTTCCTTGCCAAAATTCTGTTGCAGTCGCAGCCGATGCTGGCCATCGCCGTTTCCGGCGGCACAAACGTCGCTTTGACCTGGCCCGCGTTCGAGCCGGAATTCATTCTTGAATCCAACACAAATTTGATTTCAACCAACTGGCTGGCCGTGCCGCAAACGCCAGTGCCGACCAACGGTTCAATGACTGTCACCCTGCCTGCGACCAATGACGATTTGTTCTTCCGGCTGGACAAACTTTAGCGACGCCACGTCAGTTTTCAGTTGGCGGCGGCGGCAAATTCTGCTTTCCTATTCCCATGAAGAATATTTTACGGATGACTCTCCCGGCTTTTTTGTTGATGGCTTTTTTGAGCGGCTCCGCGCTGGCGCAAACGAAAATCGCCACGGTGGACTTGAAAAAGCTTTTTGACAATTATTACAAGACCAAACTGGCGCAGGCCGCCATCCAGGAACGCGCCACCCAGTTCGACCAGGACGAGAAGGGCATGAAAGGCGACCTGAAAAAAAGCAGTGATGACTACCAGCAACTGTTGCAACAGGCGGACGATCAGGCTCTTGCCGCCGCCGAACGCGACCGCCGGAAACAGTCCGCCGCCGACAAACTCAAGGAGTTGCAGACTTCCAAAGCCGCCATGGATCAGTTTGACCGGCAGGCACAAGTCACACTGGGTGAGCAGCGCCAGCGGATGCGCGAAAATATTCTCACCGAGATCAAGGCTGTCGTGACGACCAAGGCCAAAGCCGGGGGCTATACCCTGGTTTTTGATACAGCGGCGGAAACCGTCAACGGAACCATGACGATTGTCTACACCAGCGGCGACAATGATTTGACCGATGCCGTACTTTCCCAACTCAACGCGGGCGCGCCGATTGACGTGACCAAATCGGCGGTGACGACTCCGCCACCCTTGAATAACAGTCTTGGCAACCCGTAGTTGCAGGCACGGTTTGGTTTCACGCCAAACCCAGGCCAGGACAAGCCTGATGTTGAAAATCGCGCTTGCATGGCCGGCATCCGCCGCGTATAGTGCGCGCCCTTTTGTAATTGAATTAAAATTTATGCGACGGCCCAAAGGCATTAAGACAAAGAAATCCGTGACCAAGCGGTTCAAAATCACCGGCACCGGCAAAGTTCTGCGCCGTCACGCTGGCAAGCGCCACCTGCTGCAAGGCAAGAGTTCCAAGCACCGCCGACGCCTCGGCAAAGCCGCCGTCGTGGACGCGACGGACACCTACCGCATCACACAAAATTTGCCGTTCAGCCACTAAATTTATTCTGATTCTGACAACTAGAATTTATGCGAGTTACCAACGCCCCAGCTTCCCGCAAACGTCGCAAACGGATGATCACTGCCGCCAAGGGCTTTCGTCTCAAGCGCTCCAAACTTTACCGCTATGCGTCCGACGCCGTTGACCACGGCCGCCAATACGCCTACCGCGACCGCCGTGTCAAGAAGCGCACCTTCCGGTATCTCTGGCAAATCCGAATCAATGCCGCGACTCGCGCTGCTGGTCTGACTTATAGCCGGTTTATGGAAGGTTTGAAAGCCGCAAAATGTTCGCTTGACCGAAAAGTTTTGGCCGACATCGCGGCACAAGACGCGGCAGCATTTGCGGAATTGGTGAACGTTGCCAAAGCTGCGCTCAAGAACAAGCCTGCCGCAACTCTGGCGAAAGCATAAAGGAAATTTCAAAATTGAAGTTGAACAAACGGGCGGCCTGAAAAGGCTCGTCCGTTTTGGTTTTTCAGGCAGAATTCACATAATTAACCGAATCCAAAGGGTGGGGCGGGCGTCCGCGCGAGCCGGGTTCCCAAAAAGAATTCTGTAAATTTTGTTCATTTTGTCTCAACATTTGCGAAAAATATGTCGTTCATGAATAAAATTGAACCGCTGAAACAAACCGCCCTTGCGGAACTTAAAGCCGCGCCGGACCTCGCTGCTTTGGAACAGGGCAAAGGCGCCTGGATCGGGCCAAACGGCAAGTTCACCGCGCTGATGAAACAGCTCGGCACTCTCTCGAAGGAAGAAAAGCCGGCGGCAGGAAAATTGATCAATGCCGCCAAAGTTGAACTCGACGCCGCGCTGGTTTCGCGCCGCGAGGAACTGGAACTTGCAGCCGCCCTGCCAAAAGAGCCTACTGATTTCACCCTGCCCGGACGTCGCCGCGCGCTCGGCAAATTGCATCCGCTCACGCAAGTTACCGACGACATCGTCCGCGCGTTTCGCAAGATCGGTTTTGCTGTTGCCGACGGACCGGAGATTGAGGACGAATATCATTGCTTCGACGCGCTCAACACGCCCGCCGACCATCCCGCGCGCGATTCGCAGGACACGTTCTATTTGAACACGACGGACAAGCGTTTGCTTCGCACGCATACCTCGTCCGTCCAGATTCGCGTGATGAAATCGCAGCCGCCGCCCGTGCGCATCATTGTGCCGGGCCGCGTCTATCGCCGCGACAACGCCGATGCCACGCACAACCCGACCTTCCACCAGATCGAGGGACTTTACGTGGACAAAGGCGTCACCGTCGGCGACCTCAAGGGCACGGTGGAATTTGTTTTCAAGGAACTCATGGGCAGCGACGTGAAGATCCGTTTCCGCCCGCACTATTTCAGCTACACCGAACCGAGCTACGAGATTGATTTCACCAACGCGCTCGTGAAGAAGATGGGCAAGGACTGGCTGGAGATCGCCGGTTGCGGCATGGTGCATCCACAGGTGTTCGAGAACGTCGGCTACGATCCCGAAGTTTGGACCGGGTGGGCGTTCGGCTTTGGCATCGAACGCATCGCCATGCTCCGCTACGGTATCAACGACATCCGCCTCTTCTACGAAAATGACGTGCGGTTTTTGAAACAATTTTGAATCATGTATCCCAGAACTTGGTTTGAAACATATTGGCGCGGAACGCTGAAACCAGAAGTATTCGTGGCGATGCCGTTTGCAACGGAGTTCGACTCGATTTGGGAAAATGCAATCAAACCTGCGATTGAAAATGATTTGGAAGGTGGAGGGAAATACAAAGCGCACCGCGTTGACGTTACAACCATTTCCGGGAGCATTGTCACAGAAATTTTAGATGGAATCGCTCATGCAACACTGATTTTTGCTGACATTTCAATTATGACGACCGGAGATTGGAAGACGCAGCGAAACGGCAATGTGATGTATGAACTCGGGCTTGCAACGGCTATAAGACCAGAAACGGATATGGTCATCGTCAAGTCTGATGACAAAGACATTAACTTTGACTTGATTCAGATTCGGACTCACCAGTATCCGAAAGAAAACGCAGGCGAGGCGAGGCAAAATTTTGACAAATTTCTGACTGGTGCATTGGTAGCAAGAAAGAACGCCAAAAGCCAAATTGAAAAACATGTGTGGTCATTGCTCGACAGAGATTGTTTGAACTTGATGCTCCGGCAGGGTAATCACAAACCATTTGGTGAAAAAGACGCAAGTATTACCGAGTTACTCACAATCCGTCGGTTGCTCGAACTAGGAATTATTCGGTGCGAAAAAACAGGTGACTACTCTTACATTTATATGTGGACCGATTTTGGAATTGCAGTTACCAAAAATCCAAATTGCTCTGGAACTTAAGTTTAATTATTAACGAGATGAAAGTCACCCTTAACTGGCTCAAACAATACGTTGATTTCAACTGGCCGCCCGAGGAATTGACCGAGCGGCTCACCATGCTCGGCCTCGAAGTCGAGGGCGTGCAGAAAATCTCCGGCGCGTTCGACGGCATCGTCGTGACGCAGGTCGTCACGCGTGACAAGCATCCCAACGCCGACAAGCTCTCGCTCTGCCGCGTCAACGACGGTACCGGCGAACGCCAGATCGTCTGCGGCGCACAGAATTTCAAGGCGGGCGACAAAGTGCCGCTCATCCTGCCCGGCGCGTCGCTGCCGCCCAAGGCTGGCGAGAAAGAGCCGTTCACCATCAAGGTCGGAAAAATTCGCGGCGTGGAATCGCATGGCATGTTGTGTTCGCCGCAGGAACTCGGTTTGCCGGATCAGGTGGACGGTCTGCTCATCCTGCGCGAGGACGCGAAGGTCGGCCAATCGTTCGATGAGTATCTCGGCCGCAGCGGCGGTAACGTGGTCTATGACCTCGAAGTCACGCCGAACCGGCCCGTCCTCAACAGCGTCATCGGCATTGCACGCGAAATCGCGGCGGTGATGGGAAATCCGCTGCGGATTCCAGAAGTCAGAAGTCAGAAGTCAGAAGTCAGAACGGAAAGTTTGGTTGCCGTAAAAATTGAAGACGCGGAGCTTTGTCCGCGTTACACGGCGCGCGTCATCAAAGGCGTGAAGGTCGGCCCAAGTCCGGATTGGTTGAAAAGCACTTTGGAAAAAGTCGGCATTCGCAGCATCAGCAACGTCGTGGACGTGACAAATTACGTCATGCTCGAAACCGGCCAGCCGCTGCACGCATTTGATTATCATCTCATAGCCACAGGCGCGAACGACAAGCCAACGATTATCATTCGCCGCGCGAGCGACAAAGAAAAATTCAAAATGCTCGACAATCGGGAACACATACTCACGAGTGAAATGCTTTTGATCGCCGACGAGCAAAAAGGAATCGCGCTCGCGGGCGTGATGGGCGGCGTAAATACGGAGATCAACAACGACACGAAAGATGTGCTGATTGAGAGCGCGAATTTCTCGCCGGTGAACATCCGTCGCACGAGCAAGCTGCTCGGCCTGCGCAGCGAGTCGAGCTACCGTTTCGAGCGTGGCGCGGACATTGGTATTTGCGATTGGGCGAGCCAGCGCGCGGCGCAATTGATTTTAGATACGTCCGGCGGCCAGTTGGCTGAAGGTGTCGTGGATGTTCAGCCGAAAGCAAAGGAGCAAAAGGAAATCACTTTGCATTTTGCGAAGACGAAAGATTTGCTCGGTGTCGGCATCTCACATTCGGATCAGGTTTCGTTCCTCACCAGACTCGGCCTGACGGTGACCGGGCAGACACCCGGAGTCTGCACTTTTAAAATTCCAAGCTGGCGCGTGGACTTGAAACGCGAAGTGGATTTGATCGAGGAAGTCGGACGACTTTACGGCGTGGACAAGATTCCCAACACGCCGCCGCGCGGTGCACTCGGATCGAACGCGTTTGATTCTGTCTATGACCAGATCTCCGACGTGCGCCGTATCCTCACCGGCCTCGGCCTGAATGAGGCGCAGGGGCAAACGCTCATCTCGAAGTCGGAAGTAAGAAGTGCGAAGGGCGAAGAATTCGTCGCGCTGGCAAATCCATTGAGCAGCGACATGGATGTGCTGCGGCCGAGTCTGCTGACCGGATTGATTCATTCGCTGCGGCACAACGTCAGCCGGAAAAATTACAACGTGGCGCTGTTTGAAATCGGCCGCGTGTTCACTAACGTGAACGGCCAGACAAAGGAAAATCGCAGCGTGGCCGTCGCCATCACCGGCCAGCGTGCGCAAAATTTCTGGAGCGGTGGCGAGCGCGACGCGAAGTTTGACGCCTGCGATTTGAAAGGTCTTGTCGAAGATTTGCTGGAACAGTTCGGCCTGCGTGGAATCACATTTGCACGTCGTTGCGAAATCAATGCGCTGTTTCTCGAATCGGCGACCGCCTCGCTTGGCGGAAAACTACAGCTTGGGGAATTTGGCCTGTTGTTGCCCGCGCTCGCGAAGAAATACGATTTGCGCGACGCAGTGTTTCTCGCAGAGTTCAATCTGGATTTACTGCTCGGGCGACGAAATCCGGCGAAGTCATTCAAATCGTTGCCTCAATTTCCAGCGATCCGCCGCGATGTGGCGATGCTCGTGCCGGAGATGACAACGCACGAAACTATTTTACAAATTGTAAAGCAAACAAAACCGGCCAATTTGGAAAACGTGGAACTGTTTGACGTGTTTCGTGGCAAAAATGTTCCCGAAGGACAAAAAAGTCTGGCTTACGCTTTCATTTATCGTTCGCCCGAAAAAACGTTGACGGACGCGGAAGTCACCGCCGCCCACGCAAAAATTTTGGAAGCGTTCAAAGGGCAGTTGAAAGCAACGGTGCGCGAGCAGGGATAATTATTCCGCCGGCATGAATGGCGGCATCGGGCAATCGAGCGTGTCGGAAATGGCGCGGAGCAGTTCGGCTTCGCTTTCCACAATCACGCCGTCCGCCCCGACGGTATGGACGCAGGCTTCAATCAAATTTTTCTTGATGATCGGAACGGCCTGCGCGAGACGATTCAACGCGGCATCAATCTCGTTCACGCCACAATTTTCCGGCGGCAACAATTGCAAATTATTGTCGTCCGGCGCGCGCAGATATGGAGCACCTTCATTAAACGCCTTTTCAATTTCGCCATCGTCATCGCTGCCGACATGCGCGAGCGCGGACAACACGACGACGCAATCCGGCACGAGCGGTTTGATGGTGTAGTATTGAACGACTGGCGGACGCGCTGCGCCAAACTGCGGTGCGAGATGCCGGAGAACAATTTTTTGCAGGACGAATTCAAACAGCTCCACCTGGCCGTTGCTTTGGATCAGCCACTGGAGCGTTTGGGAAAATTGCGCGAACTGCTCCGCGCTCAATTGTCGCAACGCGCCCAGCGCAATATTGATCATCGGCAAATGCGCGTGCGCGGCAGCCATTGAAACGTCGGGAAACAGCGTCACGATTTTTCCGCAAATCTTCGGCGTGACACGTTTGGCAAGTTCAGCGAGTTGTGTTGCGCGGGTCGTTTCGTCGGGACTCAAGAGCATTGCGTAGATCAATGCAACGGCGTCAAGCGGTTCGCGCGTGGCGTTTTTCACATTTTCGGACAGTGAATTTCGCAGCTTCTCGGCGTATTCCAGATGCAGCGGCGTAGGATTGCCAAGATTCGGCAGAACGGAACGTGATTGAATAACGGGTGGCCTTTCATCATCGCCCGACCCGATGATGGCACCGCCGAGAACCATGCGAAAGGTGTCCGGCATCGGCGGACGCGGCGATGCCGGATCGTGACGAAAAAGATTTTCCGGTTTGTCCGCCACAAGACGCTTGAATTTTCCATCCCATGCCGGGTCAATGGCGCGGATACGTTCTTCGAGCGGCGGATGCGTGGCCAGCGCGCCCAAAAACGCATCCGAAATGGCATTGCCAAAAAACAGATGCCCGGCGTCAGGCGCGTTGGGCGACTGCATCCGCGAACCATAACCGCCGAGCTTTTGGAGCGCGCCGGAAAGTCCGGCGGGATTGCGTGTAAATTGTACAGAGGAAGCGTCGGCCAGAAATTCGCGCTGGCGGCTGACGGCAGCCTGAATCAACCGGCCAAAGAAAACGCCGACGCTGCCGATGATCAACAGCGCAATTCCGATGAGTGGCAGCGGATTTTTGTCACGGCTGCTGCCACTGCGCGCATACAACAGAATCCGGCCAACAGTCGCGAGGCAGAGAATTCCGAAAAGAACGCCCATGAGCTGGATGTTGAGCCGCATATCGCCGTTGAGAATATGGCTGAACTCGTGGCCAATGACGCCTTGCAGTTCGTCGCGAGACAGCTTTGAAATGCAATTGCGCGTGACACTGACTGCGGCATCGCCAGTCGTGTGCCCGGCAGCGAAGGCATTGATACCTTCCTCGTTGTCGAGCACATAGACTTTCGGCATGGGCACGCCGGACGCGATGGCCATCTCCTCGACGACGTTGAGCAATTTGCGTTCGTCCGGGTCGGTGGTGTTTGAATTCACCAACCGCCCGCCCATTGATTCGGCCACAATGCTGCCACCGCCGGCGAGCTGGCTGATTTTGAACGCGCTGCCAATCGAAACAATCGCAAGTGTGATCAGGGACGCGCCGAGAAAAACCTGCGGGTTCCAAAACACCGGCGGCGTTTGCTCATAACGGTCGTTGTAATGTTGGTGCGTTTGAACGCCGGTGAAAACCAGCAGCGCAACCAAGTAGTTCATCACGACGATAAGGATGACGGCGACAACGAAATAAAAAACCAGCAGCTTGGTTTTTTTTCTGGCTTTGTCCTGTCGCTCGAAAAAGTCCATGTCTTTTGAATCGTTGATTCGTTAAATCGTTGCATCCGCAGTGGTGTTTTCCGATGCAACGATCCAACAATTCACGATGCAGCACGCCATCACGAAAACGAAACCTTCGGCGCGTCCTTCTGCTCCGGCTTGTCCACGACGAACAGTTCCGCCGCGCCGAAATTGAACATTCCGGCAATGAGGTTGCTCGGAAACACTTCGCGGTCGGTGTTGTAAATCATCACGGAATCGTTGTAAGCCTGCCGCGCGAAGGAGATTTTATTTTCCGTCGAGGTCAACTCCTCGGTGAGTTGCATCATGTTTTGATTAGCCTTCAAATCGGGATACGATTCGGAAACCATCATTAGCCGGCTCAACGCGCCACCCAGACCGGTTTCGGCGGCGGCCAGACTTTTCACCGCGCTGGAATCACCGGGATTGGCGGCGGCAGTTTTCGAGGCGGCGTAAGCAATGTTGCGCGCCTGCGTGACGGCTTCGAGTGTGCCGCGCTCGTGCGCCATGTAGCCCTTGGCCGTCTCGACGAGATTCGGAATCAGGTCGTAGCGGCGCTTGAGCTGCACGTCAATCTGCGCGTAAGCATTTTTGTAGCGGTTGCGCATCGTGACCAGTTTATTATAAATACCGACAACAAAACCGCCAACGATGATTACGAGAATGACGAGCACACCCAGAAAGATGAGTAATGGAATCATAATTTTTCTTTCGTTAATTTCACCAACAGCTTGGCCGAACTGCGGCGGGCGGCAATAATAATTTATCCACAAATTTGGAATCGGGCTTGCGCACGGCCACCATTCTAGCTTCACGGCTCGACAAACACCGGCATTCCGACCCACGCCAGCTTTAGCAAATACTCCGCGTCCCAATTCGCCAACCGGAAACAGCCGTGCGATTCCGTCCGCCCGACCTGCTCCGGCGCAGGCGTGCCGTGAATGCCATAACCCGTCTTGTCCAGACCGATCCAAGCCACGCCGACGGGATTATTCGGCCCCGGCGGCAAAACCAGTTTGTGCCCGATCGCCTGCGCTTCCGGCGATTCAGGAAACACCGCCGGATCAAAAGTGTAATTAGGATTCGGCGCGACCACGGCGACATGCAGTTCTCCGACCGGACGCTTCTCGACGCGCGCCGCAATACTGCACGGAAAATGCCCGAGCAGATTTGTCTCCGTGTCGAACACCTCCAAAAATTTGCCACCAAGATGAATGGTCAAGAACGCCGCCTTGTCCGTCGGCACAGGATAATTCACATCTAAAATTTGCAAAATTGTTCCTGCCGGAACATTCGCCCAATTCACGCTTGGATTCAGCCGCCGGATCAATTCAGGGTACGCGTGGCTTTTTTCTGCGACGAGTTCGAGTTCCGTTTCGTAGTCAAGCACAGACTGTTGCGATTTCGTCAGCCACGTCTTACCCAATGGTTGCAGCCGTGCAAGATCATTCGTCGTCACGACATAAGTTGTCAAGATCGGCGCGTCCAGCGTGAGTTGCGGGCGCGTGTTCGTATCCGGCCTGCCGGTTTCCGGTAATTTTTCAATCTGTTGGAAAACGGAAATCGCCATGCGCGTCTGCGAGCCGGTGGCTCCGTCAATGGAACCCGGCGAAATTGCCCGCCGCGCCAGTGCGATCTGTGCTTCAAGAACATCACGCACCAGCCGCGGAAAATCTGTTGGCGATTGCCGCACGATGACCAGCGGTTTTGGCTGCGGTCTGACTGGTGTCGGAGCTTTCGTTGCCGTCACCGGTTGGCGGACATTTTTTTTGAGCGGATGCCCGTGCCGCCACCAAAACCATGCGACAGCTCCAATTATGACCAGTGCCAACAGCCAGCGGAAACCGCCGCCGCGTTTCTGGCGGCCGGCGTAAAGCCTGTGGAATTTCCGTTTGCGCGGCACGCAACCATTTAGCCACAAGCGCGGATTTTGCCCAAGCGTGAAGTCACCGCTTGCGGCTTGACCAACATTTCGTTGTAAGCGCCGGAGATTTGATCCACGAGCGGCGACGATGCGACCGGCTCGCCGTCAAACATTGAGATCGGCACGATGCCCAGCGCGCTTTGCGTCACAAAGATGCCCGTGGAATTCCGCAACGCTTCCGACTTGATGACGCGCCTGTTGGTTTGCAGACCGAGCGTCTGGCAAATCTCCAGCACAATGGCGCGCGTGATGCCGGGCAACACGCCACGTCCAGTCGGCACGGTGCAAATTTCATCTTGATAAATCCAGAATAAATTACCACTCGCAGTTTCGGCGACTTCGCCGTTGGTGTTAATCAACAACGCCTCGTCCGCGCCTTTTTCCGCCGCCTCGATGCGCGCCATGACATGCAAAATTTTGCTCGTCGTCTTGAACGACGACAGCGGATCGGCAGTCGGAATCCGAAATGACGACGTGACCAGGCTCCATCCGACTGGATTCTCCAGCGACGGCGCGGCGTGCAACGTCATCACGATTGATGGCTGGCTGGCTTTATCGGGCGTGTAGCCGCGTTTGCCCGGCCCACGCGTCAGCGTCACGCGCAAAATGGCGTCGGACATTTGATTTTGTTCGATTAGTTGCCCGGCGAATTTTTCCAATTTCTTCGGCGTGAACGGCGGTTTGATTCGCAAAAAATCCGCGCCACGCGTCATGCGTTCCAAATGCTGCGCCATGCGGAACGGCTTTCCGTTCACGACGCGCATCGTCTCAAACAACCCGTCGCCATACGTGAAACCGCGGTCGTTCACGGGAATAAATGCTTGCGCTTCGGGTAAAAATTGTCCGTTGAGAAAAACAAACATGAAATCAATTCCTAATGCCGTTTCAATTACCCGAAGCCCGGCAATGCCGCGAGCAGAAAAGTTTTGCAAAAAATGTTGTCCGGTTTTGGCGGAAACCGGCATTTATAGGTGAATGTAAAACTTGGACGACATCGCGTTGTTACGAAAATACGCAGCAAACAATTCTGAAACGGCATTTCAGGAATTGGTTTCCTACGAATGAGCCTATCGAAATGCTGATTGTTGGCAAAGTGAAGCAGGTAATTCGAGTTTCAGCGCGGCGAAAAATCCGCGCGCCTTTGCAAGTGTTTCTTCGTATTCCGTTGCGGGATTGGAATCGGCCACAATGCCGGCACCGACGTTGAAGTGCGCGACGCCGTCCCGGCAAATCGCCATGCGGATGGCAATGTTCAACTGACTTTCGCGGTTGAAGCCGAGATAGCCAATCGCGCCGCAGTAAGGCCCGCGCGAAATCGGTTCGAGTTCGTCAATGATCTCCATTGCGCGGAATTTCGGCGCGCCGGTGATGCTGCCGCCAGGAAAACACGACGCGAACGCGGCAAAATGCGTCACGTCATTCCGCAATCGTCCTTCGACGGTGGAAACGAGATGCTGCACCTGCGCGAATTTTTCCAGCCGCGCCAAATCGGGCGTCTGCACGGAGCCATATTCGCAAACCTTGCCCAAATCGTTTCGCAGCAAATCGGTGATCATTACGAGTTCGGCGAGTTCCTTCGCGCTGGTCTGCAATTCGTAGGCGAGTTGCGCGTCGCGCATTGGGTCGGCGGCTCGCGGGCGCGTGCCTTTGATCGGCCGTGTGATGATTTGCGAACCACTCATGCGCAAAAATTGTTCCGGCGAGGACGAGGCGATTTCAAATTCACCGCATTCGAGAAACGCGGAAAACGGCGCGGGCGAAACGGTGCTCAACTTCTGAAAGAATTCCCAACCTGAAAAGTCGCATTGCGCCGTCAGCCGTTGCGACAGGTTGACCTGATAAATGTCGCCTGCCCTGATGTAACGCTGCGCGCGTTTGACAACAGCGAGAAATTCGGCGCGGGTGAAATTGGAGGTGCATCGTGCATCGTGCATCGTACATTGTACATCGTGCCTTGGCTGGCGATTCGACGGTTCATTTTGCAGTTTCGCTTGCCAGAATTCCATTTGTTCGTTCGCGCGTTTTTCGCTGCGCGAGCCGTCGGCGTTCAGTCCCGTCGAGACGATGAAAACTTTGCCGAGGCGATGGTCGAAGACGACCAAGTTGTCGTAGAAACCGACGTGACAATCGGGCAATTCCAAATCGTTCACCGCGCGGCGCAGGAGTTTGGGTTCGGTAAAATTTTTCAGGTCGTAGCCCCAGTAACCAAAACAGCCGCCGAGCGGAAATGGCAAATCAATTTCGTCGAGCAATTCGTAGCGTGACATCAAGCTGTTAAGCAAATGCCACGGGTTGCCAAATTGGATTTGAGGCTGTTGGCCGGAAATAATTTCGCAGCGCGAACCGAAGGAGCGGAACGTGCGAAATGGTTTTGCTGTGACGAACGAATAGCGTGCCTGCGGCGATTCAAACGACGAACTACGGAGCAAAGCAATTCCTGACTCGCCGCGAAGTTGTTCGACAAGCGATTCGGGTGTGTGCTGCGTCTGGATTTCTTGAATCAGCGGGTGCATTTCGAAAATTACGCAAACGCCTTGGGCGTGATGGCGGGCGGGCCGACGCGGCGTTCGTAATCGCGGATGATGGCGATGGCTTCGTCCACGTCGTCGGTGATTTTGACGAGTCCCAGGTCGCCGGGACTGATGAGCTTGTCTTTTTCGAGGCGCGATTTCATCCAGGCGAGCAGGCCTTTCCAATGTTCGCTGCCAAAAAGAATAAGCGGAAATTGCGGTATGCGCTGGGTCTGCACGAGGGTGAGGACTTCAAAAAATTCGTCGAGTGTCCCGAAACCGCCAGGCATGAACACGAAGCCAAGGCTGTATTTCACAAAGCACACTTTGCGCGCAAAAAAATAATGGAAGTGGATCGGGATGTTAACGTAACGGTTGCCGCTTTGCTCGTGCGGAAGCTCAATGTTAAGGCCGACGGATTTGCCACCATGCTGAACTGCGCCCTTGTTCGCCGCTTCCATAATGCCCGGCCCGCCGCCGGTGATGACAGCAAGCTGATGCTTGGCCAAACCTTTGGCGATGTCGTGCGCGGCGTGATAATATTTGTCGCTGGGTTTTGTCCGCGCAGAACCAAAAATTGTGACTGCCGGGCCAGCCTGGGACAGCGTCTGAAAGGAATCTACAAACTCGGCCATGATGCGAAAAATCCGCCAGGGGTCTTCGCGAATGAATGAAGTGGTGTCGCTCATGGCCGGAACATAATCCCGCCACCGAAATGAAACAAGCCGGAGAATCTGAAAATTCCCCGGCTCGTTCGAGAATGGCGGCTTACGAACAACCGAGGCTCTCGCCGCAGTTCAGGCATTTGTAACAGGCACCGTTGCGCACGGTGACGTGGCCGCAAGTCGGACATGTTGGCGCGTCGCTTTGGTTTTGAAATGAGCTGGTCAAGCTGAGTTTCGTATGGCCGCGTCCGTGGCCATTGCTATTTTCCAACTTCACGTCGAGAACGTCGTTGTCCTCGGCGATGGGCAGTTCAGGCACCGGCCGGTTTATTTTTTTTTTCATCTCCTCGATCAATCCGGGCATGGCGAGTTCGGGTTGCGTGCGCGCGACGTTGAGGTTTTCGCGGTAGCCGGGAATGAATTGCAGCGCGAGCCAGCGGAAAACGTAATCGGTGATGGACGACGCGTTGCGGATCTCGGCATTTTTCGTGAAACCGCTCGGCTCAAAACGCTGGTGCGCGAACTTGCGGACGAGTGCATCCAGCGGCACGCCGTATTGAAACGCCATGCTCGTAAGCGTGCCGATGCTGTCCATGAGCCCGCCGATGGTCGAACCTTCCTTGGCCATCGTAATGAACAGTTCGCCGGGCTGGCCGTCTTCGAACAAACCGACGGTGAGATAACCTTCATGACCGGCGATATCGAATTTGTGCGTGAGCGCGCGGCGTGTGTCGGAAAGACGACGACGCAACGGCTTGCCGAAATCAGGGCGCAGTTTGGCGACCTCGCCTTCAAGTTCCTTGATGCGATTTTCGAGCACGGAATTGTCCGGCGAAGAAGTTTTGTCGCCGCCTTCATTGGTTTTTTTCGTGTTGAGCGGCTGCGAACGTTTCGAGCCGTCGCGATAAATGGCGACGCATTTGAGTCCCATTTTCCAAGCCTCGACGTAGGTGTTGCGGATGTCCTCGACGCTGCTGTCGCTCGGCATATTTACGGTCTTGGAAATCGCGCCGCTGATGAATGGCTGCGCGGCGGCCATCATCTTCAAATGCGCAAGATAACCGATGCTGCGCCTGCCCTTGAACGCTTTGAACGCACAGTCGAACACGGGCAAATGTTCCGGCTTAAGGCCGCTGGAAATGTTCTGGCCATTTTCCTCGACGTCCTCAATCGTGTCGTGTTTCTCGATGTGCGCAATGATATTTTTGATTTCCGCTTCGCCGTAGCCGAGACGGCGCAAGGCGTCCGCGACGCCGCGATTGACGATTTTCAACATTCCGCCGCCCGCGAGCAGTTTGTATTTCACCAGCGCGATGTCAGGTTCGACGCCGGTCGTGTCACAGTCCATCAAAAACGCAATCGTTCCCGTCGGCGCGAGCACTGTGACTTGCGCGTTGCGGTAACCATGTTGACGGCCTTTAGCGAGCGCACCGTCCCAAGTTTTGCGCGCTTCATCCCTGAGATAATTAAATTCCGCGCTCGGCTGGATTTGTTCGACAGCGTCGCGGTGAAGTTTGATGACACCGAGCATTGAATCAACATTATCCTTCGCGAGCGGCTTGGGAACGTGCGCGCAACGCGAGTCGCGATAACCCGGAAACGCGCCGATGTCTGCGGCGATTTCCGCGCTTTGCTCATAGGCGTGGCCGGTCATGATCGAGGTGATCGCGCCAGCGAGCGCGCGACCTTCATCGGAATCGTAGGGCAAACCATAGCTCATACAGAGCGAGCCGAGGTTGGCAAAGCCAAGCCCGAGGGTGCGGAAAATGTGGGAATTTTCGGCAATGTCTTTCGTCGGGTAACTCGCATTGTCCACGAGAATTTCCTGCGCGGTGATGAAAATGCGGACAGCGGCCTTGAATCTTTCGACATCAAATTTGCCGTTTTCACGTTTGAACTTCATCAAATTCAGCGACGCGAGATTGCAAGCGGTATTATTGATGAAAACGTATTCGCTGCACGGATTCGTGGAATGAATCGGCTCGGTGCCCTTGCAGGTGTGCCATTTGTGAATCGCACCGTCGTATTGCATTCCAGGGTCGCCGCAAATATGCGTACCCTCGGCGATTTTGAACAGCAGCTTCGCCGCGTCCTTTTTTTCCAGCGGCTTGCCGCTTGTAATTGAACGCGTCCACCATTCCTCGCCCGCGAGTGCGGCCTGCATAAATCCGTCACTGGCGCGCACGGAAAGGTTTTCGTTCTGATACATCACACTGCCGTAGGCATTGCCGTTGTAAGAACCGTCGTAGCCCTGCTCGATCAACGCCCACGCTTTCTTTTCTTCCCGCTGCTTGGCGTCAATGAATTCCTCGATGTCGCCATGCCAGTCGCGCAATGTATTCATCTTCGCCGCGCGGCGCGTTTTGCCGCCGGATTTCACGACGTTGGCAACCTGATCATAAACTTTCAGGAAACTCATCGGGCCGCTGGGACGACCGCCGCCGCTCAATTTCTCGCGGCTGGAACGGATCGGCGTCAGGTCGGTGCCGGTGCCGGAACCGTATTTGAACAGCATGGCTTCGCTGTAGGCGAGGTGCATGATGTTTTCCATGTTGTCCTCGACCGACTGGATGAAACACGCGCTGCCCTGCGGATATTCGTATTGGGTCTTGGCGCGCTCGGCGATTTTGGTCTGGCGGTTGTAAAACCAGTTGCCCTTGCCGGAATTTTTGCCGACGCCGTATTGGTTGAACAGGCCGACGTTGAACCACACCGGCGAATTGAACGCGCCGTATTGGTTCAAGCACAACCAAGTCAATTCATCATAAAAGATTTCGCCGTCCGCCTTGCTGAAATAGCCGTCCGCCACGCCCCAGTCTGCCATCGTCCGCGAGATGCGGTGGATAAGCTGGCGCACGGAAGTTTCACGTTCGGAAGTGTTTTGTTCGCCATAAAAGTATTTTGAAACGACAATTTTCGTCGCGAGCACCGACCACGACTTCGGCACTTCGACATTATCCTGTTTGAAAATCACCTTATTGCTGTCGTCGGTGATTTCGGCGGTGCGTTTTTCCCATTCAATCTGGTCGAACGGCTTGACCCTGGCGTCGCTGAAAACGCGCTGAACGGGCAGCGATTTTCTGGCGGCGGACTTGGTGGTTTTTATGGTGCGCGCCGCAGAAAATCTCGCGGCACGGCGGTGGGCGGCTTTCGGAGCCGACGATAAAACTTCCTCGCGTGCATCAATCATGGTTCATTCCAATTTGACTTTTTAATTTCTCATTCCGACGGCTTCAAGAGAAGCCGAAGCCGTCCGAACCTCAAAAACAGTTAATTTCCCCCAGAAAAGCTGGATTCTCCAAGAAACTCGTTAAATTCACTTTCCCCAACTAATTGGGGAACACTGCTCATCATGCTACCACCCGTTGTGGGTTTCAAGAAAATTTTACAAGAAAGTTACGCGAACGATATTCCCAAATGAAATCAAGGGGATTTCCGCGTTGAGCTTGAAAAAGTGATGACTTATTCGCCGCTGTGAATAAAACCAACCACCTTTTTGCTGCCCACAAAACCGAGGCAACGTCACCTAATAATCAATTTCTCTTTTGTAATCAATCGCTTTCTGAAATTCGATAATGCCTCAAATGCCGTTCGTGTAGAAAAGAAAAATTATGAGTGTCAAAAAAGTTGTTTCCGTTTTTTTCATAAAATTACGATTGTAAATTTTGTGAGTTGTTCGGATTTCCCACCGTCGGCAAATTTTCCAGCCCGTCCGTAATTCCCGCCGCCGATACCGAACTTTTCCGTGGCTGGCGAGTTTATTTGCCGCGCGATTTTTTCTTCGGCTTGCGCGAATATCTTTCGTGCCGCGCCGCCCGATACGCATCCATCCGTCCCGCCAGATTTTTGTTCGACGGTTTGGGTTTCCGCACCGACTCGACCGTTTTTGGACGTGCTTTCGGCACAAAGGTGATGGGGCAGCCTTCGTAACCGAACGCGCGGCGCATTTCGCCCGCCAGATATTTTTTGTATTGGTCGGAAAACAATTCGTCACGGTTGACGAACAGCAAAAATGCCGGCGGTGATTGCCGCACCTGGGTCGCGTAATAAAATTTCAGCCGGTGTCCCTGGTCGCTGACCGGCTGGCGTTTTTCGACGGCGTCGTGCAACGTGCGGTTCAGGATCGCCGTCGGAACTTTCTGTTGCAATTGTGCGGCGACGTAACGAATCGCTTCAAGCAAACGGTCCAGATGGAAACCGGATTTCGCGGACGTGAAAATCACCGGTGCGTAATCGAGGAAAAACAATTTTTCCTGAACCCACCCGGCAAATTCTCCGAGCGTCGTCATAATTTTTGGTGCGCCGCGATTTTCCTTCTTCTCGCGTGAGGTAATTTCCTCTTTGCGTTTCTCGCGAATTTTCTCGTCGAACAAATCCCATTTGTTCACGACCAAAATGCAGGCGCGGCGGCCTTCGACAATCCGGTCGGCGATTTTTTTGTCCTGCTCCAGAATGCCGGCTTCAGCGTCCAAAACCAGAATCGCGATGTCACAGCGCGCGATGGATTCTTCCGAGCGTTGGACGCTAAAAAATTCGACTGAATCATCAATGCTGCGCGTTTTGCGGATGCCTGCCGTGTCCACCAGCACATATTTTTCGCGCACGCCTTCGGTCTCGACCTCGAACGGCACGTCCACCGAATCGCGCGTCGTGCCGGGAATCGGGCTGACGATAACGCGCTCGGATTTCGTGAGCGCGTTGATAATGGATGATTTGCCGACGTTGGGACGACCGACAATCGCCAGTCGTAACGGACCTTTTTTGCGCGGCGCGGGCGTAGTCGCTTCGCCGGGCGCTTCCAAAACTTCCGTGTCTTGAACCTCGGGCGCAGGATTTGGGGCGGGAAGAAAAGCCGTCGCCGCGTCCATCAAATTTTGAATGCCTTCGCCATGAATTGCGCTGACGGGGAACATTTTCTCGAAGCCGAGCCGGAAAAATTCGTCCATGTTTTTTTCCGCGAGGCTCGTGTCCACCTTGTTGATCGCGATCAAGATGGGCTTGCCGCTGCTCCGCAATTTTTGTGCGACTTCACGGTCGAGGGGCACAACGCCTTCCTGCACGTTGACGACAAAAATAATTGCGCTCGCAGCTTCAATGGCGATTTCCACCTGTTCGAGCGCGGCTTTGACAATGACATCTTCGGATTTTTCGCGGCGCAACAAACCGATGCCGCCGGTATCCACGAGCGTGAAAGATTTTCCGTGCCATTCAGCTTCCACGCTGACGCGGTCGCGCGTGACACCGGGCTGGTCGTGAACGATGGCAATGCGCCGTTTGACGATGCGGTTGAACAGCGCGGATTTTCCGACGTTGGGACGACCGACGATGGCGATAAGATTTGACACTCGCATAGGATGCAGAAAATCCCGCCATTGCGGAAGTGAAATTGAATTGACCGCTTGTTTTCGTGTCTGATGTCTTTAACAATCTACGCGCCGCATGAACCAGACTCTCATCATCGTGCCGACTTACAATGAACGGGAAAATCTCCTGCGCATGGCGCAAAAACTTTTGTCGCTGCCGGTCGCGGTGGATTTGCTCGTTGTGGACGACAATTCTCCGGACGGCACGGGCAAAATCGCCGATGAACTTGCGGCGAAACATCCGCAAATCCACGTTCTGCATCGCTCGGAGAAAAATGGTCTGGGCCGCGCCTACATTGCCGGGTTCAAGTGGGCGCTGGAACACGGCTACGAATTTATTTTCGAGATAGATGGCGATTTTTCGCACAACCCGGATGACATTCCGGCATTTCTGGAAGCGGCCAAGGACGCCGACCTTGTGCTCGGCTCGCGTTACGTCGGCGGCATCCGCGTCATCAACTGGCCGCTGGGGCGGCTGATGTTGAGCCGGTTCGCCGGCAAATATGTGATGCTCGTCACGGGAATGCCGTTTAGTGACCCGACCGGCGGCTATAAATGTTTCCGCCGCCGCGCGCTCCAAGCTCTCAACCTTGATGAAGTCCGCTCAAACGGTTACAGCTTTCAAATCGAACTGACCAACAAACTCTGGCGGCAGGGATTCAACATCATTGAAGTGCCGATCATTTTCACCGACCGCGCACACGGCCAGTCAAAAATGGCCGGTGGAATTGTGAACGAGGCGTTCTGGCTGGTCTGGCGGCTATGGCTGCAAAACGGTTTGCGCCGTTCACCACGCGTGAAAAACCAGTCCCCCTGACCGCGCAAACAGGATTTGCCAAAGCCAAAACGCGCTTTAGATTGTTCGCCATGATTACTTTAATCGTCGGTACAAATCGTCCGGGCAGTAACACGCTCAAAGTCGCCGCGCGACTTGAGGAATTTTACGCCGAATTGAAAGTGCCGTTGCACGTTTTGGATCTGGCGAAACTACCGCCGGAAATTTTCTCGCCAACTTCCTACGCCGAAAAACCGAAATCATTTCTACCTTTCGCCGACGCAGTTTTGCAATCCGCCGGACTTCATATCGTCACACCCGAATACAACGGCAGTGTTCCCGGCGTGCTAAAATATTTCATTGATATGCTGAAATTCCCGGAAAGCTTCGAGCAAAAGCCGGTGTGTTTCACCGGATTGGCGGCGGGAATGTGGGGTGCGCTGCGTCCGGTCGAGCAGCTTCAAGCGATTTTCGGCTATCGCAACGCGCATATTTTTCCCGGGCGCGTTTTTCTGCCGCAAATTCACGGCTTGCTCGACGCTTCTGGCAAAATCAAAGACGCCGAATTGCGCGACCGTTTGAAAGCGCAGGCCGGCGGCTTTGCGGAATTTGTCGAAAAACTCAAAGACGTGAAACTTCGCAACACAAAATAACGTCATGTCCAACATGAAAATAAATCTACTCCCTGCCCTGCTCGCCGCAGCCGCAATTATTTTTACTGCCGCGACAACTTTCGCCGCCATGCCCAAGGCTGGCGACGCCGCGCCGTCGTTTGAAGGCAAAGATCAAAACGGCAAGGATTTCAAACTCGCCGACCTTGTCGGAAAAAAAATCGTGCTGCTGTATTTTTATCCGAAGGATTTCACCGGCGGCTGCACCAAGGAAGCGTGCAGTTTCCGCGACGGCTTTGAAGATTTCGCCACGAACAACGTCGAGATTGTCGGCGTCAGTTTTGATTCCGCCGACAGCCATCTGCAATTCATCGCCAAATACAAGTTGAATTTCACGCTGCTCGCCGACACCGATGGCAAGATCGCGGACATTTACGGCGTGCGGATGGCCGGAAAAAACATGGCCAGGCGCGTCAGCTTTCTCATCGGCCTCGACGGAAAAATCGTCCACGTCACCGACGCGGGCAATCCCGACATCCACCTTGCGGAAATGAAAGCGGCGATTGCCGGTTTGAAAAAACCGTAATGTCACCGAAATGTGATTTCCGAAGCTACAGGAGAAATTAGTTTTGAAGCGCCATCGTTTCAGATTGCGTCGCGCTTACAGCTCGACACGTTTACCACGTCACCACAGTTTAGTGGCTTTGAACGTGTTATCTGGAATGCCGGTTTCTCTCAATTCTATATCAAGTCAGCATATATTGGGCAGCATCAATTTGCCGTTCGGCTCATGTTTTTCAACCAACAACTCAAAGAAGTAGGATTGCATATAATTATGCAATCTGATGTTGGCGGTTGGTCAAATTGGAGTGAAGAGCATGAACAGAAACGCTACGACATTCACAAATCTATCATCTTGGAATTATTTCCAAGACACCAACTTTCCAGTAGCAGCGGCGGAATTTTATTTTCGTGGGGACACATCTATCCTCTGATTGATTGCCGCGAGCATTACACAGAGATTCTGGTTAAATATGCAGCTTCTTGACATAAAGGTAGGCTACACATTTTTCATATAAACAGATTATTCCACCACTGGACGGCGAATAAACTTTTCGCGCGTATTTTATTTTCTAAACTTGCCGCGTGTCTCTCAAAACCGGCGACAAGCTCACCCTGACCATCTACGACATCGCGTTCGGCGGCGAAGGCGTCGGACGCGTGGATGATTTTGTCGTGTTCGTGCCGTTCGTCATCGTGGGCGAAATGGTCGAAGCCGAAATCACCGAGGTCAAAAAGAATTTTGCGCGGGCGAAATTGTTACGCGTGGAGAAACCTTCGCCGGAACGCGTCGCGCCGGAATGCCGTTACTTCGGCGCGTGCGGCGGCTGCCAATATCAGCATATTGATTACGCGGCGCAGTTGCGTTTCAAGCACAAGCAAATCGCGGATTTGTTTGAGCGTTTCGGGAAAATTCCCCGCGAAGTCGTCATGCCGGTCATCCCCTGCCCTTCGCCTTATGGCTATCGCAACCGCATCATGATCCGCAGCCAGTGGAACGGCCCGGCCAAAAAAATGGTCATCGGTTTCATCCGCGCCGACAACAATTTCGTGGAGGACATCGAGGAGTGTAAAATCGCCGAACCGGCGTTGAACGAACAGATCAAGGAAGTCCGCGCCAATCCGCCGCCGAAGGGCGGAATCAAGGTCGTGCTGCGCGTGCAGCCGGAAAACTGGGACGTGCCGCCGGATTCGTTTTTCCAGAATAATTTTTTCCTGCTGCCGAAATTGGTTGAAACTGTGCGCGGGTTTTTGCGCGACGGCAGCACCAGACATTTGGTGGATTTATATTGCGGTGTCGGATTTTTCGGCATCGAAACGGCGGACGCAGTCGAGTCGTTCGTGGGCGTGGAATACGACAAGCTGGCCATCAATGCCGCGCGGAGAAATGCCGAAGCCAGAAAAATTCAAAACGGCGAATTCATCGCGGCAAAAGTGGAGGAAATTTTGCCGGAACTGTTGAAAAAATTTTTACCGGAGAAAACAGCCGTGATTCTTGATCCGCCGCGAAAAGGTTGCTGGCCGGAAACCCTGCAGTTATTGCGCGGATCGCGACCGGCGCAGGTTATTTACGTTTCGTGCCATCCGGCAACGATGGCACGGGATTTGAACATTCTGTGCGGCGACGGTGTCTTTGAACTGGCGCGCGTGCAGCCGTTGGACATGTTCCCGCAGACACAGCACATTGAGTGCGTGGCGGATTTGCGGGCAAGACAAAATCTTGCCATGCCAAGCGAAATCGTTTCAACTGAATAAACTGAATGGCTAACGAAAAGCGGACTGACCCGCGAAAAAAATTTGCGCCGCAGATCCTGCCGTGGCTGCTGACGGCGACGGCGTTCGTAATGTACTGGCTGACGCTGAACCATTGGGTGTCGCTGCTCAATCTTGGAGCAGTTGCCAAACTTTCGGGCTGGACATGGGAACCAGAAATTTACAATCCCGTTTTTTTTGCCGTCACTTATCCGTTCCACTGGCTGCCGGCTTCGCAAATACCCATCGCATTGAATGTTTTTTCCGCCGCGTGCGCGGCGTTGACGCTGGGCTTGCTGGCACGGTCGGTCGCCATTCTGCCGCATGACCGCACGGACGCGCAGCGCGAACGTGAGCGCAGTGGTTTTTCGTTTTTGACCATCTGGAGCGCGTGGCTGCCGCCGGTTCTGGCCGTGGCGGTCTGCGGTTTGCAACTCACGTTTTGGGAACAGGCCACGAATTGCAGCACCGAAATGTTCGACCTGTTTTTGTTCGCGTTTGTCATCTGGTCGTTGCTGGAATACCGGTTGGACGAACGCGAAGGCCGGTTGTTTCTAGCCACCACGCTCTATGGCGTGGGCATGACGGAAAATTGGGCGATGATCGGCTTTCTGCCGGTGTTTGTCGGGGCAATCATCTGGATTCGCGGCTTGAATTTTTTCAATCTGCGTTTTATCAAATGGATGGTGTTGGGCGGGCTAACGGGAATGCTGCTATATCTGTTGCTGCCGCTGCTGGCAATGACATCGCATGAAGGGCCGATTACCTTCTGGCAGGCATTGAAACTGAATCTGGTGGCGCAATGGGACATGGTGAAAATGTTTTTCATCCAGCCGGAAGTCCGAAAAAATGTGCTGCTGCTCTCGTCCGCCTCGCTGCTGCCGGTCTTCGTGATGGCCATCCGCTGGCGGGCTTCTTTTGGTGACAACAGCAAAATCGGTCTGGCGCTGGCCAGCTTCATGTTCCATGTGATTCACGCAATTCTGCTTTTTGTCTGCGTCTGGGTCGCCTTTGATTCGCCGTTCAGTCCGCGCCATCTGGGCTTTGGGTGGCCATTTTTGACTTTCTATTATCTGGGCGCGTTGAGCGTCGGTTATTACAGCGGATATTTTCTGCTCGTGTTCAGCAGAAAAGCCGAAGCCCGTTCGCAAGACCGCTTGCGCCGGCAAAAACCGGATCCATACCAATCCTTGAACCGGGTGGTCATCGTCGGCGTCTGGCTGTTTGCCGCGTTCGCTGTGACCGGGCTGGCGTATAAAAACATCCCGCAAATCCGGGACACAAACGACGACACGTTCAAAAAATACGCGGCGCTCATGGAAGAAAACCTGCCGCGCACCGGCGGCATTTTGTTGAGCGACGATTCGCGCCGCATGATTTTTGTCCAGGCGGCACTGGCGCGGGACGGACGGGCGAAGGATTTCCTGCTGGTTGACGCGCAATTTCTGACCGCGCCCTGGTATCATCGCTACCTGCATGAAATCTCTCCGCAAAAATGGCCGGACACCATCAGCGCCTTTGAAACCACCAACGGCATCAGCCGGCTGCACGTCATCACCATTCTGGCCACGCTCGCCAAGACCAACGAACTTTACTATCTGCATCCCAGTTTTGGCTATTACTTCGAGGTGTTTTGCATGGAACCGCACGGCCTGATTTACAAATTAGACACGCTGCCGAACGACACGCTGCTGCCGCCGGAGCCGGATAAAAACCTGATTGCCGCCAACGAGACGTTCTGGTCGCAGGTGGAAGCCGCGTCATTTGCCCAGATCATCCGGACTGTCACGCCGCCCGACTCGGGCGCGCCGGAAAGTTTTGGTGAAAAACTGCTGGATTGTCTTCATGTGGCGCGCGAGCCGAACCCCAACGCGAGTGTCGCCGGGACTTTTTACTCGCGCAGCCTGAATTTCTGGGGCGTGCAACTGCAACACACCGGTGATCTCACCAATGCCGCCGCGCATTTTAAGATGGCGCAAAAACTGAATCCCGACAACATCGTCGCCCGGATCAATCTTGATTTTAACCACAGCCTGCAGGCCGGACAAACCGTGCCGATAGACTTGACCAAAGCCACCACCGACCAATTTGGCAAATATAATTCCTTGCTTGCCGTGCTCGACGAAAACGGGCCGTTTGACGAACCCAGTTTTTGTTTTAAGAACGGCGTCATACTTGCCGCACAAAATGGATTTTTTCGACAGGCGGTTGAACCCTTTGAACGCGTCCGCCAGCTGGTGCCGGACTATCTGGCTGCGCGACTCTGGCTGGCGCAGTGCTACCTGGTCTCGCGCCTGCCCGACCGCGCGCTGGACGCACTCCGTGAACCGCTGGAACAGCCGGGGAAATTTCCGCTCACTGCCACGAATTCAACGCAGCTCAACATTCTGGCCGCCGCCGCCTATTTTCAGAAAAACAACAACGCGCGCGGCATTGAACTGGTCGAAACCGAAATTTCCCGGCAGCCGACCAATGACGTTTTACTCGTCACTGCCGTGCAGATTTACTTGAAACGCGGCCTGTTCACCAACGCCCTGACCATCATTGATCGCAAGCTCGCACTTTCGCCTGACGACCCGACCTGGCTTTTCGGCAAGGGGTTTGCCTCCATCCAAACTAAAGCATACGATGACGCGATTGCCGCCTTGACGCACCTGCTCAACGTCGAAACCAACAACAACGACGCCCTTTTCAACCGCGCCGTCGCCTACCTCCAAAGCGGCAAACTCGACGCCGCGCGCACTGATTATGAAAAATTAAGCCAGTCATTCACCAACTCGTACCAGATCGCCTACGGGCTCGGCGAAGTCGCCTACCGCCAACATGAGACCAACGAGGCCATCAAAAATTACGAAGTCTATCTGGCCACCGCCAACACCAATACCACCGAGGCCATGAACATCATTCAAAGGTTGCGCGAACTCAAAGGTCAGCCACACTGAACGCGCGATGCGCGTCACCCACGTCATCACCCGGCTCATTGTCGGCGGCGCACAGGAAAACACCGTCGCCACCGTTCTCGGCCTGCGCCAAAAGCCCGGCGTCAAAGTTCATTTGGTTTCCGGCCCGACCACCGGTGCCGAAGGCTCGCTTGAATCTCAATTTTCCACCGCGCCGGAAATTCTCTCTGTCGTCCCCGAACTCGTCCGCCCCATTCATCCGCTGAAAGATTTCATCGCGCTGCAAAAACTGGAAGAAATCCTGCGCGAACAAAAACCCAACATCGTCCACACCCACAGCGGCAAAGCCGGGATTCTCGGACGTATCGCGGCCAAACGCGCGGGCGTGCCCGTCATCATCCACACCATTCATGGCCCGTCATTTGGAAAATTTCAGAATGGCTTGAGCAATTTTATTTTCCGAACCGCTGAAAAAAAAGCCGCCCGCGTCACGACCCATTTCATTATCGTCGCCGACGCGATGAAAAACCAGTATCTCGCCGCCGACATCGGCCAGCCGTTGCAATACACAAAAATTTTCAGCGGCTTCCTGCTGGAACCGTTTCTTGCCGCGAAAAACGATTTTGAACTCCGTAAAAAATTGGGGATTGCGCCCGGAGATTTTGTCGTTGGCAAAATCGCGCGGCTGTTCAAGCTCAAGGGCCACGATGATTTATTCGCCATCGCGCCGGAACTCGTCCGGCAAAATCAAAAAATCAAATTTCTACTCGTCGGCGATGGCGAATGGCGCGGGCGATTTGAAAAACTGGCCAGGTCGCTTGGCGTCGAAAAAAACTTCATCTTCACCGGGCTCGTTCCGCCCAGCGAAGTTCCACGCTACGTCGGCATTATGGACTCACTCGTTCATTTGTCGTTGCGCGAAGGACTGCCGCGCGCGTTGCCGCAGGCGCTAGCCGCCGCCAAGCCGATCGTCGCCTATGATTGCGACGGTGCGTGCGAAGTCTGTCTTGATGGCGAAACTGGATTTCTGATTCAGCCGGGCGATTTAAAAAATCTGACTGAAAAAATCATCCGGCTCGCCAACAATGACGCGCTGCGCAGAAAACTCGGTGAATCCGGACAAAATTTTGTTCGCGAACATTTTTTAGTCGAAGGAATGGTGGACGCCATTTACAATCTCTACTTGAAACTGGCCGCCGGACGCGGTCTGCGCCTGTGAGCTTTCCCTTCAACTTTTTTCTCGCCGCGTTTGCGGGTGCGTCATTGACGACGCTGCTCGCGCTGCCGCTCTGGCGCAGATGGTGTATGCACACCAACCTCGTGGACGACCCGGGCCACCGCAAAATTCACGGCGTGCCGGTTCCGCTCGCGGGTGGCTTCGCCGTGCTGACAGGAATTCTTCTGCCGCTCGCCATCGGCGCGATTCTGCTCAAACTCGGCATCGTAAAAATTTCTTCCGCCGGATTGATTATTCACGGCATTGACCGCCGCGCGATTGAGCTTGCCGTGATCGCACTCGGTGCGGTTGCCATCATGATTCTCGGCTGGCTTGATGACAAACATGAACTGAAGGCGCTCCCGAAATTCATCGGGCAGATTCTCATCGCCATCGCCGTGGCCGCCGCGTGCAAACGCATCACGCTATTTGTTCACAGTGAAGTGTTCAGCTACGCCATCACGATCCTCTGGCTGCTCACCGTCATCAACGCCTTCAATTTCACGGACAACATGAACGGCCTTTGCGCCGGACTCGGTGCGATTGGTGCATTGATTTTTGCGCTCATTGCCGCCGCGAATGGCGAATACCTCGTTGCCATCACGGGCTTTCTCATGTGCGGCGCACTCGTCGGATTCATGCCGTGGAATTTCCCGAACGCCCGTGCGTTTCTCGGCGACGCCGGCAGCCATCTCGTCGGCTACCTGCTCGCCATCATGGCGATTCTGCCGCACTTTTACACGAAACAAAATCCGCGTCCGCTCGCCGTGCTCACGCCATTGTTCGTGCTGGCCGTTCCCCTGCTCGACCTCGCACAAGTCAGCCTGTTCCGCACGCTCAACAAAAAACCGATCTGGATCGGCGACACGAATCATCTCTCGCACCGACTCACGCGCATCGGAATAAGCCGCACCCGTGCCGTACTGTTGCTCTGGCTCATCGCCGCCATCGTTGGCTCAATCACCTGCTGGCTTTGAAACTGGTTTTCTTTCGTGTCTTTCGCTGTGCTCGCGGGTAAATTTTCCGCGTGAAATTACTTTTCATCGGCGACATTGTCGGGCATCCGGGCCGGCGTGCGGTCAAGGAACTCCTGCCCAATTTGCGGCAATCGCACGGTCTCGACGTCATCATTGCCAACGGCGAAAATTCCGCCGGCGGCAACGGCATCACGCCCGACATCGCCGCAGAACTTTTTTCCTACGGCGTGGACGCCATCACCACCGGCGACCATTTATGGGATCAAAAGGAAATCATGGAGCTGCTGCAAAATGAAAAGCGCTTTCTTCGTCCGCTGAATTATCCGCCTGGCACGCCCGGCAAAGGCAGCGCGATTTTCAAGATCCGCGATCTGCCGGCCGTTGCCGTGATAAACGTGCAGGGCCGCACCTTCATGCAGCCACCACTGGACAATCCGTTTCTCCTCGCGCTTGAAGAGGCGAAATGGCTGCGGCAGCACACGAACATCATCTTCGTGGATTTTCACGCTGAGGCGACCTCGGAAAAAATCGCGTTCGCGCGGATGCTCGACGGGCAGGTCAGCGCCGTCGTGGGCACACACACGCACGTACAAACGGCGGACGAACAGATTTTCCCCGGCGGCACGGCGTATCTGACCGATGCCGGATTCACCGGCCCGCACGAAAGTGTTTTGGGCCGCGAAATCGAGCCGGTCATCAAACGCTTCCGCACCGCCGTGCCGCAACGGTTTGAAGTGGCGAGAAACGACGTGCGGCTGCAAGGCGCGGTGATTGAAATTGATAACGCCAGCGGCAAAGCGGTGAAAATCCAGCGCGTGTCGGAAGCCTTCTAGGATATTGCGAAGATTGAATAAGAAGGAACAACACTTTTGCGTCTCTGACGCCAACATTTGAAATTAACAGCCGTTGAATCAAGAAAAACTGAACCGTCACGAAGTTTAGTCGTGCCTGCCAATGTCGTGTTGTAGATTTCAGTGCGACGGCTACCGGTGTCCGCATTGACTTTGCTGCCAACATAAGTCTGAGTTGAATGACGAGTATTTCAAGTTGGCAGAGCGTTCCATCCCTCAACTCGCGGCGCTGTATTCAGATTTCATCGGTGAGGAACTTCAAATGAACGGTGACTATGGTTCTATTGAGCGTGAGGACAAGCAACAGTTGGCAATGGTTCTTGCAGAAAAGAAAACGACTTATCGAACCAAACTTTCCGCCAGAACGCGGCGCAATTAAAATTCGTCACGGCGGTTTAGTTGATTTTGAATTTGATGGGCAAACAAACCAAATCGCCGCGATATTTCGTCGCGTTGTTTTGTTTTAGTTGAAATCTTCCATCGCAATCTATTCTCTCTGCGTATGTTGACGACGCTGCGCAAAGCCGAATACGCCGAGTTGATGATTTTGTTTTTCATCCAGGCGGCGGCCATGGCCATCTGGTTCGTGCCGCTCGGCACGATTCTCGACGCGCACGGGATGCACGCCATCAAACCGTTCGCGTTTGCCGCCTCGGCGGTCGCGGCATTCATTTCGCCCTTGATGTTCGGCGCGATGGCCGACCGGCATGTGCCGCCCGCAAAAGTTTTGCGCTGGCTGGCACTGGCCACCGCCGTCACCACGGCGGCCATCGCCACGGCCATTAGGAACGGCTGGAATCCGTGGCTGATACTGGCGTTGATCCAGATTTTTTCGCTGTCCTACGCGCCGATGTTCAGCATTTCCACGGCACTCGTCCTCGCGCGCCTGGAAAATGCCCAGAAGGAATTCGGCCCCGTGCGCGCGCTGGCGACACTCGGCTGGATGTGCGGTGCGCTGTTCATCGGCCTGTTGAATCTGGATCGCTCGGCGCTCGCAATTTACCTCGGCGCGGTGTTCTGGCTGCTCGTGGCGGTGTTCACTTTTTTTCTGCCGGCATTGGAAATCCCCAAATCCGCCGAACATCTTTCGTGGCACGAACGTCTCGGCCTCGACGCACTGACGCTCTTGAAAGACCATGACACGCGCGTCGTCTTCATCACCACGACGCTGTTCAACATCCCAATCGCGGCGTTTTATCCGTATGCGCCGACGCATCTGCACGACCTCGGCTTTTTGCACACGAGCGCATGGATGAGCCTCGCGCAAGTCACGGAGATCATCGCCATGTTCAGCCTCGCGTGGCTGCTGCACAACTGGCGGTTGAAATGGATTTTTGCCTGCGGCCTTGCCATCGGCGTCCTGCGGTTCGCGTTGAGCGCGATGAACACAAAAAATTCGCTGCTGCTCGGCGTGAGTCTGCACGGCGCGTCGTTCGTGCTGGTGTTCATCACCGCGCAGATCTACCTCAACCAGCGGATTGATTCCGCGTGGCGTTCGCGGGCGCAGGCGTTGCTGACGCTGATGAACGGCGGTGTGGGCAACCTCATCGGCTACCTCGGCAGCGGCTGGTGGTTCAACGCCTGCACACGGGCGAACTGCACGCAGTGGCCGGTATTTTGGGGCGCGCTCGCGGTGGTGGTGGGAGCCGTGATGATTTATTTTCTGGCGACGTATCGAGGGAAAGAAATCAAATCGGGTTAAGCCAGAATCTTTTCAATCTGCGCCAGTTCTTCGCCCGTGAAATCCAGATTGCGCGTCGCACCCACGCAATCATCCACCTGGCTGACACGGCTCGCGCCGATGAGCGCACTCGTCACGGCCTTGTGCCGCAGCACCCACGCCAGCGCCATTTGTGCGAGCGTCTGTCCGCGCGATTGCGCGAGGTTGTTCAGTTTTTTTGTCTTCGCTAAAATTTCATCAGTGATATCAGCGGGACGGAGAAATCTTTGGTCGCGGCTCGCGCGGGAATCGGCGGGGATGCCTTCGAAATAACGGTCGGTCAACACACCCTTCGCCAGTGGCGAGAAAACCGTGCAACCGATGCCTTCTTGTTCCAGCGTGGCGAGCAACTGTGGTTCAGCCCAGCGATCCAACATGCTGTAACGCGGCTGATGGATGAGACACGGCGTGCCGAGTTCGCGCAAAATTTTCGCCGCGCGCGTGGTCTCGGCGGGTTGATAATTGGAAAGTCCCGCATAAAGCGCCTTGCCGCTGCGAACCGCATGCACGAGCGCGCCCATCGTTTCTTCGAGCGGCGTATCGGGGTCAGGACGATGCGAATAAAAAATGTCCACATACTCCAGTCCCATGCGCTTGAGCGACTGATCGAGCGACGACAAAAGATATTTGCGCGAACCCCATTCGCCGTAAGGTCCCGGCCACATATAATATCCCGCCTTGGTCGTGATGATCATTTCATCGCGCCACTTCACGAGATCTTCGCGCAAGATGCGACCGAATGTTTCCTCCGCCGAACCATCTGGCGGACCGTAATTGTTCGCCAAGTCAAAGCACGTTATGCCCAAGTCAAACGCGCGACATGCGATGGCGCGGGCGTTCTCGTAAGAATCTTTCGCGCCGAAATTATGCCAGAGGCCGAGCGAGATCAGCGGCAGCCTGACGCCGGAACGACCGCAGCGGCGGTAAAAGTTTGGTGAGTCGTAGCGAGTTGCAGCAGGCGAATACATGATGGTTTAGCTTAATTGAAGGAAGATTGGGCTTCGACAAAAAAATTGCGGGCAAGAAATACGACCGCACGGGTCTGCCGGTTTTTGGCATATTGACACGCCGGTTTTGGCAGATATGCTCAAATCGTGAATCGGCTGGACGACCGGTAGGTTGCTTTTTTATAATGCGCCGTTTCTTGAGCAAACCATAAACCAAGAGCATGTTGTTTTGGCCGCCTGAAAAATTATGAATAATTCTGAAACCTATTCGGTGGATGTTCCGGTCATTGAGCTGGATGACCAGTCACGCGGACGCTTTATCACGCGCACCTACAACCATCTGTTCGCCGCCATCTGTGCGTTCACGCTGATTGAGATCGGCCTGTTCAAGTCCGGTCTGGCCGAACCAATTGCCAAGGCCATGCTCGGCACTTCCTGGCTGCTCGTCCTGGGTGGCTTCATGCTGCTGTCATGGTTCGCGCGAAACGTGGTCTACAAGGCAACTTCCAAAGCCTCGCAATACGCCGCGCTCGCGGCCTATGTCGTGGGACAGGCGTTCATCTTTGTGCCGTTGCTGTTTATCGCCGACCATTATGCGCCGGGCGCGATTGCGAGTGCGGCCATCATCACCTTCATCGCGTTCACCGTGCTGACGCTGGTTGTGTTCATCACGCGCAAGGATTTCTCCTTCCTGCGTGGCATTCTGATGTGGGGCGGCATCATCGGATTGGTGATGATTGTCGGCGGAGTGATCTTTGGATTTCAACTTGGCACATTTTTCTCGGTGGGCATGGTGGCGCTGGCCGGAGCGGCGATTCTCTACGACACCTCGAACGTGCTGCATCACTACCCGGAAGATCGTTATGTGGCGGCGGCGCTGGAATTGTTCGCCTCCGTCGCGCTCATGCTTTGGTATGTCCTGCGCCTGCTGATGTCGCGGCGCTGAAATCAAAGCTCCATCTGCTCATCAAGCCCGGCGTGCAAACGTCGGGCTTTTTTGCTTTCCAGCAATATAAGATGCGTTTGCATTGGCTGTACCGACGGAAATCAGCCGTAGAAACCGGCAAGTGCGATGGCGAAGTGGAAACGGAACTACCCCCTTCACATTGATTGCCATGGCAGTTTATTTTATTAACTGATTCAATTGAAGATTCGCAGCGTCGAGCTTGCCGGAAACGATGTTTGTAAAGATGCAATCCAGTTCCGCAGACACAACGGTGTTGGTTGAATATTGCCGTCGCAGATTGTAAAACCGGAGAGCCATTACCAGATCGTTCGTGTTAAGGGAAAAATTGGATTCCAAGTATTGCCGGCGAAAATCCTGAATGATTCCCAAATCCCGGTAGCCGTATTCCTGCGTTGGTTCGATCATCGAGCCTTCGCCAAAGTCATTCCAAGTGACAACCTGAACAATGGCCGAGGAGTTGGTCATGCCGCGGCTCAAGGTTTCACGCAACGTGTCACCGTGACGGTCGCCAAGGTAGCCCCAATAGTTCCGCACCCCGGCCCGCTGATAAATGTCATGGAAACGCGGAAAGGCGCTGCTGATAAATGCCGGCCAGGCACCGGCCTTTTGATCGAAGTCGGCCAGATAACTCTTCAAAGCTGCGCCGGACAATACGCCACCGGTGCCGGGTGCCTGACTCATCCACATGGGTGGCCAGCTAAATGCGCCCATGCTGACCGGCAGGCGATTGTCCTCGGTGAAGAATGCCGGTTGATTTGTCGCCGCGAGCACGGAGAAAATATCCTCCCAATTGCTGCTCATCATGAAGTGTTGCGGGCCGAAATTCAACAAGACCGGCTGGCCTTTCAACCGCAAATAACCCGCATCAGAAAAAAAATTGGTTTGCAGATAAAGCATTTCCTGCTGGGCATGAAAACTCGCGTTACTTGCGGCGAGATAATGATCGTCAATCATGTGCTGAATCGTCTGATCTTCGTAGCAGATGGAAAATTTCAGGCCTGCCTTGCGGGCAAATTGAAACAGCTTCACCGTCGCCTGATTGTTGAGGCCGTAATCCAGAAAATTGGCTGATCCATACCAATCCACGATCACTCCATCAATCCCGGCCAGTTTCATAAGCAATACATGATACTCAAGCACTGCCGGGTCAGATGAATCATACGGGCCAATCAATGGGTAATACCACGAGGCGACTTGCCGTTCCCCTGATGCGTTCACCACATCAGGGTTGAAATGATCCATTGTCCAGTGCCATCCCCAACTGCCACTGTAAGGTTTGGCGCTAAACCACGGCATATAATAAACCATTATGGGTTTTGAAGCGGCGCAGATTGCTGCGGGCGTGGCCAAAATAAATGATAAGAGTGCCGCCAATGGCAAGATGTGTCTCGGCTTCATTGTTTGGAACTTTAATCAAACGCGCCGCGCAACGCAATTCCGGGTAACAAATTGCAGCTAATCTGTGATTCGCTCCGAAAGCCTGTCACCCATGATGGAAATAGTGGCTCGCTCTTTCGGGACAAGACCACGAACTTTTACTCTTGGATTTTGAAAAAACGGCACAAGTCCCGGATGGTGTTTGTACTGAAAACCGACAAATTACTACTGACAGGGAATGTTTGCACGGTTTGCCAGGTTGTAAGATTGGTTGACATCTGAACCTGCACGCTGGATGCCACATATCCGCCAATTAAAAATTGCAGTTGAATACCATTGTAAGAGAGGTTGTAAATCACCGGATGGCTGGATTCTATGCCCGTCAGTTGCAAATTTGCCGTGGAGACTAGTCCGGAAACAATGTTGGTAAAGATGCGATCCAACTCCGCAGAAATGGCCGGGTTGTTCCCATATTGTTCGCGAAGATTGTAAAGCCGGAAGGCCAGTGCCAGATCATTTGTATGATAGGGAAAACTGGAGTCCAGATATTGACGGCGTAAATCCTGAATGATGCCCAAGTCTGCATAGCCATATTCAGTTGTCGGTTCGCTTCCAGCAACTATCGGTTCGACAATCGTTCCTTCGCCAAAATCATTCCAGGTGACGATCTGGACGATGGCCGAATTGTTGGTCATCGCGCGGGTCAACGTGCTGGTCAGCGTGTTTCCGCTGGCGTCGTCCAGATGGCCAAGTGAAGTGCCGCCCAACTGCGCATAAATGTCATGAAACCGCGGAAAAGCGCTGCTGACAAAACTGGGCCACGCTTGATTCTGCGCTGTTTGTTCGAAGCTGACGAGATAACTTTGCAATTGATTACTCGATAGCGTTGGCGGATTGCCGTTCGATTGTGACATTGGCGGCCAGTCGAAAGCTCCCGCACCAACAGGTGACAGGCGATTGTCTTCGGTAAAAAAGGCAGGCTGGTTGGTGACATTCAGCACGGAGAAAATGGAAGTCCAGTCGGAACTGGCAATAAAATACTGCGGGCCGAAATTCAAAAACACCGGAGCGTTGCTCAATCGAAGAAAGCTGGGATCTGTGAAGAAATTGGTTTGCACATACAGCATGGTTTGTTGCGCATGTGCAATGGCATTACCCGCAGTTACGTCAACCCCGTTCATGCTGCCGCCATTAATCTCCGCCTGGATCGTTGCATCTTCGTAACAAAGGGAAAATTTCAGGCCTGCCTTGCGGGTGTAGTTGAACAAAGCCAGTGTGCGCTGATTATTAATGGCGTAATCATAATAATTGTCCGGGCCATACCAATCCACAATCACTCCGTCAATCCCCGCCAGCTTCATCAGGAGCACATGATATTCAAGCGCGGCTGGATCGTCCGAATCATAAGGGCCGATCAATGGGTAATACCACGAGGCGATTTCCGCTTCTCCATTGCTGTTGGTGACATTGGGGTCAAAATAAAAAAACGGATTGCTTTGATAAGTAGAAGCAATTCCATCACCTGTCCAGTGGGCTCCCCAATTGTCGCTGCCAAGGGAATAAGGAGATTGAAACCACGGCATATAATGAATCATCACCGGTTTTGGCGCACCACGGGCGGCCTGCGGCACGGTTAAAAAAAACGGGGTAAGAACCGCCAACATGAAAATGCTTCTAAATTTCACAGGAACAATATTCGCTTAAAACCCGCAGCGGCCACCGGCAGCACAATCACGGACGTTGCTGTGACTACCCCCGGGACAACACCCGAAAACAATTTGATGATAACGCTCCCGCAAACCGTTTCGCTTTTCGCGTCAATTCTTAATAAGTTAACCCATTGGCTCCGGGGAGGCAGTCGCATGAAGTGGCGACAGACTGCCTGCTTGTGCCCGAAGGTTTTTCGTTTCATGATTGCGTCACAAAACAGCACCATGTTTCGATTTTCCGTATTTTCTTGCCCGTCTGGCTTGCCGCCATGTGCGCTGAACCGGTGGAAAATTGTTGCATTGAACCGGGCGGTTTGGTGCAAGCTGGCATGGCTGCTGGTGGTGTGGATGGCATTGATGCTTGTGACTCCGGCCAGTGCTGTAATCTTGTGGAACGACCCGGATACAACATTGGTTCATGAAAACGGGGCGGGCACCGATATTCTTGGCGGCGCTGTGAAACGTGATGACTCCGCCAACGACACGCTTTATTTCAAATTCCACGTTGACCCATTGTCAGACAAAGACACGGAGGACTATTTCGCCGCGTTCGAACTGTTTGAAGGAGACGCGGAACGACTGGGAATCGGCAACGCCTTGAAAGCCTGGGCTTACAGCGCATTTTTCCGTGCGGATGAAACCGGTGAATCTAATAACCTTGCCGGTTACATTGATCTGCATACTTCAAAACCCGAATCCTCCACGGGCGGGGCTTCTGGTTCATATCAATATCCACGACACGGTGTGGGCGTCACCATTGTCTTCAAAATTCAATTTGTTCCCGGTGAAGACGATTTGGTCACGGTCTGGCTAAACCCCGACCTTGGTCCGGGCGCAAACGAAGCCTATCAACCGGAAAGTTTGACGACGCGATTCAATGCCAATGCGAGCTTTGACGAAATCCGTCTGCGTCATTCCGGGCGCGGCGGTGGATGGGCCTTCAGCGACCTGGCCATTGCAACTTCCTTCAGTGATTTTGTGGATGTGAGCAGTGCCAGGCCTAATGTGGCAACTTCTGGCGTCGCGGATGGCGCGAGTGCGTTCAATTTTCAATCCTGGCAAAAAGAGCAGGGTCTGCCACAAAGTCCCGCCCGCGCTTTGGCGCAGTCACATGAAGGTTACCTCTGGATTGGAGGCGACGACGGGCTGGCACGCTTCGATGGCCTGCGCTTTGTCACTTTTGGGATTCAGGAGGGAATCAAAGTCGGCCCGGTGAGCGCGCTGTTAGAAGACAGTCGCGGCGCGCTCTGGATTGGCAGCACCGGCGGCGGCTTGAGTTGTTGGCAAAACACTCAAATCACCACGCTCACGACGCGAGACGGACTCCCGGTTAATTCCATTACTGCGCTGGCAGAGGATGTCGCCGGACGACTTTGGGTTGGCACCGATGCAGGACTGGTGTTGTGGCAAAACGGAAAACTGTTGCCGTTGAATGCGGCCGGGACATTCAGCGGCCAGCGCATCACTACGCTTTTCAACGACCGGCAGGGAAGGATGTGGGTTGGCGTGAAAGGTGCGGGTGTTTTTCAATTTGTAAACGACAAGTTTGTCCCGTTGACAGGAGATTCGATGGAAGAATCGCTCAAAGATTCGCATTGTCTGTTGGTGGATAAAATGGGACGAATGTGGATTGGTGTTGGCGAAGATTTCGTGTTGTGTCATGACGGTGACCGCTGGCACCGCTACCGGATTCCGCGCAATCAGGCCAAATCGCACGTGAGCGTGCTGGCCGAAGAATCGGATGGAACCGTGTGGGCAGGTTCAGCCGGAGGTGGATTGCTCCAATTCAAGGAAGGAAAATTTATTGCCATTCCTGCGGGCAGTGGTCTTGCGGGCAATTTGATTGAATCGTTGCTGACCGATCGCGAAGGCAGGTTGTGGGTAGGCACAGATGCCGGACTAAACCGTCTCCGTCGCAAAAGCCTTTTCACCTTAAGTCAAAGTGAAGGCCTCGGTTTCGGTGCCGCGCAGGGTCTGGCAGAAGTCACGCCCGGCGTGGTCTGGGTGGGCAAACCGAACGACGGCCTTTATCGCTGGAACGGGAAAAGTTTCAGCCGCCTGTCCGCCGCAGATTTATCGTCACATGATTCGCAAATCACCGCCTTGCTGGTGACGCGCGATGGTTTCTGCTGGGTGGCGACCACGAACAGTTTGCTGCTTTACAAAGATCCCATCGCCGCCGACGACGAAGTGAAAGCGATCAGGTCGGTGCCGACGAACATTATTTCATTGGCCGAAGACCGTGAAGGCGCGCTATGGATGGGAACGCGCGAAGGAAAAATCTGGCAACTGCACGAAGACAAATGGCTGGCACAGACGAATTTTTCCCAGACGAATGCCATTACCGCCATCGTGCCGGACATGGACGGTTCAATGTGGATTGGCACCGATGGGAATGGTTTATACCGGCTCATCAATGGAAGTTTCCAGCACATTGACAAGAGTGAGGGGTTGTTGAGCGATGCGGTTCGCATGCTTTATCTCGACGCCCAAGACACGCTTTGGATTGGCACCGCCAACGCAGGATTGAGCCGGTGGCGCAATGGGCGCATCAGCAATTTTACCACACGCGAAGGCTTGCCAGATAACAATATTTCGCAAATCCTCGAAGATGATACAGGCCGCCTTTGGCTGGGGAGCAGCGGGGGCATCGCCTGCGTGAACAAACGCCGACTCGACGAACTGGCATCCGGCAAAATCCCCGCCGTCTATCCGCAACTCTTTGGCCGGGCGGAGGGAATGTTGTCCGAGGAATGCACGGGTGGGTTTTGTCCAGCAGGCCTGAAAACCAAATCGGGTCTGCTCTGGTTCTCAACCTTGAAAGGCGTGGTGGTTGTCAATCCTCGTGTTCAACCGACCACCGCGCTCATGCCCGACACGGTGCTGGAGGAGGTCCTTGTGGACGGTGTGCCCGATTCCATGCTCCATGTCTCAAATTCAAAGATTGAGCCGAATGGACTGCTTGGAAATGGATTGTCACAACTGGAAACGCTGCGCATCACCCCCGGCAAACACCGGGTTGAATTCCGCTATACCGGTTTGAGATTTGACGCACCGGAGTTGATACGTTTTCGCTATCGGCTTGAGGGGCTGGACACTGATTGGGTGGATGCAGGGACACGGCGCACGGCCTTTTACAGTTACCTGCCTGCCGGGAACTATCAATTTCGCGTCGGCGCGTGCAACAGTGACGGAGTTTGGGCCGACAGCACGGCGGGGTTGGAGTTGATCGTGTTGCGGTATTTTTGGCAGACGTGGTGGTTCATCACGCTGGCAGGATTAAGTTTCATGTTTTTGGTGGGTGGTGCCGTTCGTATTATGGAAAAAAGAAAGCTTCATCACCGGTTAAAGCGCCTGGAACAAGAGCGCGCGCTGGAACGGGAGCGCACCCGCATCGCCCAGGATTTGCACGACGAAATGGGCGCCAAGCTGTGCCGGATTTCATTTTTGAGCGAACACGCGCGCCGGGGCGATCTCCCGTCCAACGAACTGCAGGATCAAATCACCTCCATTTCCGATGCCTCGCGGGAAGTGCTGCATTCGCTGGACGAAATTGTCTGGGCGGTCAATCCGCAAAACGACACGCTGGAACATGTCGCCTCCTATATCGGGCAGTATGCCGAAGACTATTTTCAGATGACCGGCATCCAGTGTGAACTGGACATTCCCACGCAATTGCCGCCGCATCCGCTATCCTCGCAAATACGCCACCATTTGTTCCTGGCCACGCATGAAGCGCTCACGAATATCCTCAAACACTCGGGCGCGACCCACGCCAAAATTCTGATGATTTTTAGCAACGCAGTTTTTGAAATCAATATTTCAGATGACGGCAAAGGTTTCAATCCTTCTGCCATCGAATCAAAATCAGAGTTGCCGACCACCGTATCCGGCGACGGCTTGAGCAATATGCGCCGGCGTCTCGCTGACATCGGAGGACACTGCCGGATTGAATCCACGCCCGGGCAAGGGACAAACATCAGTTTTGTTATTTCTTTGAATTTTTTGGCAAAAGACGTTTAATACAATTATGATTTCTGTTTCCATCGTTGATGACGAGAAAGAACTGCGTCAATCCATCACGACTTTTGTGAATGGTTCGCCGGGATTCAAATGTGGCAGCGCCTACGGCAGCGCCGAGGCTGCGCTCAAAGGTTTGCCCGCCGACAAGCCGGATGTGGTGTTGATGGACATCAATCTGGGAGGCATGAACGGGATTGAATGTGTGGAGCGGTTGAAGGCCGAGGTGCCGGCCATGCAAATTTTAATGCTCACCGTCTATGAGGATACGGATCAGATTTTCAAGGCTCTGGCGGCAGGGGCCAGCGGCTATTTGTTAAAACGCAGCAGTCCGACCAAACTTCTCCAGGCGATTCGGGAGGTTCATGCGGGTGGTTCGCCCATGTCCAGCTCCATTGCGCGCAAAGTAGTCGCGTCATTTCAAAAGTCGAAGCAATCCGGCGGGAAACAAACACATCTCTCACCCCGCGAAGAAATGGTTTTGGACTGTCTGGCCAAAGGACTTACCTATAAGCAAATTGCCGACCAATTGGAGATCAGCATTGATACCATCCGCACCTATCTTCGGCGCATTTACGAAAAACTTCACGTCCAGTCGCGCACCGAGGCGGTCGCCAAGTATTTGCGCCAATAATTCCATATATGTGCCCGGATTTCCGGCTGCGCCCGGCTGCTATTTCAGGATTTCAACCGTTGCCAATCATGGCTTGTTCTTCCTGCGTTGCCGGTTTCAGACGTATCGCCTCGCCGCCACCGGGTGCCAGATGCAGAGACAAAATTGAATCGCGGGTAACCAGTCGTTTTTCTATTTTATAGGCAATCGGATTGGCTTTCCAGTCCGCGTCATCCGCATCACGATAGATTTCGGCAACGTATGTCCTATTCTTTGTCAGAAATTTGAGCGGCAGATCAAAGTCGCGCCGCTTTTCGTTTGTCATGCTGCCGATGAACCAGTCCTCGCCGCCGCGTTCTTTTCTCGCAAGGGTGACATATTCACCGATCTCACCGTTGAGCATGTGCGTTTCCTCCCAATCGGCCGGGACATCAATGATAAACTGGAACAAATCGCGATATTTCTCATAATTCTCCGGCAGGTCGGCGGCCATTTGGAGCGGGTTATAGAAGTCAACATACATGGCAAGTTGTTTCACGGCCGTTGTGTTCACCCGGTTGTTTTTTTTGTATTGCGGGTAGGTGACTTGAATGACACCCGGAGTAAAGTCAAACGGCCCGCTTAAGAAACGGGTAAAGACCAGATTGACATCATGGTTGGGTGGATTGCCGCCATCGGAAGACCAGGCGTTGTATTCCTGGCCACGCGCGCCTTCGCGGGACATGAAATTCGGCCAGGTGCGCTGTTCGCCGGTGTCTTTGATGGGTTCATGCGCATCCAGCATGATATGATATTTGGCGGCCAAAATCGCGATCTTACGGTAGTGACGCACCATGTATTGCCCGTCCAGATATTCCGCGCCGATAAACTGGCCGTTGGTGTCGTAGCGGTTCACGCGGGGCTCCATGCCGACGTAGCCGGTCTTCACATGGTGAATGCCCAGACGTTCGCATTGGGCAAAGGCAGCCTCCACCTGCGCCTCGTAATTAGTGATGACCGCCCCGGTTTCGTGATGGGAAATGAGATCCACCCCTTTTTCGTGGGCATAAGCGGCAAGTCCCGGCAGATCAAATTCCGGGTTCGGCTCGGTAAAGCTAAATTCCGCCGCATGCGCCACCCAATCCCTGGCCCAACCTTTATTCCAACCTTCCACCAAAACTGCGCTGAAACCATATTTGCTGGCAAAATCAATATAATCACGGGTGTTTTTAGTCGTGGCACCAAGGCCATCGGAACTTTCCTCGCCCGGCTTGCTGGGATTCCAGGTATATTTGCCCAGATGCATTCCCCACCAGATGCCGATAAACTTGCCTGGTTTGATCCACGAAGTATCGGCAATGCGTGAGGGAGGATTAAGATTGAGGGAAATCGCTGATGTTCTTTCGACAATGTCCGACAGCTTGTCGCTGATCATCACGTATCGCCAGGGAGAAACCGAGGGCGCGGAGGTTTTTACTCTGACTCCGTCCGACCACGGCGCCAGATAACATTTCAATGTGTTGTTATCCCGGGGTTGAAGTTCCATGGCTGCGTAGTCAGTCAGGTCGGCTTCATGAATGACCAGAAACACCCCATCGTCGGTCTGCATAATCAGCGGGGTGGACACCACCTTTACGGGGTCTTTTTTGGGATTGTAACCTGCGACTTCATCGCCGTGTGCCAGCCGCGTCTGCCGCAGTAATTCGCTCAACCGGGTTTTGGAATAAAGTTCTTCGGCAGCTTGCGGGCGAAAAGCCGGCTGCCACAAGGCCATGGGGTCGGAAGGAAAAACGAATTCCGTCAGTTCATCCATGATGTCGAAATCCTTCAGCGATGGCTGTTCCGGCCATTCGTAGCGGAAAGCGATGGCGTCATCAAATACGCGAAATATGATGCGCATTTTGCGTCCCTGATCACCCGTCTGCTGCAAGGTGACCGCCAGTTCATTGTAGTGGTTGCGCACCTCTGTTTGTTCACCCCAGGGTTGAGTCCAGGTTTCATCCTTGGACGACTTCCGGGCATCGAGCAATGTGAAACCCGACTTCATTGCACCGTCCTTCAGCTCGAAACCGAGCGCCGAAGAAAGAATAACAGGCCGTTTCTTAAAGTTCACCGCATAAGAGGGTGTTCCGTCAGCCAGGCTGAAAACCAGTGAAATTTTATGATTAGGCGAAGTGACCACTTTCTCGATTTGCGCTTTTCCATCGGCCGGCGCTGCTGACAGCCATGGGGCGCCAACCGATAAAGAGAGCGCCACAACCGCGGCGATGATAAAGAAACGATTTTTCATAAAGTGAACATCTTGGTAATGGATTATATTAATTTCCGGTTCGACCGCCGCCTGGTTGACGCGCAAACATAAACACCAGGCCAGGCTCTTACAAATAGTTAGCGTAACATATTTGCCGCAGGTGCCAGTGCGTCATTCCGGCGTGGTATCCCATTGCTGGGTATCATAAGCTGAACTGCTGATGGAAGTATCGCTTGTCACGGTGGTTCCATAAGAAGTTGGGCAAGGGGTGTCGCTGGTAAAAACTCCATAGAACTGTCCCCAAGTGAGCGCGCTTGCATACGAGGCAGCAGCATGGGCGTCCACATAGATGACATTCACACGATTATTGTGTTTTGCAAAGCAAGTCTGAAGGCGGCCATTATACGCGGATGTTGCGGCGACTGTTGGTCCAGCTTGGCCCGACCAAACAGTATCCAACCAAGCGGAACCACCGGCTTCGTTTTTGGAATCAACTGATCCGCTGCTATCGGTGAGGGCGACCACATCTGACGGCTGCGTAACAAAGGAAGCTTTGAATGGTCTGCCAGCAGCCATATTGCCGGCTCCTGCACCGGTGAGAGTTACAGTACCAAAAACACCACAGTCATTGAATGCATAAGAAAGATAACCGGTGATGCTGGGATCAAAATTACCGTCCGCACTGGTGTAAGTCAGACCCCGTTTCCGCTTGGGGCATACCCAGACATCATTGTTGGGCAGATAACTCACCATCATTGGAGCCGGTGTGTTTGGATTCCAAGTAGCTTTATTAAAGCCTGAAAACCATTCCCCCCCACAAGCCAATCCCAATGAATTTTTGTAAGGCCCACCCAGCCACCATTGTGATTGACCATTCACAGTCGGCGACGGGAAAAAATCTCCGTTATCACCCGCATACATGGTAAAACCGAGGGCGATCTGCTTGGTGTTGCTCAAGCAGGCTATCCCCAAGGCACGTTCCTTGGCTTTGGTCAAAGCCGGCAGCAACATGGCCGCCAGAATGGCAATGATCGCAATGACGACCAGCAACTCAATCAAGGTAAAAGCCGATTTCAATGGTCTTGCTTTGACGCCGCTTTGGGAAAATGCCAGGGATTGGCCTGGCAACCCTTTTCTTTCAGACTGTCCCACCCTGATGGTGATGTTATGGTTCATAATGTTTCTGTTTGCCAAGCCATTGCCGACTGCCGGAGACTTTGGCGCAAAAGTCCAATGCCTGCACGCGTAGGAACTGGTGACTTGTTTAACTTAACAACTTTGTCCCGAATCAATAGTCGCATAAAGCGGTGACAGGGCAAAACAGTTTCTCCCAGGTCATTGCCAGCTTTTTTCCTTTAACTGGATGGCCGGCTGGCGGCAAGTCGCGCTTGATAAGAAAACTGGTGGCCATGGTTGACGGCGACGGAAATGGCCTGTGCGCAACCGGCGGAAATCGAACACGGATTCACTTTTCATTCTGCGCTTCGCCGGGCGTGTTAATTTAACGCATTTTTAGTGGCTTTGCCGGCACCAGCCATTCCATTCCGACAGCCATTTTTCCAAGCCACCGGCTAATGTGAAATCCGGCACATTGAAAAGCGTGGCTTTTTGGCCGTCCACCACGCCGGAATCACGTCCCAGCCTGCCATGTCACCACTTCATGCGACTAGCAGGAAAGGTTATTTGCCGCTAAATTCACTGCGAATCCATTGAAACGACCAATGAAAATCAGGTTCAAAAGTTCAAATTCAGTAAGCATTGTCGCGCTTGGGAAGGGTCTCGGGTGCCAGGTCAGAATGTCCGTCAGACCTTGATTTTCATCGGCAGAACCTTAAACATCAAACAGAAATCAAAAAACAGACTTATGAAACAACACACAAAATGGTTTGCAACCGCGCTGACCGTGGCGAGCGGTCTGGCAATTGTCAACTCGGCGCAGGCGCAGCCATGGCAGACGCTGCCGCCGGTCGGGACATATACAACGACAGTGATTAGCGATTTTGCAAGTTTTAACTTGGGCAGCTTATATGCAAACTGGAGCGCGACTGGATGGGAGGCTATAAATGGTGGCAGTGGCATTGCGCCAGTCATTACGTCCGGCTCAACACCCGGCAGTTACGAGGTCGCCGCAACCGGTTACGGCAGCGGGGCTACCTACCCAAATCCCGTCAGCATTGATGCGCCAGGTGCCCAATATGCACAGTTGACGTTCACAGTCAATAATGCAGGTTTTGGACCGGATAATGATACCCAATTGGGAAACATCAATCCGCAGTTCGATATTGCTTCGGGTGCTGGTTTTGTATCGTTTACTGGAGGGGGTCCGGGATATTATTCTGGCCAAACTTATACGTTCACCGTTCCTTTGAATGCTGCGGCGGCCGCCACGCTGGGAGAAACATCACCGGGGACGGTGGATCCTACCACCATCAACGACTTCAACCTTGAGGACGCCGGCTATAGCGGAACGGGGGCTTATGACGTAACCTATGACAACTTCGTCCTGCTCACTCCGGTTCCCGAACCGGCCACGCTGGCGTTGCTTGCCATTGGTGGTGCAGCCGGACTTATGGTCGCACGGCGTCGCGTAAAGGCCAGTTGAGCGCGCTGTTTTAAAAACTCTTCAATCAACTCCGCAGCGGTTGCGACCGTTTGCGGAGTTTTTCTTTTGCCCATGGTAAATTCCAGCAACTAGAGCATTGACAGAAATGATGTAGCGATGCGGAGCGAGTGGTTTTGGCTTTTGGCAAGGCTTGAGTGAGGGAGCATGCCCGCAGCGGCCTGTTTCTTGGTAAGGATGCGTTCCACCGCGTCCCATTCGGGCTTGCCCTCTTGGTGGCCGTGACGCAGTCACCCTGCCGGGCCCGCAGGCGCACGCTACAGGATTGATGGATATGCTCTAAATTTGAGGCGCGATCTGCTCCAGGATTCGAGCGCCCTTGGAACCGGGGCTTTTACGCCAATGTGGTTCGCCGCGCATTTGCAGCTTCGGCTACGGTCGAAGATTTTGTCCTGTCACCATTTTATGCGACTACCGCTGGACTGGTAAATCATAGTATCCTCATGCATATTCACATCAGTAAATCAACCGGGACTTGAAACGGGCGCGGCAAGGTCAGTCAGGCCTTGCTTGTCAATTGCCGGTTATAGCAACAAAATAGCGCATCACCTTTTGAAACAAATTGATCAGGGATTGGCCGCTTGATTTTGCGCCAATGCCCATAAACAAATACTGCAATAACACTAATGATTTGATTCCCGGCACGGTTGCTCGAATTCAAAAAATAATTTCAACCAGACAAACCCAACCAACCCACCCATGAAAAACAAATACATCTTTACGGCATTAACCATCCTATCTGTCTCGCTTTTCGCTCCGATCAGCCACGCGGATGACTTCACTGCTGTCCAGAGCGGCCTCTGGGGAGACACTAATACATGGATTGATAATACGAGCACCAACGAAACCGTGCCGGGGACAAATGACGACGCTGACATCCCATCTGGCATAAATGTTACCGTGAATACCAATGCGTATGTTCAATATGTATACGACGCCGGCTCGGTGACCATGGCGCCAAATTCCACGTTCAACGTCGTCGGCGATCCTGCTGGTGCCGAAGGGACTTATCTGCTCGGAGCACTGAATGCCACTGCCACCGGCAATACGGTCATTTATTCAGGCAACCCTTTCTGGGCCATGCATACGAATTACTACAATCTCATTTTTAGTAATACGATCAGCACAATGAACCAGGATTTTTTCAACGGATATGTCAATGCGTATGATCCCTCCAATGCCATGACCATCGCCGGGAATATGACGGTGATCGGATTAATCAAGGTACAGGAAGGAGCCAATATCACCATCGGCGGCAACCTGGTCCTGGACACAAACGGCGCATGGGACTGCTCTTCATTTAATTTGAATCTGGCGAGCAATCTTTATGTTGGCACCGGCTCGCTCCTGCTGGACTTGGACGCCGCGAATGGTTCCAACAACATTAACGGCAACCTGACCGTCAGCTCCGGCGCTGAAGGTTGGAATGTGTCAGACGTGACGACGTGGTACCTTGGCGAAAACCTTACGAATAATGGACTTATTGTGGGCAAGGGTTTTGGCAGCATTTCGTTTGACGGCACGGGGATCATCACCGGCAGCCGGCCGATTACAATCCCGACCATGACGGTCAACGGGACCTATGAGATTGGCGACACGATCACCCTCACCACCAATACCCCGACACTCAACGGAACACTGGTGTTTGACCTTGCCAATACCAATCAGATCGTTCTTCAGGCAGGCGCCGGGACGGCGCTATACTACAGCGGTGATCTGGATGTCATCAACTCTGGCGCGCCGCCCGTGTCCGGCGACAGTTATCAGTTTTTCAGTTGTCCTAATAGTTATGGCGGCGCATTTGCTTCCGAGACTTTTCCAACCCTTGCCAACGGTTTAAGCTGGGTTGATAATACGCTTACGAGCGGATCCATCGCCGTTACCGGTGCCATCTTGGGTTCCCCAACCCTTACCTTGTCCAGAAGCGGCGCGGTTCTGACGTTGTCTTGGAACAGCACCACTTACCCCGGCTACAGTGTTCAGGCTCAAACCAACAGTGCAGGCATTCACTCCAACTGGAGCCCAACCGGCAGCGGCACGGTCAGTCCGTATACTGTCACTATAAACCCGGCCAATCCGCCGGTGTTCTTCCGCCTGATTAATCCTTGATAATACATGACCAGCTTGTGTTTGGGTGACGGTGACTACGGCCTTTCCGCAAGGAAAGGCCATAGTTGTTGGAACAGTTCAAAATCCAGACCTCGCCGGAGAACGCTGGTTTGCAACTGGCGTCCAGGCCGTCAGTTCCGATTATGTTTGATTTCATATTTCCAATGATTCTGCTTTGCCTATCCGGTTGGTTGACAAGATCGAAATGTTCATTGTTTAGTTTTGGCAAACACACATCCCCCATGGTAGGGACGGCGCGCTGCGCCGTCCGGTCATCGCAGCGCGATGACCCTCCCTTAAAATTTGTCAACCAACCGGATAGGCAGGGTTTCTGCAATTATACTGTTTCATCACATTTACGGCCGGATTGTAATAAAATTATTGACTTAATATCGTCTGTGCAATAAATGTTGTTACTCAACGGCATAATTTTTGCATAAAACGACATGCGTCAATTTAAATTTTATTGTAAAAGTGCAGGCAGGTTGCCTGCCATTGGAAATAAATCCGTTTTCTTCTGTTATACGATTGGGTTATTGGCGCTTTTTTTTTCAAATTATGCAGTGTCTGCCCAGGATTTTTCCGCCCAGGATGGGCGGGTCGAGCCTTTGCTCGCTAAAATGACTTTGGATGAAAAAATCGGCCAGATGGTGCAGGTGGATATAGCTGCGCTTCAGGACCGGGCCGACATCCAAAAGTATTTTTTGGGTTCAATGTTAAGTGGTGGGGGACATGATCCCGGAGATAATCGTGCCGGTGCCTGGCTCAAGGCCGTCAATGAATATGAATCCTGGGCGTTAAAAACACGCTTGAAAATTCCCCTGATTTACGGGATTGACGCTGTGCATGGCCACAACAACGTGGATGGCGCGGTGATTTTTCCACACGACATCGGACTGGGTGCCACGCACGATCCGGAGCTTGTGCAGCAGGCGGAACACGTCACGGCCCGGGAAGTCGCCGGCACCGGCATCCGCTGGGCCTTTGCGCCCTGCGTGGCGGTGGCGCAGGATGAACGTTGGGGACGCACTTACGAAAGTTTTGGCGCGTCTACTGAACTGGTTTCCCAATTGGGCGTGGCAGCGGTGCGGGGCTTTCAAGGAAATCAACTATCGCCGGATTCCACTTCGGTTCTGGCTTGTGCCAAGCATTTTCTGGGGGATGGCGGCACCCAAAACGGCACCGATGAAGGAAATACCGTGTGCGATGAGGCCACCTTGCGGAAACTTTATCTCCCGCCCTACGCGGCCGCCGTCAAGGCCGGGGTCGGTTCAATCATGGTTTCCTTCAGCAGTTGGAACGGAGCCAGGATGCACGCGAACAAACATCTGCTCACCGATGTGCTGAAAGACGAACTCGGTTTTCAAGGATTTCTCGTGTCCGACTGGGCGGCGATTAATCAGATTTCGCCCAGCTACAAAGCTGACATTGAAATTTCGATCAACGCCGGACTCGACATGTTCATGATCCCCTACGGTCCGGGACAGCCGGACAATTATGTGGAATTCATCACCGATCTAAAAAAACTCGTGGCCGAAGGACGCGTGCCCCAGACCCGGATTGATGATGCCGTTCGACGCATATTGCGCATCAAGTTTCAAATGGGGCTTTTTGAAAATGCTTACACCGATCCGAAGTTGACGGCGGAAATCGGCTCCACCGCGCATCGTGAGGTCGCACGCCGGTGCGTGCGTGAATCGCTGGTCTTGCTCAAAAATGCCGGCCACACTTTGCCGCTGGCGAAGAACTTGAAGCATCTGGTCGTCGTCGGCAAAGCCGCCGATGACCTCGGCGTTCAGTGCGGCGGCTGGACGATTGACTGGCAGGGCAAATCCGGTGAAGTCACTCATGGCGGGACGACAATTTTGACTGCCATTCGTCAGGCGGTTAAATCGGACACGGAAGTGATCTTCTCTCCCGATGGCAGCCAGACAAAAGGAGCCGATGCGGTAATTGTGGTGGTTGGCGAACAACCCTACGCCGAGATGAAAGGCGATCGCGGCGACTTGAATCTTGCCGCCGAAGATCTCGCCCTGATCCAAAAAGCCGGGGCCACCGGAGCGCCGGTCATCACCATCTTGTTATCCGGCCGGCCATTGGTGCTGGGTTCCGCATTGGACAGCAGCGATGCTTTTTTGGCCGCTTGGCTGCCGGGCACAGAAGGACACGGTGTGGCTGACGTTTTGTTTGGCGATTTCAAACCGACGGGCAAACTGCCCCGCATTTGGCCGCGCGACAATTCCCAGTTGTCCGTTCAACCTTTGGCTGGAAACCCGCTTTTCCCTTATGGCTTTGGCCTGACCTACTGATTAGAGCATTGACAGAAATGATGTAGCGATGCGGAGCGAGGGGTTTTGGCTTTTGGCAAGGCTGAGTGAGGGAGCATGCCCGCAGCGGCCTGTGACCGAGCCCAAACGCAGCCAAAATGCCAAAAACACCGTTACCTCTGCCGGGGCCGCAGGCGCACGCTACAGGATTGATGGAAATGCTCTAAAAATCCTGCTGACGCGAAAAGATGAGTCGGGTCACACCGATCCAACCCGTCACGGTGTTTTATCGTAGACCCGGATGTAATCCACCTGCATCTCCCCGGGGAAAACCGTGCTTGCATCGGGATTGCCGGCGTAGTTGCCACCCACAGCCAGATTCATTATGATGTAAAACGGCTGGTCAAAAGGTGCCGGGTAGGAAGCCTTCGTCGTGGACCAATTGGTCTGCGTTTCATAAAGGCGGCCGTCCACCGACCAGCTGACCGAATTGGTTGTCCATTCCAAAAGATAGGTGTGGAAATTATCAGCTCCATCATTTTTGGGGAAGGTAAAAATCGCCGTGGACTGAAGATGCCCGCCATTTGTGTCTGCGTAATGGATGGTCCCCTGCACCGCCGCCGGATAATTTCCCCGGTTTTCCATCACATCAATCTCGCCACAGGCGGGCCAGCGGCCGTAGGGTGAATGTTCGGGCATCAGCCAAAGTGCCGGCCAGTAACCGTTGCCCCTGGGAACTTTGGCGCGAAACTCAAACCGTCCGTATTTTTTGGTGAAAAGTCCCTGTCCTTTTATGCGTGCCGAGGTGTAGGCAAATCCATTGGTGGATTCCTGCCGCGCCACAATGTGAAGGACGCCATTACTGACGCAGGCATTATCAGGACGATCCGTGTAATACTCCAATTCATGGTTGCCCCAGCCATTGTGATTGCCCGTCTCGAACTTCCAATGATTGGTGTCAATCGAAGTGCCTTTGAATTCGTCGCTCCAAACAAGCTGCCAGTCGCCGTAAGCCGTGAATGTGCCCAACACAATCGCCGTGCCACCAAACCAAGCGCGCAGTTGCCGGGTGTAAATCAATGAAATCAGAAGTCGCAACATTTTGTGGAGTTGATTCTACAACCCCATGACTTTCAACGCAAGCCGGCAATGCCCCGCCGCCGCCTGATTTTGACTGCCATCTGCTTCTTCTTATTCCTATCCGGTTGGTTGACAAATTTAAGGTAGGGTCATCGCGCTGCGATGACCGGACGGCGCAGTGCGCCGTCCCTACCCGCTGGTTGACAGGAGAATATTCGGGCGCTATGTGGTTACCCAAAACAAAACAATGAAAATTTCGGTTTTGTCAACCAACCGGATAAGCAGGGCTTCTTCTATATTATGGTGATTCCAACCGGTAAAAGACATCGGTTTGGTTTGGGTCGGGCGTCAGAACCAGCGGACTGGTCGTGTTGGTCTGATCAAACCAGCTTCCGGCCACCAAGGAATTTGTCTGCGCCTGCAAATGGCAGACGATGTTCGTCGGCCAGCTCAAAACAAAATTGCCATTGGATTCAGTCGTGGAAATCGCGAGCGGCGCGGTTTGCTCTAAAACGCGCACGTAATCCACCAGCATCTCCTGCGGGAAAACGGTGCCCGCATTGATGGCGGCCACTTCGGCAGCCGCTTGGGCGGAGGTAGGGGATTGAGGATAACCCAAGTAATCGCCCCCCACAGCCACATTCATGATGAAGAAGAATGGCTGATTGAAAGGTGACCCGCCGCTCTGGGATTCGTAAGTTACACCGTCCACCAACCACGAGATTGATGTGGCGGTCCAATCCAACTCGTAAATGTGGAAATTCGTCACCGACCCTCCGCTTGGTAAAGTGTAAGTTTCCGTTGGACCTCCGCTGGGGTCATGGAGGCTTCCTTGCACATAATGCGTATTACTTCCATTGTTTTCCACAACATCAATCTCGCCACAGCCGGGCCAGTTTACTCCAGAGTCAATATCCGACCCCAGCAACCAGAGCGCCGGCCACATGCCGGTTCCCGCAGGCAGGGCTGCGCGCCATTGAAATCGTCCATACGTTGGTGTGTTGTAAAGGCCCTCCGTCTTCATCCGGGTGGACGTGAAATAGTAGGTGCCGTATTCGTCGTTTGTAGTTTGCTGCAACACCACGATGTGCAGGAGGCCATTGCCATCAACATAAGCGTTGTTGGTGCTGTCGGTGTAATATTCCTGTTCCCCGTTACCCTCGCCTGGGTTGGAGGGGGCTCCGTTGCCGAGATCATATGTCCAATTGTTTGTATTGATGGAAGTGCCGTTGAACTCGTCGCTCCAGACAATGTTCCACTGCGTGGCGGGAGGGGGGGTGCCGCCATTTTGGTTCAGGGTGAGGTCGTCGAAATACATCGAGGCGTTTGCGTTATCCGTTCCCTGCTCAAAAACAACTTGATAACGCACATATGCCGTGCCCGCCGGCGCCACCAGGCTGGCCACCGTGTTGGTAACCGTTCCGGGAGACAGGATCTGCGCCGAAGCATTGGTGAAGGAACATTGGTTGGTTATCTGCAAATCGAACCAGGTGTTCAACCCGCCCAAACTGGCGATGTTGTTGCCGGTCACGACCTCCGACCGGTAGTCAGCCAGGGCATTGTAAGACGCGTCTTGAAAAGTCACTTCAATCCAGGTTGCGTCCTCCCCGTGGATGCCGCCGCCATCACTGGAAAGCGTGTAGGCCCAGCCGTCAGCCGAGTAGGTGTTCCCCGGAGCCGATGGGTTCTCCTGATAAATACCCGTGAAATTAACCGTGGTGTTGAACTGGCCGTAAACTTTGTAATAATAGTTCCCGCTAAGGGCAGGACTGCCGGATTCAACGAAATTGTTGGGGCCGAAGGTCGTCCAACTGGAAAGGCTGCCCGTCGCAAAATTCGTGTTGCTCAAAATGTTTTGCGCGTGCATTTCCCCGGCAAATAAAAGAGCAACCAATGCCACACCGCCGCCGATCGCTCTTGCCAGAAAAACTCTTTTTGAAATCCCAGTCCGAACATGATTGAAAGTGTTATGATGTGTCATTGTAATACTACGGATTCTCTTTGTTCAAGCCAGGCACTGTCTCCAGAATTGGGATCGCTGTCAAAGCTTGAGCCGCTTGCTGTTGGCGGATTCAAAACATATTTATCCGTATAATGTTTGATTTCCGAGTGCCCGTCGGCAAACGAAAGACAGCCCGCATTGCCATGGCGCGTAGCCGAAATATTGATCCAGTAATTAGGCTTGCCCGGACTGCAGGCAAAATATCCATCATCTATGGAAATTGCGTTTTCGTCGATCAAAACAAAGGTCAGGGACGGTCCGGGCTGGGTGATATCCGACTCCTTGTTAAATATAAGGCATGGAGAACCGCCAAAAAGTGTGGCCGCATCCTTGCCTGGAAGCGGACTCAACCAGCAGTTCATCGAATAACTGCGGGCTTTTGGAAATGGGACACCACCAAAACTAAGGACCGAATTATCCGCCGGGCATTTATAAACACTCATGGAGTTGACATAGGGATAAATGAGGCCTGCCTCGATAAGATTGGTTTCATACTGGTTATATGTCTTTAACCATCCCGGACACCATTGAATCCAAATGCCCCCAGGCAAAATCCGGGGATCCGTTGGGATGAGCACCTGCTCGTTCTCTTCCAAATTAGGCGGAAGCTTGCCGTTGTTGTCGCCGTTATACATGACCCAAGCCAGCGTCAATTGCTTGAGATTGTTCATGCAGGATATCGCCTGCGCCTTCTGCTTGGCCTTGCTCAAGGCCGGCAACAGCATCGCCGCAAGAATGGCGATGATTGCAATCACCACCAGCAACTCAATCAAGGTAAATGCATTGCCCGGTGGTTTTGACTTCCAACGGGCGGAATTTTCACCACCTCCGCCAAAACCCAAACCGGAACTTTTATCATTGCCGCATTTAATCATATTCACACCGCTTTTCCCCTCATCCCGTCTTTACAATTAATGACTACATCAAAAAACTAATGTAGTATAATCTGTCAACCGGCATTTGCAACCATAAAATCAAACAACCCGCCGCCGGCCATTCCGGCCAGAAAAGCTGTTTTTGTCATGCAACATTGAGCATGATTAGGGTGCTTGTACCCATAGTGTTGCTCTTTGATGAAGCCAGGCTGCATCTCCAGAATTTGGCGAGCCATTCAACTGGCCAAGTGTTCCCGTGTAATTCAGAATGGCGCCATCCGTCCAATGCTTGATTTCCGAGTGGCCGTCGGCAAATGAAAGCGCCCCCGAATTGCCATGGCGCGCTGCCGGGACATCCTGCCAATAATTACCCTGGGTTGGATCGCTTACAAAAAAGGCATCATTGATGGAATACCCGTTTTCTTCTATCAAAACGAAGGTCATGGATGGTCCGGGCTGAAGGTCATCCGTGTCCTTGTAAAAATTGACTGTCCCGGTGCTGGTCCAACCGTAATAAGTTGTTCCAACCGTTACTGGTGCCATGTAACAATTCATCGAATAACTGCGGGCATGAGGAATGGTCAGACCACCGTATTTATAGCCGTTGAAATCCGTCGGGCATTTATAAATCATCGTATTGATATAGGGATAAACCGCGCCCGCCTGAATAAAGTTGGTCGCATATTCGTTATACGCATCCATGTTCCCCGGACACCATTGATAATATGGAGCCCCGGACAGGATCCTGGGATCTGTGTAAGTAATGAGGTTGGGCGGCGCTTGTTGATCCCCGTTGGGCGCAAGCTTGCTGCTGTTGTCACCGGCATACATGACCCAACCCAAAGTCAACTGCTTGAGTTGGTTCAAGCAGGTTATCGCCTGCGCCTTCTGCTTGGCCTTGCTCAAGGCCGGCAACAGCATCGCCGCAAGAATGGCGATGATCGCAATCACCACCAGCAACTCAATCAAAGTGAAGGCATTGCCCCGGGATTTTGACTTCCAACGGTCAGAATCTTTGCCACCTCCACCAAAACCCGAACCGGAACTTTTATCTTGGCCGCTTTTAATCATATTCACGCCAGTCTCAATCAATGCTTCGTTTCTGATTTTAATTCAACTCAATTGCTTTTAAGGGCAGGCAGCCACCTTGCCCAACACCCCCGGCAAGGCACCTCGCCGACCCGGCTTTAGAATCCCATTAAACTGGCGGCCGGCTTTGCAGTTGCCGGGCCGGCCGCCAGAACGAAGACATCCCCCTTACTCCGATTGCACCCGATAGAACCGGCTGTGCGCAGTGACAGTATCGGACACCGTGATGGGCCAGGTCGTGGTAGTGGCTGCGGTGTTTGTTTGCCAACTGAGCGGGGCCGAGATATTGCTTGTCAGCACGTTCCAGGTGGGATCCGTCAGGTTGGTTTTGTAGAGAACCGAATAGTCAAGCCCGGCTCCGGCAGCGAAAGACAGGGTGACATTGCTGCCACTGACCGACGCTGTCAGATTCGTCACCGGCACAACTTGAACCAACAGCATATCGTCCCAGTAAACAGCATCTGAAGCACTGCCACCTGCATCGGCCTGGGGAGTGGGTATGTCAGTGGATAGAGGACAATACTCATACACTTGATAATTAATCGCGCCCGAGTTTGTCGGCACCATGAAGTAGCCGTTGGGCAACGTGTCGTAGGGAAGATCGTCGCCCAGCCCAATGCCGCCGTTATTCACCACGTTTGTCACCGGCATGTAGACCCACTGATCCCTCGCCAACTGGGCATGGTATTCAACATCGCCGAAATCGGAACTGCTTGTGTCAATGTTGGTATATTGTTCGTCGGCATTGGTATAACCCAAACCATAAAGCTTGAACGATTCGTAAGTCGAAGTGTTGGCGGCTACGCCTCCCCCGACTCCAGTCAAAAACCAAATCTGGAGCCGGCAGGTGTTGCCGTCGTAAAAATCATTTAAGCTCGATATGTAGGCCCAGCCACCCGCCTTCCAAAGGCTGCCGGGGGCGGCTGGAAGCTGCGCATAGATACCGTTGTCGCGATCACCATTGGCGCCGATCAGCGCACACCAATTTCCATCATACACATCGACCGTGGTGGTGGAAGTCCCATAAACATTGGTGTCGTTTGCAAAATAAGCGCCGTTGAAAGGTTCCCAAATGGGCCAATCCGGGGCGTTTTCAAAGCCGGCATTGGCACCCAAGGCATTGGCCTTTTCCAATGGACTTAAGGTCAACACGGTCAAGGGCACCGGAACACTGGTGATGAAACCATTGGTGTCTGTCACTACCACGTCGTACAGGCCGGAGTCAACGCCTTGTACGTTGGTGAAGGACAAACTTGGGTTGGTGGTGGGCCCACTGATGTTGTTAACCCCGCCAGCCGGCGGCAGGTTGGCTCCGTTGAACTGCCATTGATATGTCAACAACTCCGATTTTGCGGATCTGACGGCCACCACCGTGAACGACGCCGGCAAACCGGCATAAATTGTCACCGCCACCGGCGGATTGGTGATATCGGGATCGCTACCCTTGATTTTTTCCAAATCATTACTGGCCCAGTAAACAGCGCCGCCGTCGGTTCCCGCATTATCGAATTCGATTTGAAAGCGGACTTTTGCCGTGCCGGGGGGAGCGGTCAGGGGTAATGTCGGCGGGGTCGAAAGGGTGGCATCATAACTGGCTTCTGTGGCAGGATCGGTGTCGTAAAGATTTGTCGGCGTAAGATATTGCCAGCCGGTGGCGTCAACGGCCATGGGCGGAGCATATATCCAAGAGACCGGAGGAGGTGCCGGATCAAGAAAGTCTGATCCATACACCCCGCCGCCTCCACCACTGCCAAAGTTGGAGTTGGGGTCAGGCACTACATTGTTTGAAATATCATAGAAAACAATCTGCATGTGGGCGTCTGCTCCGCCGTTAAAATAGTTCGACGCATAACAGATGGCTTCAGTACTGGCCGACCACTCCGACCCGCCGACGGCGGCGAAATCCTGATAAATATACGTCGAAGTGGCAGTGGTGTTGAATAATTCGAACACATATTTTCCATTATAACCTAAAATATTTTCGGTGGTCGACCCGCCGGCAGCCTCGTTGGGAACAAAATCATTGGTTGAAACGACAAAAATATAACCCGTGTCTGATATGTTCCAGCCGGTCAAATCCCCCGTTTCCGCACTGGGATTAACCAGGACATTGTAGGCCTTTGCGTTGCCGCCGAATAGTAAAATGAAACCTGCCAGCAAGACCGCGCAGACCAGATGGCCAACTCTTGAGTTTGTCGAACATTTGCCGGATTGAACCGGCGAACCGGCCAGCCGAAGATTATTTTTTAAGATGCTCATGGCGATTACTATGGATTTTTATTGGTTTTTGTTGGTTGCTAGTGAACTTGTAGTAATATATATCACGCGTGGAATTAAGTGTCAACACTTATTTCGAGCACGTGGCACCGGTTTTGAATCCTGAAATCTGCTGATTTCGTCAGTTGCGCCATCATGGGCGATAATAATCGAGTCAACCTGTTTTCTGCCATTTTTTGGATCATATTTATCCTGCTTATCCGGTTGGTTGACAAAACCGACATTTTCATTGTTTTGTTTTGGGGTAACCACATACCGCCCGAATATTCTCCTGTCAACCAGCGGGTAGGGACAGCGCGCTGCGCCGTCCGGTCATCGCAGCGCGATGACCCTACCTTAAAATTTGTCAACCAACCGGATAAGCATAATATCTATGATATCACCAGCGTGATGATGGAATGTGGCGGGCTGGTGTTTTTCGCGGCTTTTTCGCCAAGCCAAAGGTTGAAGGGCTGCGCCTGATCGGAAAGATTCAGAACCACCACGGCAATTTTTCCGTCTTGATTCAAAAAAGCCGTGGTCAGCAGCTTGTCGGTCGTGGACGAGCTGATGATCCGCCTTGCGCCCGGACGGATGAACTTTGAAAAATGGCCGATGTAATAATAGGAATTCATGTAGAATAATTGCCCGGTTTTGGTATCGGCATGAACCGGCGCGAAACAAAAATTCTGGACATGGTTCGGCCCGCCCTGTTCATCCAGCAGCACATTCCAATCGGTCCAGCCTTCAGCGCCATTGTTAAAATCATTGATCATTGATCTGGCGTAGGTCTCGCCCCATTGCCAGTCGTTGATCTTGCTGAAATCAAAAGGTCCATTGCATCCTTCGGTGAACAAAAGGTGCGTCCTGGGATAGGCTTCCTTGACACGTTTGACGTTCTCAAAACTGTCATTCACATACCAATGATAGCCGACGCCCCAGACATATTTGGCGGCCGCCGGATCATCCAAAACCACCGAGGCGCGTTGATACATGAAACCGCGGTTGTGATCCCAAATGATGATTTTCTTGTCCTTCAGGCCGTCTTTTCGCAAGGCCGGCCCGAGATAATTTTTAACAAAGTCACGCTCTTCTTCGGCGGTATAATTGCAGGACTCCCACGGTTGTATGGCCAGCGGTTCATTCTGCACCGTCAATCCCCAAATCGGAATCCCCGCCTTTTCATAGGCATGAATGAATTTGCCGTAATAACGCGCCCACGATTCGTAGTATTCCGGCTTCAATTTCCCCCCGTGAAGCATGTCGCCATTGTCCTTCATCCAGGCGGGCGGACTCCAGGGACTGGCAAAAAGTGTGAAATGATTTCCGGCTTCCGCCATCGCCGCCTTGATGAACGGGATGCGATACTTCAAATCATGGGAGATGTCGAAGCTGTCCAGTTGCTGGTCGCCATCCTTGACGTAGGTGTAACTCTCGCTTGAAAAATCGCAACTGTGGATGTGGGTTCGTCCGAGCGTATAGCCGATGCCATTTTGCGGATCAAAATAGGCCCTCAAAATTTCCTGCTGCTTGTCTTTCGGAAGTTTATAGAAAGTCTCCGCTGATGCATCCGTCAAAGCGCCGCCGATGCCGAGGACGGTTTGAAAGGTTTTTGAAGGATCAACAAAAATGTATTCCTCCTTTTCAGTCAGCGGCAAACGGTCGGCCAGCTCGGCTTCGCCCGCTTTCGCCAGCCGCTGCCCCGTATCCCTGGCTGTAACATAAACTTCAACATGGTTTGGGGATTGCCCGGAAGCTCCTTGAGCAGGCGCAGCCATGAGCGCAATCAATGAGCTGGTGGCGATAATGGCCGGTTTCATATACATCATCGAGGTGTTTTGTTTGCCAGTCCACCGGATCAAACCGGCTCATTTTTGGGGGAGTAAATTTGCATGCTTATCCGGTTCGTTGACAAAATCGAAAGGCTCATTGCTTAGTTTTTGGCAAACACCCATTGCGCACTGGTAGGGACGGTGCGCTGCGCCGTCCAGTCATCGCAGCGCGATGACCCTACCTTTAATTTGTCAAACCAACCGGATAAGCATGGTAAATTTGTAAAACAAAAATGCCACCCAATTCATCATCAGGTGGCATTCGCGATAAATTAACTGATCAGCTTTTCCGACGGCGAATCACCGAAAGAAGACTTACCCCACCCAATCCAGCCAAGGCGAGAGTCGTGGGTTCCGGCACCGGCGTCAGGGAAGCATCGTCGCTCCACAAATTTTCCGTGGTAGACGCACCATCGTTATCCTGAAACAAGAGATACACAATGGCGTCTGTATATCCTGCGGGCGCGGTGGCACTAACAGAATATTCAGTCCAAACACCTTCGGTGGATGGAAGAGCAAAGTCCCCGCCAACAACGTTACCAGGATCCTCCACGGTGCTTACATTATCCAAGGTGGCATCCTCAAAGCCAAGCTGAGGCAGTACACCAGCCGTGGCAGCGTAAGCATCGTTAGCGGTATCGGTCATAGACCATACACTAAACGTATATGTTTGACCCGGAGTGATGCCGCTGATTATCTGATAGGCTCCTGCAGGAGACCAGTTATTGCCTGGACCTGCCGTCTCAAGCAAGGCAGTGGTAACCGCGGGATAACCCAGGGGATAGTAAATTGAGGAATTCATATTATTAGCGATGGCGGCACTACCGCCATTGTTAAAAGTCGCCCAGCCATCATTAACCGTCGCAACGGTTATTGGGTTTCCCGTTCCGGGACCAGCAAAATTTGGATCCACAAGAAGGTTTACTGCCTGGGTGGTTGACGCACTGAATGCCAGTGCGGCGGCAACCACAGTACTGCAACCGAGAATTTTATTGAACATTTTCATATAGGTTAATTTTTCTGTCGTTGTTTTATCCGATGGAACGGGTCACGTGATACTTTGTACTATATCAAGTTGATTTTGTCAATAGTTTTTGAGAAAATAAATGAAAAGAATTTTATGCATGTCAAATTGACAAATTGAAACTGTGTCATTTTTGATTGTGAAATGTGTTTATTTTGTTAATTTCAGGCAACTTACAACTTTAGCGTATAACCCCGTGCGAAATCAGCCAAACCAATGCAATCCCCGTCAAAAGTCACCGCCATGATTCCCACAACCCCTGTTTCAAAGCGTCGTTTGTGGCTGATGCGACTTTTTGCGATGATTTTCATTCCGTTGCTGGTGCTCGTTGGCCTTGAACTCGCACTCCGTCTGGGCGGATACGGCTATGACACCAGTTTTTTTCGGAAAATCCAGATCAAGGGACATGACTTTTATGTGCCAAATGAAAAATCCAGCTACCGGTTTTTTCCGCCGGCCATCGCCCGTTCCGCAGATCCGTTTCGATTTGCCGCAGAAAAGGCCACCAATTCATACCGGATCTTTTTGTTTGGCGAATCGGCCGCCGTGGGAGACCCCGATTCAACTTATGGCGTCGGCCGATATCTGGAAGTTTTACTGCGCGAACGTTATCCCGGAACGGATTTTCAAGTGGTTTGTGTGGCGATGACGGCGGTTGATTCAAACGTCATCCTGCCCATTGCGCGCGAGTGCGCCCGGCATCAGGGTGACTTGTGGCTCATCTACATGGGCAATAACGAGATGGTGGGACCCTTCGGTGCCGAGACGAGTTATGGAATGCGCGCGCCCGGCTTGGGCATCATCCGGACGATTCTCGCCATCAAAACCACGCGGGTCGGGCAATTGTTGGATGCCCTCAGCCGGAGGTTAAGCAGCAATTCATCAACTCCAAAAAAGTGGGGCGGCATGGAGATGTTCATGAATCAACGTCTGGGATATGACGATCCGGCCCGGCTGCGCGCTTACGCGAATTTCAAAAGGAATCTGGAAGATATATTGCGCTCCGCAAACCGGGCCGGCGTGCCGGTCATCTTGAGCACGATGGCGGTTGATCTGAAGGATTGTGCGCCGTTCGCTTCGATCCATGCGGTTGGCCTGGACCAAGACCAGGAGTCCGCCTGGAACCAGATTTACCAGCGGGGCGTTGATTTGGAAACGGCAGGGTCTTACCGGGAGGCACTCGCTCTTTATCAGAAAGCCGCCCGGATTGACCCGGAGTTTGCCGATTTGCAGTTTCGCATGGGAAGCTGCGACCTGGCTTTGACCAATGATGATCAAGCCCGGCGGGATTTTGAACTGGCGCGAGACGATGATGCGCTCGATTTCCGGGCTGACACGCGGATTAATTCGGCCATCAAGGAAGCGGCTTCCCGTCATGCCGGGCAAGGTGTCTTTTTATTGGATGCAACCAGCGCTTTGGCGCAAAGCTCCCCGGACGGAATTCCCGGATTGGAATTGTTTTACGAGCATGTGCATTTGAATTTCATCGGCAATTATCTGCTGGCGCTTAATTTTGCCGGACAGGTGAAAACGCTGTTTCCAAACTCAATTGCGGCCCGGGACCAGGGAAATTGGGCGTCCGCAGAACTGTGCAATCGCCGCCTCGCCGTCACCGTCTGGGATCGCCAGCGGGTCTGGCAAAATATTTTCAGACGGATAACGACGCCGCCGTTCACCGGACAGTTCAACCACGCCGTCAGTCTCAAGACGTACGAGGCGAAATTGAATGAAGTAAATTCCCTGATGAACACCCAAACACCCGAACAGTCCCGGCAAATGTATGAACAAGCAGTGGCGCTGGCCCCGGACGATTATTTTTTACATGGAAATTTTCAACAATTTCTGGAAAAAGGGGGATACTTGACCCAAACCATCGCCGAAGCCAAACGCTGCTGCGAACTCGTTCCACAGTTGCCGGGAGGATATTATTATACCGGCACCTTGTTGGTTCGTGCAGGGAGAATCAGCGAGGCAAAGGACTTTTTTTCGCGGGCACTCGCCATCCGCAGCGACTATGCGCAAGCGCAGGACGGCCTGGGAGAGATACTGGCGAACCAACCAAACCCCACCGGGGCCATTGACTGGTTCAAACGCGCCATCCGTTCAGATCCGAACTATGTGGAAACCTACCTTGATCTCGGATTTCTACTGCAATCTCAGGGGCATGTTGGTGCCGCCCTGGCCAGTTATCAGCAGGCGGCGAGTCTGGAGCCGGAGGGTCCGGCGGATTATTTCAACCGGGCCAATGTCGCCGCCGCCCGGTATCAGTGGGATGAAGCAATCGCCTGCCTGCGCGCGGTCGTCCAGGCCAGACCTGATTTTTGGCAGGCCCGTTACCAACTGGGAATTCAACTGGCGGCAAAAGGCGAACTCAAAGAAGCGCAAACCCAATTCTCGGAGGCCATCCGTTGTCGCCCGGATTTTGTTCAGGCACATTTGGACTTGGGAACGGCGTTGTCCACGCAAGGAAAGCTGGATCAGGCGCTGGCCGAGCTTCGCACCGTTTTACAACTGGATCCGGCGAACGCCTCAGCACAGCAACAGATTGCCACCATCAAAACTGCGTTGCATCACGGCCAGTGATCATCCAGGGTGAAAATGGATTCCGACGGGGGAATAAAATCAGCCAGACCTGTTTCGTTTTTGTCCGGATAGTCAGAGCTTGGCGGATTCCGGTCAAACAGGCATACTTGATCAAGCTTGGCATTTTGGCATTTTAATTTCACCATGAGACTGGCGGCCGAAAAAACCGGAACTGATGTGCGCGACCGGGTCATCAGCGCGGTTGCGCTGCTTTTTTTCCTGCTGGCCGGCTGCCCGTGTTCGCAAGGAAAAGATGTTCCGCTTGAGGAATTGCGGACGGCCGGGCAGATCCGGCAATTGACCCCGGAACAAGCTGCGCGCCAATATCCCGTGCGGCTGCGGGGGGTGGTGACTTTCTTCGACCAAAGCCATTATTTTCGCTTCATGCAGGATGACACCGCGGGCATTTATTTTTTTCTGGGCGACTCCCCGGATAATCCGCCCCTGGCTGCGGGGCAATTGGTGGAACTGGAGGGCGAGGTGAGCCCCGGCGAATATGCGCCGATTGTGATTCCGTCGCGGATTCAAATTCTGGGCGCGGGAATATTCCCGGCCGCCAGGCCGGTTACTTTCGAGCAACTGGTCAGCGGGCAGGAGGACAGTCAATTTGTGGAAGTTCATGGCATTGTTCGCGCCGTGCATTATGATGAAGAAAGCCGGTATTTTTTGGTCGAGATTGCGGCGGGCGGAGGACGATTAACGGCTTACGCGAGCAAATTGCCAGTGGCGCAGAGCGGCGATTTGGTGGACAGCACCGTCACCGTTCGCGGGGTCTGCGTCACGCGATTTAACCGCCAGCGTCAGTTGTTTGACATCCGACTTTTGGTTCCACGACCGACCGACCTGGTTGTTGACGTGGCCGAGGTGAGTGATCCGTTTGCCATTCCGGCGCAACTCATCGAGAAGCTGTTGCAATTCACTCCGCAAGGACCATACGGCCATCGGGTCAAGGTCGTTGGCACGGTCATTTACCGGCAGGATGACGACAATTTGTATATCGAGGATCAGGCCGAAGGGCTTTTTATTGAAACGAAGCAGGCCGGTCCGTTGTCGGTTGGCGACCAGGTTGAAGTTTTGGGATTTCCCGCCAATGGGGAATACACGCCCATGTTGCAAGATGCAGTTTTCCGAAAAATTGGGTCAGGATCCTTGCCCGAACCGGCGCGGATCAATACCGACGAAGCTTTGAAAGGAACTTATGACTGCCGCCTGGTGCGCATTGAAGCGACGGTGCTGGATCGGGCGCGGCACAGCAGCGAACAATTTCTCGTGCTGCAAGCGGCCAGTGGTTTCATTTTTCATGCGTATCTCGAGCCGAAAAACGGCGGGACTGATTTCGCCAATTTGCAAAACGGCAGCAAGGTTGCCGTTACGGGAGTTTGCCTGATTGAAACCGGCAGCGACTGGCAGGCGGGGGAAACCTGGCGGGCCAAATCGTTCCGCGTTTTGATGCGGTCAACGGACGACATTTTTGTTCTCAAAAGACCACCCTGGTGGAATCTGCAGAAACTCTTGTGGGCGATCGGCCTCCTCGGTGTGGTTGTGCTGGCGGCGTTCACCTGGGTCGTCGTTCTGCGCCGTCGCGTTCAAAACCAGACCGGAATCATCCGCCAAAAACTTCAGACCGAGGCCGCTTTGAAGGAACGTTACGAAGACCTTTTTGAAAACGCCAACGACATGGTGTTCACCCACGATTTAAGCGGTCGCATTACTTCCATCAACAAAACCGGCGAGCATCTGCTGCAACGACCCCGGCATGAAATTCTATCCAAAAGGCTGGTGGAGTTTGTCGCGGAAGAACAACGCGCGGTCGCCGAGCAATGGCTCAACCAGGTGGTCAGGGGCGCGGAAATTCCACCGGCCGAATGGGATTTTGTCAGCGGAACCGGACAACGCGTCCGATTGGAAATCGGCGCCCGCATGATTGAACAGGAAGGCAAACAAGTCGAGGTTGAGGGCATCGCGCGCGACATCACGGAGCGGAAACAATTGGAAAAGGAGATTTTGGAAATCAGCAACCGGGAACAGCGGCGCATCGGGCATGATTTGCATGACGGCGTCTGCCAGCAATTGGCCGGAGTCGCCTATCGGATTGATATTCTGGCCGACCAGCTTCAGGAAAAGAATCTGGCCGAATCTTCGGAAGCGGAGCGGGTTGGCATTCTTATTAATGAAGCCATCACTCAAACTCGTGGCGTGGCCCGGGGGTTGTTTCCGGTTCAATTGGAAGAAAATGGTTTGATCTGGGCGCTGGAAGACCTGGCTGCCAATACCGGTAATTTATTCCGGATCAAATGCGATTTTTCATGTAAAAAACCGTTCCCAACCCTGGAAAAAGACGTGGCGTTGCATTTGTTTTACATCGTGCAGGAAGCCGTATTGAACGCCGCCAAACACGGAAAAGCCGCGCAGATTTCCATCTCTCTGGCTCGCAATGGCGACCGTCTCGTGCTAACCATACAAGATGACGGTTACGGCTTTGAAATGTCCGGAAAAAATTACACGGGGATGGGCATACGGATCATGCGCTACCGGGCCAGGGTCATCGGTGCAACTTTAGACTTGAAAAGTCGGCCCGGTCAGGGCACTCAAGTCTCCTGTGTGTTTTATTCGGTGCCGCGGGAAACGGCAGGAAATTGAAGAATCTCGAAAAAGCCGGTCGGTTGGAAATGAATCACAAAAGCGGCCATAGCCAATGTCCATGAATATCAAACCATCGGGGAAAAACCGGATTTTTATCGTGGACGACCATGCCATGTTTCGCGATGGCTTGCAACAACTCATCGATCGGGAGGCGGATTTGGCCGTGTGCGGAGATGCTGCGGAAGCGACCGAGGCGTTGGCGGGAATCAGCCATTCAGAACCCGATCTCGTCATCGTGGACATTTCATTGTCCGGCAAAAGTGGCATTGATCTCATCAAGGCCATTAAAGACGAATATGAAGATTTGCCGGTTCTGGTCGTCTCCATGCACGAGGAGTCGCTTTATGCCGAACGCGCGTTGCGCGCCGGGGCGATGGGTTATGTGATGAAACAAGAACCCGCCAAAGTGGTAAAAATGGCGATCCGCAAAGTGCTGGCCGGTGATATGCATCTCAGCGAGAAAATGGCCAGTTCCGTCATCTCAAAATTCATGCGCGGTGACGATGAAATTCCTCCGTCGCCGCTCGAGAAATTGAGTGACCGCGAACTGGAGGTTTTCCGGATGCTCGGCCTGGGCAAGGGAGTCCGGCAGATTGCCGAGGAATTGAACCTGACCATTCCCACCATCAACTCATTTAGAAATCGCATCAAGGAGAAACTGCAGTTGAAATCCTCCACGGAGGTGATGCTGCACGCCATCCATTGGTCGCGTGGAGAATCGGCCAAATAGAAAACGTCAAGCTACGACCCGGTGGGGAACATCACGAACTGGACGGAACAGGCGGACACGAACGCGGCGACGGTCTATAGCTACGGTTACGACGCAGGCAACCAAATCATCAGCGCGGTGTTGAACAGCACGGGTGCCGGTTCTGCCGTATTAAAGCAATATGCGTATGGCTACGATTTGGCGGGCAACCGGACAGGGGAACAAATCGGGACGGGCCACTGGCGGTTCAGTGGCGATCAGCCAAAGCGGTTACAACAGTGACAATCAAGCCACGAACCGCATCGGCGGCAGCGGCTCGATGCTGTTTGCCGGAAGTGTGAGTGAGCAGATGACAGTAACGGTCGCAGGAAACACCGCCGCGGTGAATCACACGACGACGAACTTCGTTGGCTACGCCAGTGTGATCGGTGCAGGAAAAGCGGTTACGTTATTGGCTCCATGACCGATCCCGGCGGCACCGTCCTGCAAATTAAGGGACGGTATGCCAAGTTGTGTGTTATTCGGGATATAGCCGACGTAAGCACCGCTGGTTCCCTCCACCATTGAAGCCAGTTCGCTGAAAGTCATTGCGCTGACGAGCAACGATGCGCGCTGATTGGCTGAAAGGGTTGTATTCGTCCACGACTGGGCTTGAAGATTGTTCACTATTCCCGGCCAGACTCCAATCAGGCAAATGAATTTGGCTACCCTGCTCAAAAAATTTGATGTTTTATTGGTCGGGTGGTGAAGCGGGTGGTGAAGCCGCTCCGCCGTTGCTATAGTAGATATCATCCAACTCGATATTCGAGATCGGCCCCGTCGTGCTCAAAATCTCAAAGAACTCGCTGACCGCGGTAAGGTCAACTTCCGGGCCAAACGCGGACATCGGTATTTCAACCACATGCCAGTTGCCGTCCCGGACAAATCCGTAGGGATCGCTGCCCGGCCCCCCGAAGTTGATCCATTTTTGCCCGACCCCGCCAAGGTCGCCGCTCTGCATGCCAACAAAGAATGGGGTGGAGGAGGTGGTCTTCATGGCGAACTGCAGGTTGCAGTTCGTGTATTGGAACGCCGACAAATTGTATTTTACGTCGGGCGTAAAGGCCATCCCCGACCAGGTCATACCGGGCGCAGCTACCAGACTGATATCGTAGGTGTCACCATTATACGGGTTTTGGGTGGCGGGCACCATCGTGTTCGCCCAGACGAAGAAGTTGCCTTGAACACCCAGTGTAAATGATCCCGCGTTCGTGTTGGATGCCGTCTCCGTGAAAACACCGAAATTGCCATTCTGAGAGGTTACCCGGGCTACGCTGGGCTCCCACCAGACATTGTCAACGGACAGGGTCAGCGGCGCGGTTGGGTCGGTGGTGCTCGTAATCTCAAAAAACTGATTCACGGTGTGGAAATCGGTGTTGGCGAATCGGTTCAAGGGTATGCTCATGGAATGCCACTGGCCGTCGTGCGGGAACCAGAACTCCGAACTCGAGCTGGTTCCCAAGGGAAGGAAGAATGCCCCGCTATCGCCAGCCACGGAACTGGAGATTCCCACTTCCATGGGGGTGGTGTCTCCGGCCGTGGCTTGAATGTCAAAGTGCAGATAGCCGTCCGAGTAATTCATCATGTTCCGGAAATTAGGAACAAACGCTCCCATTCCGAACCAATTGCCCGCGGCGATATTGAACGACCAGCAGGACGAACCTTCGGATGGCGCCGGCGGGTTGGTGTTCGCCGTCATGTCGTTCCAGAGGTATAGTGCGGCAAGGTTACTGTAGTTAAAGTTCGTTTCCAAGCCGGTTCCGTAGGTCAGGGAATCGTTGACCGGCGTGGCTCCGGCATACACCCCGAAATCGCCGGTTTTCGCGGAATTATTGCCGAAATATAACTTCGTGAACCCATCGTCAGTCAGCTTGATATAATCAACATCCACCGTGGCCGGGAAGGGCGCCGTGACCGCAGCGGGACTGTATACCCCCGTATAGGAAGGATCATAGCCACCGATGGCCAGGTTCAGTATCAGAAACATCGGCTGCTGAAACATGGGGATGTCGGTGGTAACCCAGGAGCCGAAGGGGACGTTGTCGAGGGAAAACGTGAGATTCGTCGGCGTCCAGGACATCTGGTAGAGATGGTAATCTTGGGTGAGATCCTCCGGGGCCGTGAGCCACGCCGCGGCATTAACCGCGTTGTCATTGGTATCCGCGTAGTGTATCGCGCAGTCAATCAGTTCCTGCTGGATGTTCGAGGCGATCCCCTCGGCGGAACCCATCTCGGCAATGTCCACCTCCCCGCACTCGGGCCAGGCGATGGAGCCGGCGTTGTTGCCCATCATCCAAAAGGCGGGCCACAACCCATTGGCAGTATCGGGGAATTTGATCCGGGCTTCGAGATTGCCGTACATGAATGCGAATCGTCCCTGCGTCAGCATACGCGCGGACGTGAATGAATTTCCCATATAATTGGCAACGTCAGCCTCAATCACCAGATTTCCGTTCGTAATGTAAGAATTCTCGTGCTGGGCGGTGTCATATTCGAATTGGCCGTTGCCCCAACCATCGCCGCCAACGTCATACGTCCATGTATTGGGATCAATCACGCTGTTGGTAAATTCCTCCAACCACACGACCCCACTGGTGTTGGTGGAAACTTGAGCCAGGATGGTCGCCGGCTGGCTCGGGCCGTTGGCAGAGACGGCGGTGATCGACACGAAATAGGTGTCGCCGGACGTCAGGCCGGAGATGACCGTGCTCGTCACCAGGCCGAGGTTGATTGTATTGGTCGTGGTTGTGTTGGTATCACTATAGGACATCACGTAGCCGGTCACCCCGGGCGAGGCACTGGCGTTCCAAGTCAGGTCAATGGTATTTGTGGTTCCCGACGGAGCCTGTTGCAGATTCGACGGGGGCAGGACAACGACCGGCGGAATTTGCAGCCGGAAGAACGCGGCGCTGTTCGTCATCGGAATCATGAATGAATCCGTGCCGCCATCGCCGGTGACGATGGGAAAGTTGGTGGCCCAGGTTCCGGCGGAAAGGTTGGTGGTGGATTCAGGCTGATATTGCGCGCCGCTGGTCGTGGGCCAGGACACGCTGGCGACCGGTTGGACGGCAACCGGCAGGACATTGGTTACGGCGGGGGTGCCGGGGCTGGCTGCGCCGGACCCGAGCAGGACGTTATCCAGGTCAATCGTGGCCGACTGGCTGGTAGACGCCGCGCCCGCAAAGTGGAAATAGATGGTCGCCGACGTCGCGCCGGCGGGAGCGGTAACGGAGTTGCTGATTTCGGCGTAGGCGTTGTTTCCGGGAGTATAAGTCTGGTAGCCCGTGTCGCCGCCGGCATTCCACAGAATTCGCCACTGTGCGTTATAGCCCGCGCTGCCCGACAGCGCGTCGGCGAAGAAGGTGAACGGGTAGGTCGTCCCTCCCGTCACCGGCACACCGGACTGATTAAACTCAACCACCGGTCCGGCCCCGGTGCTGGCCAGATAGACTTCGAAGTTGTATGAGCCGCTGTAAGGGTTGTCGTTGGTGCGAATCCCATACACCGGACCACCGGCGGCCGTATCCACGGTCCAATCGGTGGCGCTGCCTCCGGTTCCGCTTTCGAATCCTCCATTCGCGGGCAGCGTGGGAGTCGCGGGGGTGCCGGGAACAATGTCCAAAATCTGATAGGTGCGCGTGCCCATGGGGAACGGATCAAAATATGTGTTGGTCAGGCCATTGCCCGTCGCCGCTATGAGGCCGGTCCATATTGTTGCTGGGTTGGCGGACCATTGGAGCTGGTACGTATCGTTGGCGTTTTCAAGCCAGCTCAACTGAACACCGGGCTGAACCCTGAGCTGAATTTGAGCGTTGACCACACCCATACCGATGACCAACAACCAGACTCCCGCCGCTAGCCCGCGGAGTGCTGCACGAACCGTTAGATCCTTTACGATTCTTTTAATGGACATATTCTGGCTGCTGTTGATTTATGATTTACGGACACAAAACACCCCAAAAAACACAACCATGCATCATTGGTGTAAATAGTATTTAATACTACAATTAACAGCCTGCTGTCAAGTTATTAGCAGTTGGGTAGTGGCTCAGTTTGAAGCCATTCATCTTCATCTTTGAATAAAAACCCGGCAATCTCTCGACTCTTGAGTATCAGAAAAATGGCAATCGCAATAGCGACAGCATCTGATAATGAGCAACCCAATGGCCATGAATATCAACCCGGATTGGGCGGCTGAGATCGGCAACCGCGACGTCAGGATGAAGGAAACGACTCAACCATCGCAGGGGAATACCGGAAACCACGGAGGAGGTGTCTTCGCATCCGGATGGGACATCGTGTTGGGAGCCAAGAACAGCCTCGGCTCATCCGAATTTCAGAAGAAAGCGGGGATTTGGATGGAAAAAAGCTTGCGTCTCATTGGCGCGGAGAGAAAATCACGAAAAAATGTCCACTTGGATCGTGGGCAAGAAACCAAATGGGAAATATCAATTTAAGGTGCATTCGGTTATACCGCTTCCGGTTGATCTCCAGTCTTGACAGTGTGAACCAGTACCTGTCATATTTAAAAGTGCGAAATGAAACCCTTGCTACAGTTCTTGGGTCGGACGTTGTCAGTTCCATGGGTGTCCCTGATTATGTTTAGTTTGATGGTTTGTCCGGTGTGCGGCGGTTCTCCCCAAATACTTTCCCAACCTTATCCAACCATTTCATTGCCCGTTGCCGGCAATGGCGATTCAGTTTCACCATGGATCAGTTCGGATGGCCGGTTTGTTTTGTTCTCCAGTCTTGCTGTTGATCTGGTCACCAACGACAACGGTTATCCTGGACTGAATGTGTTCCTGTGCGACCTGGGCAGCAATACCACTACTCTGGTCAGTGCCAATTACAGCGGGACGGGCGGAGCAAATGGAAATTCGCTGGGAGGACAGGTATCCACCAATGGACGCTATGCCCTCTTCGAAAGCGATGCGAACGATTTGCTGCCGGGCGACACCAACGGCGTCAGCGATGTTTTTGTCAGAGATTTGCAGTTGGCAACAAACATCCTTGTGAGCGTGGCCACGGACGGCAGTTTTGGCAACGGGGCTTCCACCGACCCGGTCATGACCCCGGACGGGCGCTGGGTGGCATTCGTCAGTTCGGCGACGAATCTGGTTTCCGGCGACACGAACGGAATACCGAATCTGTTCCTGCGTGACGTGGTCAATGGAACCACCACGCTGGTGACGATGGGGGCAACTGGTGCGAACCCGGTGGTATCCTCGCCCGTCATCACGCCTGACGGAAGATATGTCGCGTTCTTCAGCACGGCCACAGGCATGGCGGCGGGAGTTCCGGCATCCACCCAGGGCGAGATTTACCTCTACGATTCGGTGCTGAACACAATGACGTGGGTCAGCACGAATGCGGCAGCGACCGCCTCCAGTTTGCTGCACTTAAATAATGCGCCGTCTTCGCATCCGGTGATCAGTGACAATGGCCGATACATTGCCTTTAAGACCGGCTGGACGAACGGAACCGTCTCCCCGGGAGGATCGGGCGTGGCGGCGGTGATCTTCTTTCAATATGACTCGGTGGCCGCCACGACCACGATATTGAGCACCAATGGCTATCCGCCGTGGTTATACGGAGACGATGTTTATGGCCCGGAAATGACATCGGACGGCAGGTTCGTCGCATTTGTGCAGCGCGAACCAGCCGGAAGCACAAATTACTCCGGCGTTTTTCTCTGGGATCAGCAGACGGGCACCAATGTGCTAGTGAGCGCGGGTGTAAACGGTTTGTGGCCGACGAACAGCACATCACTTACCCCGGCATTGAGTGAAGACGGGCGCTATGTGACGTTTCTTAGCGACGCCACCAACCTGGTCAGCAACACCGTTTCCAACAGCCAGCATATCTATCGCCGGGACCTGCAAACCGCCACGACCGTGCTGGTGGATGCGGATACGAACGGCGTCGGTTCGGTGGATCAACTGGGAGTAATTCCGTCTATGAGCACCAATGGCCAGAGCGTGGTGTTTTCGGGGCTGGCGGGCGGGTTGATCGTCGAGGATGACAACAACGCGTCAGACGTTTTCCTGTGGGACGCGACTGCGGGGACGAATGCGCTGATTTCTGCGCACAATCCTTCGGTGCTTTTTCAATCGGGAAATCTGGAGAGTTCATTGGGACAACTTTCCATCAGTGGCAACGGCGAGTTGGTGGCGTTTACCAGTTATGCAAGCGACCTGGTGACCAACGATTTCAACGGGAATGCAGATGTCTTCGTTCGCGATCTGCCGGCCAGCAGCAACCTCCTGGTGAGCGTGGGATTGGATGGGAATTCCGGTCTGGGCGGGCCGTCTTATAACCCGGTCATCAGCGCCGACGGCAGGTTTGTCACCTTCATTAGTGGCGCAACCAACCTGGTGGCGGGCGACACCAATGGTGCGAACGATGTTTTCCGCCGCGATTTGCAGTTGGGCATCACCGAACTGGTGAGCGTCAACTCCAGTGGTGTCAGTCTGGGCAACGGCGATTCCTCTTTTCCCGTCACCAGTCAGGAAGGACGTTACATCGCGTTTCTCTGCCGCACGAATGCCACCGGCGTAACGACCAGCCTGTTCTGGCGGGACATGGATTCCGGATTGACCCTTTTGGTATCGGGAAATGCTTATTCCGTCAACCGGGGAATCACGATCAGCACGGATGGCAGTTTGGACGGGCAGCGCGTGGCCTATTTCGACAACCAATCCCTGCTTTATGTCTGGGACGCAAATTTGCAGGCCAATATCTACACGAACACAACCGCCGGTCTGACTTCCGCAGCCATCTCTCCGGACGGAAACCAACTGCTCTATCTGGCCGCGAATCAGTTGTTCGTTTACGATCTGACGGGCAACTCGAATTTGTTTCTTTGTCCGAGCGCGATCCAGATCAAGGGCTCCTCACAATGGAGCGGGGACGGGCGCTATGTCGCCTTTGTCACCGGCACCAATCTCGTGGCTGACGACAACAACGGAACCAACGACGTGTATCTCCAGGATCTACAGGCGGGCACCCTCACTTTGGTCAGCATGAATCAAAGCGGCACCGCCAGCGCCGCCGGGCCTTCGGACTGGCCGGTGGTCAGCACGGACGGACGGTTCGTGGTGTTCCGCAGTTTTGCAACCGACGTATTGTCCGGGATCGTGAGCGCTCCCTCGCTGGTTGTGTTTGATCGCCTTGCAGGAACGAACAGTCTGCTCGTCACCGGCACGACAGAAACCGGCTGGACTTCTTGGGTGTCCCAGCCGGTTCTCAGCATGGATCAATCACAGCTTGCCTTTCAAAGCTGGGATTCGGGTCTGGTGAGTGGCGATTTAAACGGGGCCGGGGATGTCTTCGCGGGAGGTTTGAATAATTTGCCCGCGTTGGACAGCGATGGTGACGGCATCCCGGATTGGTGGATGATAGAATACTTTGGGCATCCAACCGGACAGGCGTATGATCTGTCCCTAGTGCAGGACGATGCGGATGGTAGCGGCATGAATAATCTCCAGGATTTTCTCGCGGGCACAATTCCGACCGATCCGGCTTCCGTTCTGGCTCTTGGCATTACGACTGACGCCACGGGCACCAATACGGTGCTGAACTGGGCGGCAGTCTCCGGCAAAAATTATCAGATTCTGTCCACCACCAATTTGAGCAATGCCGTCTGGTCGGTGGTTCCCGGCAGTGTCCAGGCCGGCAGTGCCGGGGCGATTGGAGGCCAGCGATATTTCAACATCCCGGCCATGAATTCGCAAGGTTACTACCGCATTTGGTGCGATTGATGGATACGATCTATGAAGAAATCATTTCTGAATCAATTGGCGGCGGCTCGCCGGCGGCAATTCGGTGGCAGCCAGGCGTTCACCCTGACTGAATTGCTCGTCGTCATAGGCGTTACGGCCATGTTGACAGCGGTGTTGCTGTCGGTGTCATTCACCACCACCGCGGGCGCTTTTCGAGCCCAATGCGTCAGCAACCTCCGGCAGATTGGCGTCGGCTGGAACATGTATTCCAGCGACCATAACGCCATGATGCCCTGCAACTGGCCGGGGATGGTTGCAAATAATATAGTTGGTGATGGCAGCGAATCCAGCCCGTGGCGAACCCACGAAATCGAACGGGTCGTGCCCGGCACTTCCACGATGGCCACCGGTGATGGAACCACCGCCCCGCAGACAACATCCGGTTGGTGGAACCTCGGTATCGAGTGGGAAAACAAGTATATTATCAATGGCAAGGTGTTCTACTGTCCTGCTGTCTGGGCGAACGATCCGAATATGACCTGGGCCTGGTATGATAATTCAGGTGCAACGCCCAGCCAACCGTGGCCTACGGGTTCCAGTCCCCAGGCGGAGGCGGGGGGTGACGACGACGAGATTCGGGTGGCTTACGATTATTATCCCCAGTCAAAGAATTTAGAGGAAGTCGAAGGCAGCGCCGGTATTTTCCTGGCCCCAGTGCCTGCCACAACTCAAGGCGGTCTGGATGTGACCAAATGTATTTTTACCGATCAAATGCAAGGGTATGACACCCTCGCCCACCGGGCAGACGGCATTGTTGGAGCTAACGCCCTCTTCCCTGATGGACATGTCAAATGGGATAGCGCCGAAGCATATCCTGCATCGTTTAATCTTACCAGAAGCGGGGCTTACGCTTGGGGTATAACAGGCTCCTCTGGTGCAATTGGAGAGTCCGAGGGCGGCGGCATACCAACTTTTCGTTATGTAAAGGCCAGCCTTCCACCGTGATTTCTGGCAGGGATCGTTTTGGAAACTTATGAGAGAGCCTTTTGACTTCTTGCAAATGAAATGAAAGTCTTGTTTTGAGCCGGTTTGGCATTTTCAATTCTTTAGGCATGGCATGGACAGTTTGGCGAGCGGTTTATGCCATCTGGCATAAACCGTTATCAATGCTCCGAAACAAGCTGACAGCTTAAATGCCTGGTCATATTCTTTTTTCATATTCTTCAAGACTTGAAATTTTCACGTTGGCCCTTTTCGCATCAGCTCGATGCACCGCCATGGAATTGTGCTCCAACGCTTGCTGTGCGAACCATTCCGGGTAAAACTCAATCGCCCATGATTTTTATTTTGGTTTGATCGACGTTGACACCCGAAATAATCCCAAGTAAATCGTTCGCGCAGAAAATAAATTAGAATGAAAAACCGCTCTTTAATTGTCTCTGTGTGTTTTGGCGTATCGGGATTGATGGCCCTTGCACAAACGACCGCGCCGGTTCCCGTGTTGCGCATCCACGCCAGCCAGGTCACCGCGCCGGTCAGTCCGGTGTTTTCCGGGATGATGACGGAGGAAATCAATCATTCCTATGACGGCGGACTCTACGCGGAGTTGATCCAGAACCGCGTGTTCAAAGATAACGCAACCTATCCCGCACATTGGTCGCTGGTGCAGGAAGGGGGCGCCACTGCCAGCATGGCGCTCGATCATACGAACGCCCTGAACGAGCAACTCGCAACCAGTTTGCGGTTGGAGGTGGCCTCGGCTTCCGAAACAAACCGGGCCGGAATTGCGAATGATGGTTACTGGGGAATTCCCGTGAAACCCAAGACCGGTTATCGCGCCTCGTTTTATGCAAAGGCAGCCGCTGGTTTCAACGGCCCGGTCACGGTGGCCATTGAGAGTGCGGATGGCGCGACAGTTTTTGCCCGGGCCGCGGTGAAACATCTCACAGGCGACTGGCAGAAATATTCCGTCACCTTGATCACCCCAGGCACAGTGGTGCCTACCGCCAAAGCTCATTTTGTTCTGACCATCAATTCACCCGGCACGGTCTGGTTCAATCTCGTTTCCCTGTTCCCGCCAACGTGGGATGACCGCCCGAATGGCAATCGTATTGATCTGATGCAAAAACTCGACGATATGAAACCACGGTTCCTGCGTTTTCCCGGCGGCAATTTTCTGGAGGGGTCCGGCATCGCGACGCGCTTTCCCTGGAAGGAGACGCTCGGTGATTTGACGAATCGTCCCGGTCATCCCGGTTGCTGGGGGTATCGGGCTTCTGACGGCATGGGGTTATTGGAATTTTTGGAATGGGCTGAAGACTTGAACGCACAACCCGTGCTCGCCATTTATGCCGGTTTCAGCCTTCCGCCGAAGTCTGAATTGGTGAAGCCGGGTGCCGATCTTCAACCCTATGTCGCGGATGCGCTCGATGAAATCGAATATGTCATCGGCGGCACCGACACAAAATGGGGCGCGCGCCGCGCGGCAGACGGACATCCGGCACCATTCAAATTAACCTACATTGAAATCGGCAACGAAGATTGGTTTGACGAATCAGGTTCTTACGATGGCCGCTTCACCCAGTTCCATGACGCCATCAAAGCGAAGTATCCACAACTCCAATGCATCTCAACCGTCGGCAACGAGCAGCCGGAAAGGAAACGCGTTCATGGCCGAAAACCTGACGTGTTGGACGAACATTATTACCGTTCAGCAGAAGATTTTGAGCGGGAGGCGCCCTCGCGATTTGAAAAGTATGATCGAAAAGGACCCAAAATTTTTGTCGGCGAGTGGGCGGCTTATGAAGACATCATGCCGTGGAATGAAAAATCCCGTGATCTGCCACCAACGCCAAATCTTAAAGCTGCCCTGGCCGATGCAGCCTGGATGACGGCGATGGAACGCAATTCCGATCTCATCGTGATGCAATGTTACGCGCCGCTGCTGGTGAATGTGAATCCGGGCGGACGGCAATGGCGGCCAAACCTGATCGGTTATGATGCTCTGAACAGTTTTGGCAGTCCGAGTTATTACGCCATGGCCATGTTCAACGCCAATCGAGGCAACGTCGTTGTGCATGCTTCATTGGATGGATTGGCCGCAGATAAAATTACTCCGCTCGATTATTCCGTCACCAAAGACACAACGAGCGGCACGATTTACATCAAGATGGTGAATGTGACCGCCAGGCCACAAACACTGCAAATTGATTTGGACGGCGTGAAGCAGGTTGTCCCCGGCGGCTTGTCCGTCGTGCTTAAATCCGCCAAACTGGAGGACAGTAACTCCATCACCGAGCCAGCCAGGGTTGTGCCGGTTACCGAAAATATTGACGGATTAGGACGTGTTTTTACGCGAACATTTGCTCCTTATTCCGTGAACATTCTGGAAATCCAAACCAAATAACCAGGTTGATCTCGTTGGCCATCGGGGGAAGAAATTTGCGAGACCCTACCTTAAATTTGTCAACCAACCGGATAGGCAATGATTTAACATTGTAAATTATCTTGAGAAGGCCGGGGTATTCAACTCATTCATTTATATGACAAGACAACCACCTGAAAAACCTGTTCATTGTGATTAGTACATGCACCAAAGCCCTGAAAAGCACCGTTTTTATGATTCAAAATACACGATGTCCGTTTACAATGAGTGGCTACCTATGCGCCGCGATCCTGGTTTTGACGACATGCCATCTGGCCGGGGCCAACCCGCAACTGCCGCTGCTGAACGATCCGGTGGATGTCAGCGGAGATTTCCGGGATTTTTCGGATCTTTATTATTTGGCGGACAGGCTCGCTGATTTTGACCCGGCCAGCGGCACCGGCAAAATCACCTACCAGCGAGCGCAGTATTTCACGCGGCAGGCCTTCGACAATATGCTCGCGGTCATCAAGCCAGTCGCGCCAAACGAATTTCCTGACAATCAATACGCCGCCGATCCAACATTGCCATTTTCAATTCAATTTGTTTCACCAAGAACCATCCGCATCCGCCTGACGAGCGGTCCGCAATCTCACCCGCCGCAGGAGGAACTCATGCTGGCCGGCGAAGTCCCGCACGATGATTCCTGGAAATACGAAAAAATTGACGGTGGCCACCGTTATACGAGTCAATTCGGTTCGGTCACGATTCTGGAAAACCCGTGGCATATCGAAATCCGTGACGCGCAAGGCAAGCTGCTCACCAAGACGGATCACAATCTGGACAATGGCACTTCGTTCACGCCGATTCTGCCGTTTTCATTCGTAAGGCGCGCGGCGGATTATTCGCGCAGCATCAACGCCGCGTTCACGCTGTCGCCGGGCGAGAAAATTTTCGGCTGCGGCGAATCGTTCACCGGCCTTGATAAACGCGGGCAAAAGGTCGTGCTATGGACGGACGACGCCAACGGCATTCAAAATCCGGGAATGTATAAACCGATCCCGTTTTTCATGAGCAGCCGCGGTTACGGGATGTTTATCCATACCAGTTCACCGATTACCTGCGACTTCGGAAATTCCTTCAGCGGCGTGAATTCGCTGATGATTGGCGATGATGAACTCGATCTTTTCGTTTTCCTTGGTTCGCCGAAGGAGATCCTCGACGAATACACGAAGCTGACGGGCAAATCACCGCTGCCGCCGCTGTGGTCGTTTGGGCTGTGGATGAGCCGCTGCACCTACAACGCCGAAAGCCAGGTGCGCGACGTGGCGGCGAAGCTGCGTGCGAACAAAATTCCGTGCGATGTCATTCACCTCGACACTGGCTGGTTCGAGACCGACTGGCAGTGCGATTACGAATTTTCCACCACACGCTTCCAAGACCCGAAGAAAATGCTGGCCGATTTGAAGGACGAAGGCTTCCACGTTTCCTGCTGGCAACTGCCGTATTTCGTCCCGAAAAACAAATTGTTCCCCGAACTGGTCGGGAAAAACCTGGTCGTGCGTGATGCCAAGGGAAATCTGCCCAGCGAAGACGCCGTGCTGGATTTTTCAAACCCGGAAACCGTGAAATGGTATCAGGGCAAACTGGGGAACCTGCTGAAAATGGGCGTCAGCGCCATCAAGGTGGACTTCGGCGAAGCCGCGCCGGAAAACGGAATTTATGCCGACGGCCGGACGGGGTTCTACGAGCATAATTTATATCCGCTGCGCTACAACAAGGCCGTTGCTGACATCACAAAAGAAACGACTGGTGAAAACATCATCTGGGCACGCAGCGCCTGGGCCGGCAGCCAGCGATATCCGGTTCACTGGGGCGGCGATGCGGAAAGCACCGATGACGGCATGGCGGCGGAACTGCGCGGCGGGCTGGCGTTCGGGCTTTCCGGTTTTTCATTTTGGAGTCACGACGCGGGCGGGTTCACGGCGAATTCGGTGGCGGCAATGGACAAAAATCTGTACGCGCGCTGGCTGGCGTTCGGGATGTTGAGTTCGCACAGCCGTTGTCACGGCATCGCACCGAAGGAACCGTGGAATTACGGCACAAACTTCATGGACGAATTCCGCGAAATTGACGGACTCAAATACAAACTAATGCCTTACGTCTATGCGCAGGCGAAGGATTGTTCCGAACACGGTTTGCCGATGGTGCGGGCGCTGTTCGTGGAATTTCCCGACGATCCCGGCTCGTGGAACGTGGACGACGAATACCTTTACGGCTCCAGCATGCTGGTCGCGCCGTTGCTGCACGAGAATGAAACGTCGCGCGCGGTTTATCTGCCGCCGGGAACGTGGATTGATTATCAGAACGGAAAATCCTACGACGGCGGCTGGCAGAAAATCGAGGCGGGACAAATTCCTGAAATCATCCTCGTTCGCGACGGCACGGTCATCCCGCACATCGCGCTGGCGCAATCCACGATGGACATGGACTGGTCGAAGCTGGAACTGGTCGTTTATGCGAAAGACACAACGACGGCGAAAGGCCTGGTTTACCTGCCGGGCGACAGCCAACTCCACGAACTCACGCTTACAAAAGAAAACGGGGCGTTCAAACTCGCCAGCGATCCATTCACAGGCAAGGTGGCGTGGAACATCCGGCTGAATTCAGAGTACTAACTTGAACCGGACAAACACATTTCAATCCGTCGCGAAAGTTTTAACAATGCCAATCAACCAGGCGAGGGCTGCCCATGACCCTGGTGGTTTCCGGCAATAATTCTTCAGCCGAGTCACCAGCCGGAGCCGAGGGCTTTGATGAGATTGACGGTGGCGGTGAGGCGTGCGCCTTCCAATTGAACGGCGGCTTGCTCGAGGCTCAAGGATTGAGTTTGCGCCGTGGTCACGTCGAGATAAGTCACGAGTCCGGCCTTGTAACGATTGTTGGCGATTTCCAATGCCTGGTGTGCAGAAATGACTGAATTATTATCGGCGTCCCATTCCTCGGCGAGCAACCGTTGCGCGGCAAGTTCGTCCTCCACTTCGCCGAAAGCACCCAACACCGTCTGGCGGTAATCGGCAACCATTTCGTTGTAAGCGGCGTGCGCGAAGGCCAGATTTGCCCGGTTCAAACCGCCGGTGAACAGCGGCAATTCAGCCGACGGCCCGACCGACCAAAACCGGCTCGGCCAACTGAACCAAGAGCTGGAATCCACGGATTGAAAACCGGCCAGCCCGTTGATGCGAATGGTCGGGAAAAATGCGGCCTTGGCGACGCCGATATCCGCGTTGGCAGCGGCCATGCGCCGTTCCGCCGCCGCGATGTCCGGGCGATGTTCCAATAATTCACTCGGCAAACTCGGCGGAACATTGGGAATGTTCGCGGTGGCTGAAGCCCCGGTTGAAATGAAAAAATCAACCGGCGATTGGCCGCACAACACGGCGAGCGCGTGCAGCGTCTGCGCGCGGCGCAATTTGATGTCGGGCAATTCTGCTTCGGCAGTGTGCAGTTGCGTCGCGGCCTGCGCGACGTCGAGATCCGAAACAACGCCGCCGCGCCGGCGGTTTTTCGTGAGTTCGAGCGAGCGGCGAAATGCCTCAATGGTGTTGGTAATCACATCATATTCCTCGTCCAAAGTGCGGAGATTGAAATAATCATCAGCCGCTTCGGCGGCGACGTCCAGTTTCGCAGATTGAAAATCATCCGCGCTGGCGATGAAACGCGCGTGCGCGGCTTCCGATTGACGCCGCACGCGTCCCCACAAATCCATTTCCCAGCCGAGATAAACCGGCGCGGTGAACGTGTCATAAGTGTGCGCCGCGCCGGCGGCCTGGCCATTTTCAGGTTCGTTTACACTGGTGCGCTGGCGCGTAATGTCGCCGCCCGGTGTGCCGCCGGCACTGAGTTGAGGATAAAATTCCGAGCGCGCGGCGGCGGCCAAATCGCGCGCCTGCTCAAAACGCGCGGCGGCGGCGATGAGATTTTGATTGTTCGTCAATGCGAGCGTTTCGAGCCGGTTCAATTCCGCGTCGTCGAACAATCGCCACCACTCGCCGCGCGGCACATTGGCGGATGGCTCGGCAATTTTCCAAACGGTCTCATTCGTCGGATTTCCATCGCCAAATGTTTTTGGCAGCGGCTGATTTTGCAACGGGTCCGGGCGGTGATAATCCGGCCCAACCGCACAACCGGCCAAACCGATCGCGAACGCACAACAGCCGATGAAAATAATTTTTTTCATTTGGCCGCTGAATTGGTTTCCGCCGTCGGCGCGATTTCCACCATCTCGCCGTCGGCGATGGAATCCGGCGGATTGACGATGACGTGGTCATCGGCGTTGAGGCCGCTCAGGACTTCGACCGTGTTGCCGAAATCGCGTCCAAGTTTGACGGAACGCAACTGCACTTTGTTGTCGCTGCCGACGATGGCGATCTGCATTCCTTGCGCGCGGAAAATCAGCGCGTTGTCGGAAAGCACCAGCACCGGCACCGTCGAGGGAATTTCGCCGAAGCGCGCCTGCGCGTAACTACCGGCGAGAATTTCACCCTTTGAATTATCCGCCTGCAGTTCCACCTGCAACGTGCGCGAAGCCGGATCCACCGCGCCGGCCGTGCGCGTGACTTTGGCGTCGAATGTGCGGCCCGGCAATTCCTGGAACGTCAATTGCGCGGTCTGGCCGGGCGTGATGGCATGAATGAGCGGCTGCGGTACCTGGACATAAACGCGCAATGGATTGATCTGCGCGATGCGGAACAGTTCCGGCCCGCTGTTCGCGGCGATGAGCTGGCCGATGTCGGTGTTGCGCATCGTGACCGTGCCGTCGAACGGCGCGGTGAGGCGGTCAAAAATTTTCAATTGTTGCAGCCGTTGCAAATTGGCGTTCGCGGCTTCGACTTCCGCTTTTTTCAACGCAAGGTCGCTGGTTTTTTCGGCGGTTTCCTGTTCGCTGACACTGGCGGTTTTGAGCAAATCCGTCCAGCGGTCGGCGGTGATTTTCGACAAATCCAGTGCGGCTTTTGCTTGATCCAATTCCGCCTGCGCCTGCAAAATTTGTTGATCCAATTCCGGCGTCTCAATTTCCGCGAGCAACTGGCCGTTGGTCACGGCGTCGCCGATGTCCACATACCAATTTTTCAGATAGCCGCTGGCGCGCGCGTGAATGGATGCCTGGACGAACGCCTGGACTTCCGCCGGCAATGGCGTGCTGAAATCCGGCTTGCTGACGACGGGCGAAATGACGCCCACGCTCGGGACTGAATCCGATTTTTCTTCCACCATCAATTTGTGGCGCGCGAACCAGCGCGGCACAAAACCGATGACCAGCCCGATGAGAACGAGCAAAATGACGATTTGCAAAATCCGGGCCACGCGGATCGGCGGTGGCGCGGATGAAGATGAAGTTGTGTTCATGGCGTGGGCGTTAATTTTTTTGGCTGATGTTCATGGTGCCGGTGCATAAAGCTGAAAACAATGGGAACAAAAAACAGCGTGGCAACGGTGGCGAAAACGAGTCCGCCGATCACCGCGCGACCGAGCGGTGCGTTTTGTTCGCCGCCTTCACCGAGGCCGAGGCTCATGGGCAACATGCCGATGATCATCGCCATCGCCGTCATCAAAACGGGACGGATGCGTCCGGCGCCGGCTTCGAGCGCGGCGGCAATCGGTTCCATTCCACGATGCAAATTTTCGCGCGCGAAACTCACGACCAAAACTGAATTCGCCGTCGCCACGCCGAGGCTCATGATTGCACCCATCAACGCGGGAACGCTCATCGTCGTCTGCGACAAAAACAATCCCCAGATGACGCCCGCGAGCGCGCCGGGCAACGCAGTGATAATGATGAACGGGTCCAGCCAGTTCTGGAAATTGATCACGAGCAGAAAATAAATCAGCACAATCGCGCCGATCAAACCAATGCCGAGTCCGAGAAAACTGGAACGCATCGTCTGGGCCTGGCCGCGCATGATGATGATGCTGCCGCGCGGCAAATCTTTTTTTGTCTTTTCCACGAGCGGCTGGATGCCGCTCAAAACGCCGCCGAGGTCGCGGCCATCCACATTGCCGAAAACGTCAATGACCGGCATCACGTTGTAATGCGAAACGACGGGCGAAACGTTCACGCGGGAAATGCTGGCGAGGTTGTCGAGGATTTGCGCGCCGTTTCCGGTCCCCACGCCGGCGCTGATCGGCATCGCCCGCAATTGCTGGACGGAATCCATCGCGTATTCCGGCGCGCGGACGTTGATGAGATATTCAATGCCGACGCTCGGATCGAGCCAGTAGGCCGGCTGCACTTGACTGCTGCCGCTCAAGCTCAACAAAACGGAATTCGCCACGCTCTGCTCGGTCAAGCCGAGGTCGGCGGCTTTGGAACGGTCAACGGAAATCTTGAATTGTGCCCAATTGTCCGGCTGTTGCACGCGCACGTCCACCGCACCGGATACTTTTTTGATTTCACCGGCCAGTTTTTCGGCGATGGCGTGGTTCGCAACTTGATTGCGTCCGACAATCTGCACGTCAAAGGGCGCGGGCAGGCCGAAATTCAACGTCTGGCTCACGATGTCCGCCGGCAGGAAATAAATCATCGTGCCGGGAAATTCGCGATTCAAGCTTTCGCGCAATTTGCGGACGTAACTTTCCGTCGGCGCGTGGCCGGGTTTTAATTGCACCAGAATATCCGCGTCGCCCGGCCCGATGACGCCGCTGGTGTTGTAACTCAATTGGATCGAAGAATTCGGAATGCCGATGTTGTCGAGAATGCCGCCGAGATCGCGCGCGGGAACAGCGCGGTGGATGGCTTGGTTGACCTGATCGGCGAGCCGCTCGGTTTCCTCAATGCGCGTGCCGGTGTGCGCGCGGATGTGCAGCAAGAACTGCCCGGCGTCCACGCTCGGAAAAAAATCGCGCCCCAGTACCGCCGTCAACAGCCACGACACGAGGCAAAATCCAAGGAAGAAAAGCGCGAACGGCCTGCGATGCTCGAAACAACTCGCGAGCAGCGCGCGATAACCGTTGCGAAAACGGTCGAAACCGCGCTCGAAGCCGCGTTGAAATTTTACGAACGGCAACGCCAGTGCCGGAGTTTTGGAATCGTTATGTTCACCGTCGCCGTGCAATTCCACATTGCGGTAAAACCACATCACCAGGGTCGGCACGAGCGTTCGCGAAATGACGTAGCTGGCGAGCATCGCGAACACCACGGCTTCGGCCAGCGGCACAAACAAATAACGCGCCACACCCGCGAGAAAAAACATCGGCACGAACACGATGCAAATACACAGCGTCGAGACGAACGCCGGCAGCGCGATTTCCTGCGCGCCGGTCAAAATGGATTCTTCGAGCGCCTTGCCCGACGCCATGTGGTGATGGATATTTTCAATCGCCACCGTCGCATCGTCCACCAGGATGCCGACCGCCAGCGCGAGACCGCCGAGCGTCATCAGGTTGATCGTTTCACCGAGCGCGCTCAAACTGGCGATGGAACACAGCACGGAAAGCGGAATGGAAAGCGCGATGATGAGCGTGCTGCGCCACGAACCAAGGAACAGCAGTATCATCAGCGCGGTCAGCGCGGCGGCAATCACGCCTTCGCGTAAAACGCCGCTGATGGCCGCGCGCACAAACAGCGATTGGTCGGCAAATTCTTTGACGTGCAAGTCGGATGTGACCGAGGCCATCACGCCTGGCAACGCGGCCCTGAGCCCCCGCACCACGTCCAGGGTCGAGGCGTTGCCAGCCTTCATGACCGTCAGCAACGCGCCACGCACGCCGTCCTGACGCACGGCGTTTTGCTGCGGCGTGTAGCCGTCGTGAACCTGCGCCACGTCGCTCACATAAATCGTCGCGCCGTTCACAACCTTGATCGGCAGATGGTTCAAATCGTCAATCAAACGCGGATTCGCATCCACAGCCACGTCGTATTCCGTCCTGCCGATTTTGGTCGTGCCGCTCGGCAAAATCAGATTCTGCGCGTTGATGGCGTTGACGACGTCCTGTGGCAGAAGATTTTTCGCCTTGAGCGCGGACAGGTTCAAATCCACCGCAACGACGCGCTGCTTGCCGCCGTAAGGCCACGGAATCAACGCGCCGCGCGTGTTCGCCAGGCCGACGCGGACTTGATTGGCCGTCACGTCGAACATTTCCTGCTCCGACATCTTCGGGCTGCTGAAACTGTATTGCAAAATCGGAACCGTCGAGGCGTTGTATTGAATGATCAGCGGTGGCGTCGTGCCCGGCGGCATCTGTTTCAAAACGGTTTGCGCTGACGCGGTGATTTGTGCTGTCGCGGCTTCCACGGACGCACCGGGCTGGAGAAAAACTTTGATGACGGCAATGCCATTATAGGAAGTGGACTCGATGTGTTCGATGTTGTTGACCGTGACGGTCAACGCGCGTTCATTAACGTAGGTGATGCGTTGTTCGAACTGTTGCGAATCAAGCCCTGTGTAATTCCAGACGATGCTGATGACTGGAATGCTGATGGTCGGAAAAATATCCGTCGGCGTCCGCAGCAAAATCAGCGGCGTCAACAAAACCAGCAGCAATGCGGCCACCACGAAAGTGTAGGGCCGGTTCAAAGCCAAACGGACAATCCACATATAATTAAATCAGTTCAGACGCTCTTCGCGAAAATCAGGAATCGAATTATTTTCTTTTGGTGCCAATCAGGGCAAACACACCCTCTTCCAGATGGCGCAAGTTTTTCAGGTCGTTGTAAATTTTGGCGCGTAACAAAAGGCCGATGACAAACGCGTGCACCAGTTCCGCTTTCGTTTGAGCGTCGCCTGCCTCGGCCACGCCTGCCAGCATCGCGTCGCTAATCGTGCCGACGAGATATTTGACGTTCCGCCCCACCAAATCCTGCGCCTTGACCCGGACCTTTTTATCCTGGGTCGCCAGTTCGCCACCGACGCTCGTGTAGGGACAGCCGCAAACGTGGCCGTATTTTTTCTCCCGCTGTTTCTGTGTCGCGCGGATGTAATCGCACCACAGCTCCAGCCGTTTCAAAGGCGGATGTTCATCGGAAAAAACGCGTTCGTAATCCGGTTCCTTCAACCGCCAACGCTCTTCGTAAGCCGCGACCACCAAATCCGTCTTGGTCTTGAAATAATAATAAAAACTGCCCTTGTTGACCCCGGCGCGCGAGCAGATGTGATCCACGCTGACGGTGCCATAGCTGTTCTCGTGAATGAGATCAAACGCCACGGATAGCAGCTTCTCTTTGGCATCACTGACTCGGCCCATAAAATCGTATTTATTTTTCCGCAGCTTCAAAATCACTTCACCATTTTTGACGACGCGGCCAAAATAATTCAATTTGTCCGACCGGTCAACTATTTATTGATCTTGATGACGTGACTTCACTTTTTCGGGCCACCTGATGAGTTAGTCTGGGACTTAAGAAAGGACCAGACGATGAAAGGCAAACGATATACGACGGAAGACAAGATTCGCATTTTACGGGAGGCGG
>Ga0182015_10000118_pt1 | contig 106978 bp, 91 predicted proteins | sample 712P3MmetaG_FD_120478 | JGI IMG/M metagenome (GOLD analysis project Ga0182015, IMG submission 120478) | Permafrost microbial communities from Stordalen Mire, Sweden - 712P3M metaG | ecosystem: Environmental > Terrestrial > Soil > Wetlands > Permafrost | place: Sweden: Stordalen | collected...
CTTTTGCAACCGGAAACGGTTTTTGCGCCCGATCGCAACATTCGTTTCTATGCGTCCCGACACCGCCGGCGCTCCCAAAACATCAGGTGCGGTAGCTCGCATTGATGCGCACATATTCAGCAGTGAAATCGCACGTCCAATAGCGGGCTACCGCCCCTCCGGCATGCATATTCACTATGATTGGGACGTGCTTGGCCAGCAGTCGGTTACTTGCCGCTCGCTCGTTGAAGTCTAACGGCCGGCCGTAGCGCAAAACGCGCACACCCGCCATGTCGATCTCGACTTTCGCGGGATCAAAACTTACCCCCGAACGCCCAGCCGCCGCAAAAATCCGTCCCCAGTTGGGGTCGCCGCCTGCAAAGGCGGTCTTGACCAGTGGAGAGGTCGCAATGGTTTCAGCGAGTCGTCGCGCCGCTGCCTCTGTTTTTGCGCCGCGCACTTCAATCTCAATGACGCGCTGCGCTCCCTCCCCATCCGCAACAATCTGCAGCGCCAGCGAATGGCAAACCTCTTCGAGCGCCGTGGTAAACGCGCGATGCGCCGCGGTCCCGGCCTTAATGCTGGGAGCTTCGGCCGCCCCATTGGCTAAAACCAGCAGCGTATCGTTGGTGGAGGTATCTCCGTCGATGGAAATAGCGTTGAACGTTCGCGAGTTAACGTCCCGTAGCGTTTTTTGCAAAAGCGTGGGAGCGATAGCCGCGTCGGTAATCACAAAGGCTAGCATGGTGGCCATGTTCGGATGAATCATCCCCGCGCCTTTGGCACACCCGACAAAGTGAATTCTTTTGCCGCCCATTTTGAAAGACGACGCCGCGGTTTTTGGCCGCGTGTCGGTTGTGCAAATCGCCAGGGATAGCTCGGCGAACGAGCGCGCCGATGGACGCCGGTGACGGGTAATTACGGGCAGCGCCCGTATTATCTTCTCAAGAGGCAGGGTTACGCCGATCACTCCAGTGGAACAGACAAATAGCTCCTCCGGCTGGCAACCTAATCGCTTTGCAGCTTCATTGACGGTGCGTTGCGCTGCGGCGTACCCCGCAGAGCCGGTAGCGCAATTCGCATTACCGGCATTGACGATCACACCGCGCATGCGCCCTTTCGAGGCACGCAGGTGTTCCCTGGAAATGGTGACCGGTGCGGCGACAACCAGGTTTTGTGTAAATACCGCGGCGGCAGATGCCGGGAAGTCGCTGCACAACAGGCCAAGGTCCAGCGCCCCGGTTTTTTTCAGGCCACAAGCCGTGGCAGCAAATCGAAACCCGTGCGGTAACGCGGCTTCCGAGAGGGCGTGCTTCATCGAGGGGAGATCCGCGGCATGAGCGCGAGGCTCACGGAAGAGGCCTCCGATCCTCCGCTGCGAAAGCAGATACTTGCTGGCTCACACCTGATATGGATTTCATGTCTGGGCTCCTGTTTTAGCTGAGAGTTTGTTGAATTCTTTCTCCAATTGTTCGCACGCCTTACGCACCGACTCGCGCGCCGTGCCTCCCGGAACGGCCTTGGTGGCCAGCGCGGATTCCACGTTCAAACCGTTCGAGAAGTCCTCCTCGAACATTGGTGAGATCTTTTTGAGCTCGGCAAGTGGAAGTTCCGTCCACTTCTTGTTTTGCCGCTCCGCCTCGCGCAAAAGCTTGCCGACGATGTCATGCGCTTGGCGAAAGGGCATGCCCCGCCGGACCAGGTAATCCGCAGCTTCCGTCGCCACCAGCGCTTCCTTACCGGCCGCTGCGTTTAATTTCGCTTCGTCAAACTTGGTCGCACTCAGCGCGCCATTTGCCACAGTCAGCATGGCACCAACTTGGTCATGCGCTGCAAACAGCGATTCTTTATCTTCTTGCAGGTCGCGCTGGTACCCGCTCGGCAATCCCTTGAGGATCGTAAGCAGCCCGACTAACGCCCCCGTGATACGCCCGGTTTTTCCGCGAACAAGTTCCCAACTGTCCGGATTCTTTTTCTGCGGCATCAAGCTGCTGCCCGTGGAAAACTCGTCCGGCAAAAGGACGTAGCCGAATTCTTGCGACGCGAACAACACGAAATCCTCGGAAACCCGCGAAAGGTGGGTCGCTATTCCGGATAACGCAAATAAGTAATCCAGCGCAAAGTCCCGGTCGCTGACCGCGTCCAGGCTGTTCGCGGTAATCCCAGAAAAGCCCAGATCTTTCGCGATGCCCTCACGATCGATGTTGAACGAGCATCCCGCGAGCGCGCCGGAACCCATGGGGCAAGCGTCCGCGCTGGCAAAAGCACTTTCTAGGCGCGCCATATCACGACGGAACGCTTCCGCGTGAGCCAGCAGGAAATGCGAGAGCAAAATCGGCTGCGCATGCTGCATGTGTGTCATGCCGGCCATTGGCAAGTGCATGTTCTTTTTTGCCAACTCGATAAACGAGCCGATCAGTTTAGCGATCGACGCTTTTACTTCTGTGGCGGCTTCTTTGACGAACAACCGAAAATCGGTGGCCACCAGTTCGTTACGGCTGCGCCCGGTGTGCAGTTTCCATCCCAGCGGGCCCAGTTCCTCAACCAGGGCCTTCTCAACAAAGTGATGCACATCTTCAGCATCCGAAGAACCCAGCCACGCTTTGTCTTTAACGGCACGCCCCCCAATCCGGTCTAGCGCAGCCAGCGTCTGTTGCACCTCATCGTCGTTCAGAATGCCGGCGCCCAGGAGCGTCTTGGCCCACGCACGATCCACGGCCAATTCGTAAGGTAGCAATCGCCGGTCAAACGCAAACGACCGCTGGAAGGCATCGAAGCCTTCGTTCGGCGCATGTTCAAAGCGCCCGCCCCACAAACGATCATCTTTGCGTTCTGCCATTTCGCTGCTTTCCATCGCGCACAAGTCTGCCACGCTGCTCAACCCATCGATATCTAGTTTCAATTCCCGCCTTCTGCTTTGGCTTTAGGCCTAAAAGTTACCGGCAACGCAAACAAATTGATGAACCCTTCGGCATCCTTGGGGTTGTACCGCCCCATTGTGAAGCTCGCCAGATCGGTGCGATACAACGAGAACGGCGAAACCCGCTTCGTGACGTTCAGGTTACCCTTCCACAACTTCAATCCCACCGAACCGGTTACCCGTTGTTGCGAAGTATTGAAAAATCCGTCCAACGCTGCGCGCAGCGGCGAAAACCACAGCCCGTAGTAAACGAGTTCCGCATATCTCAGCGACAATGCCTGTTGGAAATGCGCGGTCTCACGGTCCACGGTCAGGGTTTCCAGCTCGCGATGCGCGGTAACCAGCAGCGTTCCACCGGGCGTCTCGTACGCACCGCGCGACTTCATGCCCACCAGGCGATTTTCCACGATGTCCGTCCGCCCTACGCCATGTCTCGCAGCGATCTCGTTCAACGTATTCAGCAGATCGACAGGTCCAAGTTTCGATCCATTGACGGAGACTGGCGTTCCAACTTCAAACCCGATCTCCACTTCTTCAGCCTTGTCCGGCGCGTTTTGTGGAGACGCAATCCACTGCCACATCGCTTCGTTCGGCGAGTTGGCCGGATCCTCAAGTTCACCGCCTTCATGGCTGAGGTGCCAGATGTTGCGATCGCGGCTGTAAATATTTTTCTTGCTCTGCTCCACTTGCACGTTGTGCTTCTGCGCGTAAGCGATGGCGTCTTCCCGCGAATCGATGTCCCATTCGCGCCATGGAGCTATGATCTGCACGTTTGGCGCGATCGCTTTGTAAGCCAATTCGAAGCGCACCTGGTCATTACCCTTGCCGGTGCATCCGTGCGAAAGCCCATCCGCGCCAAGTTTTAGCGCTACCTCTGCCTGGCGCTTGGCGATCACCGGTCGCGCCATGGATGTGCCAAGCAAATACGTATGCTCATATACGGCGCCGGCACGCAGCGTCGGCCAGATATACTCGCGCACAAATTCTTCGCGAAGGTCTTCCACCAGCGCCGTCGAGGCCCCCGTCGCCAGCGCCTTTCTCCGCGCCGCCTCCAGGTCTTCCTGCTGGCCCACGTCTCCAATCACCGCGATCACTTCGCAGCCGTAATTTTCTTTCAGCCAGGGAATGATGATTGAAGTATCGAGCCCACCGGAGTAGGCAAGTACGACCTTCTTCGGTTTGTATCGCTCTTTATCCACAATTCCTCTTTCTTAAATTAAATCGCGCGGCTTGCATACTTGCGATCGCCGGTAATCGTCTCCTACCACTATTGGGGGCTGTGAACGCGCCACGTACGATGCTCTAAAGCAGGCCTGCGTCGGTAGCGCAAAAACAAGCTATGCCCGGCACCGGAATTAATTGAATAGCTGATTTCACCTGAAGAGCGAGTGCAAAATCGCTTTTTGCACGTACATGCGATTTTCCGACTGATCCAGAACCACCGATTGTGGGCCGTCCAGCACTTCCGCGGTGACTTCATGGTTGCGGTGCGCCGGAAGACAGTGCAGGAATAATGCGTCCGGCGCCGCCAGCGCCATCAGCTCTGTGTTCACCTGGTAGGGCTGAAACACGCTTTCCCGCACATCTCCTTCTGCCTCAAAACCCATGCTGGTCCAGGCGTCGGTATAAACACCATTTGCTCCCGCCACCGCCTCGCGTGGGTCGGTGAACAATTCAATCTTGGCTCGTGTTTCCCGAGCCACACGTTTCGCTTCTTGCACCACTTCCGCCAAAGGCGCATATCCCGGCGGCGTAGCAATGCGCAAGTGCACTCCCAGACGTGCGGCGAGGAAGATCAGCGAATGGCAGACGTTGTTTCCATCTCCAACATAGGCAAGCTTGAATCCACGCAGCGACCCAACTTTTTCTTCTATGGTGAGGAAATCCGCCAGCGCCTGGCACGGGTGGAATTTATCAGATAATGCATTCACCACCGGAATATCGGCATTTGCAGCCATCTCTTCCAGAACGCGCTGCTCGTAAACACGAGCGACAATGCCGTGTACCCAGCGCTCCAGGTTGCGCGCTACATCCGAAATGGATTCGCGTTCGCCCAGGCGCGCTTGCGTGTGATCCAAGAAAATCACCCCGCCGCCCATGCTCTGGATGCCCACTTCGAAAGTCACGCGCGTGCGCAGCGAGGGCTTCTCGAAAATCAGTGCGATAAATTTGCCGCGCAGTGTCGACGCGTAGCGAGTCGGGTGAGCCTTAATTTCCGCCGCGAGATGCAGCAGTTCCCGCGTCTGCTGCGGGCTCCATTCGGCGCCGGTCAGCAGGTCATTCGACAATGAAATAGGTGCAGCAAGCATCGTAGCGGTCATTTGTTCACCTTGCAGTCGCGTAAGTATTCATCGGCCGCTCCGCCGATGTCTTGGGCTCACTCTTGGTAGGTTTAGCCGAAACATTGCTCAGCACCGTTTCGAACTTCTTCAGGAACTCGCGAACTTGCGCGCGCGTCACGATAAGCGCCGGCAAAAGCCGAATCGTGTATTCATGCGTGCAATTAATCAACAGCCCCTGCTTGGCAGCTTCCGCCACCAAGGGGGCGCCTTCTAGCGAAAGCTGCACGCCAATCATCAGTCCTTCGGCGCGCACCTCTCGAATAAAATCAAACTTCGCCGCCAAGGCCAGCAAACCAGCTCGCAATTCTTCGCCGCGCATGCGCACGTTCTCGAGCAACTTTCCATCCTCGATTACGCTCAGAAATTCCAGCGCCGTGGCACAAATCAGTGGGCCACCGCCAAATGTAGTGCCATGCAGCCCTGGAGAAAGATGCGTTGCCACCGCCTCATTTGTCAGAATCGCCCCAAGCGGCAAACCTGCCGCCAGCGGCTTGGCAATCACCGCAATGTCAGGCTTGGAGCTAAATCGCTGGTAGGCAAACCGTCGCCCCGTTCGCCCCAGTCCGCATTGAATTTCGTCGGCGATCAGTAACGCGCCGTACTTCGTGGCCAACTCACGCGCGCGATTCCAAAATAACTCGCTGACCGGGTAAATACCGCCTTCTCCTTGCACCGTCTCGATAAGCACGCCGCAAACGGACTCATCAAACTTGGCGTCCAGGTCCGCGACATCATTAAAACGCACGAACTCCACGCCCGGAACCACCGGCGCGAAAGGCAGGCGATATTTTTCGGTAGCAGTGACGCTGATAGCGCCAAAGGTGCGCCCGTGAAAGGAATTCTCCAGCGCTAAAAACCGGTGCTTACTTGGCACGGGCGACATCGTTTGCCCGGGTGCCCGCGCGCACAACCGCGCCAGCTTCATCGCGCCGTCAATCGCTTCCGTGCCGCTGTTGCAGAAAAATACCCGCTCGAGTCCCGACCACTCCGATAGCTTACGCGCCAGCGGGCCTTGATATGCGTTGTGATAAAGGTTTGAAAAATGGATGGCGCGTGCCGCCTCGCGACGAATGACCTTCACGATCCGCGGATGCGCGTGTCCTAACGCGTTGACGGCTATCCCGCCAAGAAAATCGAGGTACTTCTGCCCATCCGCGTCGTACACATAACAGCCACGCCCACGTTCCAACAAAAATGGCTGCCGTTTGTAGGTGGGCAGCAAAAATTTCTCAGCATCCTGCACACGAGCGTCGCTCTTCGCTGTTTGCGACTTCATTCGTCCATGCTGGGAAAAGTGCGCCGCCAGGGACTCCGCCGATTGTTTGCGCCCGTTGCGCCCGTTGCGAACGTTGCGCATCACGCCGCCGACAACGCAGCTGCCTGCGCTGTGTTCCGTGGCTCGCGCATGACCAGTGTGCCGGGAATACCGCTCAAATCACTGCCGCAGTGATTTTGCGCTGACCGGGAAGCCAGCAACAACGCATCGGGGCCGGTGCCGCCAACAATACGCACATCCCGCACCCCGCCTTCAATAGCCCGTTTCGCCGCTTCCAACTTCAAAATCATCCCGCCCGAAACCACGCGGCACTGCACCAACTGCTCGATCTGTTCGCAGTTGACGGCGGAGAGCACCCGCTCACCGTCCAGAACACCCGCCACGTCCGTCAAATAGATCAACTGGTCCGCACCAATGAACTCCGCGCAGGCGGCGGCCATATGATCCGCATTAATGTTGTAAAGCTCATTGTCCGCACCGATCCCAAGGCAAGGCGCGACCGGCAACAGTCCATCGCTCCAAAGCGATTCGATAAATCTGGTATTCATCCCGGTCAGATAACCCACGAAACCCAGCCCACCTTCCACTTCGTTGTGCATCATCGGCTCCGCCGTGAAGCACTGCGCATCCGCAGCGGAAACGCCCACCGATGGCTGGCCCTCCGCCGAGATCGCGGCAGCCACTCTCTTATTCAACAGCCCGGCAAACACCATCACCGCCACATCGCGCGCTTCGCGGTCGGTAACACGCAATCCACTCACAAACTTGCTTTCAATTCCCATCCGCGCAAGGGTCGAGGTGAAAAGACGTCCGCCTCCATGAACCACCAATATTTGGTGCCCATCCTTAGCCAGCGTAGCGACCTGCCGTGCCAATGTACGAACGGTGGCGTCGTCTTCGAGCAAAGCTCCAGCGAACTTGATCACGATTTTCATTGCAGTGCGGTGTGCTCCTCTATTCCCAACATATGGTTGAAATTCTGTACGGCCTGCCCGGCAGCGCCTTTGCCCAGATTGTCCAGGCACGAAACGATGACCAGTCGCCGTCCTGCCTTATCCAAGACAAAACCGATGTCGCAAAAATTCGTGTGCGCCACGTGCTGCAACTCCGGCAGCGACCCGGACCGCCAGATACGCACCATCGAGCGTCCGGCATAGAACTTGCGGTATAGCGCTTCGATTGCTTCGCCGTTTTGTCGCGACTCCAGGGTCACGTAAATGGTCGAAAGAATCCCGCGGCTGATTGGCAGCAAATGCGTCGAGAACACCACTTGCGTTTCCGTCAGCCCGGTGTGCTCCAAAATTTCCGGCGTATGCCTGTGCGAAAAAAGATTGTAGGCTTTGAAGTTGTCGTCCACTTCAACGAACTGTAAATCTCTCCGCAATTCTTTGCCCGCGCCACTGGCTCCGGACTTGCAATCGCAAACTACCGCGCTGTCTGCTTCGAGCCAGCCCGCATCCGTCAGCGGCCGCAGCGCCAGGATGACGCTGGTGGCGTAACAGCCAGGGTTCGCGACGATCCGCGCATCCTTTATCTGCTCGCCATAAATCTCGGGAATGCCATAGACGGCTTCACTCAACAACTCCGCTCGCGCTGCCGGCAATTTGTACCAGCTCGTGAACGTTTCCTGCTCGCGAAAACGAAACGCGCCGCTCAGATCCACGACCCGTAGGCCCGCATCAACCAACGCAGGTGCCAGTGTAGTTGACACATCGTGGGGAGTTGCCAGAAAAGCCGTCCCCGCCTTGCTGTCGGCAATTGCTTCCACCGAAAATGTGCGCAGTGGAGCGTCCCCGCGTCCGCGCAGTTGGGGAAAAAGTTCGTCCAGGCACTTCGCGCCATTGGTATCGCGCACATAAAACGTAGATGTCGCAACCTCTGGATGGCGCACCAGGATTCGCGCCAGCTCAAAGCCGGTGTAGCCCGTCACTCCCACAACCGCTATGTTGTTTAGGTTTCTCATTTCACAAGAGCTTCGATGCGCCTCTGTAGCGATTCGCGTGTTTTTTTATTTGGGGTGATGATCAGCACGGTGTCGTCCCCCGCTATCGTCCCGGCAATCTCCGGAAATTTTGCTCCGTCCACTGCCGCCGCCAGAGGTTGTGCGCCGCTTGGTGGAGTCTTCAGCACCAAAAGGTTCTCAGCCGGCCGGATATCTTGCAAAAACTCTCCCAAAGCGCGCGCCAGGCGCGGCAGCGGAGCCGAATCATCGGGCAGCGCGGAAGCCGGCCGGTATCCGGCCTGAGTTTTCACCAAACGGAGCTCCTGCATATCCCGCGACAACGTTGCCTGCGTCACCCGCAGTCTTTGCGCCGCCAGCCTGCGACGCAATTCTTCCTGGTTGGCGATGGAACCGTCGCTAACCAATCTCAAAATTTGCCCGTGACGAAATGTTTTACGCGCGCCCACTGAATCCCTCACCAGCGATTATACAGCCTTCTGTATTTTTATACAGTTGTATTTCCAGAGCGTCAATGCATTTATAACCGCGCTATAACACTTCGCAAACGTAGGTACTGCTTTTGTACTGGCGTGTTGGATTCGCCTCATTGTCCCGCCGCATGCTGGATTTTGGCGCCAGAGAATGTTACCTATCATGCACGCCCCTTGGCGCTCCATGAACAGTAATTGCGAAGTGAAGAACTGCAAACTCGAGGTTCCTGCTGCTTTGCGCGAGCATCGCTTGTGCGTGCTGCATTTCACTTTGTCGCTGGAAAATAGTTGTGCCGGGATGCGTCGCGAGACTGCTCTTGGCAACGCGCCGCACGATCGTCACCGTGAAATCATGCAGTTCATCACCGAGCACGGCGAGCGCCTGGCGCGCGTAGCTACCAGCGGCCTCCCGCTTACCGACGATCTCAAGGCGCGCATCCTCAGCACTTTTCTCACACTTATGAATCTTCGCGAAAATCTGGACCGCTCCAATATGAGAAGTTCCTTCGGCCGTTCCGTCCAGGTACGCTGAATTTTGACCCGACAAAGACCGTTCACGACGGACCATCCATCCACTTTCCCGCCGATAGGCGGTACTTGACGTGCCCTCCACTGCGAGAGACGATGTCCATAGTCTCGGGGTTTCTCCTGGCGCAATCGTTGGGGTTAGGGGTGGTTACCATGGCTTTCCGTACTCTTTTTCGTTTCTCGTTCATCCTCGTTATCGCCACTGTCTTCGTTGGAACTCATCCGATCTACACCGGCGCAAGTAATGCGCGGATCATCCGCCTTAGCCTCGTTCAAGGTGATGTGCGCATCTTGCATGGTTCGAAAGGGGATCCGCTCGCCAACGACAAAGCTCCTTGGGACCGCGCTGAACTAAATCTTCCCATTCGTGAGCACGATGTCATCGCCACGGATAATGGTCGCGCCGAAGTGGAATTTGAAAATGGTGCGATGGCTTTTATTGCCGAAAACTCCGTTCTCGAATTGTTCGATCTGTCTCTCGATAATGGCGCCCTGAACACCCGCCTCATCCTTCGCCAAGGCACGGCATCCTTTTATGTGAACCCCAGCAACGCCGATTATTTCAGCGTGACCGGTGGAGACTTCACCGCCGAGGCTGGCAGCCGTTCAAATTTTCGCATGGGCAATTTTGATGACGGCAGCACTATCTCCGTTAGCAAGGGCCGCGTCGCCGTCGTGCACAAGGGTGACAACACGGTTTTGGCGCGGGGCCAATCGCTGACTATGCGTGCAGGCGACGATAAGTCCGTAAGCGTCGGCCGGACTCCGGATAGTGACGACTTCGATCGCTGGGTTTCCGGTCGTGAGGACAGTGTAGTCACCGCCACGAACGCGACCGCTCAGTACACAAATTCTTCGAGCTACGTTTCAGGTTTCGCTGATCTTTACACCTATGGCGGTTTCTATCCGATTTCAGGCTATGGCTACGGTTGGCAACCTTACGGAGTTGGCGCTGGTTGGTCGCCGTTTTCTTATGGAAACTGGCTATTTGATTCCGGCTTCGGTTGGTCGTTTATCGGAAGCGAGCCTTGGGGCTGGCTGCCCTACCATTACGGCGGCTGGATTTTTCAGCCAGGTGTGGGGTACCTGTGGACTCCAAACGGTCTGGGACAAGGCGGCCTCCCGCCGGTTAAATATCATCCCGTTACCGCCGCGTTCGTACGCTCCACCGACGCCCTCGGAATCGTTCCGAGTCACCCTCAGGATGGCCACAGCAAGACGCCCATAAATCTGGCACAAGGCGTCCTGCCGCTAACGACTCAAGGCGGCGCTAAAGAAACCTCTCTTGCCGAAGGCTCCAACTGGAGCGTCGTGAAGCAGGTCCCCTCGGGCGCTTTGGTATCTCACACTACCGCTGCATCAGCCCCTGTTAGGTCCTCACACTCGCTGGATTCCAGCGCCGCTGCCCGAAGCATCGGTCAAACTGCTGGCTCGACAATCGCGTATGACGCCAAGGACAACCGTTTCGTAAATAGTGCTTCGTCTTCTTCGAGGATCTCGGAAGCAACCTCCACGAGAAACGCTGAACCCTCTGCAGCGGCCAGTTCTCGCACCGACGCATCGGCCCGGGAAGTTCACGCTTCTACATCGCGGACGGCTTCCTCGCGTGTTGCCTCTCCGCCCAGCGCGCCACGAGGCGGCGGGAGCTTCAGCGATTACGCGAGTGCACGTGGCAGCAGCGGTCCGATGGCAACTTCATCCGTACGCTCGTCTGCATCCGTTGCCTCCACTTCTCGCGGGGGTTCATCCGCGCGTTCTCACTAGTCTGAAAGCTATAACAAGCAAAATGGCCCCGTTGTCGGGGCCATTTTCGTTTGGCTTCTTGTGAAACAAATTTAGTCTCAATTTAGTAAAAAATCATACCCGCGTATCCCACCACCGCGTCAGGATCGCCGGAACGCTCAGCCGAAGTCGCGTAGCGAACCACTTCCGCCTCACTCGCTTTCAGAACTTGCAGTGCGGTCAGCATAGCCACGGCAGGTCCCAAGCCGCACATCGAAATCTCTTCATTCCGGCAGGTGTCGTACAAACCCTTTGCATCCATCTTCAGCAATTCGTCGATGGCCTTCCTGTCCTTCACCCGAGTGGTCCTATCATTTTCGTAATGATTCAAGTCGGAAGTAGTCACCAGCAGCACATCTCCCCTATTCTCGAGCACTTGCCCGATTGCTGCCCCGATGCTGACGAGCGTTTCGAAGTTCACGCTCCCCAGTGCTATCGGCACGAATGTAACCTCAGGTCGAAGCGTCTGTAGAAAAGGTAACTGCACTTCCAGGGAGTGCTCCTTGCTGTGCGCTACAACATCTTCACTCAACTGAGGACACGAATCCCGTAACGCCGCCGCCAATTCTTCATCAATCGGCGCATCGTCCAAGGGCGTGCGCCACGCACCTTTCGAAATAATCGCTGCTGGCGAACCTGGAGGCCGGTGCCGCACCCCAAGTAAAATGATTTTCTTCGGAATATCTATTTCCCCGTAAACAGCTCCGGCCACATGTCCCGAATAGACATACCCGGCATGCGGGACCAGGCAGGCTTTTACACGCCTTAAGTTTTTTTCGTCGTCTCGTTCGATGTATGTAGCTATCAGCGCGGATAATTCAGCCGGATCGGAAGGATAAAAAAGGCCGGCAACGGCAGGAAGGCGCAGCATCCTTTGCTCAGCGAATCAGAGTGTCTTGGAGGGCTTCCCTTTGAGTTTGACTGCCTGCAGGCTGACCGGGTCGTAAAGGACCGTCACTTTATCGCCATACTGATAGCCGCCCTTGGCGATAATATCCTGCATCTTTGTTGCGGCCTGCGGAGCGAGAGCAAAAGTTCGTACCGCCATATCATTTCCCTGCGCGCGTACGGTGATTTGCGCTGTGTTCGCATGCACCACGACGCCCTGAAACTTGCCTAAGCCTGACGGTTTCGGTTTGACCGTGTTGACTATGATCGGCACAGCCGTATCAACGACAACCGGCACCACCGTGACAGGATTCTGCGCCTCCGCGCGCGGGCACCACACCGCAGCCGCAGCCAAAGCGGCGCTCAATGCAAACCCGGCAGCGTTACCCAAAAACTTCATTCCATTTCATCCGCGGCAATGCGCAATGACTTCAGAAAGCGTACATCCTGCGGCGTCATCGCCAGACGCGCAGCCACCTTCTTGTTGCCCTCGTTCTCTTCCAGAAAAGAGTCCTGATCCACCTGAATGCGCAGTGATTCCAGAAAGTGCCGGTCCTGGGTCGTGAGCGACGCTGCCTCCCCCGACGCTGCATCGCGCTTAGCCAGGCCAATGGTGGCGTCCAGCTTCAATACGATGTCGTAGCCGTGCGCCCGAACGCCGGCAATCGCGCCAGTAATCCGGTCGGAGTCCGACACAGTGTCGTTAATCGCGTGTCCCAATTCACGGAGCAAGTTCTTCAGGTGATCGTCGAGTTGCAAGGTGATTCTCCCCTACTCTGTGGCCATTTTAGGCCCACGTTTCTTTGGATACAAGAGAGCATCACTCTGTTGTCTCCAATCCGTTCACAGCCTCTTTCCCGCAATTCAGCGCCGGATTGGCGTCACTGCGCCGCCCAAAGCAGCGCTTCACGCTAAACATTTACGTTACTATACGAGCATGTCCACCGCAGCGAGCGTGCCCGGTGTGCCGGCCAAACGCGGCGGTTTCAGCCGCGTATGGCGCACGCTGAAACAGCTTTTTCATGAAGTTACCGGCGCGATCTTCGCGGTTTTGGCGTTCGCCTGGCTCAATGCTGCGATACGAGCCTTGACTCACGATACCGCATACTGGCTGGTCGCCGTTGCGGGGATCGTTGCCGCATCATTCACGTTTTTCGCGCTCACCTCATTTCGTCTCGCGCGAAAACTCTGATCTTTAATCGCAGTTGCAGAAACGGAAAAGTTGTTGTCACGCATATCGGATCTATGGCCGACTCTAACTCAAAAAAACCCTCGCCCGCCGACCGCTTCACGACGCTCTCAGGATTGCCGCTCCATCGCCTTTACGACGCCAAGGATCTTTCCTCTACTAATCCCGTAGAAACCATCGGCTATCCCGGCCAGTTCCCGTATACCCGCGGCATCTACCCCACGATGTATCGCGGCCGTTTCTGGACCATGCGTCAGTACGCCGGTTTCGCCAGCGCCTCGGAATCCAATGAACGCTATCGTTATCTCCTCGGCAAAGGTCAAGTTGGCCTTTCCGTGGCTTTCGACCTGCCCACACAAATCGGTTTAGACTCTGACAATGCGCTGGCCCAGGGGGAAATCGGCAAAGGTGGCGTAGCCATCGATTCTATCGAGGACATGGAAATTCTTTTCGACCGTATACCGCTGGAAAAAGTTTCCACCTCGATGACCATCAACTCCACGGCTGCTATTCTTCTCTGCCTCTATGTAGCGGTCGCCAAAAAGCAAAATGCCAATCTAGCCAAGCTTTCCGGAACCATCCAGAACGACATCCTCAAGGAATACATCGCGCGCGGCACTTATATTTACCCGCTCCGTGCGGCGATGCGCATTGTTACCGATATTTTTTCCTGGTGCGGCGACAACCTTCCTAAGTGGAACACCATCTCTATTTCCGGCTACCACATCCGTGAAGCGGGTTCGACCGCTATCCAGGAAATCGCTTTCACGCTTGGCGACGGTATCGCCTACGTGCAAGCGGCCCTCAATGCCGGCTTGGACGTCGACGAGTTCGCTCCCCAGCTTTCTTTCTTTTTCAACGCCCACAACGATCTTCTCGAAGAAATCGCCAAGTTTCGCGCGGCTCGCCGTCTATGGGCCCGCATCATGCGCGATCAATTCCATGCTAAAGATCCGCGCTCCTGGCTCTTGCGCTTTCATGCGCAAACTGCCGGCTCCTCCCTCACGGCGCAACAACCCGAAAACAATATTGTTCGTGTGGCCATCCAGGCGTTGGCCGCCGTCCTCGGTGGATGCCAGTCGCTGCACACCAATTCGCTCGACGAAGCGTTAGCGTTACCCACCGAAGACGCCGCGCTCATCGCTCTACGCACCCAGCAGATCATCGCGCACGAGACCGGCGTGACCAACACCATAGACCCGGTCGGCGGCTCTTACGCCATCGAGCAGCTCACCAATGAAATCGAAAGTGGAGCCCAGCTTTACATCGACAAAATTCACGCCATGGGAGGCCCTCTGGACGGAACATTGCGCGCCATCGAGTCCGGCTTCATCCAGGGAGAAATTCAAAAAGCGGCTTTCGACTTTCAGCGCGCTGTCGAAAAGCATGAGCAAATCGTCGTGGGCGTCAACGATTTCAAAGCCGAAGAGCGCCCTATCAACATTCTGCGTATCGATGAGCAAATCGGCCGCGACCAAATCGAACGCCTCAAGGCATTCCGCCTGAAGCGAGATTCCGCTCGTACCGCCGCGGCCCTGGACGAGTTGGCGCGCCGCGCCGCTTGCGCCGAAAATCTTTTGCCCGCCATCCTGACGGCGGTTGAAAATAACGCCACCGTCGGCGAAATTTCCGATACCTTGCGGCGCGTCTTTGGTGAATATCAGGAATCTGTCGTCATCTAAACTTGCGATCCTGATCCAACGCACCGCCGCCAGCGACGAAGCCACCCGTTTTTTCTATTCGCCAACCGTAGTATTCTTTGCGCCGCACCATGAAATTGATCCTCGCCTCCAGTTCTCCGCGCCGCGCCCAGATACTCCGTGACGCCGGCATGTCCTTCACGGTCGTCTCCTCCGCCGTCGACGAGACTCCGTTTCCGGGGGAGTCGCCCCAGGATCATGTCCATCGCCTGGCCGCCGCGAAAGCTGAATTGGTAGCCGCACGAGCAGTAGGCCCCGCCATCGTGATTGCTGCTGACACCGTCGTAACTCTCGATGGCCACATCATCGGCAAACCGCGCTCAACCGACGACGCACGCCACATTTTGGAGCAGCTTTCTGCCCGCACTCATTCTGTACTCACCGGAGTTACCCTCATCCGCCTTCCTGACGCGGAACGCAGAAGTTTCATAGAAACCACCCACGTTCAGTTTTCGCCGCTTTTGCCCGAGGAAATCTCGCGCTATCTGCAGACCGACGAGCCCTACGATAAAGCTGGCGCCTACGCTATCCAGGGGCGCGCGGGACGTTACATCCCCCGCGTCGAAGGCTGCTATTTCAATGTCGTGGGCCTGCCCCTGGCGCGCTTGGCGCAGGAACTCACCCAGTTAGGTTGGTCGGAAGAATTTCGCGAATAACAAAAGTGTTCCAAAGAAATGAAAAAAGGCGGCCACCGTGGCCGCCCTTGCGAAAATCTCTCTTCTCTCTACTCCACGCAACGCAAAGTTATCCGAGCTTTTTCTCCTCGGGTGGCTTTTCCGCCGGATTTGCTGGCAGCGCAGTCGGGGTGGGAGGAGTCACTGTCTGCGACTGTGACTGGTTATTGCCGTGCATTCCTTCCTTGAAACCGCGTACACCTTCGCCCATCCCGCGCATCAACTCAGGAATCTTACGTCCGCCAAACAGAACCAGGATCACCACCAGGATGATCAGCCAGTGCATTGGAAATTCCATAATCCCTCCACCGCCACTAACGAATAATCGCGAAAATCCCGCCAAACCACACGAACACGCACCTAAAGTATAACACGCTCGTCGCCCACCCGGCGTGTCAACCGCTCCCGGTCCAGATACTCCAGCAATGGGATTGCATACTTGCGCGTAATCCCGGTAAGGTCCTTAAAGTTCGGCACAGAGATACGCTCGCCCTTGCTCTTCTTGTACGTCAAAAGCTGTCCCTTCAGATGAGCAAGCGCCGATTGGTGAAAAATAAGTTCTGCTGAGACTCGCAGAAGCAATTTCTCACGCAGGAGAATATGCAGCAGTTTTTCAGCTCGTTTGGCCTCGATCGATAGGCTCGATAGCACCTCCTTCACCGACGGTACCGCCAATCCGCCCGCGCGAAACGCTGCTTCAATCTTTTCCATGGCCAGTTTTTCCTCTGGTTGCAGTGTCACGCCCGTGCCAGCCCGTTTTACTAGCTCGCCCTGAAACTCCAGCTTTTTCTGCGCTGCCAATTCGCCAAGCGCCGCGCGAAATACTTCCGCTCGCACCCGTCGCCCAAGTTGCGCTCGCAAATCTTCCCGCGCCATTCCAGGAGCCAAAGGGTTTTCCCGTTGGAAGTGCTCAACCCTGTCATAGATCTTTTTGCGTAGCTCCTCAAATGGTTCAAAGCTCACGAGCACCGGGTGTTCCTCGCCGATAATTTTCACCAGCCCTGCGTCAGCCAGGCGCTTTTGACTCTCTGAAATTTCCGGCTCCTGCCACCCCGTGTGGCGGCCAATCTCACCAACACGCAACCCCATGGGCGCGCGTGCCACCATCGCTGTCAGCACCGCGTCCCGGCTACCTTCACGAACAGTTGCGAGAAACTTGACCCTGCCGATGTCTTTCCGTAGTGGGCGCCGAGCCAGCGGATCGAGAACTACTCCACCGCCAATCGTAGTAACCGGCGAAAATTGTCGAACAATAAAGCGATCTCCTGCCACTATCAAAACTTCATCCTGTAACCTGAGATGCGCCAGCCCGCTTTGCCCAGGCGCAAGCTCACTCGCGTCGTAAAGGAATACTTCCGCGACTGTCTCCATCGTGGAAGCATGAAAATGCACTCGACCTCGATTCTTGAATCGGTGAGCCGAGGGCAATAATGTGAACTCTGCGTCAAGTCTTCGCGTAGTTCGGAAAATTCCCGGCCCGGCAAGCGCCATTCCTCGCTTCACCGCCGTATGCTCAATTCCAGCCAGATTTACAGCCGTGCGTTGACCGGCAACCGCGCGTTCCACCGGTTGCCCCCCGGTCTGCACACCCCTTACCCGCAGGCGATGGCCACCGGGAAACAGTTCCACCTCATCGCCCACTCGAACCACACCAGAAATCAACGTGCCTGTCACCACTGTCCCAAATCCCTTCATGGCAAATGCCCGGTCAATCGGCAACCGAAACGCCCGAGTCACGTCTTTTCCGATGACATCTCCGGCCACTGCATGCAAAGCCGTTTTCAATTGCGCAATGCCGCTTCCAGTTTTTGCAGAAACGGGCACGATCGGCGCACCCGCAAGAAACGAGTCGCGTAAATATTCTTCAACTTCCAGTTGCACCAGCGTCAGCATCCCCTCATCCACAAGGTCACTCTTCGTCAGCGCCACCACTCCATGTTTGACCCCTAGCAATTTGCAGATATCGAAATGCTCGCGCGTCTGGGGCTTTATCGACTCGTCCGCAGCGATAACTAACAGCATCAGATCAATCCCGGCCGCTCCCGCCAGCATATTGCTTACAAAGCGCTCATGCCCCGGCACATCTATAAAACCAAATCGAATTCCATCCTCGTCAAGAAACGCAAAACCCAGGTCAATGGTTATGCCTCGCCGCTTTTCTTCCGCCAGCCGATCAGGATGGGTCCCGGTAAGCGCCTCCACCAGAGCAGACTTGCCATGGTCGATATGCCCCGCCGTTCCGACAATGACGCCTTTGTAAGTGGCTGTTGTCATATCGCTGTCAAATTTCTGTCAGCGGATCGCTGCCGGACTGAAATCAATCTCATAAAGTTTGCGCGCCGACCAAACTTTGCAGCCCTTCCGCCGAGCTACTCCGCTCGTCTGCGTGCTAGAATCGGCCAATCCATCATGACTCGCATGTGTTGCACGCGTTTCGAACGCGCGGCCCGCAAACTTGGCTGGACGCGAATCGCCGGCCTCGATGAAGCGGGTCGAGGCGCTCTCTTCGGTCCGGTCGTCGCCGCGGCCGTCATCCTCAATCCCAGGCGTCGTATCGTGGGCCTTGACGATTCCAAGAAATTGGTTGCCGACCGCCGCGAAGAGCTTGCCCCTCGTATTCGCGAACATGCTTTGGCATGGTCCGTCGCTGAGATCGACGCCTCCCGCATCGACGCCTGGAATATCTATCAGGCCAGCCGTCAGGCCATGACCGCGGCCCTTCACCAACTCTCGATTCTCCCCGATTATCTGTTGCTCGATGCCATGAAGCTGGATGTCATCATCGAGCAAAAATCCTTGATTCATGGTGACGCCCGCAGCGTATCCATTGCTGCTGCCTCCATTCTCGCGAAAACCCACCGCGATACGCGAATGCAGGAATGGGACGCGGTCTATCCCCAATATGGTTTGGCCCGCCATAAAGGCTACGCCACCGCCGATCACCTCGAAGCCTTGCGTCAACATGGCCCCAGCCCCCTGCATCGCCATTCTTTCGCCCCCGTCCGCGAATCCAATTGCTGGGCTGTCGGCGCCTCCCAAATCTCCTTCTTTCCCGATGTGGAACCTGTCCAGCCAGCCACTGTCCCCGCGATGGTGCCCATCCCACCAGAGTAGCCGAATCTCACCAAAACCTCTTCTTCCGCGCTTCGCCTTGGCTTCGCCGTCGAGTTTCCTGATTACAACGGGGATAACTGGCTGCTCACACGCGACTTTGCGTTGATTGACTTGTGTTTTTCCAGCCTGTTAGCGTTACAAGGTAGCGTTGCGGCCGCTCTACCAGCCGCATCGAATCTAGGAGAACGTCTCGGACAAAGTCCGCGAGTTGCCGTGCGGTGAAACCCACCCGCCCCGCGGTCATGCACTCGTACTGTCCCGGTTAGAGCATGGCTTATAACAAAAGCAAATTCGTCGAGGCCGCCCAGAAGCTCCTGAACCAGGGCAAAGTCGCTCAGGCCATCGCCGAATACCAGCAAATCCTGAAATTTGAGCCACGCGACCAGGTCACCTTAATGACCGTCGGCGAACTCTACATTCGCCAGGGCGAAACGTTCCAGGCCATTGATTATTTCGAGCGTCTGGCGCAGATTTTTGTTGCCGATGGATTCCTTACTAAGGCTATCGCCGTTTACAAACGCATTGCCAAGCTGGCTCCCGAAGAGATCCGTCCGCTGGAAAAACTTGCGGATCTTTACGTCCAGCAAGGCGTGATGAGTGAGGCTCGCCCGCTCTTTCTCCAGCTTGCGGAAATTCACTTAAAGCATAATCGCCAGCCAGAAGCTGTCAATCTGCTTAAAAAACTCCTCGTCGCAGAACCAGACAATTTGCGCATCCAGGTTCGCCTTGCCGACCTGTATCAGGCCATGGGCCTGGCCAAGGATGCGATGGACACCTACGTGTCGGCCGCGCAACGCGCTTTGGCGCGCGGCGACCAGGCCGAATGCGAGAGGCTGGCCGACAAAGCCCTGAAACTCGATCCCGCAAGTCTGGCCGCCGTCATCGTCAAAGCTCGCTCGTACTCTGCGCGCGGCAATGTCACTCAAGCCGCGGAGCTCCTCGAAAGCGTTCCTAACCTTGAAAAGGGCGGCGAGCAAGCCGAGTTGCTTCTCGACCTCTACCTGAAGACCGTGAACTGGGAAAAAGCTACTGCCTTGGCTCTGCGTATTTTCGAAGCCGACTCCAAGAATTTCGGTCTCACGCAAAAAGTCACCGAGGCCATGTTGCAGGCGAATCAAGGCGAGATGGCCATGCCTATCATCGAGCGCACCCGCATTCCCATGCTGGACGCTGGTGAACATGAAGCCGTTGGCCGTATCTTGAATGAGCTGGTGGCACGTTTGCCGGGCCGCATCGAACCGCACGAATGGCTCGTCGATAGTTACGGCCGCACCAGCGATTCGTTCCGCTTGCCCGACGCGCTCGCGCAATTCGGCGATGCGTTGGTCGCGAATGGAAAACTCGAGCGCGCCAAAGAAGTGTTCGAACAACTGGTCGACCGTGAGCCCGACAGCGATTCAGCTAAGCGTAAACTGAACGATCTTCTCCAGAAGATGGGCATCGCTACCGACGTAGCTAATGACGACGACAATTTAAAGACCGAACTCGAGCCGCCGCCCGCCCCTAAAGTTCGTCCTGATGTGGAAGCCGCTCCACCTGAAAATTCCGCTTACGCGGTCGCTGGACAACTCGAGTCTTCGGCTCCGCTGGATGAAGAAACACAAAAATTTATCGCCCAGTCCCTCACTGATGTCGATCTCTTCGCCAGCTACGGCCTCACCCAGAAAGCTATCGGTTTGCTTGAGGCCATATTGCGGCGCGCCCCTCGGCACACACCAACGCTCGAAAAGCTTTTGGACTTCGTCCTGGGTGCCGGCGACGACCGCCGCACCGCGGAGCTAGCCGCTCGCCTCGAAAAGTTGCACTCCGAGAATGGCGACAACCGCAGCGCCGAACGTTTCGCCGAATTGCGGCGCCGCTTTCAGCGCGCTGCCGGCATGTCCGATGCAGAATTGGTCGCCGCCTCTCAATCTGTTATTACCGAACGCGGTGGGACAGCGGAATCAGGCGAAGAAGTTATCGCCGATGAAGAAATTGCCGCTTTTGAAGTTGCTCCGGAACCAGCGGTCACCTCCGAGCCTGCCCAGCATGAAGTGACTGCTTCGCAAGTTGCAGGCGCCAGCTCGCAGGATGTTCATGAAGTAGACCTTTCCGATGAGTGGCTGTCCGTGCTCAAGGAAGTTGAGCCAGAAACAGCAGCATCGCCGAAAGCCACCGAGGAACAGCCCGTCGCGGAGCAAGCCGCTCCCGAATTTGCGATCGCCGACGCGGCACAGCCTTCTGGCCCGACCGAATTCGAAATCTCGGTTGAACCGGCGCCCGCAGACGAACCTGAATTCGCTGCATCCGATAGCAACGCAGAATCCGCCCGTCCGACATCCGCAGCCGTGCCACCTGCTGACATGCCGGCGTACGCTGAATTTCAAGTCGCCCCGGAACCTGCGGCGCCGGAAACCGAAAAACCTGCTTTGCCGTCGGAAGAAAAACAGGAAATCTCCTTTGAGCTTGCCGAGCCAGCCGAAATTGCCTCCTCTGCGCCTGTTGCCGAGGCCACCGCGGACGTTGCAAAACAAGGTCAACCCGCTGCACAAGTTCCAGTCGAAGAATTCTCGCTGTCGCCGGAGCCAGAAGAGCTGGAAGAAATTGCTGCACCGGAGCCTCCGTCACAGCAAGTTGCTGCCGAGTCCCTTAAAGCTGCCGAGCCTCAAGCCGGGAAAGAGCAAGTCCCAGAGCCGGTTGCTCCTGAAAAAGATCACAGCAAGGACAAATCGAAAAAACCCGCCGAGGAATCCGAATTCGAGCTGGATCAGGATTACGAGCTGGTCCTTGAACCAGAATCGTTAGTCCCTGCTTACGACCAGAAACCTCCAGACGTTCCGATCCAGGTTAACCAAACCGAAGATGAGCCGGAGCCGGCGGTTCGCAATGCCGCAGCGGGCGCCGCGGGCGCCTCAGGTGAAAGCTCTTTCGGCTCTGACCAATTCATGGCCGATCTCGCGAGCGAAATTGAGCATTTGGGGATGGGCCAGTTGACTCCTCCCAGTGCGCGAGGCAAGTCGGAAGCTCCGGTTAAATCGATCGACGCATCCAATCAAAGTGATTCTGGACCGCTCAAGGAAGTTTTCGACGACTTCCGCGCCGAGTTGGGCGAAATGGGTGCCGACGACGAAGATCTCGAAACACACTACAACCTGGGCACGGCGTTCCGCGAAATGGGCTTGCTTGAGGAAGCCATCAGCGAATTCCAAAAAGTCGCCAAAGCTAACGAGCGCGGCCGTCCCTTCCGCTATGCCATGCAATGCTGCACTCTGCTAGGTCTCGCGTTTATGGAGAAGGGCCAGCCCGCCATCGCAGCCATCTGGTATGAGCGCGCTTTACAAACTCCCGGCGTTGAACCGGAAAGCATCCTCGCCTTGCGGTATGATTTGGGCATTGCCCAGGAATCAGCCGGCGAGCCCGAAGCAGCGTTGAAGAGTTTTTCCAAGGTTTACGCGATGAATATCGATTATCGCGACGTGGCCGAACGCATCGCTGCCCTTCAAAAGCCCAGCCGCTGACGCCTGCTGATCTTAGGCGGAGACCATCTCATTGATGAACCGCGTGTTGCGCGCGTTGCTGATCATTCTATGTTTTGAGATGGGCGCCCTGCTCCTCTATCTCCCGTGGACCAACTTCTGGGAACAAAATTATTTCTTAGGCCATTTCCCGTCACTGCTCCCCATCCTCCTGCACCCATCATTCCGCGGCTTTGTTAGCGGCATTGGGATTCTCGACATTCTTTTGGCCTTTGGCCTGATCCGCCCCCGGCCGGAACCGCCTCGTGTTCCCTCCCGCTAACTCTGCTCGCCGGCCCATTCTTTGTTATGTCACCGACCGTCAAAGCCTGGCTCCTGGGCTCTCGCGCGATGCTCTTGCCCCACTCGTTGAGCGCATCGCATCCGCTGCCTCCGCAGGCATTGATTGGATTCAAATCCGCGAAAAAGACTTGAGCGGCAAAGAAGTTTCCGATCTCGTCCGCAAGTCACTCCTCCAGACCAAGCAATCCAATACGCAAAGCGCTCTCGACACGCGGATTTTAGTGAACGATCGGCTGGACGTTGCAATCGCCGAGCACGCCGATGGAATCCATCTCGGCGAGAATTCTCTCCCACCTCATCATGTGCGGAAATGGCTGAACACCAATCGTGAGCGAGTCGGCGCGAAGCAATTTTTAGTCGGAGTTTCTTGCCACTCAGTCGGCGACGCCCGGTCCGCGGCGCACCAGGGCGCCGATTACATTTTCTTTGGCCCGATCTTCGCTACTCCGTCCAAGGCATCGTACGGAACGCCTCAAGGCGTAGAGCGTCTTGCTGAAGTTTGTCGCGCTGTTTCCATTCCCGTGCTTGCCATCGGCGGCATTACCACGCAGAACGCATCGGAGTGCATCGGTGCCGGAGCCGCGGGCGTTGCCGCTATCCGCCTTTTCCAGGACTCCAGCGATTTGGCATCCCTCGTTGCCGATCTACGCGCGCCGGTCCGCTGAACCCTATTTCCCCATCGGTGACCCGTTAACTAGCAGCCGCACTCTTTATTTGGAATTCTTCAAGCGCTAAGCCACCGGCCCACCGGTTTCCACGATTCGGTGTGATCGCAAATTACCCGCAGCGCTGCCGTCAGCGGAATTGCCAGCAACAACCCCATCCCGCCCCAGATCCATCCCCAGAAAAGCAGCGCGATCGTAATAGATAGCGCGTTGAGCCGAACTCGTTTGCCAACCAGTTGCGGCGCCAGCAAATTATTCGCCAGCATGTGAATGGACATCAGCACGCCGGCAATCAATGCATACGAGCTGACCGCCTTGAATTTTGCTAGTGCGATCACAAATGCCGGAATCCACGCCAGCACTGCACCAATATACGGCACCATATTCAGCAGCCCTGAGACGATCCCCGTTAAAATCGGGTAGTCTAATCCCATGAAATAAAAAAATAAGCTGCTCGCCGCAATCACTACCAGCGTTACCAGGGACATGCCCACGAGATAATCGCGCAGCACGTCCCGTAAATCTTCGAGCGTTTCTTTCACTGCCGTTCTTCGTGACACCGGAAACAGTTGTAGCGTTCCGTGCCACACCGCCTGCTTCTCAGCCAGCATAAAAAACACCAGAAACGGCACGAACGTCACTTCCAGCACTAGCGCATACAGCGACCCGATGATTCGCACCAGAAAGGTGTGCACCACATTTTCAGCTCCGGCTTCGGTCTTCGGGTGCGCGGCGTCCTGGGCTGACGGTTCATTCTCTTCCGTTACTTGTCGTTCGAGGCCGCTCAACTTCGACTGCGCGGACCCCACCGCGTGTCGCAGCGTCCCTCCATATTTCGGCCAGTTTGCCGCGAAGCTGGATCCTCCCGACCACAATCCATAGCCCACGACGCCTAATACCGCGATCAAAATTAATACCGTAACCATCGCGGCTATCGTGCGGGGCATGCGCGCTCGCTCAAGTGACTCCACTGCCGGATCCAGGAAGTACGCGATCAGAATCGAAAGCAGCAGCGTGATGACTACGCCCGCGGCGTAATAAAGAAAAACTAGGATCAGCGCAACCGCCAACAACTTCAGGCTGACGTTGGAACTTGATATGCGATCAGTCGGACGAGGGTCTGGGGCAGTGATCAAGGGCTCCATGCACGACACGGTAGCACAATCACGTGACACAACCGCGCTTTGCGCGCGCCGATAGTTTTAAATACTAACCCCTATGGGCTCGGCGGACCCAATAACACGCTACTCAATGGAAACAGTACGCCCATTTGATGACCCGGCTGCTCGTTGGCGTCGTGCTAAACTTTTTGGACGGCTGCTCGCCCAACGGCACCCATCAGCACTGCGTTTCAGGCTTTTTATTCGCGTTTTCTTGCGACATTCACCTCATGGCTAAATCTCTCTTCGGAACTGACGGTATTCGCGGAGTCCCCGGCACAACGCCGCTGGACGACGCCACCCTGTTTGCAACTGGACACGCCTTGGGTGCGTATCTGCGCCGCCAACATTCCTCCGTTCGCGTCCTGATCGGCATGGACACCCGCGAATCCGGTCCGCACATCGCTGCGGTACTTGCCGCCGGCCTTGCGCAAGTTCACGCCACCGTGGCGTTTGCGGGAATCATCACCACGCCTGGAGTCGCATGCCTCGTTCGTCAAAATAACTTCCAGGCCGGCGTCGTGATCTCCGCTTCCCACAACCCATTTCATGATAATGGCGTGAAACTTTTCTCCCATGCCGGCATGAAATTTCCAGATGCAATGGAAGAGGAAATGGAAGCCGACATCCTCAGACTTCGCCAAGAAAAGAAAGCTTTAGTTTTTTCATCTGCGCCGCGGCTGGTTCCTGACGAAACCCTGGACGCGGAGTATCTCTCTTATTTGCGCGCTCGACTTGTACCTGGCGCGAATCTCGCCGGATTTCGTATCGCACTCGATTGTGCCAATGGCGCTGCCTACAAACTCGGCCCCGAATTGTTTCGATCCTTGGGCGCGCAAGTCACCTCCATCGGCGTTTCGCCCGATGGCAGAAATATCAATGCTGGCTGCGGGTCCATGCATCTCGAGACGCTTCGGGAATGCGTTTTGAAAGAACGGGTGGCTCTTGGCGTAGCCTTCGATGGCGATGCCGACCGCGCCCTTTTCGTGGCTGCTGGCGGCCAGATTGTCAACGGCGACGGAGTGATGCTCGCGGCTGCACGCTTCCTGAAATCGCAAAACAAGCTCAAAGGCGCGCGCGTGGTAGGCACTTCCATGTCTAACCTGGGCTTGGAGCGCGTGCTGGCTCGCGAAAATATCACTCTGGCGCGCGCTGACGTCGGTGACCGCTACGTCCTCGAAGAAATGCTACGCAGCGGCAGCGTTCTAGGGGGCGAGCAGTCCGGCCACATTATTTTTTTGGACGACAGTCCCGCCGGTGACGGCCTGCTCACCGCCGTCAAAATCGCATCCCTGGTTTCCATGCATGGAGCACTTCCAGATCTCATAACCGGCTTGAAAGACTATCCACAGACCATCGTCAACGTAAGGGTTCGCTCCAAACCGCCTCTGAATTCTTTGCCCGAAGTCTCCCGCGCTCTTTCTGACGCTCAGTCCACGCTTGGCGACAGTGGCCGCATCGTCCTGCGATATTCGGGAACCGAACCGTTGGCTCGCGTAATGGTGGAAGCGGAACATGAGTCTGACGTCCAGCGCTTTAGCCAGTCACTCGCAAACGCACTCCGCGATTCTATCGGCGCGTAGCCTGATCGGACCGTCCGGCCACGCTGACCGTTCAAATCACACTGACCGATCGCGAAAGCCATTTGTTGCCTGACGATTTGAACTCCATAAAAACTAATCTTAGAGATGAAGACGCAATATCGTTATTGTAGTCTTCGCTATACGGCTGTTCACTGACGCGAATTTTCGAGAAGCTCCCAAAGAACATAGAAGCAGATTCAAATTATGTGAAATTTTGTATATTGAAGCGCCGCGCCAACGGTTTTACAGTGTCCCATTTCCTTTTAAATACCTATACATAAACGACTTAAGCGCTGCACCGGTGAGGAGTACTTGCCTGGCACATCACTTGCTCTTCTCTGGTCAACTTTAAACAAGATTGGCTTCCCGGGGTGGCCGGACCCGAACCTCGACTCGGTTTCCGGTTTTGGGGCGTCAATTATAAAAAGGGGGCTTGCACCAGCCCCCTTTTTGCTTTTTCCGGGTTCTTTCCTCTCGCCTCCAGCCACGATCAACCACCCTGTCACCGGATTCGTAAAACTCCTCCCGCGCCCAAGAGCACAACCTCTAGGCGCCAAAAAAATGAGCGGCCGGTGGGGGGACCGGCCGCTCGGGCGTGGGGATGGAGGGAAACGTAATCCGAAGTTGGCTCACTTCTTCCAGTCGTTATGCTGCGCTCGCGAGCAGCAGTACGGCACACAGGAGCAGTTTCAACCGCCCCGGAAGCCGCGACCAACTCCCGACTACAATTGCAATATTGCTCCCCAGCTTTGTACCGGTCGATAGCCCCGCAGTCCCATCTAACCCAGTACTTCCGGCGCCGTCCTCGGGTACCTTTCCGAAGGTACCTTCGTACCCTAGTTGCGACGCGGCGTTCGTTCCGCCCTTCACAACGCGCGGGAACCGCACCACACCGAATCCCAAGGTTGCGGATTTGCCCCTAAGAATTTTGCCCGGAGTTTCACATCCACTCGCCTGTCCCTACCGCGATACGTTATTCTTTCAACTCCATGCATGATCTCAGCTATTTTCGCGACCATCTCGATCTCTTTGCAGAAATGGCGGTCAGGCGCGGCACCACACTCGACCTCGATGGCTTCCGCACCCTCGACAAGGAACGCCGCGAGCTGATCACTAAAAATGAGCAGCGCAAAGCACAGCGCAACAAGGCTAGCGAAGAAATCGCGCGCCTCAAAAAGGAAAAGCAGCCCGCCGACGCCATCATCTCGGACATGAAACAACTCTCCGAGCTCATCAAACAAACCGATGAGCGCATCGCTCAGCTCAATGAGACCCAAAGCGAGCTACTTCTCACCATTCCCAACATTCCCCATTCCAGCGTTCCGGTCGGTTCCAGCGCTGCGGATAACGTGGAAGTGCGTCGCTGGGGCGCGCCGCCAAAATTCGATTTCACGCCGCGCCCTCACTGGGAGGTCGGCGAACGAGCCGGCATTTTGGATCTGGGAGCCGCCGCAAAAATCACCGGCGCGCGCTTCGCGGTGTACAAAAGTTGGGGCGCCCGTCTGGAGCGCGCGCTTGCCAACTTCTTCCTCGACGTACATACCCGCGAGCATGGCTACACGGAAATCCTTCCGCCCTTTCTGGTCAACAGTGCATCCCTTACCGGTTCGGGCCAGTTACCCAAGTTTGCCGCCGATCTCTTCAAGATTCAGGACACTGATTTCTGGCTGACCCCAACCTCTGAGGTCCAGCTTCACAATCTTTATCGCGATGAAACCTTGGCGGAGGACCTTCTTCCCATAAATGTCACCGCCTGGACGGCTTGCTTCCGCTCAGAGGCCGGCGCGGCTGGCAAGGACACGCGCGGTATTCTGCGTCAGCATCAGTTCCAGAAAGTCGAGCTTTTCAAATTCACGCATCCCGACAAAAGTTACGAAGAGCACGAGGCCCTGGTCCGTAATGCCGAAACCATCCTGCAAAAGCTTGGCCTGCACTACCGCACCGTCCTGCTCTGCACTGGTGACATGGGTTTCGCCTCAGCGAAAACCTACGACATCGAAGTCTGGTTGCCCTCCGCCAACGAATTCCGTGAAATTTCTTCCTGTTCGAATTGCGCAGCCTTTCAATCGCGCCGCGCAGGCATCCGTTTCAAGCCAGCCGCAGGCGGCAAGAGCGAGTTCGTGCACACGTTGAATGGGTCGGGTCTGGCGGTGGGTCGTACCTGGATCGCCATCGTCGATAACTACCAGCAGGCCGATGGCTCCATCGTCTTGCCTGAAGTCCTGCGCCCGTACATGGGTATAGACCGAATTCCGGCGATCTAGGTTCCAAAAGGTTAGGGCACCGCCGGCCGCTGGAACCGTGTTGCAAGTATCACAAAACGCGCCTTTTACGCGCGCAATGCCCTCAGACTACCCCCTTCAGCAAGTTCCCGTTGCCCTCCAACCTGCTGAATTTACACGTTTTCGTTTGACGCGACCTTTTCACCTTGCATACACTCCCCTCATCGCGTCCTTTCGCCAGTTCCCCGGGTGTCAGCGGCCTTGTATATATCCTCGGCAGGCTGGAACTTGCTTTCGCCTTTAGCGTTTTTCACGAACGATGCGGTTTAGTGGAAAGTTATGGCCTTACTGACTCGTTTTATCAGATTCCTGTTTTTTGTCGTGATTGTCTCCTGGGGCTTCCGCCTCCTGGGACGGTACATCTCCGGCTTGTTGCAATCAGGCCATCCCGTTCCGCCGCCGGATCCGGAGCGCGATTTGAACCGGGCTACCACCGCCCAACTCCTTGTTCGCGATCCCGTTTGTGGCGTACACATCGCGGAAACGCTTGCTATCCCTCTTAACGACGCCGGTCGATTGCAGCATTTCTGTTCCATCGAGTGCCGCGATGCGTATCTGAACTCTTCGCGGAAGCTGGCCGCAAATGGATGATGCGTAAACACTCTACCTAACAAAAGCTCTAGCAAGTTTTTTAGACGAGCCGCTCAACGAAAGGACCCGAGCCAATGGCCACGGTCGCAAAACCCACACCCACGAGACAGATTGGCGCACCGCCGATGGTGCCACGTATCGCGCCACGCGAGGATTTGAACCCGTTCCGTATCGCGCAGATTCAATTTGATATGGCTGCGGAGTTTCTCAAGCTCGATCCAGGCCTGCGTCAGATTCTCCGCACCCCTAAACGCGTCCTGGAAGTATCCATTCCTACAAAAATGGACAATGGCCAGGTGAAAGTTTTTACCGGGTATCGTGTGCAGCATAACGTGGCTCGTGGACCCGCCAAGGGTGGCGTTCGCTTTCATCCCAACGTGACTCTCGACGAAATGAAAGCCTTGGCTGCAGGCATGACCTGGAAGACCGCTGCGGTCAACGTTCCCTTCGGGGGGGCGCAGGGCGGTGTGAACTGCGATCCCAAGCGCATGTCTAAAAGTGAGCTCGAGCGCGTAACCCGCCGCTATGCCAGCGAAATTCTGCCGCTGATTGGCCCTTATCTCGATATCCCCGCTCCCGACGTCTACACTGATGCACAAACCATGGCTTGGATGATGGACACCTACGCCATGACCGTCGGTCAGTCTTCCCATGGTGTCGTCACCGGAAAGCCCGCCTCCATCGGAGGCTCCATCGGGCGTGAAGAAGCCATGGCCCGTGGCCTCGTAGCGGTAGTCGAGGAAGCCTGTAAGCTAAAAAAAATTCCCCTTCGCGGCGCCACTGTTGCCATTCAGGGATTCGGTCATTCCGGCTCCACCGTCGCACGAATTTTTGCGGAGAAAAAAGCGAAGATCATCGCCCTGAGCGACACTCGCGGCGGCGTAACCAATTCCCGTGGAATCGATCCGTTGAAAGCGTTCCGCTACAAGGAGCGTTCCGGCACCGTGGTCGGTATGCCCGGCGCCACACGTACGACCAACGATGAACTGCTCACCATGAAGTGCGACATCCTTGTTCCAGCCGCGCTCGAAAATGTCATCACTTTGAACAACGCTGAAGCCATCAAAGCTCGCATCGTTGCAGAGGCCGCCAACGGACCTACCACACCTCACGCCGATGAAATTCTCGCTCGCCGTGGTATCACGGTGTTGCCAGACATCCTCGCCAACGCTGGTGGCGTAACCATCAGTTACTTTGAATGGGTGCAAAATCAGCAGGGAATTACCTGGGACGCCGAAGAAGTGAATGCACGCCTGCAAAAAACCATCGTGCGCTCTTTCCATGAAATGGTGGAGACCATGCGCAAACATCACGTTCCGCCGCGCGCGGGCGCCATGATTCTGGCGGTCAGCCGCGTTGCCGAAGCGACTGTGGTGCGTGGCTTGTTTCCCTGAGGAGCGCGACGAAATTTAGAATTTTCTTCTCATTGTCGTTGACTCAATTTCGCAGCTACATTCTCCACGGCTCGTCTCTACACACATTTTCATAAACTTTTTCTTGCACACCGCAGTTTCCGCGCGTACATTCGCAATTGCCGGTGCGTTTTTGGGTCGTTTCCCACCAACGCCCGGCAATTTTCGCTTCCGTGTGAAATTCAGGGCGCAATTTTTCCGACCACCGGCAATTTCGCCAGGCTGCAGACTCTAATTTTTAGCGCTGTATGTGATAAAGCGCTGAGGATCTACCGGAAATAATGGCAAACCAGGTAAACGCGGCTCCGCCTCTGCTGCTGACCATCGCAGGATTCGATCCCTCGTGCGGCGCAGGCATTGCTGCGGACCTGAAAACTTTCGCGGCTCACGGCTGTTACGGCGTAGCCGCTATCACCTCGCTTACGGTACAGAGCACCGAAAGCGTGCAGGCGGTGCACAACACACCCAGTTCCGAGCTACGCGAACAACTGGAGATTCTCGCGAGCGACTGCGAAATCGCGGCAGTCAAAATCGGCATGCTTGGTAACCGCGCCAACGCCGCCGTCGTCGCTGAATTTCTCGATGCCCACAAGTTCGCGCACGTCGTTCACGACCCGGTTATGAAATCTTCCAGTGGCACCGAACTCCTCGATGGCGCAGGAATTAAATACCTGGTCGCAGAACTGTTGAAACGCGCCACGGTAATCACTCCAAACGTGCCGGAGGCAGAAATCTTGACCGGTATCTCAATTAAAGACATTGCCGACATGAACGCCGTCGCCAGAAAAATCGTGGAAATGGGCGCGCACGCCGTAATTGTGAAAGGCGGTCACATGGAGCGCGCCGTCGATGTGCTGTTTGACGGAGAAAAAATCACCCTACTCGGTGGCGACAAAGTGAAGGCCGACAATAACCACGGAACCGGTTGCACCTTCGCCTCGGCCATCACCGCGCTGCTCGCCTCGGGACGCGGCTTGACAGAGGCCGCGATGCTCGCCAAAGCCTACGTCACGAAAGCCATCGAAAAGGGCTATCCGATAGGCAAGGGCCGCATTCCTCTCGATCATTTCTATCGTCTGCGCGCCGAACCGCCTGCCCGCGGCATACACGAAGTTCCCCAGCACGGTATGCACCCCGCGGCCGAACCCACCGCGCATTAGGGCTGCGTTATTCTTGTCTTGATTTTTCTCAGACGAAATATGGCTGTTCGCCGATTTAACACTAATACGGCAAAGTTTAGAGAAGGATTCAGAAACTTCGTTACGATCTTTTCCATACTACATTCCCCGCAACAATCGTCGCCATCGGCGCGCCTTTAAAACCCCTCCCATCGAACGGCGAATTTCGCGATTTACTCGCTGAATCCTTGACGTTATAAGTCCACTCATAATCCTCAGAAAATATCGTCAAGTCCGCCGTCTCTCCGGCGCCGAACTTTCGCTCCATCCCCAACACTTTCGCCGGTCCCGTCGTAAATAATTCCACCATCCGCAGTAACGAGATTTTTCCTTTGTGCACCAGTTCCAACGCCAGACCCACCGCCGTTTCAAATCCCAGGATCCCAAACGGCGCGCGATTAAACTCCACATCCTTTAACGCCGGTTCGTGCGGCGCATGATCCGTGGCAATAGCATCGACCGTCCCATCCGCAAGTCCATCGATCAGCGCCTCGCGGTCCTCGCGCGCAGCCAGCGGAGGATTCATCTTGAAACGCGAATCGTACTGCACGTCCTCGTCGATTAGCGTGAAATGATGTGGCGTCACCTCGCAGCTCACCCTCAGGCCCTGCTGTTTCGCCCACCGAACCTGTTCCAGCGAACTTCGCGCCGATAAATGTGCAATGTGCAATCGCGCGCCAGTCAATTCCGCCAGTTGAACATCGCGTGCCACGCACACCGACTCCGCCGCTGCGGGCATTCCTCGCAATCCCAACCTTGTCGACGTCACGCCTTCTCGCATCACCGCGCCATGCGCCAGCGAGACATCTTCCGCATGCTCAATCACCGTCAGGTCCAGCGAACGGCAGTAATCCATCACTTGCCGCGCCAGTTTCGCCGTCGCAATGGGTTTGCCGTCATCAGACACCGCCACGATTCCCGCGTCTTTCATCGCTGCGATTTCCGCGATATTTTCTCCCTTGCTTCCCACCGACGCCGCGCCAATGGGCCACACTCTTACGCTGCCCGTCGATTTCGCGCGATCCACGATGAATCGTGTCACCGAAGCATTGTCGTTAACCGGCTTTGTATTCGGCATGCAGCACACCGCCGTAAATCCGCCGCGCGCTGCGGCGCGAGTCCCGGTCTCAATACTTTCCGAAGATTCCTGACCCGGTTCGCGCAGGTGCACATGCATATCGATAAACCCCGGCGCGACGATCAACCCACTGGCATCGAATATCTCCGCACCCTGCGAACGCGTAATTCTTCCCGGCTCGTCGATCGCAGCAATTTTTACTCCATCAATCAGGATGTCTCGCGCCGCTTCCGTTTTCGACACTGGATCCAGAACGCGCCCGTTCCTAATCAGCAGCATGCGTGGATTCCTTTTTTTCCGTTGTTGCCGTTTGCCCGTTCGATTCGGCATCGGAGATCGGATTGCCGCCTTCTTCCGCTGTGCCGGACATCAGCAAAAATAGCAGCGCCATGCGCACCGCGATCCCGTTAGTCACCTGTTCGAGCACGCATGATTGCGTTCCGTCCGCAACTTCCGGCGAAATCTCCACACCGCGATTCATAGGCCCTGGGTGCAAAATAATCGCCTCTGGATTCGCTCTCCTCAGCCGCTCCGCGTTCAACTGATACATCAGGATGTACTCCTCAGCGGAGAGCGTCGGCTCGTACATCCGTTCGGTTTGCACTCGCAGCACTAAAATAACGTCGGCGCCCTCAAGTCCCTCTTCGATTCGCCAAACCCTTCGAATCGCCGTTCCGGGAGCGATTTGTTCCAATTCTGGTGGCACCCACATTGCCGGCCCACACAGCGTAAATTGGCATCCAAATTTTCCCAGCAGGTGAATGTTCGAACGCGCCACACGGCTATGTTGAATGTCGCCCAAAATCGTAACCTTCAGATTTTCGATCGAGCCTCGTCGATCCCGGATCGTCAACGCATCCAGCAATCCCTGCGACGGGTGCTCATGTGTTCCATCACCCGCGTTGATCACCGGGATGTCCAGATTATTGGCCACAAAGTCCGCCGCACCCGATGCCGCGTGCCGCATCACCAGGCAATCGGGCTTCATTGCATTCAGCGTGTAAACCGTGTCCAAAAGTGATTCGCCTTTTTTTAAACTCGAAGCTTCCGCCTGCAAATTCATCGTGTCCGCGCCCAATCGCGAAGCGGCCGTATTAAAACTGATCCTCGTGCGCGTGGAATTCTCAAAAAATGCCAGTGCCACGGTTTTTCCCCGCAGCGTGGCAAGTTTTTTCAAGGGATGTCGCTGGATTTCCTGAAACAGCTTGCTCTGGTCCAGCAAAAAAGTTAATTCTTCCGCAGTAAGCGGCTCCAGAGCCAGAAGATCGCGAAAACGGTAGGTCACATCGTCACTTAAATTTCGCCAGCCTCGCTACCGAGGTACTTCCTGCTCGAGCATCGCAGCTGAAGGAAGCGCCCAGATCCGAACAAGTGCGGCTAGGACTCCAGCCGGTCGACCAGCACCACACGTTCTTCGCTGTCGATTTCCCGCAGCCGCACTTCCACAATCTCTGTTGCGCTCGTCTGCACGCTGCGCCCAACATATTGGGCCTCAATCGGCATTTCCCGGTGCCCGCGATCGATCAACACGCACAGCGAAACACGCTTCGGCCGCCCCAGGTCAAACAACCCGTTCATCGCCGCGCGAATTGTCCTTCCGGTGTACAGCACGTCATCCACCAGCACCAAATCCATGTTGTCGACGCCGAAAGAAATATCCGATGATTGCAGTACGGCATGCGAAGCCACTTTAGAAAGATCGTCGCGATACAGCGTGATGTCCAGCGTGCCTACCGGGACTTCCACGCCATCGATTCCGCGCATGGCCTGCGCGATACGCTGCGCCAGGGGTACCCCTCGCCGCCGCACGCCGATCAGTGCAAGGTGCTTCGTCCCGCCAGATTTCTCCACAATTTCGTGCGCCAGCCTCTGAATCGTTCGATCGATTTCAGACGCCGACATGAGCTGCGACTTTTCAACGATGCGCATAAGATCGCGTAATCCTACCATTGCTGCCTACGAACCGGCCAATCGATCATTTCGCACCATCGATACACACTTGCGCTCTTAAGATCGAAACTTCCCCGTGCTAGACTGCCCCCTTATTCGTTGAGGAGTTCAGTGAGGACTACGCATGGTCGCGGCCAAGCCGACGTATTGCCATATCAAAAACGTATTTTCCATAATCCTTCCCCTGCTATTGCTGGCAGCGCCCTTTTCCAGCGCGCAATCTGCTCCACAAAATTCACCTCAAAAGAAGCTGCCTTCCGCCGAATCCTCTAGGAACTCCGCTCGCCCAAAGCTCGTGGTGATTATCGTGGTCGACCAGATGCGCGGCGACTATGTCGATAAATTTCAGCATCAGTGGACTGGCGGCCTCAAACGTCTGGTGAACGAAGGCGCTTGGTTTCACGAAGCTGCCTATCCTTATGCGGGCACCGAAACTTGTGTGGGCCACTCCACCATTTCCACCGGCGCATTTCCCGCCACTCACGGCATGATCGCCAATGAATGGTGGGACCGCGAGCAACAAAAAGACGTCACCTGCACTGCCGACCCTGCTGTCAAAAATGTCTCGTACGACGACCCTTTGCCGGCAAACTCCACAGCTCAATCCGCTAGTGCCGATGCGCATCCCGGGGACAGCGCCAATAAAATGCTGATTCCCGCTTTCGCCGAAGAACTGAAATTTCAAGCTTCCGCTGGAACACGCATCGTAACCATATCCTTGAAAGCCCGCGCCGCCATCACCCTCGCCGGTCATCAGGCCGACGTCGTCACTTGGTTCGACGGCGCCACAGGTTCTTGGCAGACCTCCACGGCATATCCCCAGGCGCCCTTCGTCGCAGAATTTGTAAAGATACATCCCGTCGCCGCCGACTACGGCAAAACGTGGTCGCCACTTCTTCCCGACTCTGCCTATCTGTATGACAAAGTTGCCGTCGGCGCTGGTCCTCCTCCAGGCTATGGACAGTCATTCCCTCACACTCTGCACGGCAACACCGACAGCAAAGGTGCCGACCGCTCCTTTTATTCTCAGTGGGCCGCCAGCCCCTTCGCGGAAACCTATCTGGCTCAAATGGCGGAAGCCGCAGTCGACAAACTCGAGCTAGGCAAAGGCTCCGCCACCGATTTTCTTGGTGTTAGTTTTTCTTCCGTCGATTATGTCGGCCACTCTTTCGGTCCGCGTAGCTGGGAACTGCAGGACGAGCTCGCTCGGCTGGACCGCGACCTCGCGGATTTCTTTGCGCATCTGGATAAATCCGTCGGCCGTGGAAATTATGTCGTCGCGTTTAGTGCTGATCACGGCGTCGCTCCCGTGCCGGAAGATTTGCAAAAGAAAGGTATCGACGCCGGTCGCCTCAATGTCGAAGAAATTAAATCGCGCGTTGAGCAGGCTCTTGAAGGCCTGCGCTATCCGAATCCCTCGGTAGCAGAAGTCGGCGGAGCCGATATCTATTTCACGCAAGGTACTTATGCCAAGCTCAAAACCGATCCGCGCGCTTTACAAGCCGCTATCGACGCTATTCAAAGCGTGCCAGGTGTCGCACATGTATATCGCGCGGAGGAGGTTGACGATCGCCCCGCTACGCAAAATCCTCTGCGCGACGCCGAAGCCGAAGGGTTCTACAAATCTCGGAGCGGTGACTTGTTGATTGTTCCGAAGCCCTATTGGATCTGGGATTACTCGGCGCCCGGTAAACCCAGCCGCGGCGGGACGTCTCATGGCACGCCGTACTACTACGATCAACGCGTGCCGATAATTCTGATGGGGTGGGGAATCCGCGGCGGCGAATATTTTGAATCTGCGACCCCCGCGGATATTGCGCCAACACTTGCAACTCTGTGCGGCATTACACTTTCCCCGCGTGATGGTCGCACCTTGAGCGAAGCTCTCGAGGCTTCGCAGCCCGCGCAACCTCCATCGCGCTCGCAAACCCGCTCATCGAGCGACGCAAAAGCGTCTACTCATCCATAAAAATTTTCCACCGAAGGCGATGTTATCGCCTCCAAATTTCGCGCCAATCTTCAGCTCGCTAGTATATATTCCGCGATGTGACCGCACCGACAGCCATCGATCTCAGCGTTAGTGTCGGCGCATTACGCTTGCGTAATCCTATACTCGCTGCCAGCGGCACATTTGGGTACGGCATCGAGTTCGCTCACCTCGTCGATCTAAGCAAAATCGGTGGCTTCGTTACTAAAGGACTTTCTCTCGCTCCTATACAGGGTTCTGCCGCGCCGCGCCTCTGCGAGACTCCCTCGGGAATGTTGAACGCTGTTGGGCTGCAAAATATCGGCGTCCGTGCGTTCGTCGCGGAAAAAATGCCCGTACTACGAAAATACGATACGCAAATCGTCGCTAATGTCTTCGGGTATTCACCTGAGGACTATGCGGAGGTGCTTCGTGTCCTCGAAGACGCGCCAGGACTCGCAGCCTATGAACTCAACATTTCCTGTCCCAACGTAAAACAGGGCGGCATCCAATTTGGCAGCGACCCCGCTCTGGTCGCGCAGGTTGTTGGCCTAGCCAGGAAGGCCGCGACAAACCGACCCCTTTGGGTTAAGCTCTCGCCGCTCGTTACAGATATTGGCCTTATAGCCAAGGCGGCTGAGCAAGCCGGAGCAGATGCCCTGACGGTAGCGAACACCTACCCGGCGATGGCGCTGGACCCGGCCACAGGTCACTCCCGGCTGGGATGCCCAACTGGCGGACTTTCCGGGCCCGCCATCCGGCCTATAACCCTCCGGCTGGTATGGGTGGCGACAAAGTCGGTCCGGATTCCGATCGTCGGTCTTGGGGGGGTTGAGACGGTGGACGACGTGCTTGAATACCTTACCGCGGGGGCTGCCGCAGTCGAAGTAGGTACTGCTAGTTTTGCGGACCCAAGTTCCGTTCAGCGGCTTGCTGGCGAGCTCGAAGACCGGGCGAAACAAAATAAACTGTCTGATTTGAACATTATAAGAGGTAATTTTGCTGCGCAATTCAATTGACAAGGCGCGGCAAAATTGATACAATTTTTGGTATGACGTTGCTAAAAAGACACACTGTGAAACGCCGCCTCCAACTTCTCTGGGCTTCGCTCCTCTGGGTGCCGGTTATGTTCATCGCAGCCCAATCCACCAACGCCCCGTTAGTGGCCCGATCTAACGAACCGGTTAAGCCTCTTAAAACTTGGGTTGGCAACGCCAGTTGGTATGGAGACGACTTTGACGGACGCAAAACAGCCAACGGCGAGCAGTTCGACTCCAAAGCCCTTACGGCTGCCCATCCTACCCTCCCGTTTGGGTCCATCGTGCGGGTGGTCAACCCTCGCAATAACAAGTTTGAAGTCGTTCGCATTAACGACCGCGGGCCCTATCAAGAAGGGCGCGAAATTGATGTATCCTATCGCGTAGCGCAAAAGATCGGCCTGACCAAGAGCGGCGTTACCAAGGTTCGGCTCGAGCTCATGCAGCTGCCGCAAAAGCCGTAAAGCCCGGCCAAAGTCGGGCCACCAAACGTGACCTTTGACGCCCATCCACGAAGCAATCTGATCGTAGCTCTCGACTTTGATTCGTTACCCACTGCCTTAAGATTTGCCAAGCAAATCGCCCCCCACGTTGGCATGTTCAAAATCGGGAGCCAGCTTTTCACCGCTGCCGGACCCGCCGCCATTAAAGAAGTCGCCGCATTAGGCGTCGGAGTTTTCCTGGATCTGAAGTTTCACGACATACCCAATACGGTTGCGGGCGCGGTCCTGTGCGCCGCATCCATGACCGGCGTTGAATTGCTGAATGTTCACGCACTTGGCGGAAGCGCCATGCTCAAGGCCGCGGTGCAGGCCGTTAGCGCCGGTGTTGCCATGGGCTCAAATCGCCCTCGTCTTCTTGCTGTAACCGTGCTCACCAGCATGGACGATAAGTCGCTCGAGGAAGTCGGCATCGCCGGCCCCACGAACGATCGCGCTACAAAGCTCGCTCTGCTCGCGCAAAAATGCGGCGTCGATGGCGTCGTCGCCTCTGTCCAGGAAACCCGTGAAATTCGCAACGCCTGCGGACGCGACTTTTTAATTGTCACACCCGGCGTGCGGCCCAAAGATAAAAATGGCTCGGAGAAACACGACGATCAGGCGCGTACAGCTACTCCCACAGAAGCGATAAATGCCGGCGCCGACTTCATCGTCGTGGGCCGCCCCATACTCGCAGCCGCTGATCCGCGCGCTGCGATATCCGCCATCGTCGAAGAAATCACTGCCGCAAAATAGCTTCTCTGAGTCCCTCTCTGCAACTTTCCTGCTGCTCTCCTTGACCACCGTCCGAGCCGCCGATAAGCTTGTCTTCTCCTTCCAGGTGAACAGTTAAATGGATCAGATTCACGTCACACTGCCCGACGGCAAGGTTCAGGAAGTTCCCAAGGGCACCACTCCGGCCGAGATTGCCCGCAAAATCTCGCCTCGCCTAGCTGACGCCGCTCTCGTGGCCCGCATCACCGCTCCAAACGGGTTACCTGACGCAAACGGTTCCGAAACGACTGCCTCCGAAAGCAGTGAGCTGATCGATTTGCGTAGTCCCTTGGAACACGACGTAAAGCTCCAGATCCTCACCGAGAAGGATGCCGACGCCTTATACGTTTTCCGTCACTCCGCAGCCCATCTTCTCGCCGCGGCGGTGACCGAACTTTTTCCCGACGTTAAGCTCGGCATTGGACCGCCCATCGATACCGGTTTTTTCTACGAATTCCTTCGCGAACAACCATTTACTCCGGAAGATCTGGCAAAAATTGAAACGAAGATGCGCCAGCTTGCCGCGCAGGATTTGCCTAACGAGCGGAAATTCTTGCCCAAGGCCGAGGCTCTCGAGCTTTACAAAAGAACGAATCAGACGTTCAAGTGTGAGCTCGTCGAAGAAAAAGCTACCGAGCCCATGGTCTCCTTTTACACCACCGGAAAATTTATTGATTTCTGTCGTGGTCCGCATATCCCTTCCACCAGGCGCATCACCGCCTTCAAACTCATGAACGTTGCCGGCGCCTACTGGAAAGGCCAGGAGGGAAATCCCCAACTGCAGCGCATTTACGCCGCGGCCTTTTATACCCAAAAGGAACTCGACGAATATCTGCACCGCCTGGAAGAAGCCAAACGCCGCGATCACCGCAAGCTCGGCGCGGAGCTTGATCTCTTCAGCATTCAGGAGGAAGCAGGGCCCGGTTTGATTTTTTGGCACCCCAAGGGTGGCCTGATTCGCACCATCATCGAAAATTGGTTGCGCGACGAACTTTTGCGCCGCGGTTACGACCTCGTATACACGCCGCACGTCATGCGCCTTGATTTGTGGAAGACCAGCGGCCACACCGGCTTCTATCGCGACAATATGTTTAGCCCGCTGGAAATCGAAAAAGCTGACTATCAGTTGAAGCCCATGAATTGTCCGGGCCACATTCTCATCTACAAAGCGAGAATGAAGAGTTACCGTGACCTGCCGGTACGGCTCGCCGAGCTTGGTACTGTTTATCGCTACGAGCGCAGCGGCGTGCTGCACGGCTTGTTGCGTGTCCGCGGCTTCACTCAGGACGACGCACACATTTTCTGCATGCCCTCGCAAATCGAAAGCGAAGTGGAAGCCTGCGTCGATTTTGCTTTCGCCGTGATGAAAACTTTCGGCTTCGACAAATATGAAGTGGAACTTTCCGACTGGGATGCTGCCCATCCCGAAAATTACGCCGGCAAGCCTGAAGATTGGCGCCGCGCCACCGCCGCTCTTGCTGAAACCATGACGCGCATGAATATCCCCTTCAAGAAGATCGAGGGTGAGGCGGCCTTCTACGGTCCCAAAATCGACGTCAAGCTGATCGACGCCATCGGGCGCTCCTGGCAACTCACCACCGTGCAGTTCGATTTCAATTTGCCCGCGCGCTTTGGCTTGGAATACGTGGGCGAAGACGGTGCCAGGCACGAGCCCTTAATGGTTCACCGCGCTTTGCTCGGTTCAGTCGAACGCTTCTTTGGCATCTTGATCGAACACTATGCGGGAGCCTTTCCGCTGTGGCTCGCCCCCGTGCAGGTTGCCGTCTGCCCTGTCAGCGAAAAAGTCGCCGATTACTCCAAGCACGTTACCGAAACACTTAAGCGCCACGGTCTCCGCGTCCATCTCGACGACCGCAATGAAAAGCTCCCCGCGAAAATCCGCGACGCCCAGCTTCAAAAAATTCCATACATGCTCGTCGTTGGCCCCAAAGAAGCAGAAGCCGGCACCGTCTCTGTGCGCCATCGCGCCAAAGGCGATCAGGGTGCCAAGCCCTTGCCAGAAGTCATCGAAGCGCTGCGCAACGAAATCCAATCTCGCGCCCACGCCTAAACCAAATCCTGCCGGGGGCGTCCGCCCACTTCCTTTATCAACCGCGACACTTTCAGCCTTTACCCCATGACTCGCCTGCATGCTATACTTTGAAACCCATCCCCAACTGGTTTTGCACAAGGGGTAACGGGCTTAGATTTGCGGCTTGTGCTTCGTGTCCTTCGCACAACGCCTATCGGCATTAGGGGGAAATATCGCAGAACGCACTTTCCGGCAGAGCGACCGCATCCGCGTTAACGAACGCATCCGGGCGCGTGAAATTCGAGTCATCGATGAAGAAGGCGGCCAGCTTGGCGTCATGCAGCCATTCGAAGCCATAAGGATGGCCAAGGAAAAAGGCTTGGACCTGGTGGAAATTTCTCCCACTGCGGACCCGCCGGTTTGCAAGATCACCGATTACGGCAAATATCTCTACCAGGCCAACAAAAAAGCGCACGAACAGCGCAAAAGCAGTCGCGGATCGCAACTCAAGGAAGTTAAGTTTCGCCCGGCTACCGCCGAACACGATTATCAGGTTCGCAAGAATCAGATCATTCGGTTCCTGGGAGAGGGCCACAAAGTTCGGGCCATGATTTTTCATCGTGGCCGCGAAATGGCCCATCAGGAAGTGGGTCGCGCTAAAATGACCCGGCTCTTGGGCGAGATTGGCGATAGCGGCCAGGTGGAAACCATGCCGCGGATGGAAGGCAACGTTTTAGTGGCCTTGTTGGCGCCCAAAAAAGGTGTGCCCGTCAGCAAGCCTGCGGGACAACCGGCCAACGCTCAGCAGTCGCAGTAAGTCGCCCTTTTAGGGCGTCAGCCACAAGATTTATCCACGCGAGAGGATTTACGAAATGCCGAGAAATCGCTCCAACCCTAAAATGAAGCTGAAGACTCACCGGGGCGCCAAGAAACGCTTCAAGGTCACCGCCACGGGAAAGATTCTTCGTATGCATTCCGGCAAGCGCCATTTGCTGGGCACCAAGGCTCCGGGCCGCATGCGTAAGCTCAAGAAGCTCACGCTGGTGAACGCCGCCGACAAGCTCAACGTGAAGTTGTTGCTTCCGTACGCTTAGATTAAGCGTACCGCCAAGAATTTCAGCTTCAGACGATCGAAGCTGATGCAGTAGCCACAAAGCAACAAAAAGTCGGGCGCAAGCCCGCGCTCGCTGCGTCTGAAAAGATGCCGCGAACATCGAGCCGGGCAGCGCTTCACGGGTGCCTGCCGGCCGATAATGAGCCGCTTCAACATCGTTTGCCTCACGGCGAACACATGCGGCTTAGCTGTTCATACCGGAGACAAACCCGTTGCCATTCGCGTGTTCCTGCGCGTCTGCGCAACCTCTTGCCTCCCACATATTTAAGGAGAAACCCAAATGGCACGCGTAAAACGCGGCACCAAACGCCGTGCGCGGCGTAAGAAGTATCTCAAGCGCACAAAGGGCTTTTTTCTCACCAAGAGCAAGCTCTACCAGTCCGCACAGGAAGCCGCCAATCGCGCCGACCGCTACGCCTTTCGCGATCGCCGCGTAAAAAAACGCCAGTATCGCCGCCTGTGGATTCAGCGCATCGGCGCTGCTGCCCGGCTCAACGGCATCACCTACGGCCAATTGATTCACGGCCTCAAAGCTGCCGGCGTTGACCTCGACCGTAAAATCCTGGCCGATATCGCCGTAAAGGACGCCGCAGCATTTACTCTCTTGGCCGAGCAAGCCAGGGCCGCAGCTCCACCACAAAAGAAAAAGAAAGCCGCCTAGTTTCAACGATTATCCGCGGCAGGCAGGAACTAAGTTCTCGACGTGTGAGTGCCCAGGTTCGCAGTTGATTTACTGAACCTGGGCCTTGGGCTTAAGCTAGGCCCATCTAGAAACACAATTCAAGCATGAACATCAATTCACGGACGGTGCTACACCTCAGTATTTGAGGGTGCGTCTTCACCTTAGGCGCCGTTGACATTAGCGGTAAATTGAATCAATGAATCTTACCGAAAACGCCACCGCGAAAAAGCTCGCTGACCTCGGCGTCACGCAACCGGATCAGCTCACGCCGTATTTCGCGCAAGCGCGCTCGCGTTTCGACACGGAATCCGCGCAAGCCCAGAACGAAGATTCCTGGAAGCATTTCCGCGACGCCTGGTTGGGTCGCAAATCCGGCGTCCTCACGCAAATCACCGACAATTGGTTGAAGCCCGCCCCTCCCGCGATTAAGCCCGCTGTGGGCGCCGCCCTTAATCAGTTACGTGCCCACGTCGAATCCAGAATCGAAGCACTCCGCGCCTCCATCGAGTCCGGCGCCGAATCCACAGTTCTCAATCGCGACCGCGTCGACCTCTCCCTCCCCGGTGTAATTCGCCCCGTCGGCTCTCATCACCTGATCCGCCAGGTCTTTCAGGACATCGAAGATATCTTCTTCTCCATCGGTTTCTCCGTAGCTGAGGGTCCGGAAATCGAAACGCCCTATTACAATTTTGAAGCATTGAACATTCCCGAATTTCATCCTGTCCGAGATGACATGGACACGTTTTATATCGACCTTCCCTCGAAACTCGACGGAACTCCGCCGGACAAATCTTCTGCGTCCAGCCTGCTTCTCCGCACACACACCTCTCCCGTGCAAATCCGCACCATGGAAAAGTCCAAGCCACCGGTACGCGTCATTGTCCCCGGTAAGGTCTATCGTCGTGATAATCCCGATGCCACCCACTCCTTCATGTTCCATCAGATCGAGGGCCTGGCCGTCGATTCCGATATCACTTTTTGCGATTTCACCGGCACTATCGAGTATTTCGTAAGACAATTTTTTGGCTCAGGCGTCAATACCCGTTTCCGCCCAAGTTATTTCCCATTCACCGAGCCTTCCGTCGAGTTCGACGCCAGCTGCGTTTTCTGCGGTGGAAGCGGTGTGAACTCCGGCGGCACTACTTGCTCCAAGTGCAAAGGCTCCGGCTGGATCGAGCTGTTCGGTGCCGGTATGGTCGATCCCGCTGTCTACGGCTTCGTCAATTACGACCCCAAAAAAGTCAGCGGCTTTGCCTTCGGCATCGGCATCGACCGCCTCGCCATGCTCAAATACGGCATCGACGATATTCAGGTATTTTTTCAAAACGATGTGCGCTTTTTGCGCCAGTTCCCATGCGTGAGGTTTCTCGCAACGTGACGTTTGCCGATTCCAAGAATCGCTTCTCCAATCGCGTGGCCGATTACTTGCGGTATCGCCCGCGTTATCCGGTGGGCGTTCTCGACCTCATGCAGATGCAATGCCTGCTCACGCCTGCCCACGCGATAGCGGACATCGGCTCAGGCACCGGATTTCTTGCCGAACTTTTTCTGAGAAATGGCAACGCCGTCTTTGGCGTGGAGCCCAACAAGGAAATGCGCGAAGCCGGCGAAGAATATCTCACCCCCTATCCGCGCTTCATCAGTATTGACGGCTCCGCCGAAGCCACCACTCTCGGAGATGCCAGCGTAAGTTTCGTTACCGCGGGTCAGGCCTTTCACTGGTTTGAACCAGAAGCCACCCGCCGCGAATTTGTCCGCATCCTGCGTCCCAAGGGCTGGGTGGCCATTGTTTGGAACGATCGCAGCACCGCCACATCCGGTTTTGGACATGCTTACGAAGACTTGCTCGTTCGTTACGGCACCGACTACACGCGCGTAAAAGATTCTTATCCGACCGCCGAAGACATTAGCTCATTCTTCGAGCATCGCGATTTTCAAACCCACGAACTTCCCAATCATCAGATTTTTGATCTCCAGGGATTGCGTGGCCGCTTGCGCAGCAGTTCCTACGCGCCCGCCGAAGGCCATGCGAATTTCGCGCCAATGATGGACGATCTCGACCAGTTGTTCGCAGCGCATCAGCAAAACCATCAGGTGCGCATGGACTTTTCCACCTGGGTCTATCTTGGCCAACTAAATCCCGGCAGCGCTCACTCATGAAAGTCGTTTATAACTGGCTCAAGGAGTTCGTTGCCGTCACCGCCTCACCCGAGGAACTTGCCTCGCGCCTCGCGCTTTCCGGGACGAACATTGGCGGTGTAGAAAACGGTGTTCATGGCGCGATAATCGACGCGGAGGTCACTTCCAATCGCCCCGATTGCCTTAGTCACTTCGGCATCGCGCGTGAAGTCGGCGCGATTTATAAACTCCCGCTGAACCACATTTCTCCCCGACCAGCCGAGTCCGGCCCTAAAGCCAGCGAAGCCGTAAAAGTGGAAATCCGCTCACCGGAATTGTGCGGCCGCTTCACCGCACGCGTAATTCGCAATGTAAAGATCCAACCCTCGCCCGCATGGCTGAAAGAACGCCTCGAAGCCTGTGGCGTCGCCAACATCAACAATGTCGTCGACGTGTCCAACTACGTCATGCTCGAACTGGGGCACGCACTCCACACTTTCGACTACGACAAAATCCGCGATCGCTCCATCGTGGTGCGCGCCGCGGCCAAAAGCGAAAAAGTCAAAACCCTCGATGGCGTCGAACGTCAACTCGACGCCGGCACTTGCGTCATCACCGACGGCGACGGCTCGCGTGTCGTTGGCATCGGCGGCATCATGGGTGGTGCGGAAACCGAAATCTCTTTCTCCACCAAAAATGTCTTGATTGAATGCGCCTGGTTCGATCCCATCGCTGTTCGCCGCGCCACCCGCGCTCTCAAACTTCATACCGAAGCCTCCACGCGCTTCGGCCGCGGTGCCGACCCCGACATGGCCGAAGTCGCCTCCCGCCGCTGCGCCGAATTGATCCTGCAGCTCGCCGGCGGGGAATTACTCTCTGGAGTTGTCGACGTTTATCCAGGTAAGCGCGCACCCAAAAAACTTCTCATCACTCGCGCGGAACTTCTTCGCGTGATGGGCGCTGACGTCCCCGACAAGGAGATCGAAGCCATTCTCAGTGCTCTCGGCTTTGCCCCGGTTCGTGTCGACCAGAATCGAGGTGCTAACGGCTCCATCCTTGCCGTTTGGGAATGTACGCAACCGTCCTGGCGCGCCGAAGTTTCCCGCGAAATCGATCTTATCGAAGAGGTCGCACGCATCTTCGGTTTCGACAAATTTGCGCCTCGCCTTCCTGCCGCCCGCCAGGGCGCCGCGCGCTTGCCGCACTATGAAGCCGAAATGCGCCTGCGCGAACGTCTCATCGGCCTGGGCTATCGCGAGATTCTCACCATCCCGCACGTCGCCGAAGAGCGCGATGCGATATTTCGTCCCGCTGACGTCCAACCCGCGCGCCTGGCCAATCCTCTTTCTGAAGAAGCCGGCGTGCTTCGCTCTACAGGATCGGTCACCATGGCCGCCGCACTCGAGTGGAACCTCAATCACGGCCAGCGCAATCTCCGCCTTTTCGAAATCGCCAATCACTATCGTTTACATGGAGACAAATCGATCGAAACGCGCGTTCTCACCGTTGGGGCCACAGGCGCAGCCCACGAAAAGGGTCTTTACGACGCGGCCCGCGATTATAGTTTCGCCGACCTGAAAGGCGACCTCGACACTATCGGCGCTCTTGCTGGAAATCTGCGGTGGGAGGACACTTCGACGGAATGGCTCAATCCCGCTCGCCGCGGCGCAATTTTCCTCAAGGCCGAGCCCCTGGGCATCGCGGGCCAGCTTTCCCGGCGCGTCGCGGAGCGCCTCAAATTGCGTCAGGATGTCTATTTAGCTGAAATAGATCTCGGTCCTTTCTATTGCACGTTCTACGGCGTGAAAAATTCTCGTCGCTACCGGCCCATTCCGCGTTTCCCAGCCGTCGAGCGTGATTTCTCTCTGTTGCTCCCCGACGGTACGCATTTCTCCGATGTAACCAGCTCCATCTCTTCTCTGAATATTCCTGAAATTGTGTCTATCGAAGCCGCCGATCTCTTCCGCGGTAAAAACGTCCCAACCGGAAAATATTCTCTGCTCATCAAAATCACTCTGCAGAACAATGAAGCGACCCTAACCGACGCGCAGATCGGCGACATTTCGGCTCGCATCGTCGCCGCCCTCCAGAAAGACCTCGGCGCCCAGTTGCGCACCGCCTAGCGGAAACTTTTTATTCACAGCCCTGCGCGCCAGCAGCGCCCCAAAGCCCAATGAATATGCTATCTTGACGCGAGTAAAGGGTTAGGAATGAATTCTATATACATGCCTGTCAAGGCTGAGATTTTTGGCCAGATGTACACCATTCACGGAGAACTGGACCCGGACTACATCCAGAAACTGGCCGATTATGTGGATGGAAAGATGCGCGAGGTAGCGAATGCCACCTCCACGGTGGACACTCAGAAAGTCGCCGTTCTCGCCGCGCTGGCCATCGCCGATGAATTGCACGGCGCCCAACGCGAAATTGGCGATCGCGAAGAATTAATGCGCGAACAGGCCCAGCGCTGCTTGAATCTGGTCGAACGCGCCCTCCGGCAATCCGTTTAGTCTCGGACCTACCTCGAGGTAGACCGTTCAACTACTGTGACCACTCTGTAGGCGTACGATCCCACCGGTGTTTCCGCAAATCACCGTGTAACTCCCCCGGCAGCGGCCCGCGATCACTCGCAACCAGATTCGTCTCCACGTGCTTCCGCTTCCGCATCCCGGGAATGATCGTGCTCACATCCGGATTATTCAGAATGAATCGCAACGCCATCTCTGGCATGGTCATTCCGTCCCGCACCAGTGGCTTCAATGCCTCCGCATGGTCCACGCTGGCGTTCAAATTTTCCGCCACGAAATAAGTGTTGCGCCAGTCGCCTTTGGGCCACGTGCTCTCCCGCGTCAGCGTTCCCGTCAGTGTCCCTTCGTCAAACGGCACCCGCGCAATCACCGCCACATTCTTGTCTCTGCACGCTGGAAACAATTCATCTTCCGGATTCTGATCGAAAATATTGTAGATCACCTGCACCGCATCGATCAGCCCGGACTGCACCGCACGCACGCCATTCCACGGTTCCCACCTGTTTATGCTGAGCCCCACGGCGCGCACTTCGCCGCTGCTGCGCATCTTCTCAATGGCTTTCAACAGCCGATCGTCGTCCAGCCAGTGATCTTCCCAGGTGTGAAATTGCATCAAATCCAGTTTCGCCACGCCAACATTTTCCAAACTCTTATGCACGTACTCTTCGATGTAATCCGGCGGATACGATTCGTCGACCGAAAATCCTCGCTGGCTTGGCCACCGTCGATTCTTCGGCGGAATCTTCGACGCGGTATAAAGCGTCTTGTGGGGATTGTCGCGATGAATCTTCCCCAACAACGTTTCGCTGTGCCCGTCCCCATACGCCCACGCCGTGTCAAAAAAATTGCATCCTAGATCCACGGCGCGCTGCAAGGACTCCAGCGATTCCTGATCTTCCGATCCCGTCCACCCGGCCAGGCCCCACATGCCGTAGCCAATTTCACTGACGTTCCATCCTGTACGACCAAATCGCCGGTAGTTCATCCAGTTCCTTTCCAACCGATTCCTTTCCAACCTAGGCCGCCCCCATTATATCCATCACCTTCTCTGCTTCAGACATCTGCGTGAATCTCTTTGACTCTGCCCTCGTGCCTGTAGAGAATCACCGTGGCGCGCGCGTCTGGAGATTCCATGCCTAAATCAAAAACGTGGCTTCTGCTCACCATTCCCACATTCTTGAGCGCTGCTCTTGTCCTAAAAGCCCGCACCGGGAACTCCGCGCCACCGGACGATTCAACTTACGACATCGTAATTTCCAACGGCCACGTCATGGATCCCGAATCCGGACTCGACGCCGTTCGCAACGTCGGTATCACTGCGGGCAAGATTCGCGCGATTTCCACCGAACCACTAAAGGGAAAGACCACTCTGGACGCCAAAGGGTTGGTCGTCGCTCCTGGCTTCATCGATCTTCACGAACACGGTCAGGAACCGCGCAATTATCAATTCCAGGCCCATGATGGCGTCACTACTTCTCTCGAGCTTGAAGCCGGCACGGACGATGTCGACTCCTGGTACGCCGCACGTGAAGGCAAATCTCTCATCAATTTCGGCGTAAGCATCGGCCACATTCCCGTACGCATGAGAGTTATGCACGACCCGGGACATTTTCTTCCCAGCGGCGATGCTGCCCACCGCGAAGCTACCCCGCAGGAGCTCGCCGAAATCAATGCCGCTATGCGTCGTGGTTTACAGCGCGGCGCACTCGCCGTGGGCATGGGCATCAACTACACCGCCGCGGCCACTCACGATGAAATCGTGGATATTTTCCGCATAGCCGCCGAGAACCACGCCAGCGTGCATGTCCATCTGCGTCACGCCGGCTTGCAGGAACCCACCACCGGATTAGTCGGCATCGAAGAAGTCATCGCTGCGGCCGCCGTCACGGGAGCGCCGTTGCACGTGGTCCACATCACCAGCATGGGTCTAAAGAACACGCCGCAACTTATCGCCATGGTAAGGGGCGCTCAAAAACAGGGCCTCGATGTCACTACCGAGTGCTATCCCTACACTGCCGGCAGCACCAGCCTCGAGTCTGCCATCTTCGATCCCGGTTGGCAGGAGCGCCAGGGCATCACCTACAAAGATCTTCAGTGGAGTGCCACCGGCGAACGCCTCACCGCGGAAACGTTCGGCAAATATCGCAAACAGGGCGGCAACGTTGTTATTTTTTCCATCCCCGAAGCCGCCGTTCGTACCGCCATCGCCGATCCCATTGTCATGATTGCCAGTGATGGCATCCCGTCCGTCGGCCCGAAAGTTCACCCTCGCGGCCAGGGTACCTACTCCCGTGTGCTGGGGCATTATGTCCGTGAAGAAAAAGTTGTCGACTTGATGACCGCCCTGCGCAAAATGACCCTGATGCCCGCGCAACGGCTTGAAAATCACGCGCCCGCGTTCAAAGACAAAGGCCGCATCCGCGTAGGTGCCGACGCGGACATCACCATCTTCGATCCCGGCCGCATCATCGACAAAGCCACCTTCGAAAACCCTCTTCAATACTCCGAAGGCATCCAGTTCGTCCTGGTAAACGGCACTCCAGTTCTAACCAACGGGCAGCTCGTGGACGGCGTCTTTCCAGGCCGCCCCGCCCGCGCTCCCATTTCTCACTGAAACAACTCTTCACCTGCCACGTCTACTCACCGGGGGGTCCTCCCATGGTGACTTTCTGGCAAGACGTTCGTTACGGTCTGCGGATGCTGCTGAAAAATCCCGCCTTCGCCGCCATCGCCGTTCTTACCCTGGCTCTCGGCATCGGCGCGAATACCGCGCTGTTCTCGGTAGTCAACGGGGTCCTCCTGAATCCTCTCCCGTTCTCTCAGCCCGACCAACTTTATGCGCTGTACTTCAAAACCGCCGCCTTCGACGGCAGCGGCTCCCTCTCCTACCCGAATTTCATCGACTGGCAGAAGGACAATCACTCCTTCTCTTCGATCGCTGCCTACCGCCCCGATGACCTGAATCTGACGGGCGCGGGCCTGCCGGAACGCCTGCACGGTTACATGATTTCCGCCCACCTTTTTCCAGTCTTGGGGACCGCCCCCATTCTTGGCCGCAATTTCCGTGACGAAGAAGATCAGAAGGGCGCAGGCCCGGTTGCGATCATCAGTGATGGCCTGTGGAAGCGTAAATTCGGTCTGTCGTCGAGCGTTCTCAACGAAAGCATCGCGCTCAATGGCCGGACCTACACGATCGTCGGCGTCTTTCCCGGCCGCCTGCCCGGTGTTGCTGCCAGCGACGTTTATATTCCCATCGGACAATGGGACGATCCCACCTTTCTCGACCGTCGCGTTGGCATGGGCATGTTTGCCGTCGGCAGGATTAAATCCGACGTGGCGCTACCCCAGGCGCAGGCCGACATGGATTCCGTGGCACAAAACCTTGCCGCCGCTTACCCCGATATAGATAAAGGCACCGGCATCCTTCTCGTGCCGCTAAAGAAAGATGTCGTCGGCGATGTTCGTGGCATCCTTCTCGTTCTGCTCGGCGCGGTCACCTTCGTTCTGCTCATCGCCTGCGCCAACGTTGCCAATCTTTTGCTCGCGCGCTCGACCAGTCGCTCTCGCGAATTTGCGATTCGTACCGCCATCGGGGCCACCCCTGGCCGGGTACTTCGCCAACTCCTCACCGAAAGCGTCTTACTGGGTTTGTCTGGCGGCCTCATCGGCCTGTTGCTTGCCCAGTGGGGAACTCGCGCCATCCTCGCCACGCTTCCGGATGTATTGCCGCGTGCCGATGAAATTCATCTGGACTGGCATGTGCTTCTGTTCACCGCTGCAATTTCTGTGCTTACGGGTGTGATTTTCGGGCTTGTGCCCGCAGTCAAAGCCCTTCGTCCCGACATGCACGAAACCCTGAAGGAAGGCGGCAGGGGCTCGAGTGGCGCTCGTCATCGCACCCAGAATGTCTTCGTCGTGGTGGAAGTAGCCATGGCTCTGGTTCTGCTCGTTGGCGCGGGGCTTATGATTCGCAGTCTTGTCGCCCTCGCGAGCATCAATCCCGGATTCGATGCGCACAACGTTTTATCGTTCAGCATTTCTCTTTCGCCCAATGAAAAATCCACTGCCGAAGCACTTCGCGCGAAATATCGAGAAAGTCTCCGTCAATTGCAGGCCGTCCCCAGAATCGAAACGGTTTCCGTTGTGGCCGGATCTGCTCCCATGACCGGCGATACCGAAATGCCCTTCTGGCTCGAAGGCCAACCGAAACCGGCGAACCAGAACGACACCCCCTACGCCGTGACGAACTTCGTCTCCACCTCATATCAAACCGCGATGCATATCCCCATCCAACGCGGGCGTTTCTTCAATGACCGCGATGACGAACACGCTCCCGCGGTCGCGCTCATCGATTCGGAATTTGCGCGGAAATATTTTCCACGCGAAAATCCCGTCGGCAAGCACCTCAACCTGGGCATCATCGATACTCAGGCGGAAATCGTCGGCGTCGTTGGTCATGTCGAACAGTTTGGTCTGGGCGCACGCGGACACGAAAATAATCAGGCGCAGATATACATGCCCGTGTGGCAAATCCCTGAAAAATTCTGGTCGCTCCTTGCTGGTGGCGCTTCCTACGTTGCGCGAACGTCAGGCGCGCCTCTGGGAATCATGGCCGGCGTGCAACAGGCTATTCAGCAAACCGACAATACCGCCGCCATCTACGGCGTTTCTCCCATGGAAACCGTCGTCTCCAATTCCATCTCCACGCAGCGTCTCACCATGCAGTTGCTTGCCTTTTTCGCCGCGCTCGCGCTCATCCTATCCGCTATCGGCATCTACGGAGTGATTTCCTACCTCACCGGTCAGCGCTTGCATGAAATAGGCATTCGCATGGCGCTCGGCGCCTCTCGTAAAGATGTTCTCCGCATGGTCCTGAGAGAAGGTATGCGCGCCACCCTTGTAGGCGTGGGCGTGGGTATCGTTGCGGCCGTCGGCTTGAATCGTCTTATCACTCAGATGATCTACGGCGTCGGCGCCAACGACCCTCTAACGTTTAGCGGCGTAACCATCCTGCTGGTCGCCGTGGCCCTTCTCGCCTGCTACATCCCGGCACGCCGCGCCATGCGTGTCGATCCCATCATTGCGCTGCGCTACGAATGAATCATGTTGCTCACTTTTATCGACGCCATCCACTTGTTGCTCGCAACCCCATGGGAGTATGCTTCGTCCTCTACATTACCAACTCAGAAAGAGAAGGGAACTACGATGAAACCAGCTCGGTTCGCACTACTGCTCGCAACAGCACTAACTTTCACCTTTACCGCCAACGCGCAAAACGCCAAGCCTTCGGACGCCCCAGCCCCTACCGGCCCCGTCGCGAATCCCGTCAGCACCGTCGTTAAACAGCAACTGACGCGATTCTCGAAAATTATGGTAGCTGCGGCGGAAGCCATGCCCGCCGAAAAATACAACTTCAAGCCCAGCCCGGAAATGAACTCCTTCGCTCATCTCACTAACCACATCAGCGAGGGCAACACAGAGCTTTGTTCAAAAATCTCCGGTACGCCGGCTCCCGATGCCAAGCTTACAGATACCGATCCCAAAGATAAGCTGGTCGCCGGATTGAAGGCTTCTTTTGATTTTTGCTCCACCGCGCTCGCCAATATCGACGATTCAAAATTGAGCGATCCCATGTCTTTGTTCGGTGGGCGCTTCCAGACGTCTCGCGCCGGCGCGTTAATCGCCCTGAGCGACGAATTTTATGATCACTACGGTACTCAGGCCGTGTATCTGCGATTGAACGGCATACTTCCACCCACCGCTCAGCCCAAGAAGTAGTTTTACGCTTTGAATAGCTTGTTTGTGACCGGCGTCAAGAAGTGCACTTGCCAAAAGTGCGTGGAGGCCTGAAGTGTTTTCCCACGCTTAGTGTGGTTTTTCGTCTAGAAATGAAATCCAAGCTCCACCGTCTCCGACCGCGGGCTGACAAAATGTGTCCCACTGAACGTTGAAAGAAAATTAAACAATGCTTCCTTGTTCGTCAGATTGATCACCGTTAAGCGCAAGCTCCACTTATAGCGGTCGCCATGGAACAAGTCATCCTCGCCTACGCTGGCGTCAAATAAGTTTCGGGGCGCGATTCGTGGCGGATTCTTGTCGTCGTTCTCCGTGCCGTCCGCGGGAATCGTCAGGCGTGTAGCTCCGCGCGGCGTTCCTGTGGGACAGCTTGTCAGTGGCGCGGTTAGCGTCGCAAAGGTCGCGCCGCAATAGAGACCAATTGCTGCTTGCTCGTCCCCATCCAGCGCTAGAGCCGTCGCATAATCAGGAACAGACCCGGCCACCAGCCCGCTGTCATAGCGCCAGTTGAAACCCACCCACGGCCCGCGCTTCCACGGTTGATATTGCAGATGGGTTGTCTGGTTGAATTTTTCGTCGTGATCGATGCGAAAAACCGACCCGCTTTGTCCTACCGTCACTCCTAGCCCTCCCACTTGCGGCGGAAAATATCGCGCCGCCACGCTGGACATGACCATCAGCGCGGTAAACCCGTGAAAGTCCGGCATGCTCGCACGCACCAAAAATCCCGGAATCTTCGAATTGTGCCAGTCGATGGGAAAAGTGATCGGCGTGTTTCCCAGTACGCTGAAGTCGTAGGCGTTGTGCGTGTATTTCCAGATGTATTCGCCGTCCAGCACCAGGTATTTCCCAAACGCTTGCTCCAGCCCGGCGTGAAATTCATTTCTGAATCCTGCCGGTGAATTCGCCGGCACACAGGGAATTAGCGCCGCAATCACCGTCACGTCGCAGCCTCTTGTGGAGATGATCAGATTTTCGTTGAAGGGCGTCTCCAGCGTTCGCGCGTAGGACAGCCGCAACACCGTGTTGGTTGGTTTGATGTTATACGCAATTCCAATTCGCGGCTCCGCTTGGCTCGCGGCCGATAGCCCGTTGTAAATATCTCCGCGAATTCCCAGGTTGAACGACCACCTTCCCTCCGTGATCGTATCCTGCACGTATAACGACAGCTCCTTCACATCCGCGTGGCCGTTAAACGTAAAAAGTCCGCCCCCACGTGTCAGGTCGATAGGCAGCAACGTCGTGCACGGCGCCGCCAACGCCGCACCGGCGACGAAACAAGGCGCACCTGCCGCGTCGGTCAGCGACGGCAGCAAGCTCGCGTCGATAATCCCCAGCCGGTCTTTTTCATTTAGGAACGTCTGCTGGTACGTAACTCCGGCCTTGATATTGTGTTTTCCCTTTACATACGAAATATCGGAACGCACACCGGTGTTCATTAAATTGCGATCCTGCGCAATCGTCTCGGAGTTGATAGGCCCAAGGTCCGCAAACGGATCGTTACTCGGGTAATAGTTGTACTGATCTCGCCGAACATACGCACCTAAAGTGAACACCGCGGTTGTGCCAATAAGCCGTGTCCACGTTGGAGCAATATTGAAAGTCCCGATTTGCGAGCGCTGATCGGTATCGCCAACGTTCGTTCCATCTGGACCGATGACGTTCAGGTTGTCGTACGTGTTGGGAGTCTGGAACCATGATCGCGAGTACTGAAAATTCGTGTGTATGGTGTCTTTCTGGCTGATCTGGAAATCTACGCGGTCAAATAAATTTTCTTCGTTACCCTTATCGTGGATCGGCGCAAATTCCGGAGGATCGAGAAATCGTCCGCTGTTCAAGCCGTTCGCCGCGACAAAGTTCCCCCATTTCGCTCCGCCATAAGCAAGATTGAATTCCGAATTGGCAGTGCCAAAACTTCCGTAGGAAGTCGAAACGCTTCCCGTCGGCGTAGTCACACCGAGCCCCGACCGCGTCGTCACCTTGATCACCAGGCTGGTCTTGTCTCCAAACTCCGCGGGAGGCGCACCGGAAATAACTTCCAGCGATTGGATGGAATCCGACGGAATCTGGTTCGAAAAAACTTTACTGGTCTGGTCCGAGATCGATTGGCCGTCCACCGAAAATGAATTCTGCGCATGATCGCCCAGCCCGTGCATATTTCCGTTGGAGTCCGCCGCCACGCCCGGGGAAGTAAGCGTCACCAGCGAAGTTACCGAGGAAGATGCGCTTTCCAGCGGAAGCTTGTCGATCAGCGCTTGGTCCACGTCCGTATGAAACGTGGACTGGGTCTCAACCAGATCGCCGCCGTTGGCTTCCACCGTTACGCTGGTAGCTGCCGTGCCGATCTTCAGCGTAATCTGCGCGCTTGCAGGTACCGTGGATCGTACCTCCACATCTTGCGTGAACGGGTCGAAGCCATCAGCCATGACCGTCAGGTGGTAAGGATTGAAAGGCAAATTCGTAAACCGAAAGCTTCCATCTGCTCCGCTAACCGTCGACCGCTTCACGGCGCTTACTGGATTCGTGATTTCGACCTTGGCGTTCGCCACCGCTGCGCCTGATGGGTCTTTGACGACACCTTCGATCGATCCGGCGTTTCCTGTCTGCCCGAAAACACGCGCTGTACACAACAAAAAGCTCAATACCAATATCAGAGACGAAAATTGTTTCGACGACATCGCCATTCCCCTTCGACCTTGGCCGGGTCGTTCCTCGCTGCTGTTCAAAATAGCCGCTAAAAATACAGCGGTGCGCCGCTGCCTGATCGGCAGCGCGACGCAATAAGGACCCTTAGATTGTTTGCCTGGATTTACGCGGCGGGAGGTGCGCGGGAGGGAGAATCGTTAGCAAAAAGATCTTTGTGAAAATGAACTTCTATTTCAGCAACGCTGCCTCTTACCACCAGAGGCGTCCCCAACGAGAATGCATTTATGGAGGGGGCCGAACCTATGTGCGCGGCATGGCAAACCCCGCAGGCCGATTCGTCTTGTCCCTTTTCGTGGCCATGCACCACGATTTGCACCAGGAACAGCACCAGGCAGCACGCCAACGCCATCGCCAGGGTTCTGGCGAAATAGCTTCTCGAATTTGGTCTCTGCCGCATCAGGTTTGAACTGTTTGATTCGTCCCTAAAGTCTCGGAGTGTCGGGAATTTGTTCTCTAGCTTCCTTTAGAAGGACCCCGATTCTCCATCAAGCCTTGCACCTATGATGCAAGTAATCAGTCTTTTGAGGCTTCCGTTTTCAGCTTCAGTATAACCTGCGGTCCTCTGAATCTTTTCACTACCCAGGGAGCCATTCCGAAGAAGCAACTAGGTCGTTTAGACGGAACTAATCAGGAATCATCTCCCCGCCACTCCGTTCGCCAGAAACGCCCGGGCCTCCTTCAGTTCCGGCCGGTCTCCAGTCCCCCCTGTAATCTCCACCAGTTTTGCGTAATAGCCGCGCGCCGCGTGGGTGTCCCCCACCGCCTCGCTTGCCTGCGCGGCGCCCATCAATGCGTCAAACCGGCTCGGCGACTCCGTCAGCACGATCTTATAAGCCTCCAGCGCCTCGCCGGGCTTCTTCGACTGCATCAGCATATCGCCCAGCATTTCGCGTGCGGGCATCGTCGTGGACTCCACTCCCTTGGCGTCCTCGCGGTCCGATGCCGCTCTCATCAGAACAATCGCCCGGCCAGTATCTCCCTGCGCATACGCCAGCCAGGCTTCCGCTTCGGCCAGGTCTGTGGCCTTTTCACCCGATACTTCATATCCGCTCGACTTGCTCTCGCCGTCTCGGCGAGCCACTACCCCCGCAAGTTCCTTGACCTCGCTCTTTGCTCCCTCGGTATCCCCGCCGCGCGCTGCTCCAATCGCACGTGCCCAATATGTCGTATCCTGCGATCGCTTATCCTCGGGTACGGCCAGCGCCGCGGCTTCTTTCCACCGGTGCAGCTCCATCGCATTTCGCGCATCCACGCCCGACTTGTGACTTTCTCGATCTCTGTCGTCGGAACCCGGAACGGTCATTTCCTCTGTCGACAGGGCCCGCGCTTTGGCTTCCTGCCCGCTTTGCAGATACGCGTAATCCAGAAAGTCCATCGCGTGGGTTTGATAATGCGACTCCGCCTGATGCATTTCCGATGCGTGCGCTGCGGCGGCCGTCGCCGCGACGTTCGATGCAATCGACTCCTGCCATAATCCCAGACGCGTAAAAATGTGCGACGGCATGTGCAGCGCATGCGAGGAGTCCGGCGCGATTTTCGCGTAGGCCCGCGCTGCTTCCAGCCCCTGGCTCGCAAGCTCCGGCCGATCCGTGGCATGAATCAGGTAATGCGCCACACCGGGATTGTCTGGATGCTGTTTGAATAGTGGAGCGAGGATCGCAATGGCTTTCCTGCGATTCTGCATGACGTCGGAGTCTTCATCCGCCAGCGCCACCAGCGACAAGGCATAAAACGCGCTGGCCTCGACATCCTCCGGCGCTTCGGTGCGCAACTGTGCCAGCGCCTCCGAATACGCCTTGGTTCGCTGCATGTGTGAAAGCGTGTCATCGTCCTTGTAAAACGCCGCCCCCGCCGCAATGTAACCGCGCTCACGCGCTGTAGGCGCTCCGATTTTTTCTGCCTTCTCAACGTGCTCCCGGCCTTCGCGCAATGTATGCTTCCCCGGAAAATCCCACAGTTGGTGATATAGCGCCATGGCCTCGCCCCACTGCGCCATCGCACAGTCGGCATCCAGATCCGCGGCACCTCTAAACGCGCTCTCCGATTCCCGGTACTGAAACGAATGCAGCAGCGCCAGACCCGTCACCAGATTCGGCTTAGCCTCCGCCTTGCAGCTATTAGGAAAATCCACATGCCCAAGTTGTTCGGACATCGTGAGGGAAGATCCGCGAGCTCCAGAGAAAAACGCGCATGAAACCATCGCCAAGCTCACAAGAAACATTACATAATTTCTAATACTCATTCGTCGCACCGGAACCTCTCATTGCGCCTTCACGTCATTCTATCAACGCGTTCGTGTAATTGCCGTTCCCTAATTAGTCCGCAGCCTGAAGTAGACCCGCAAACCTGTGCAACCTCCGACCACCCGGCCATCTAGCTCACCCTCTTGCTCTCCGTGCTGGATTTTATGTTGGAAATACTTATCTTTATAGATACCATATCGCCGTCTCCGCAACTGCATCCGTCCGCTTATCTGCCGAGGGGCGAAGCCATGCCAAATTTCCATGATGTGCTTGCTGAAGAGCGAACAAAGGAAATTCTCAACCACCCTGCCCGAAGGCCAGAGCATCCCTCATCTGACACCCACCTGATTGCAGGAGCCGAAGAACGCAAGGACTCTCCGATCATTGGTCTGGCCCTTTCCGGCGGCGGGATTCGCAGCGCCACCTTTAACCTCGGTGTGCTGCAAGGCCTGGCAAAATTCAAGCTGCTCGAACAAATTGATTACCTCTCCACCGTTTCCGGAGGTGGCTACATTGGCAGTTGGCTGATTACCTGGATAAAACGGGCCAGCACGCGCGAGGTCCAGCAAAAGTTGGGCAACTACGAAGCTAAACCCGACACGGAAGCGACCAATCCGATCCCCGAGCCGGAACCGGAAGAAATCAATTTTCTTCGCGACTACAGCAACTACCTCACGCCTCGCGTGGGCATCTTCGGTGCCGACACTTGGGCCGGCATCGCCACCTATCTACGAAACGTATTTCTGAATCAACTTATTCTCGTGGCATTTCTCGGAGCGTTTCTCTTTCTTCCTTGGATCGCCGTGCTGGGACGCGTATGGCTCCCGGGCTTTCTTCAGTCAGTCAGCAATCTGGCAATGCTGACTGGTGCCCTCGTCGTCTTTACCGTGGTCATGGCCTCCTACCAGGTAGCTTTGTGTTCCCGCACCGGCAAACCTGCTCCCTCCATCGCGGAGCAGCCCATGGTCTTGCTCTCAGTGGTGTTGCCGCTTTTTCTTGCTTCCCTTTCAATGATGGAGTTCCTGTGGATCGTTCGCACCCCCGCGCGTATTCCGCCAATCACTCCTCCGGAGCAAGACGCATTTTTCTGGATGGAACTTACCGCTATTTTGTACGGCGCTGCTCATTTATTGGGCTCGATCCCGCGCTATGTCGTCACCAGAAATCTGCGCGAAGTTCAGAAACCGTCGCCGTGGTCCTGGCCTGGCATACCCATTTTCGCCGCGGTTGCCGGCGCCGTCGGCGGCTTGCTCGTCTTTGAGCTGACCAGACTAATCGCCTGCTGGCAAACCTACACTCCTGCGCAGGCTGTCTGGTACGCTGCGAGTTTCGGCCCACCCCTTATCGTTTTGATCTTCCTCGTAACCGGTGGCATCCACATCGGCCTGCTGCGCCTCTTGATTGAACCGGAAGAACAGGAGTGGTGGTCACGTCTCGGCGGCTGGCTGCTTATCTTGAGCATCGCCTGGGTCGCCATTTTTTCCCTGGCGATTTTCGCCCCGCTGGGCGAAATGTATCTCGCACGTTACGCAGCCACCAAGTTCACACTGATCAGCGGCTGGATTCTCACAACTGCCGGTGGTCTCCTGGCCGGCCGCAGCAAAAGCACCAACGGCACTTCCTCATCGCTCAGTCCGGCTTTGGACCGCTTCGCTTCCATCGCTCCTTACGTCTTTGTCGTCGGCCTGCTTGCTGTGCTGTCCATCGGCGTATACGAAGTGGCCCGTGACCCGCAATTCGGCTGGCCCGCGAGCTTCTCTGACCTGATTGCGCCCCAGGGCCTCACGTCGCAGGTAGTCCCGTCTTTAAGCGAGAAATATTGGTACACGATTCGGTTTTTCTCACCGGGCTGGCTTGCCACCTGCTGCATCGCCCTGTTCTTAATCAGTTTCTTGCTTGCCTTTCGCATTGAAGTTAATCGCTTCTCCATGAATCTTTTCTACCGCGATCGCATTGTGCGCTGCTACCTCGGCGCGACGCGCCCCGAAAAGAATCGCCATGCCAATCCATTTACCGGTTTCGACCCGCAGGACGACCAGCTCCTTAAGAATTTCGCCCAGCAAGAAACTGGTCCTGCCAACGAAAAGGAGAAATACGACGGTCCCTATCCCATCTTTTGTGCGGCGCTGAATATCACTCACGGCGAGCGCCTCGCCTGGCAGGAGCGCAAGGCTGAATCTTTCGTCTTCACTCCGCGTTTCTGTGGTTTCGATTTCCCGGAGATGCACTTGATCCCGGGCTTGCCCGATGGCTTCCGGCCTACTTAAGAATTCGCCTATCCCCGCAGCAGGAACGCCCAACAACAAAAGGAAGTTGGCGGCGTTCATGTAGGCACCGCCATGTCGATTTCCGGCGCTGCGGCCAGCCCCAACATGGGCTTTCACACTTCGCCGCCGCTGGCGTTCCTCATGACCATGTTCGACGTGCGCCTCGGCTGGTGGCTCCCCAATCCCCGCTATGCGCCCTCTAAGTATTTGCCACCCGAAGGCGGGCCGCGCCTCTCGCTCATTTATCTTCTGAAAGAACTCTTCGCCTCTACGACCGACCGCTCCAACTACGTCTACGTTTCCGACGGCGGCCATTTTGAAAATCTCGGTATCTACGAACTCGTGCGCCGGCGCTGCCGCTACATCATTGCCTGCGATGCGGGCGCCGACGCCGGTATGGCCTTCGGGGACTTGGGCAACGCCATTCGCAAATGCCGCAGTGACTTTGGAGTGGAGATCACCATCGATCCTACGCCGGTGCGCATCTCCAGTTCGGGCTTCGCACAGCGCCATGCGGTAGTGGGCACCATCCGCTATCCGCAGTACGCCAACGAATCGCCCACACCGGCGCTCGGCAAGCTCTTATACATAAAGGCCACCGTGACCAAGGGCGTCCCCGCAGATGTGCTGGCTTACCGAGCCCAGGATCCCACCTTCCCCGACAAAACCACCGCCGATCAATGGTTCGAAGAATCGCAGTTCGAAAGCTACCGCTGTTTAGGCCAATACTCCGTCGAGTCGCTTTTGGAGGCGGAACCTCCGCAGCGCGCCTGGACCGCCGAGCAGCTAATTAACGTCGTCGAGCGCACTCAAAGCTGGTCCTGAGCGTCTTGATATGTCCATTTGAAAACCAAGGATCGGTCTCCGAGCAACCGCCAATCCTCCGAATCAACCGCTGGTCGAAGGCGCTAATACCTCTCGCCCATTTCATCCTCGAACGCGGCCCCGCCCGGCCCTCCACCTTCCCTCGGCCATCCTGTTAGAATAGCTATCGGAGCGGTTCTTCGAAGCAGGTGAGGGAGCGAAAGCTGTTTGAACCAATGACGAATCTCTGAGGCGCTGCGGACAGACAGCCTGTGTGCACGGCCTGTCCCGTTGGCTCGTCGAAGGTTGCAACACCTTAGCGACGCGCGAGCGGGGCAGGAAAGCCTAACGGTTGGCTCGTGGTGCCCACCTAATTCAGAGGTTCACGGCCTAGCTCCCCACGGCCTAGCAGTCCGCTCCATTTTTCTGTCTGCACCGCCCTCAGAACCGTCCGCAAAAACTTTTCTTAACTCACTGAATTCTTTGAGCTACGCCACTTCACCTGTAAAATCCGCACATGCGCGTTCTCTTTATAGGTGACATTGTCGGCTCCCCGGGACGCCAAATTGTGCGTGACCGCCTTGCTGATATCGTGTCGCAGAAAAAAATCGACTTGGTCATCGCCAATGGTGAAAACTCGGCTTCGGGCTTCGGGATTACTCCGCGCCTCGCCGATGAATTCCTTCACGATGGCATCGATGTACTTACCGGAGGTAACCACAGTTGGGACCGCCGCGAGATTCTTGACTACATGCCGCACGAGCCGCGATTGCTTCGCCCCGCGAACTTCCCGGATGGCAGCCCGGGCAGCGGCCTGTTCATCGGCACCGCTAAAACTGGCGTCAAGTACGCCGTCCTGAATCTCCAGGGGCGCACCTTTCTTCCCGCCATCGACGATCCCTTCCGCAAAGCCGACTCCGAGCTTGCACGCCTCCCACCGGATGTGGCCTTCGTGTTCGTCGACATGCACGCGGAAACGACCAGCGAGAAAATTGCCATGGGTTGGTACCTTGACGGCCGAGCCACCGTTGTAGTCGGCACGCATACCCACGTGGCCACCGCTGACGAACGTATTTTGCCCCAAGGCACCGCCTACATCACTGACGTGGGCATGACCGGACCTCATAGCGGCGTGATCGGCATGGATCGCCAGGGCATTATCAAAAAATTTCTGGACGGTTTGCCGGCGCGCTTTGAAGTTGCCGAAGGCGATGTGCAAATGAACACCGTGCTCATCGAAACGGCGGATGACGACGTCCCGCGTAACGCCGCCGGCCGGTTGCGCGCCCACTCGATCGAGCGCCTGCGGTTCTGTATCGACACATAATCGCGGACCGCTTCACCGCGTAACGGGCAACCCCTACGCCACGTCCCACACTCTGAGCACTTGGCTCTACTGAGCTCCCTGACCCTATGAAATTGATCCTGAAATTCGCCACGTGGACGTGTCTGTCCGCTGCGGCCGCCACTGTCGCCGCGGCCCAATTCGAAGGCGAACTTACCGCCAAGCGCCGCGTATTCCCCAGCATCGGCGTCGGACTTCGCGCCGTGAAGTCGCCTGACGGCGAACGCACCTATGTTTTAAGCTCGCAGGGCTTAACCGTATTCGACTCCAAGGAACAAAAACTTCTTACCATTGGATCGGAAGCTGCTCCTGTAAGCCCTGTCGCTTCGACGAAAGCTACGCCACCGGGCCCAACCTTCGCCGAAGATTTCGATGCGGACGCCACAGGTCAAATCTACCTGGCGGATCGCGCCGCCAATCAAATTGTCATTTATTCCCCGGACGGCAAGCGCGTCCGCTCGTTTCAAGTCGCGTCCCCTATTTCAGTCGCCGCTTTACCGGACGGCGACGTAGCCGTCGCTACCATGCAGGATCCCCACCTTGTCCTCGTTTTCGACAAAAATGGCCGTGAAATTCGCGAATTCGGAGAATTGGAAGATATCTCCAATCGCGCCGATTTAAATCGTTACCTGAATGCCGGCTACCTGGCTAGCGATGCGCGGGGAGAACTTTTTTACGCGTTTATTTTTACCCCGGAACCCATCGTCCGCCAATACGACCGCAACGGCTTCGCGTTGCAAATAATTGAATTCGCCGAAATCGACGCTTTTGCCGCCGCGCAAGCCGCCAGAAAAGAAATTGAACGCCAGGAAAAGAAAGGCAAGCAGCCCGCCTTCAAGCCCATCCTCACCGCCATGAGCGTGGTTCGCGATAGCGGCGAAGTTTGGATCGCGCTGCACAATCGCCTTTTGCGCTTTGATAAGGAAGGGAATCGCAAAGCGACCTATCAGCTTTACGCTCCGGATGGCGCGCGTCTGGACGCCAATGCGATCCTCGTCGAAAAAGATCGCATCATCATCGGCAGCGATACCGGCGCTTATGAGTTCGAGCGGCCCGATCTAAAGCTGGGCGGTAATCCCTGATTTTTTATTTGCTCCCACACGGTTAAGAACCAGCGGCGGAAGTTCTGACAAGAAGCTTCCTTAAAACGTTACCCGAAATCCTATCTGCGCGGCAAACGGAATCCCTACCGTAGTCCCAGGGCCAAAAAAATCTCCCAACGCCCCGGCAGGTACCAGCAACTGTTTCGGATTCGTGATGGGTGTCGTCTGCGTGCAAGCCGCATTCAAACAAAACGCCGTGGCATTCGTCAGGCTGTTCACCGGAGTGGGCAACGCGCTGATGTTCGTAACATAATTCGCGCCCGGATTGTTACGATTGAACAAATTAAAAAACTCCACAAACGGCGTAATTGCCCAGCGCTCATGGAACGTAAACGGACGGCTCACCCGCAAGTCTGCCTGTATGTACGGCGTTCCGCGAAACTCATCCAAGGTAGTTTGCACACCATTGATCACCGCGCGATCGTTGGTCGGATCGCCCAATCCATTTACATCCACCGGTGTGGTCAGCGTAATCGGACGCCCAGTTTCAGCCTGGAACAACAAGCTCACCGAGAATCCTTCCGGCATATAAAAATTCCCGGCTACCACCTCACGACTCCTGACGTCCTCACCCGACGGCCCATAGTCTCCGGGGCCAAACGGGTTCAGCGGGTTGCAAACTCCATTTACATAATCAAAAAGCTCTCCCAATACGCAGCCCCACGTCTTCGCCGACGACAACGTGTAATTCGCCACCAGGTTAAACCGCCGGGACACGTTGCCCTGCACGTGTACCAGCATGCCTTCATAGTTGGACCGATTATCGGAGTGCGCTACGGTGATCGCCGGCACGTATTGCATCTGGTCCGCTGTGTCGCTCGCCGGAAATAGTGGCGTAAACAACGTCGAGCCTGGCACGTAGGTGTAATTGCGGTAAGCATGCACGCCTTCTTCGTGCACCCAACTCACGCTCGCCACCCAATTCTGATTGAACGCATGCTCGAATCCGACCGAGGCATGCACCGCGTAGGGAGTCTTGTAGTGGGGATCGATCAGCGCACCCGCGCCTCCCGCGGCAGCTCCGGGCACGCATCCGGGATCGGGCGTTGCGCTCACCGCATTCACGCAAGACAGCGGTGCCGTGTTGACGGATTGAAACGCCCCTACCCAGCCGTTTTGCGCCAGGTCGTTGTAGTACAAGCCAAATCCGCCGCGAATCACGTCGCGCCCCGAGGAACCCAGCGCGTACGCTACCCCCAACCGCGGCGCAAATGCGTGTCGATAATCGTGCGGCGCGCCATTGACCAGCGGAATCTGAAGTGCCTGTAATGTCAGGTACGTGGGATTGTCCACTTGGCTGCGTCCCGACGCATCGAATAATCCAAACGTGGTATCCCACCGCATGCCGTAGTTCACTGTGACACGTCGCGATACACGCCACGAATCCTGCGCATACATTCCGAGTCGCTGCACGTTTTGCGAAAAGCTTCCGTTGCTCTCCGCAATCGGTGTGCAACTGATGCCCGATGTCGGATCCGGTTGGCTAGCACAGCCGGCACTAAAGAAAAACTGCGAAGGATTCGCCGCATAAAAACTGGGATCCTGCGGATAACTCAGTACCGTTTCGGCCGTACCGGAAAGTGCGCCGCTCAACACCGGCTCATGAATAAAATCGATGCCGAAACTTGGCGCGTGCCGGCCCGAAGCGTGGCTTACGTCATAGCGAACTTGGTATTTTTCCTGGTTGCGCAACACCGGAAACGCGGAGACGGCCGTGGCGAATTGATTGTCGCCAAAAGTATCGAGCCCCGAAACCGTTTGAAACGTCGCGCTGAACGGAAAATCCAGCGTGAATCCCAGGTACTCGTTGCGCTCTTCCGTGCGGTGCAAGCCGCTCGCTCCAAATAAAAATGATCCGACCCACGTGGGGCTAAAGGTGAATTGCTCGCCCAGCGCCAGATTCAGATAGTTTGAATGCGAAGTCGCACCCGTCGAAGGCAACGTGCCCTGTTGGATCAAGTCATTGCGCGTCAGATAACTGTCTTGGGCCGCGCGCAGAAACCACTGCGAACGCGCTGACTGCTTCCAATCGAGCCGCGCCATTCCCACAAAATCATTAAACGGCACAGGCGTGCTTGTGGGCACCGCAATCGAACTTACGCCTGGAATTAATCCCTGCGATGCCAACGCCGCTAACGAATCGAATTGGCCTTGGCTGGCCGGGCTATACGCGATACTCGCCAATTCATGCACGTACTCGAACGACGTGAAGAACCACAATTTTCCCGGCGCGATTGCTCCACCGAGCGCGCCCACATAGTTTTGCCGCGAGAATGGCTGCTTCGGATTCGGCGCCGGATTTTCAATCGGAAAGCGCGCATTCAACGCCGCTGCTCGCTCGTACAACGCAAATTCGCCATGCAGCGTATCCGTGCCGCGCCGCGTGCTGATCACCACGGAGCCCGCCGTGGTTCTGCCCGTGTCCGCGTTTTCCTGCGAAGTCCGTACCGCAAATTCCTCGATTGATTCCGGCGAAAAATTCTGCAAAAACCCGCCGATGTAATCGTCGGAATTGTCTACCCCATCGACCGACAGCTCGTTATTCAATCCCGAACTCCCGCCCGTGGATACCGCCGTAATGCGTGCTTTCGTGGGATCCGACGGCTCCACCGGCTCCGTGCCCGGCACCAGATACGCAATATTTGCGAAACTGCGATTCGCCAGCGGAATCTCATGCAAATCTCGCGCCGTCACAATGCCCTGTTGGACCGTGCTGGAAGCGTCGACAGGTTGTGTCGTCACCGACGAAGCTCCCGCGCTCACATTCACTTGCTCACGCACGCTCGCCGGCTTCAGCAGCACGCTAATGTCCCGCGCAGAGCTTAGCTGCACTTCCACGTTGGATTCCACCTGCTGGAAACCTGTGGCTGCAATACGCACTCGATACCGCCCGGGTAGTAAATCGTCTATTCGAAACTCGCCGCGCTCGCCCGTTTGCACCTCTCGATCCACGGATGAATCGGAAGAGGTCACACTAATTTTTGCGCCGGCGATTCGCCCGCCGCTGGCATCTTGTACAACGCCCCGCAATGTCCCGCGTGGACTCTGCGCCGCCAAAAAAGGCATCGCGGCCGCGCACACCAACAGCAACGCTATCCACCTGGTACAGAATCCCAACCGCCGCTTCGCGAGAGTACCCATAGCCCTTCCAGATTATTGAATCGCCCTGATTATTTCCAGCGTGCCTACTTCAAATGTGCATCAAACCATGCCAGCGTGCGCTCAATTACATCGCGCTGGTGTTGCGGTTTCGCAAACATATGCCCCTCATGTTCGTAAACTACCAGTTGCGTTTCCACCCCTTGTGCCTTTAACGCGTGCCAAAACTCATACGATTGTGGAGTTGGGCATTCGCCATCGCTGTCACCCACAATGATCAACGTCGGCGTTTTCACCTTCTTGATAAAGTTCAGCGCCGAAGCTTTTGCATAAATATCCGGATCGTCATAAACCGACTTCCCGAAAAAGGGAATCATCCACTGGTCGATCTGATTCTCCCCGTAGTAGCTTTGCCAGTTGGAAATTCCCGCGCCTGCCATGGCGGCTTTGAACCGGTTGGTCTGGGTCACGCCAAACATGGTCATAAATCCGCCGTAACTCCATCCCGTCAATCCCAATCGGTTCGCATCAATCGGTGCAACGCGCATCGCCTCGTCTACACCCGCCAGGATATCTTTGAAGTCTCCTTCGCCAAATTCTTTCACGTTCGCCCTGGTGAAGGCCTCGCCTTGTCCAAAGCTCCCGCGCGGATTCGGACGCAGCACGAAATATCCCGCTCCCGCCAGCGCCGCGGCGTAATCGTGCGCCGAAGGCCACGTAGAGAATGTCGCCCAACTCGGCCCACCGTGAACGGAAACCACCAACGGGTATTTCTTGGTGGCATCGAAATCCTTAGGGTAAATCAGCCAACCCTGCACTTCGTGCCCGCCGCTTTTCCATTGAATGCTTTTTGCCTCGCCCCATGCGGGCTTAGCGCCGTCGTTGCGCCGCGTTATTTGCTTCCAGTCGCCCGCCTGCCCCGCCCACACTTCCGGCGCTGCCGCATACGAGTCGCGCACAAAAGCCATGGTTTTCCCATCTTTCGCCACCGAAAGTGTGGGAGTGAAAACTCCAGGGTCCGCGGTCAAGTACTCGCCGCCCTGCCACAACTGTTCTACCTTTTTAGTTTCCGGATCGACGCTGGCGATTCCCGCATCTCCACCCACCGTTTCGCCAAACAGTATTTTCTTTTCGGGAGTCCAGGCTAGCCAGCTTGCCGAAGCTTTGATGTCTGGAGTCGCGTTACGTGCCTCCCTGCCCGCACCGCTGATCGTATAGATGTCACCGCCCGTCAATCCCGCGTCGCTCATGATTCCTTCGACGAACGCTACTCGCTCGCCGTCCGGCGACCACGCCGGATTCGCAATCTGGAATTGTGGTTTGTAGATTGATTTCATCAGTCCGGTCGCGCCTTCCAGCGTGTACAGCTCCGCAACCCACCAGTTGTTGTCGCCGTTTCCCAGAGCTGCCGTCACTGCAAATCGCAATCCGTCCGGTGCCCAATCGTATTCATACACATATGTATCGGCAGGCGAAATCTGCCGCAACTTCCCGGACGCCACGTCCACCAACGCCAGGCGCTGCTCGAAAAAGGCATCCTTTATCTCTCCGGTTTGCGGAGTTTCCGCCACCAGAGGACCCGAAGCCCGCGTCGCATTCTCCGTAAATAACACCGCGATGGTCTTGCCATCCGGCGCCCATTTCGGCGTCGCGAGAAAACCTTTCACGCCGGTCATCTTTCGCGCCGCTCCTCCCGCGCCGTTCGTCTTTCCAGCCACATCCATCACATAAAGCTGCCGCTGTCCTGCTTTCGCCGCATCGGACAAGAACGCGATGCGTTTGCTGTCTGGCGACCACGCCACATCGCCTTCCTCGTGATCGGTCGCGCCAGCTCCAACTCTCAGACGTTTCGCGGCCGCCTTCGTCTCGATTTCGGAAACATACACAGCCGTATTGCCTGAAGGCGCTCCGTCCTTGCCAATCAGCGTTTCCACCCAGGCCACGCGCTTCCCGTCCGGTGAAATCACCGCTTGCTGGAATTCATGCGTGGCAAAAAGTGTTTTCTCGACGTCGTTGATTGGGGAAACCGGCTTCGGTTTCTCCTCCGCTTTCAATCGGGCTTCCACAGCTCGCGTGGAACCAGGCTTGGCTTCGGTCTGGGCCCCTTTGGTGTCGGCATCTTCCGCCTTGGACTTGCCTTGCGCCGTGCCAGTTTCTTGCCCTGTGGACTTTTCCGCCGCGCCCGGATCTTGCGCCCACACCTTGCTCTGCGCGCACAATGCGGCGATTACCAAAACACTGACCACTAGTTTCCGAATAAATATGAGCCCCATTCTTCTCCCCGTGCGTAGAACCCCTTAATGCGAGTGCTACCTTAATCTCCTAAACAAACGACTGCAAGCGCTGCCGATTCGAGAACGGTCCCGCACGATGCCCCACCTATCCAAAAAATGACAAGCTTGCTTGACATATCGAAGCGGCCGACTTATACTCAAATGGAAAGCTTACTTGACATGGCCGAAATCCTTAATCGCGTCAAGGAACTGCGCAATTCCCGCGGTTGGACGCAAGAAGAACTGGCCAAAGCCGTAGGCGTTTCCCGCCAGAGCATCAATTCCATTGAGCGTGAACGCTACGTGCCCAGCCTCATGCTCGCGCTGACCTTCGCTCAGGTTTTTGGCTGTACCACGGACCAAATCTTTGCGCTGGAGAAGGAAAAATGAAAATACCCATCGTCGGCGGCGTTATCGACGAACGTTTCCTGAACCACCGCCTCAAGTCCACCAGCCTTGCCGGCATCATCGGCGGTGTTCTGGCCATCTGCCTTTTCGCGTATCGCTTTTACGTCAACCACGTCTGGAGCTGGGATCTCCTTGCCGTGGCTGTGACCTTTGTCTCTGTAAAACTAGCCGTCATGGCCTATTACCTGATCACGGATTGAAAGGAAGAGAATATGTTTGCCTACAAATTGAAGGAACCTCGCAGCCTGGTCGCGGTTGGTATGTCGTGCCTGGTGATCGCTCTCGTTCTGCCGGAATTTTTTCATCCCGCCAGTTAATCCAGCATCAACGCGACCCATTTCTTTCGTGGACTATTCCTGGGCATCTCCATCGTCCTGAATCTGGCAGCCGCCAGGCTGAGCGCTCGCCAGCGTCGCCTCCGCACCCCCGCCTAGCCGCCAAATGGATTTAGTTATCTGACGCGTAACGATTTGGCACTTCGTGCGTATAGTACATTGCGGATGTTCGGCAGAAAGGTGCTTTCCGACCCGCAACGTGGCACGACTTCCCAAAAGGAGTTTTATGAGCAAAAAACTCGGTTTTGTGTTCGTTGCATTGATGGCAGTTCCCCTTGCTCTGCTCGGGCAGGCGAAGCCACCGGCGTCGCCCCCTCCACCAGCGCAGTCCGCTCCGCCCCCGAACCCGAACCCGATTACCGCGAGCGAAAAAGGTTTTTACTCGTTTGTGAGCAGCGCGGTCGTCGGTGCGGCGCAGAAAATGCCGGAAGAAAACTACTCCTTCAAGCCAACACCGGAGGTTCGCACTTTTGGCCAGCTCGTTGGCCATGTGGCCGATGCTTCGTACATGTTCTGCTCGCAAGCCATAGGTGAATCAATCCCAGCAAAGGACATCGAAAAAACAAAGACGTCCAAGGCCGACCTCGTGGCTGCGCTCAAGGACGGAGTAGCGTACTGCAACAAGGCATTCGACAGCATGACCGATGCAAAAGGCAGCCAGATGGTGAAATTATTCAACTTCGACATAGCGAAGCTGACGGTGTTCTCCATCAATACAGCGCACACAGATGAGCACTATGGGAACATGGTGACCTATCTGCGACTGAAGGGCATCGTGCCGCCCACCAGTGAAAACCAGCCCGCACCGCCACCGAAGTAAGAGGCTCTTACACCCAACTCGGCAAACGCCTCGTCCTGGCAAACACGCTAACCGGACACTGAAAATGGCATCGGCGGATGCCGTTAGCCTGCATCACTTTTCCCTACCCTATACCTACCCCCATGCTTTCTTGACCATGCCCGCAAGCCTCGAATACACTTAATGATTCAAACCAGCCGCCTCCGCGGTGAGTAATTCGTTGTTTACCGGTACGATTCGCACCTACGGTTTGCGAATGCTGTAACAGCATGGGCCGCTAGCGGCCTTGCCTTAAAGGAGAATTGTTTTGCCTAAGCGCACATACCAGCCTCGCCGGAGACGCCGCGCCAAAACGCATGGCTTCCGCGCACGCATGAAAACCGCGGGAGGCCGCAAGGTTCTCGCCGCGCGCCGCAAAAAGGGACGTCATCGCCTCACGCCCGAATGAACTGCAAAACCTCCGCTTCCCACGCGACGCGCGCCTGGTGCGCCGCGGCGATTTCGACGCCGTTTATCGCGCCGGACGGAGGCGTTCCAGTTCTCACTTCGTTGTTTTTTTTCGCGCCAATCAATTGCCGCAGAGCCGCTTTGGCTTCAGCATCAAAAAAGCCCTCGGCGGCGCGGTAGTGCGAAATCGTATTCGGCGCCGTCTACGGGAGGCCGTTCGTTGTCATCGTTTGGAAATTCCATCGGGATGGGACGTCGTCATCCACCCAAAGAGCGTTGTGGCGAAGTGCGAGCATTCCGCGCTGACCACCAACCTGCTGCGCCTGTTGCAGAATCCATGAACATTGCGAATCCCCTGCGTGCCGAAGATAGAAATACGCCTTCGCTGGCCGTCAGGACCGCCCTTTTTGCGTTACGTTTTTACAAAGCGTATTTATCTTTTCTTTTCGCAGGAAATTGCCGCTTCCAACCGAGCTGCTCGCAATACGCCTATGAAGCGATCTCGCGTTTCGGCGTCGCACGCGGCACCTGGCTGGGTATGAAGCGCCTGGCCCATTGTCATCCTTTCTCCCGCAAATTTGGTTTCGATCCGGTTCCGGACGAGGTGCATTCTTGACCGCGCAGCAAAAAGACAAGCTCTCCCCCGAGATGAGAATTCTCGGCGCCTCGCTGCTGTCCATGCTGGTAATTCTTCTGTGGGTCAAATTTTTTGCGCCGAAGCCGCCCGTCGTCCCGCCACAGAACAAGCCGGCTATCACCGCAACGCAAACGCCCTCTACGGCTTCGCCGGCAACTTCCAGTACCGCTGGCTTACAAGCGTCCGCCGCTACAAATTCTACGACCCCATCGCCTGCTGCCGCTCCACCAAAATCCGACAACGCAGAGCGCTCTGTTGTGGTTCAAGACAATCTATATCGAGTGGAGATTTCCAATCGCGGCGCGGTGGTCAAGAGCTGGCAGCTTTCCAAATACACCGACGACAACAAGCCCCAGCGCGTGCTTGACGTCGTGCATCCCGCCGCTGCGCAGCAGGTGGGCGTCTGGCCCTTTTCTCTGATTCTTGACAACCCCGAGTTAGAGAAAGCCGCTAACACCGGTTTATATCAATTGGCGTCTGGCACTGCTGACACGCTCGCTGCACCGGCTGACCTGGCATTTTCCTGGAGCGATGGCCACCTCGAAGTTACCAAGCACTATCACTTCGATCACAGTTACGTCGTGCATGTTGACGCCACCGCCAAACTGGACGGCAAGCCCATTGAAGTTGGACTTGGCTGGCTCGGCGGCTTCGGCGATCTAACGGTTACCAATCCGGCCCCCGTAGAAACGGTCACCACCTATTACAGCGAAGCCGGCAAGATCACCAATCTTCCCTACAAAAAACTCGAAGGCCTCGATAAATGGGGCCCGGGAATTTGGCAGGGCGGAAAAGATTTCACTGGTATAGAAGACCGCTACTTCACCGCCGCCTTCCTGCCGCCAAACGGTGCAGCGCCGGGCACACTGCAAACACGCTATTGGAAAGATTTCCATCCCGCGACCGTGAATGGAGTGGAAGCTGCCGAACCTGTTCCCGAGGTTGCCACGGCAAGCGGACCGCAAGCGCTGGCTTTGCGTGTCTACGTCGGCCCCAAAGATTACGACGACCTGAAGCACATGAATCCGCCGCTGCACGGACTGGTGAATTTTGGCTGGATGGAGTTCATTGCCGATCCGCTATTTCACGCGCTCAAGTGGCTGCATAACTACATTCCCAATTGGGGTTGGGCCATTGTGGTCCTGACTTTGATCATCAATATGCTGCTGTTCCCACTACGTATCTCCAGCTACAAAACCACGCTGAAAATGCAGCGGGTGGGGCCGGAAGTCAAATCCATTCAGGAACGCTACAAGAAATACAAAATGAACGATCCGCGCAAAGCGGACATGAACAAAGAAGTGATGGCGGTGTACAGCCGCGAAGGCATAAATCCGGTTGGCGGTTGCGTTCCGATGCTGCTGCAGATGCCCATTTGGATTGGCTTGAATAACGCTTTGCGCTACGCCATTGAAATGCGGCACGCACGTTGGTTCGGCTGGATCACCGACCTTTCTGCGCGTGATCCCTACTACATTTTGCCAATCATGATGGGCCTGTCGATGTACTTGGTGCAGAAGATGACGCCTATGACTTCCGTCGATCCTCAGCAGCAAATGACCATGAAGATCATGCCCATCGCCATGGCCGGAATTTTTATGATTTCCCCTATTTCCAGCGGCTTGGCGGTGTATATTCTCACCAGCAGTATCGTCGGAATTGGGCAGCAGTGGTACCTTAACCGCCAGCATCCAGTGGTTGCGGCGCCTGCCACAAAACCTTTACGCAGCAAAAAATCATAATCTGAAAGACACCGCACGGAAGCGCACCAGCGCGTCCAGAGGCCGATGATTCGCAATCTCATCCACGATGGCAAGCTCGATCGAGACGCAACCGCAGAGGCTCTGCAAGGATTTCTTGATGACAGCGTCCGCGCTGCCGGTCTCGAACTCAAAGTAAATGTACGAGCGGTTGCTCCGGAAAACGCCGGAGTGGAAGGCCACGCCGAAGTAATCGCCGACATAGATGGCAGAGACAAAGAAATTTTATTGGAAAGAAATGCGGAAGTGTTGAAAGCGATCGAGCATCTCGCATTTCGTGCTTTGCGCCTCGAGCCTGCCTTCCATGAGAAGATTCACGTCGATTGCGGCGGTTATCGCGCTCTGCGCTTTGAAGAACTGCGCATGACCGCGAAAGTAGCGGCCGAAAGGGTGGAAAGCTCGCGCCAACCTTTCCGTCTAAACCCCATGTCCTCTCGCGAACGCCGCATCGTACACCTCGCCCTCAAAGATATGCCAGGCGTCCGCACCGAAAGCATCGGCATGGGCGAAGAACGCCAGGTCGTTATCCATCCCGCCGATAAATCAGCCAAGTCCTCCGCTTGATTTAGCGACCAACACACCTGGTTTCGACTTTTGGTTCGATCCGAGACCGTGTATTACTTTGCCCAGCCCTGTGAGAGTACGTTGCCCCCGGGACCGAATCGCACTCGATAGACAAATGGAGCGGCGTGCCCGGTGTGAACCTGCGCGAATCGCATGTCGGCAAATTCCACAACCGACTCACCGTTCTCCTCGCGGTAACGCGTGACCGGAAAGCGATCGAACCATAACACCTTCTGGACTGCTGGGAGTTCTCTGGCGGCTTCGATGTACACATTGGGAGACGCTTCGGGATAAAACCGATATTCGATCGGCAGCCGCTGCGCCTCATTTGCCGTCGCTTCAAATGCGGATTTCTGCGTCAGATCCATCCGCAACTCATAAACGCCGCGCGGAGTGCGCACTAAGCCATCCCATCGCCACAACGAGGGGGGCAAAGGCAGGGCTCCCAAGTTCTGAACTTCCAGTTTTTGCATCGCCGCAAAGTTCTTTACGCGAACAAGTGCAGCGTGATGCGCCATAACCGCCAGCCCAATATAAACACCTCCGCAAATCAATCCGGCGGTGTTGTATCGTCGTCGGATAATGGCTTGCCCGACAGTCGGTTCATGCGCACCCGGATTGTTTGATTCGGCAGGCTTCCCTTTTGAAATTTCCTTTGCGCTCCGCAATGGAAGCAGGAACAATGCCGCCAATATCAGAAAAAATAGAAAAACGCTGGGCGCAGAAATCGGAGCTCCAACAACATCCGCGATTTTCTGTACGGCAAACAGCGCCAGCACAAAAACCATAAACGATACAAGAGCGCGCCGCGTACTTTTCTCCGGACGCTCATGCACCCAGGCAAGAATCTGTGGCACCAACAAGATTCCCGCGAACGTAAAATCCACAATGTAGATCAAATCCCATGCAGGCCGCGACCACTTCAGCGGCGACCAGACCATCGTTCCGAAACTGGTGACCAGGTCGAGCAGAATATGACTCAGAATTCCGACAGCATAAATGCCCACGAGCGCGGCGAACGAAGGCGCATCCCATTTTCTCCAGCGCGCAATCCAACGGGTCAGCGCCGCCAGAAGCAGCGCAAAGACAGGAAGACATAAAAGCGAATGCGTGATGCTGCGATGCCAGGTGATTACCAGTAAATCGTTGTGAGAAAAGATCTCGCGCAATGTATCCGAGTCTGGAAAAATCGCGCCCAGCATCGTTGCCCAGGTAACCATGCGTTCGCGATTCATCGGTCGGTTAGCGAATAGATCGTCGCCTTTGAAGAGCGATTTGCCGATCAAGGCACCAGCAATACCGTGCGTGATAGTGTCCATAGCGAAGAGGGATTATTCCTTGATGATCATCAGGCGTGTAGGCACCGCGATCAGTGCTAAAGCTCGTGAATTCATTTGGTGCGTTCCCTATTCAGAAACTTATCGAGTGTTGTTCTGAAATACTGAAGCCTCTTCCCTGAAACTCGAACCGTCAAAGCAAGAGCATCTACTTAATAAAGAGAAGAGGAGATCGCTTCGACAGCACTTTGCCTACTTGCCTTCCATCCACGCCGTGACGAGCAAGAATGGCGATGCACTCAGCGGCAGATTCCGGCGAGATTGCCGCCAGCAAACCTCCGGAAGTCTGGGGATCAAAAAGCAAATCCTGAAATTCCTGCGTCACCCTTTCATCGAATGCCGCGCAACCGCCGACGAAGGCGCGATTATTTTTGAGTCCGCCGGAAAGGTGGCCGGCGCGCGCAGCATCGATCGCTCCTTCTAAATAATCGAAAGCGGCATGATCGATCTCGAACGAAACGGATTCCAATCCACGCGTTGGATCTCCCAGAGCCATCTCGCGCGCATGCCCCAACACGCCGAACCCGGTTACGTCAGTGACCGCGTGAATTGGAGAAGATTTTTCACTCGCCCCCTCGCGAGCATGTTCGTCAAGTTCGGCGAGCGCCGCAGCGGTGATCCGATTTAGAGTCGTCATTGCTGCCACAGCGGCTTCGAGCGATGGCCCGGACGCCAGATCCTTTTTCAATGCAGTCGTGATTACGCCGGTGCCGATCGGCTTTGTGAAGACGAGTACGTCGCCTGGACGAGCTCCCACATTGCGCCAGATTTTTTTGGGATGCACGGTGCCAGTGACCGCGTAACCAAAAAGCATGTCCTCTGTGCGAATGGAATGGCCGCCCAGAACGCTGCATTCCGCTTCATTCATTTTGGAAAGGCCGCCAGCAATGATTCGTTCGAGAATTTCTGGATCGGCGCGTTCTGGAAATCCCACCAATGAAAGAGAAGAGATGGGTCGGCCACCCATCGCATATACGTCACTGAGAGCATTGGCAGCCGCAATTTGCCCAAACAAAAACGGATCGTCCACGATAGGTGTAAAAAAATCCACGGTCTGAACAAGGGCCAGTTCTTCGTTGATCAGATACACTCCAGCGTCATCGTTGGTCTCGAAACCCACCAATACATTTGGATTGGTCTGCCGAGGAAGCCGACGCAGAACCGCATCAAGTGTCGCGGGATTCAATTTCGCCGCGCACCCCGCAGCTTTCGCCATGGACGTTAATTTCAGCGCGGGTATCAAGTCGATGCACCTCTCAGAACCCAATCCACTTCACTCGTAGAGTTTCTACCATGAATCGCTCAAACAAAGATAATCGAGCAGGTTGGAATTCTGAATTTTCACAGAGACTGCGATTCAGGCGTTGAAGTTGTTGCGCCAAAGTAATGAATGTGTTTTCATGCGCTGCAACCCGGTCATACATTTTTCACGCAGAATATCGCTCTGCTGCTCATGAGGAGACCCACCCTCCATGCCACCGCTTCTTGCCCCTTCAGAATCCACCATTCGAAAGGCGCTCGGCGAATTCCAGATCGACGCCGATGGCACCCAAATTGGTCAGATTCAAGAATACATAAAGCTGTTATTAGCGTGGAACGAAAAGGTGAACCTGACGGCGATCCGGGATCCCCTGGACATTTTGTACCGCCACTTTTGCGAAAGCATGTTTCTGTCAAAGCTCACGGATTTGAGCAAGTGTCGGCTTGCCGACATTGGAACGGGTGGCGGCTTTCCCGGTTTGCCATTGAAGATTCTAGTTCCTGATTTAGAGCTGTTTCTGATCGACTCCAGCGTGAAAAAGGCGACGTTCCTCGCGGAGGTCGTGCGCGCCCTAGGTCTGTCGAACACCCATGTTCTGGTGAGCCGTTATGATGAGCTGGGTGAAGAGATCGCTCCAGTCGACTTTTTGCTCGCTCGTGCATTAGGTGAATTTGGACCCTTCCTTCACTGGGCTGGGGGACAAGATGTGGACGCCAGGCAAGTAGCCTTGTGGCTCGGGGCCGGGGATGTCAAGGAAGTCGAGAAAAGTGAAGGCTGGCGCTGGAATGAGCCCGTCGCAGTCCCCCACTCTCTCCGCCGGGTGATCCTGTTGGGAAGTAGATCGACTTAGCTCTAGTACTAGCCTGCTAAAATGTCGGAAGTTCGACATTTTCGAAGAACAACTCCCTATTTTATAGCTATTTAACCCAAATTGTCGGCGTGCCGACATGTGATGTTTCACGTGAACCGTAATTTTTCGAGTCACACTGCTAAGTCACTGGACGCTAGAAACGCCTCGTCCAAGTCACTGCGCGTACAACTCTTCATTTTGACGTTTGATTGTCGGCGCGCCGACATTTGAGGTTTCACGTGAAACGTACTTTTTTAAGTCACACTGCTCGGTCACTGGGGACGCCAGAAACGCCTCGCCTAAGTCGAGGAACGTATAAGCCCTGGTTTGACTGTCGGTGTGCCGACAAAAGACGGGATGTCGGAGACCCTGATAAAGAATCGTGCGCATTCTACGGATTCCCCGTTTCACGTGAAACAGTGAATTCCGGAAAACGCGTTTCACGTGAAACAGCCGTTTTCGAGCTAAGGCGTTAGGCGACCGAGTTCCACGTGAAGGTTCAACCGGTTTGTGCGTTTCACGTGGAACATCGTTTTGAGGTGACCCTTCGACCCGGAGATCGATCGAGGCCGGGCAATCGTGTTTCACGTGAAACAGCGAAACCTGGGCTTTTCAGGCATCGTGATTGAGGCGTTTCACGTGGAACCAAGAACGGGACTCTTATATAGCGGTTTAGCCGTTTCACGTGGAACGCTCGTGCACGCTAAAGTACGTTTCACGTGAAACAGAGTATGCATTTCGTTGGCGTCCCAAATTGAAACTTATTGCCCGGTGCTGCAGGCGCTTCGGATGTTCCACGTGGAACAACCTTAAGTCCTGTTCCACGTGGAACGTCATTTTTCCTGGTAGAGGTAGTGAGAGTACGCACGGTCGTCGCGTCGACAATTGGACGCTGTGGCCTCGTTCGAACGACAATCCACGACGAAATATCGATTCGAAACGCCGTTTCACGTGAAACATCTTGCAAGTGAAGTTATGCTTTGTTAGATTTCGCGTGGGGAAACATTTGGCGAGAATCATCGCGTGTGCAAATCAAAAAGGCGGTGTCGGCAAGACCACAACCGCCGTCAACTTGGCCGCATGCCTGGCGGCTTCTGAACAACCTACTCTTCTCGTCGATTGCGATTCCCAAGCTAACGCCACTGCCGCTATCGGATTTCCGAAGGATCCAGCCCGCAGAACGCTGTATCACGCGCTAATTGCGGGCGAGCCGTTGGACAAAATTATCCAAAAATCCCAAGTGGAAGGGTTGGATGTGGTTCCGGCGGACAAGAATCTGGCCGGTGCTGCGGTTGAGCTCGTCACCACGCAACAGCGTGAATATAAGCTGCAAGCAGCGCTGAGGCCAATCCAGGATCGGTACCGGTTTGTTATCCTAGATTGTCCGCCAGCCTTGGACTTGCTCACACTAAACGGACTAATCTGCGCCAATGCAGTTTTAGTCCCCATCCAATGCGAGTATCTCGCCTTGGAAGGGGTGTCTGAGTTGCTCGATACCCTCATGCGGATTCGCAGGACCCTCAATCCGAGCTTGGAGATCGAGGGCATCCTGCTAACCATGTTCGATGAGCGCACGACGCTTTCCCGTCAGGTGGCTACAGATTTACGGAGTTTTTTCGGAACCCAGGTATTCCAGGCAGTCATTCCACGCAACGTCAGGCTCGCGGAAGCGCCGAGCTTCGGTAAGCCTATTATTTTCTACGATATACACAGTAAAGGGGCTGAGGGCTACACACAACTCGCGCAGGAGGTAATCGCCAATGACCAGAAACGCGCTGGGACGGGGGCTCGGAGCGCTCATTCGGGAGCCTGAGCCGCAATCGCCGCCTCAAATTACGCCAAGCCAATTCGAAGAATCGCAGGTGACCACCTCAACTGGGGCGGCGGTGGCACCGGCCAGGGATCAAAACCAGACTCTACAGATTGATATTGACCTCATCGAACCAAGCCCGCACCAGCCTCGCACAACATTCCGGGAAGCCGCTTTAGAGGAGCTGTCGCGCTCGATTTTAGCTAGCGGCATTATTCAACCGCTACTGGTGCGTCCGATCAACGGCCGCTACGAACTGATCGCCGGAGAGCGGCGCTGGCGAGCAGCTCAGTTGGCGGGATTATCGAAGGTTCCAGCCATCGTGCGCGAAGTGCCGGACGAACTGGCACTGGAGATGACTCTCGTCGAGAACATTCAGCGCGAAGATTTGAATGCGATCGAATCGGCGCGCGCGTTTGATCGGCTCATCACCGAGTTTCAGATGACGGTGGAGATGGTGGCCGAACGTACCGGTAAGGATCGGACCACGGTATCCAATGCTATTCGTCTTCTGAAGTTGGAATCCACGATTCAGGAATGGATTGAAGAAGGAAAACTGACAGCCGGACACGGCCGGGCGTTGTTGGGGGTGCCAGAGTCACAACTGCGGATGCGCTATGCCCATCGGGCATCTCGCGGCGGCCTGACGGTCAGACAGATCGAGCGACTGGCGTCGAGGCGGTCTCGCAGTCGAGGGCTGATTTCCAACGAGCAGTCCGATCCCAACACGCGGTCGGCAATTGATGAACTGCAGCGAAGCCTGGGGACGAAAGTCCTTTTGCGGCCGCATACGAAATCGCATCCCGGGCAACTCATTATTGAATTTTACGATGAGCCTCACCTGATGAGACTTTACGATCAACTGATGAAGTAGAAGTTTCTGGCAGAGAAGAAACGTCGATCAGCAAATTGGCGATGCGGGCTAAGAACCACCTGCTTGAATCGCGAGCCAGCGCTCCCGAATGCGCGCAAGAAATTTCTTTTTGTCTTTTTGAATCTCGCGGACGAGCGCGCGATTCTCAACGTCTTCGTGAGCCGCGGCCCACAACACCATCTCGGTGAGGACCGGCGCCAGGTCCATCCCTTTGGCAGTCAGCAGATAGTTCACTTTGCGGCCATCCGACGGATCGTTTTCGGCGGTGATAATGCCGTCGGTTTCGAGGCGGCGTAACCGATCTGCCAGGATATTCGTGGCGATCCCTTCATAGGAATCGAGGAATTGTTTGTAGCTGCGGAAGCCGCGCAGCATCATGTCGCGTACGATCAGCAATGACCAACGGTCCCCGAGAACTTCGAGGGAAGCATTCAGCGGACAAAGCGAACGCCAGTTGGAGCGCAGAGCCGCACGTCCCCCGGGGCGCCGCTTGAGAGCGTGCGTTGGCCGAGGATGGGCTTGTCGCATGGTTGGATCCTAGCTTTTTCACTTGCAAATAACAAGTAACACATTAGACTGTCGTGCGTTCTTAAGGGAGGCGCGTCTAAAAGCGCCGGAGGGTGAAATGAGCGGAGTTCGAGTTTTGGTAGGCACGCGCAAGGGAGCGTTTGTGCTTACCGCCGATGGAAAGCGAGAAAAGTGGGACGTGAGCGGGCCGCATTTTGCCGGCTGGGAGCTTTATCACATCAAAGGGTCGCCGGCCGATCAGAACCGGCTGTATGCGTCACAAACCAGCGGATGGTTCGGTCAATTGATTCAGCGTTCCGACGACGGCGGGAAAACCTGGGCGCCGGTCGGAAACAAATTCGTCTATGACGGAGTGCCAGGCAAGCATCAATGGTATGACGGCACCGCGCATCCCTGGGAGTTCAAGCGAGTCTGGCACCTGGAGCCATCGCTGAATGATCCGGACACGGTGTACGCGGGCGTGGAAGACGCGGCTTTGTTTCGTTCAACAGATGGCGGGCAAAATTGGGAGGAGCTTTCCGGTTTACGCAAACACGGCTCAGGTCCGAACTGGCAGCCCGGCGCGGGCGGAATGTGTTTGCACACCATCATTCTAGATCCCACTGATAAAAACCGCATGTTCATTGCGATTTCGGCCGCTGGCGCATTTCGCACCGACGACGGCGGCAATACCTGGCAGCCCATCAACCGGGGCCTGAAATCGCAATACATTCCAAACCCTGAAGCCAAAGTGGGCCACTGCGTTCACCACATTGCCATGCATAAGTCGCGGCCAAATGTGTTGTACATGCAAAAACATTGGGACGTGATGCGCAGCGACAATGCCGGCGATCTGTGGCAAGAGGTCAGCGGCAATTTGCCGACCGATTTTGGGTTTGCGATCGACGTGCACGCGCATGACCCGGAGACCATCTACGTGGTACCAATCAAAAGCGATTCGGAGCACTTTCCACTCGACGGGAAGCTGCGCGTTTACCGCAGCAAAACCGGGGGAAACGAGTGGGAAGCGCTGACCAAGGGCCTGCCGCAAAGCGATTGTTACGTGAACGTGTTGCGCGACGCCATGTCAGTAGATTCGCTGGATTCGTGCGGAGTTTATTTCGGTACTACAGGCGGGCAGGTATATGTTTCTCCGGACGCGGGCGACAGTTGGACGCCGATTGTGCGGGACCTGCCAGCGGTGCTTTCCGTGGAAGTGCAGACCCTGTCGTGATTCGCGTGGTGTTGCCAGCCCACTTGCGGACGCTGTCGGCGTGTCAGGGCGAAGTGCAACTCGAGGTAAAGGGAGCGGTAACCCAGAAATCTGTTCTCGATGCATTGGAAGAACGATTCCCGATGTTGCGCGGCACGATTCGTGAACATGTGACGCAGCAGCGGCGTCCGTTTCTGCGATTTTTCGCGTGCGAAGAAGACCTTTCACACGAATCGCCGGATGCGCCATTGCCGGAGGCGGTGGCGTCAGGTAAAGAGCCTTTGCTCATCATTGGAGCAATTGCAGGCGGTTAGAGGCGCGTGGGTGTGCTTTTGCGCGTGCAAGACAAGGATGATTGCACGCATGCTTTTCACAGTTGAGCCATGGCGGCGTGTCGGGTTTTGTTGCGAGCAAATCTAAGAGGCGGAGACCTAAACATCATGAAAGAAATTAATGTCTATCTCACTTTTGATGGAAATTGCCGCGAAGCCATGGAGTTTTACAAGAAATGCCTGGGAGGGGAGCTGCAATTGATGCCTTATTCAGGCTCGCCCATGAAAGTTCCCGAGGGATCAGGCGATTTGATCATCCACGCGCGACTTACGAATGGGAACGCGGTACTGATGGCGTCCGATTCCATGCCCGGCACACCCATTTACGTTGGCAATAATTTTTGGGTGGCTATTGCGTGTGAAAGTCCAGATGAGACCGACCGAATTTTTGCCGCCATGAGCGAGCAAGCCGCCAAGGTGGTGATGCCACCTCAGGAAACGTTTTGGGCCGCGCGATTTGCGATGCTCACGGATAAATTTCGCGTGAATTGGATGTTCAACTGCGAGAAGCCCAGGAATTAACTGTTCATCGAGCAACTTAGGTTTCGGCGCGGTGCGTGGTGACCTCCGGTCAAGGACTGCCCATTTGTTCAGGGTGCATTCGACAATCCGGCCCGGGAGTTACATTGACTTGCCCGGGCACGCGATTAAAGTAGAAGGGTCTCTCCCAGGGGGCTTTATGGCCTGGAAATGGCCCAGTTTCTCGTCGTCAAACGCCGGCACAACCGAAGAATGGACCGGATTTATAGATCAAGGCGTGACGTTCGAGGGAACGCTTCAGCTTACCGGAACGTTTCGCATCAACGGAAAAGTGAAAGGTAACATTATTTCCGAGCAGACCGTGATCCTTGGCGAAGACGCGAAGGTCGAAGGGCAAATCGAAGGCAACCGCGTGGTGATTGCGGGCCGCTTTGATGGCGTGATTTTTGCAAAAGGCCGAGTGGAGATTCAGGCCAAAGGGGTAGTGACCGGCGAAGTGCATGCGCCGTGCATGGTTGTCGATCCGGGCGGGATTTTCGACGGGCACTGCCACATGCTGGCGTCGTCCGATGCAACGTCAGGGGTCACGATTCCGATTCGGGCGGCAAGTCGAGGGTAGTCACAGCGCACGTGTCATTTCAGAACGGCCATTCGGCGATTCCCACCTGCCATTCAATTGCTGTTACATTCCGCTGAACGTTTCTGGTTTTGGCTTTGCGTATAATGCGGTGAGAATCGGTGTGTTCGAACGCGTGAAATGAAAGCGGTTGAATGAAGATACTACTGATCGGTGGCGGCGGGCGCGAACATGCCTTGGCGTGGAAATTACGGCAGAGCGCGCGTGTGGAAAAAATCTGGTGCGCTCCGGGCAATGCCGGCATCGCTGCGGAAGCGGAATGCGTGAACGTGGATTCGGGTGATGTGGCGGCACTGATAGCGCTGGCGGAAAAAATTAAACCGGACCTTACCATTGTGGGACCGGAACTGCCGCTGGTAAATGGAATTGCGGATGCTTTTGCGCTGCGGAAATGGCCGATTGTGGGGCCCTCTCAGCAAGCTGCGCAGTTGGAAGGCAGCAAGATATTTTCGAAGGAATTTTTGCAGCGGCACAATATTCCCACAGCCGAGATGTATGGAATGTTCGATTCGGCGCAAGGCGCCTATGCCGGACTGCAAAGTGTTAAAAAATGGCCGGTGGTGATTAAAGCGGACGGCTTGTGCGCGGGTAAAGGAGTTTTTCTGGCGCCGGATCAGAGTGCGGCCAAAGAATTCATCGCGAGGGTCATGGAAAAGCAGGAACTTGGAGCAGGCGGCGCACGGATTTTGCTGGAGGAAACCCTCGAAGGAGAGGAACTCTCTTTCATCATCCTCACGGATGGCGAACGATACGCGTCGCTGGTGCCGACCCGCGATCACAAACGAGTCTTCGACGGCAACCAGGGACCAAATACCGGAGGGATGGGCGCGTACTCGAGCGACGATCTGCTGCCGAGCAGCCTGCGCGAAAGGATTGTCGCCGAAATCGTAGAGCCGACCTTGCATGGACTGGCGGCGGACGGCATCCGCTACCTGGGATTTTTATATATCGGCATTATGCTGACGAAAAGCGGACCCAAAGTGCTGGAGTTCAACTGCAGACTGGGTGATCCGGAGACGCAGGCGATTATGGCGCGCGTGGATTTCGATCTGGCAGAAGTTTTAGTGGAGGTTGCGGCGCGGCGCATCGATGCTTCGAAACTGAAATGGAAACCAGGCGCCAGCGTTTGTGTAGTGCTCACTTCTGGCGGCTATCCGGGGGCTTTCGAGACAGGGAAGACGATCTATGGTCTTGAAGGGGCCGGCAAAGTGGCGGGCGTGACCGTCCTGCATGCCGGCACGAAGCGCGACGGAGACAAAATTGTCACCAACGGCGGACGCGTGCTGGGCGTGACAGCGGCGGGAGTTTCACTGGACGAGGCAGTCGTAAAAGCGTATCAGGCCGCACAGTTGATTGATTTTGATGGCGCTCACTACCGCAAAGATATCGGAGCGCATGCGAGTGTCCGAGCCGCCGGAGATTAGTGGCCTGAGGTATTTGAAGGGGTTCACCACATGGCGAAGATTCTGCATATTTTTCGGGCACCAAAGAAGCGCCTTCCTATGGAGGAGTTGGAAGAAGTGCAGGTAATGCGAAATTCCGGGCTCGAAGGATGTGCGCACGCGCGTCCTGGGGGAAGCCGCCAGGTTCTGCTGGTGGATCGCGAAACGCTGGAAGCGATGGACCTGCAACCGGGAGTGATCCGCGAAAATATCACCACTGATGGAATCAATGTGAACAGCCTGGCGCTCGGGCAGGAGCTGCGCATCGGCGAAATCATGCTAAGAGTCAGCGCCGTTTGCCACCCATGCGATCAACTGGAAAAAGTTCGTCCAGGTCTGCGTCGAGAGATGCGCGGGCGGCGCGGAATGCTGTGCCGGGTGATTCAGGGCGGAATGATTCGCCGAGGCGACGCCATCCAAAAAGTTATGCCGGCGCTCGCGCTTCCGTTTGAGGAAGACTCACGGAGGAGTGGGCTTGCGGCGAAGTGAAGGCTTATAAGGGCCGCTATTCTTGTCGTCGGTTTTCTGCACCGGCTCTGCGGGCGGAATGACCCAGTCGAAGCCACGCTGCTCTTCTATCGTGCCGAGAAAAAATTGATTTCCGCCGGCGATCAGGGGCAAAACGGCCTGCATGAAGTCGGTGGAATCGGTGGCAGAAGCTCTTTGTGCCTGTCCATGATCGATCAGGTCGAGCACCTTTGCGAAACGCGGATCGCTGGAGCGCAGCCTGGCAATCCGCGGATCGGCGCCTTGAATGAGGGCCACTAACGGCGGTTCATCGTTGCGCTTGGGATTGGGTGAGGCCGCAGATTCGGGCGGATAACGTGCCTCTACGATGGTATGCGGAGCGCGCTTGCCGCCCTCAGGCGGGTAGAGCTGAGTGAAGCGCGGGCGCAGAATGCGCGTCTGCCAATATTCGCCGCGCGCGGCTACCTGTTCCTGTTCGATGCGATATTCCACCTGCCATACTTCCGGCCCGTAGTTTGGCGCGGAACCGACGATCACAACTTCGAAGAGCGGTTCGTCAGGACGAATGTCCAACTTATGGTGGAGCTGTGAAACCAGAGGGCGGAGTTTTTCGAGAAAAGCGATGCCGATGGTTTCAAGATCTCGCGCGGCCGCGTCGGGATAATCCTGATAGTGCTGATCCGGTCCCCCCGTTATGCCCTGGAGACCACGGTCCAAGCGGACGGGTTGCGGATCAGCGGGTGATCGCCACTCCGTGGCGCCCATGACGATCCCGACATGGGTGCCGTCAAGCTGCATGAGACGCGGTGGGACCGAGTTGGACTCAACTGGCTGATCGATGGCGGCGACGATCATGACGTCATCCTTGGCCACCTGAACGATGACCCGGCCTCCGGCGAGGCTGGCGACTATTTCATCTTCACGCTGCTGGGATTGCGCGGGAGCCACGGACGGGAGGATGAGCGCGGCAACAAAAATACCGAGTAGAAGACGAAGTGACACGATCAATTGACACTACCATACTGCGAGGCACGTGAAGGTTTCGGCGGCGGTCGTCCGGATTGTGAATGACGTTAAGATGCTTGGAATCGAAGGTCAGCTCGTACTTAATATTCGCACATAAATTACTGGGACTGGCCTGTTCCCATGTTGTGAAAAGCCACCCCAAGAAAGCGGCAATGAGGGCAATTTTTAAGGAGGAGAAACAGGGTCTTTTCGATAGAGTCTTGGTATAAAAGGGCGGTCGTCGTAGGTGTCGCGCGGCCACACGAGTATCTAGAAGTGCTTGCGGAGGCATTGAGGGGTTTCTATGGGACTGAAAAAGGCGAAGAGCATCAAGCACAACGGGAAGAAGCTGACCGATATTCTGGAGGCGCATGACCGATTTTTCCGCGGCCACGATGGTGGATTGCGCGCGGATTTGGCCGGAGCGGACCTTTCTGGCGCGGATTTGAGCGGAATTAACCTAAGCGGAGCGATTTTGCGTGAGGCGAACTTCGAAGGCAGCGATTTACGCAAATCGAAGTTGCCGGGAGCGGACCTGTCCGGCGCCAATCTGCATAAGGTGGATTTGCGGAATTCCGACTTGACGGAAGCGATTCTGCCGGGCGCCAACTTGTCCGAGGCCCAGGCGAGTGGGATTGAGTTTTTTCGCTGCGATCTTTCCAATGTGAATTTTGAGCGCGCGCAACTGCGCAATGCCAATTTCCGCCTGGCAAATATCAGCGGGGCCAAGTTTGCGGGCGCGGATATGGGCGTAGCGATTTTGCGGGAGACGGATCTGACCGGCGTGGATTTATCCGGCGTGGATTTATCCACCGCGTTGATGCCGAAGGGCTACACCGCGGCCGGGCCCTCGAAGGTGACAAGCGCGTAGCACGTACTGCGACTTTCCCATGGCTACACCGGTAGCACAATTCGAGCGCTCCGCCGTACGCGAACGCGTGCTGGAAGAAATTCGTGCGTTGTTGCAGGAACTGGGCAGCGCCGGCGCTGTCCCCATGTTGAACGGATCTTCGCTGCTGGAGCGCGATCTCGGCCTGGGCAGCCTCGAACGAGTAGAATTGATGGCGCGGCTGGAGAATGCGTTTGGTGTGCGCATTTCCGATCAAGCCGCAACACAGGCAAACACTTCCGACGACTTAGCCGACGCGATTTTGGAGGCTCCTGAGAGTGCATCTGAGACAACTCAGGCATCACCGTTGCGAGCGTCGGTCACCGTACAACAATTGCGCCGCAAAGCTGAAGCAGCCGGCGTGGCGACGGCGGAGACGCTGATTGACGTCCTGCGTTATCGGGCGGCGCACGATGCGGAGCGCGCGCATCTGGTCATTGGTGAGGACGCTGCGGAGGGCCAGGAAAAGAATTTCACGCTCACGTTTGGCGAGTTGCACGCGGCCGCGCAACGATGTGCCGCGGAATTGACCAGGCGAGAAGTACACGCGGGAAGCCGTGTGGCGTTGATGCTGCCGACTTCGCGTGCATTTTTCATTTCCTACGCAGGAATTTTGTTGGCCGGGGCCATTCCGGTCCCAATTTATCCCCCCTTTCGCGCCGACCGGATTGAAGAGTACGCCGAGCGGCAATCGGCCATCTTGAATAACGCCGGTGTTTGCCTGCTGCTGACGTTTCGCCGCGCGGAGTCGGTAGCAAAGCTTTTGAAGCCGCGGGTCCATTCGCTGGCGGCCGTAGCCGACGCGGAGAAATTAATCGAGGCTGCCGACAAAGCGCCGGCTCCCTCGCCTGGAGCGCGCCCGCTGCATTTAAGCGGAGCACGCGCGCGCACGGGAAGCGACATAGCGTTGCTGCAATACACCTCGGGTTCCACAGGGGACCCCAAGGGCGTAGTGCTAACGCACGCAAACCTGCTGGCCAACATTCGCGCTGTGGGCGAAGCGGTGAACATGGGCCCCGAGGACGTCGGGGTGAGCTGGCTGCCGCTGTATCACGACATGGGTTTGATTGGCGCGTGGCTGACGTTGTTGTATTACGGCATCCCGCTGGCAGTGATGTCCCCGATTGCATTTTTGACGCGGCCGGAGCGCTGGCTATGGGCCATTCACAATCACCGCGCCACGATGAGCACCGCGCCCAATTTTGCGTACGAGCTGTGCGTACGCAAAATCGCCGACAAACAAATCGAAGGGCTCGATCTCAGTTCGTGGCGCATGGCCATGAATGGGGCAGAGCCGGTAAATCCGGGAACGCTGGAGCGCTTCGCCACGCGCTTTGCGAAATATGGATTTCGCAGAGAAGCGCTGCTGCCTGTTTATGGATTGGCGGAAGCGTCTCTGGCGGTAACTGTGCCGCCATTGGGACGCGGGCCGATCGTAGATCGCGTTGAACGCGAGGCCTTCGCGTCGGAAGGCCGCGCGATACCGGTAAAAACTGGCGACGACAATTGCATCGCGTTTGTTTCCGCGGGGAGACCGGTGCCGCGGCACGAAATTCGCGTAGTCAACGATGCAGGGAAAGAAGTGGCGGAACGCACCGAGGGATTTGTGTGGTTTCGCGGGCCGTCAGCGACTTCGGGCTACTACCAGAATAAGGAGGCGACTGCGGCGTTGCTGCCGTTCGGGCCTGGTGATGGCGCCGGAGAATTTGCCTGGGTCAACTCAGGCGATCGCGCGTACGTGGCGGACGGCGAACTGTACGTCACGGGCCGCGTGAAAGACATCATCATCAAGGGCGGGAGGAATCTGTACCCGCACGAAATTGAGGACCTGGCGGCGAGGGTGGAAGGGATTCGCAAAGGCTGCATCGTGGCGTTTGGAATCAAGGACCAGGCCAGCGGAACGGAAAAAATGGTGGTGGTGGCGGAATCGCGCGAAGCGGATGCGGCGAAGCGTTCGGCGATGGCAGCAAAGGTAACCGAAGAAGTCTCGCGTGGCCTGGGATTGCCGCCGGATCGCGTGGAATTAATTCCACTGGGCAGCATTCCAAAAACTTCCAGTGGGAAATTGCGGCGCGAAGAAACCAAGCAGCTTTATCTAGCGGGAACATTGACGGCGGGCAAAGCTCCGGCGTGGCTTCAGATCGCGCGGCTGGGCGCCGGGGGTGCTGCGAAGGAAATCTGGCGCGGGACGGCTCGAGGCATGCAGAGAAGCCTCGAAATTTTGTACGGCGTTTATTTCGCGATGGTCTTCGCCGCATGGATTGTACCGACGTGGATGGTTGTGCAGCTCTTCACCGACCATCGAGCGGCGGGAAGGTTTACGCACAACGCGTTGAAAGTGTTGTTCTTCCTGGTGGGGTGCAAGGTCACTGTGCAGGGAAAAGAGTACATGCAGACGCCCGGTGCAAAAATTTATGCCTCCAATCACACCAGTTATTTCGACGTGGTGGCGCTGATGCGCGGACTGGGCGTGCCCTACCGCTTCGTGGCGAAGATGGAAGTTACGGGGATGCCGTTCATCGGAACGTTTCTAAGGCAGATGGGGCATTTGTCGTTTGATCGTTCGGACGCGGAATCGCGACTGCACCAGGCCGCCGAGATGGAAGATTTTTTGCACAAAGGCGAATCGGTTTTCGTTTTTCCAGAGGGAACATTTACGCGCGAACCCGGAGTGCGGCAATTTCAGCTGGGAGCTTTTAAAGCGGCGGTCGAAGCGGTTGCACCGATTATTCCTGTTTCGCTGAGCGGTACGCGTTTCATCCTTCCCGACGGAGCATGGCTGCCGCGACCTTCAAACGTAACGATTATCTTGTCACCGCCAATTTTTCCGCATGTTGGTGGAGGAGAAGCAACGGATTGGCATGAGTTGATTCGTTTGCGGGACAGCACGCGCGAAGCGATAGCGAAAAGTTCCGGCGAAGTACTGCTCTAATCAAGTACGAAGCTAAGGCACGGTACAGCGATGGGCGTATTGTAGTGCGACGAACCGAAGGGCCCAATAACAGATAGTTAATCGACTGATCTGGGAAAGCGTGTGTGGCGTGCCCAAGATTTTTATCGTAGATGATCACGATCACGTGCGCAGAAGATTGCGGTCTCTGATCGAATCGCAAGACGACTGGGTAGTGTGCTGTGAAGCCGTCGACGGCTTGGAAGCGGTGGAAAAACACGGCGGCGCGAATCCTCACGTGACACTGATGGATTTCAACATGCCGAATATGGATGGATTGAAGGCTTCGCGGATCATCCTTCAACAGCGCCCTAACGCGGTAATCCTCATGGTTACAGTTTTCTCCTCAGAGCAACTCTGCGAAGAGGTTAAGAAGGCCGGGCTGAAGGGACTATGTTCCAAAGGCCGGAGCGCCTGCATCCTGGAAGGGATTGAGAAGCTGCTTCGCGGCGAAACGTATTTTCCCGATCAGGAACAAGTGAATTAGATACCCTGCCTTGCGTCCACGCGCATACCTACTGTGGTGGCCGAAATACTGTCTTCTCCATTAAAAATGTGGCTATGACACGAAGGTGGATAGCACCGCTTCCGTGCGGTTGTGGTACGGACGATCGGATAAAGCTTTCGGCGGGTGTAGGACAAACAAGTACCGCGCAGCGTCAGGCGGAGCGAGCAACAGACGGGCGGGAGATGGGTGGTTGTTCGTGCGCCAGGCGCTCGAAATCTGCAAGCTCGGTTTGCAGCTCCCGCTGTTTCCAGGCATTGTCCAACAATTCGACGACGAAGCTACCGGCAAGTGTAACCATTCCAAGCAACATCCCCGCGATAACTACGACCTGAAAAAACTTGAAGTCCGGCCAGATAAGACCGAGCGAAGACCCCAGATTCGTACCGATGAACAGAATTATGGTAATGGCCACCAAGGTGGAGCCGCGGTGAACGTACTTCAGGCGCGACTTGTAGATATTAATCTGAGCGACGACGTTTCGGCGGCGGGCCTCTGACAAGTTTGCATCGCGCAGCTCGCCGATCAAGCCACGGACGCGGCCACAGGTCTCGGTTCTTTTTTGCTCAAAAAATGAAATAGCAATCGCGCCGGCGATGATCAGTCCCACAGGAGTCGTCGCGGTGCTGACAAATTTCCCCAAGTCGATGCGCTTGGCGTCGGAGGGTTTCGGCTGCGGTTGTGGAGGAGGAGGCTGCTGTTGCTGAGGCGCTGGAGCACCTTGAGGCGCGGGCTGAGAACCTTGCGCAGGAGTTTGCGAGTTCGCGGGTGCGGGATCGGGAGTTGCGGACAACTGGTACGCTTGGGCAGATGTGGAACCAAACGTCGCAAAGACGGCCGTAAAGACAAGCACTTGCCAGGTTATCGCCAGACCGAGGGAAAACGCCGCGAACGAAGAAAACCTGGGAAAAGAGGTGGAGAAGCCTTTCATGCAAACCCTCAACGATCAGCAGTGAACTGAACCTTACATACTAAGCGGCCCGCCGATTAACAGACATCGGGAGTTCCTGGCAAGAAGACGGAGGTTTCACCGTAGGCGATGGGGCGAAGCCTGGCTGAAGTCAGCGATTGAGTCGGTAAATTACGGTGATTTGCGTATCCACCTCGACGGGACGCCCGTTAAGTAATGTCGGTTTGTAGCGCCACTGGCGAACGGCGTCGAGAGCGGATTGAGAAAACAGCGGATCGCCTTCGATGAATTGCAAAGATCGAACTGAGCCGTCAGTAGCAATGATGGCGTGGAGTTCCACATGGCCTTCGCGGCCGGCCTGTCGAGCAAGCGTCGGGAAAACCGGATCGACGCGATGAATCAGCATGGCGGGATCGAGATGTCCGAGCCGGATCATGCTTGGGGCCGGAGCGCCGGGAACGATGGGCTGGGGATTTTGATTGGGCAGCAGGCCAGCACAATCGGGACAATTCACGGGAATGCCGGTGCCGGTTTCGGAGCCGATCAGCTCGTCGCCGACGACGCTCGACTCATCATGCGCGGGAATGTGTGCCACGAGGGGAGGACAGTCCAGACAAAAGCTGAACGTGTGAGGCGTGGACGCGTGATGAGGAGCCTGTTGGACATGCCTATCGGTTACAGCCGGGCGATAGGGAGGTATGGGCATCACGTTGGCGAGGGCGATGCGTTCCGTTCTTGACAGGATGGGAGCCAGTATCAGCGCGCTGAGGATAACGATTTGCACGATGACGGAAAGCAGCAGCGAGCGGCTTCGTAACCGGCGCTCGCGAGCGCGCTGCGAAGCGTCGCCTTCGACGAGACAAGCGCGCAAAGATCCAAGTTCGCCTGATTCGAAACTTTGGCTTTGCGGAACATTCGGTTTTGCACGCACGGCGCGCCTCCATCAATCTGCTGCGGCCACATTATGGCGTGCGATTTATGCGGTCTCGGCCTCCAGCGTGGTTCGGTTTGCCGGGGGTCCGAGACCGCGCTCGCAGGGATGTGAAGAACGCGCGTTCCTCAATTTGTTGGACACCGCGAAAGCACGGAAGTTCCTGAAAAGAGCGCCTAAATGATGGACGGGCAGGGGCGGGGCAGGGGGCATCTGCTGCGGAAACTCATTCCTCGGGAGCTGTGGCCGAAGGCTTTAGGGCCGGCGAAACATTCATAAAGTACGTAATGTGAATATTTTCGAGGAGTTGTACCGAAGCGCGCGGCGGGCGCATCACATCCTTTGTGGACGTGGATCTCAAGGAGGGTAATGCCATGGACCGGCGTAATGTCGAGGCAGTAGGTGTGCGCCGTACGGGCTGGGCCGCTCTGGACCGCGATCCGCAGCGCGACACGGTGGAATACATCTGTCCGCACTGCGGCGCGCAGGGCCAGAAGAACGCCCGGCGCGAACGCGCACAATATCATTTCACGGATGGGTTTTTGCAGGACTTACAGGGAGAAGCTACGCACTGCCGAACTTGCAATAATTCGTTGCGGGTCGTGCCGGTGGTGCTGCTGCACGATCAGGACGAGACACGGCGCTTTGAAGCGGTGTTTTCTGAGGAACTAGCAGCTCTGCCGATAGCGAGTTGATCTCAAAACTAAGCTCGCCTCACTTCCTAATGGACTCATAACGGGCGCCCGCAAGGGTGCCCTTTGTATTTCGAGCAGATTTCTAAGCAGCCTGAACGCGTTGTTTTTGCCGGCCCTGCCGGGCCGTGCCCGCCTAATCCGCGTCAAGAAAAAGGGCGCAGCCAGTATCGGCTGCGCCCTTGCATATATAGATGACTGTTCAGATTATTTTACGGGTGTTGGTAGTGTTCGTGATCGTCATCGTGCCAGTCGCGCTCGGTGTGCCAGCTCTGTGAGTCGGCGTCCCACCACTTGTGATATTCCTTCCAGCAGTGTTCACGAGCGTCGGTCAACTCGCGGCGAGCGTGCTCGGCCTGCGGGCTGGTGTAACCATGATGTTCGATAGCTTCATGAAGTTTATGATCTCGATCATTGATGCGCTTCTGGCACTCCATATCGTCAGCGCGCAGGGTTGGGGCTGCGCTAAACGTGGCGAGCGCCGCGAGGGAGGCCGCGGTCAGGATGGCTTTCCCAAAGTACTTGGTCCAGCGATGTGGCAGATTCATTTATAGTTCTCTCCTTGTGGGGAAATCCTCGACACGGAGCGTATGGTTATACCCTGATTCGGGCTATACAGCGATGCCCCTACAGACCTTGGGGGCTGTGTAGTAGGCTTGAAGTTAGAGATTGCGCACTAGGCCTGCAGAAAAGAATCGACCTGCATGTGGTACTTCTCAAGGCCCGAGCGAATATGCTCGAAGGCTTCGTCCACGGTGTCGGCGAACTGTAATAATTTAAACTCGCGCTCCGTGATGGTGCCGGCCTCGACCATGGCTTTCCAGTTCAAAACCTTATTCCAGTACTTCTGCCCATAAATGAGAATGATATTGTGCTCGGCGAGTTTATGCGTCTGCATGAGGGTGAGCATTTCCATCAGTTCGTCGAGCGTCCCGAAGCCACCAGGAAAAACGATTAGCGCCTTGGCGATTTGCGCGAACCATAACTTGCGCATGAAGAAATAGTGGAAGTTGAAGCTGAGCTCCGGACTGATATAGGCATTGGCGAATTGTTCGTGCGGCAGCTCGATGGAAAGACCAATCGATTTTCCCCCGGCTTCGGTGGCGCCACGATTGGCGGCTTCCATAATTCCGGGACCTCCGCCGGAGCAAATGACGAAGCGGCGTGGCCGCGGTCCCAGGGTCATAGCCCACGCGGTGATTCTGCGAGAAAGCTGGCGGGCTTCTTCGTAATAGCGGGACATATCCAGCAGGCTCTTGGCGCGTCTTACCGCGGCGCGGTGCTTGGCGCGGTTGCTGGCGTTCAGCTTTTTAGTTGGTATTTTTTGGGCGCGGTTGTAACGGGCCAATGCCAGATCGTGCGGCAGAATCCTCGCCGAACCAAAAATCACGATAGTGTCGCCGATGCCCTCCTTTTTGAGTTGCACATAGGGGTGAATGTACTCCGCCAGGATGCGCAACGGGCGGCCGGGCGTGCTTTGCAGAAACTGAGGGTCCTCATGGGGCGCTTTAGGCGCGTGACGGGGCTTTAGCTTGGGTAATCGCAGGGACATGCTCGTTCTCCGAAATTCATTCAATTAATCTAGGAAGCGGGGGATAGGCGCGGCAACGTCCAGGAGGCCCAGCGCGTCGAATCCGGTGCAGTACGGCGCTTCATCGGTCTTCACTATTGTGTGCTGGCCGGGGACTCCAAGAGAAGCACAGACTGCGAAGAGTGTTACATCAGAGTTCGGGCAGGGTTGCCAACACGTCTCGTTCAGATGAACTGGCCGGTCTTGGAGACGAATCGATATATGAACAGCGAATTTACGCATCGAAGAATGGTCGGGGCCTTTATTCCGTTGGTGATGGCGGTTGCAAGTGTTGCGGCTCTTGGGCAGGCGCCCGAAGGTCCGATTGCTTCGAAACCCGGCGTACAGATCCGAATACCGCCTCCAGAAATAGCAACGCGCCTGAAGGTGCGCGTCTCGCTAGTGAATACGCCGGTTACGGTGCGTGATGGCAGCGGCAAGATGATCCATGACCTCGATGCCAGCAATTTTCTGGTGACGGACAACGGTGTCGCGCAGAAGATTACGCATTTCGATCTGGGCGGTGATCCGCTCTCATTAGTGATTTTGATCGAGACAAGTTCGCGGATTGATGCGATTTTTCCGGAAATTCGAAAGACCGGAATTGTGGTAACGCAAACGGTGATGGGGCCGAGCGGCGAAGCGGCCGTGCTGGGATTCAACGATTCCATTGATAAGTTGCAGGACTTCACCGCGGACAACGACGCCATCGAGAAGACCATCCGTTGCATGGACCAAGGCACCTCCGGCTCCAGGTTGTTTGACGCCATGGCCGTGGGAGTAGAAATGCTCACCAGTCGCCCGCAACCCGCCGCGGAGACTGCCGGGCGGCGCAGGATCATGTTGATCATGTCCGAGGCGGTGGACGTGGGGAGCGGATCGAAGCTCGGAGAGGTGCTGCGGAACGCGCAACTTGCAAACATCACCATTTATAGCGTGGGGCTTTCCACGACTCGGGCGGAATTGCAAAACAATAAGAAGAAGCAGCCGATTGAGATGACGCCGCCAGGAACTTTTTCGAAGCCACCCATACCAGGCGAAATACAAACGCCGACGACAGAAGCAAATCGCGACGCAGGCATCGATCTGATGGCGCTGGCGATTTGGGCCGTACAACACGCGGAAAATGAGGTGAAAGATCACCCATTGAAGCTAGCGGCGGCCGCTACCGGAGGCGCGCACCTGGCGACCTTCAAAGATAGATCGATCGAGAAAGCCATCGATGAAATAGGCGGGGAGCTGCACTCGCAATACAGTCTGAGCTATACGCCTATAGGAACGCGTGATTCGGGTTACCACGAAATCAAGGTAAGCGTGGACCGCGCAGGGGTGAAGGTGCGTGCCCGGCCCGGATACTATCTAGGGCCGGCCGGAACGTAGAGGAAGCGAGCGGCCACGACGCCGGCTTACGCGATTTTCTTCCAGAAGGTGGATTCCTTCGCAGCGAGCAGGGTGTCTTTGCGGGCATTCCAGCGCAGAAAATGCGGTGTGCGCTTGTGCTCCGCGTGGGCTTCGCGACTGGCCCAAATCTCAAAAAATAAAAAATCACCAGGGATATCGGTGGAGCGATGCAGATCGTACTGCAGGCAGCCTTCCTCATTTCGGGTGGGACGGACTAGGGCGGTGAGCTCGGCTTGCAGAAGCAGTTCCTGGCCGGGCTTCGCGTGCATCGCGACGACCAGGGCCACGGCCTTTTTGGGCAGCTTGGCAAGTTTGGAAGATCGCGGCTTGAATGATTTTCGATTCGTCGAGGATCGCGAAGCCTTGCGCGGTTTGCGTTTAGCCATGGCGCGGGATTGTACTCCAAACCAGGTAAAAACCCCAATTCCCGCTTGAGAAGAACGTTTGAGAGTTATTTGGAGGGCACGAAGACGATATCAACGGGTGCGGGAACATCGGCCACTTGACCGGTGGGAGTCAGGGCGCCGGTCGCGGTGTCGATGCGGAACACCACGATGTTGTTGGACTCCTGGTTGGCCGCCAAAAGAAAATTGCCGGTGGGATCGAGGGCAAAATTTCTGGGAGTTTTGCCTTTCGTCGAAATATCCCCCGCAGGTGTCAGCGTGCCTTTGACAGCATCGATGGTGAAAACGGCGATGCTGTCGTGGCCGCGGTTGGAAGCGTACAGAAACTTTCCTGAGGGATGCACTACGATTTCAGCCGTGTCGTTGTGAGCGGTGTAATCCTTAGGAAGTGTGGAGAGCGTTTGCAGCGTGGTGAAAGACCCGTTTTTTGCATCGTAGACAAACGCGGTGACCGTGGACTTCACTTCGCTGAGCACGTAGGCGAATTTGCCATTGGGATGGAACGCGAGATGGCGCGGGCCAGAGCCCGGATCGAGCTTCACAAAAGGCGGATTGTTGGGTGTGAGTGAACCAGTCGTGGAATCGAAGCGGTAGGTGACCACTTCATCGAGGCCAAGATCGATCACGAAAACAAAGCGATTGTCGGCGGAGGCAGCGATGTAGTGCGCGTGGGGGCCTTCCTGGCGTTCTTTGTTGGGTCCGGAACCAGTGTGCTGCACAAAAGCGGAAGCGGGGCCGAGGCGGCCATCGGACGCTATGGGAAAAGTCGCGACGCTGCCGCCAGTGTAATTCGCGACGAGCGCATATTTGCCAGTGTTGTCGAAGGAGATGTAGCAAGGGTCGGCGCCGCCGCTGGCAACCTGATTCAGTTGGGTGAGTTTTCCGGATTTGCGATCCAAAGAATACGAAGTGACGGCGCCGCTGCTTTTTCCCTCGAAGGTGGACAACTCGTTGACTGCGTAAAGATATTTCTCATTGGCGGCGATGGCAACGAAGGATGGATCCTGCGTCTCGACGGCGACACCAACGGGAGTTAGGTGGCCGGTGCCAGACTCAAAACGAAATGTGTAGATGCCTTTGCTGTCGGTTTTCGTGGTGTAGGTCCCCACATAGGCAAGATATTCCGCGGGCGAGGACTTTTTAGCAGGAGTGAGCCCGGAAGAGAAGATCAGCAGAGCAGCGCCGATCAGGGACGAAGCAAAGAGGCGACGGATAATTTTCATGGAGTGATGTTACAAGGGCCGTGCCAGAAACAAAACTGTAAGCCGCAGAGTGGACCTGTCTGCAACATGCCTACACCGAAGCGGCGCGCGGGTACCCTCAAAGAAAAAAATCAAGTATCGGGATCTGAAAAGGCGGCTACTTCTTCTCTTCTTCCGACTCTTCCTGCAGAACTGCCGCGGCGGCAACCGAATCGTCGGCATCGAGGCGCAGCAAACGGACACCTTGTGTGGAGCGGCCTGCTTCGCGAATTTCATTGGCGTGCACGCGAATGACTTTACCGTTGTGGGTGATGATCATCACGTCGGATTCCTCGGTGACCTGCAAGGTGGCGACGACATAACCGTTTCGGTCGGTAGTTTTCATGTTGACCACGCCTTTACCGCCGCGCGACGTGATGCGATATTCCGCCAGCGGTGTACGTTTGCCGAAACCTTTTTCGGCGACGGTAAGCATCAGGGTCATCAGCGAATCCTTAATGTGTTCGTTCTCGAGTTCCTCGAGATTTTGCGTGGTCTGGTGGTGCTCCTTTTCGATGATGGAGAAGTCGGGCTGCACGGCATCCATGCTGACCACGTAATCTTCCTTGTCGAGGTCCATGCCATTCACGCCACCAGCGTTGCGGCCCATGGCGCGCACTTCGGTTTCGCGGAAGAGAATGGCCTGGCCCTCGTGACTGGCGAGAAAGATCATCTGTTTGCCATCGGTCAATTTCGCTCCGATGAGCTCGTCGGAACCGTCAAGATTGATGGCGATGATGCCGTTCGAACGCGGATTGGAAAATTCGGTGATGGCGGATTTTTTCACCGTGCCGCTCTTGGTGGCCATGAAAACGTAACGGCCAACTTCTTCCAGGTCGCGCGCTGCGACCAGGGCGGTGAGCTTTTCGTCTTCCTGGAATTTGACCAGGCTCGAGACCGCTTTGCCGCGAGTGGCCGCAGCAGCTTCGGGCAGTTCGTAAACTTTCAGCCAGTAAACGCGGCCCTTGGAGGTAAAAATCAAAATATAACTGTGTGTTGAAGCGATGAAGAGATGCTCGACGAAATCCTCTTCTTTGGTACGCGCACCAATGCGACCTTTTCCGCCGCGGGACTGGTGCCGGTAGGTGTCCGTCGAAGTGCGCTTGATGTAACCGGCGTGGCTCACGGTAATGAGCATGTCGGTGTCGGCGATTAAATCTTCCAGCTTGATTTCGTCAACCTTGTCGACGATCTGCGTGCGTCGATCGTCACCGTAAGCTTTGTGGACTTCGCGCAACTCAGCGGTGATAACCTGCTTCAGCTTTCTTTCGCTGTTGAGAATTTCTTCCAACTCGGCGATCAGTTCGCGAATGGATTTCAATTCCTTGAGGATGTCGTCGACGGACAGTTGCGTGAGACGGTGGAGTTGCAACTCGAGGATGGCGTCGACCTGAACGGGGGTCAGGCCCGGTGTAGCGCGGCCGACCAAATCTCCTTCAATGGGCCCGAGTTTGTACTTGCGGCCGTCCAGTTTGACTCCGGCAAGTTTGCGAGCCTTGCCGTTCTCCGAGATGGTGACTTCCTGGTCGGCGAAATATTTTAGTAAGTTTTCGCGAGCATCGGCGCGGCTGCTGGAACCGCGGATAATGCGAATGACGTCATCGAGATGATCGAGGGCGATCTGGTAGCCGACCAAAATGTGTTCGCGCTCGCGCGCTTTGCGCAACTCGAAAATGGTGCGGCGGCGGACTACTTCGACGCGATGCTCGATGAACAGCTTGATCAGCGGAATCAAGCCGAGTTCGCGTGGCTGTCCCCCGACAATGGCCAGCAGGATCATGCCGAACGATTCCTGCATCTGCGTGAACTTGAATAAATTGTTGAGAATGAGCTGCGATTCTTCGCCGCGCTTCAGCTCGATAACAATGCGCATGCCTTCGCGGGAAGATTCGTCGCGCACGTCGGCGATGCCTTCGAGCTTTTTGCTTTGCACCAACTCGGCGATGCGCTCAATGAGACGCGATTTGTTGACTTGATAGGGAATTTCGGTGATGACGATGTTCTCGCGGTCCTTGGAGGCTTCTTCGATGGCCGCCTTCGCGCGCATTACGAAGCTGCCGCGGCCGGTTCGATAAGCGGCTTCGATACCTTCGCGGCCGGCGATGTATGCGCCGGTCGGAAAATCCGGGCCCGGCACGATTTTCATTACTTCTTTCAATGGCGTATCGGGCTTGTCGATCAACAAAATTGCAGCCTCGACGATTTCACGCAAATTGTGCGGCGGAATGTTGGTGGCCATGCCCACCGCGATGCCGCTGGCGCCGTTAACGAGGAGATTGGGAATGCGCGACGGGAGAACGACCGGTTCCTCGCGGGTCTGATCGAAATTGGGAATGAAATCGACGGTTTCTTTTTCGAGGTCGGCAAGAATGTCTTCAGAAATTCTAGCCAGCCGGGCTTCGGTGTACCGCATGGCCGCCGGAGGATCGCCATCGACGGAGCCGAAATTTCCCTGGCCATCGATGAGCGGGTAGCGCATGTTGAAATCCTGCGCGAGACGAACCAACGCGGGATAAATGACCGCTTCGCCGTGCGGGTGATAGTTGCCGGAAGTGTCGCCGCAGATTTTTGCGCACTTGCGATAGCCGCGATTGGAGGCCAGGCCGAGATCGTTCATGGCCACGAGGATGCGGCGCTGGACGGGCTTGAGGCCGTCGCGCACGTCGGGCAGAGCGCGCGCGATGATGACGCTCATGGCATAGTCGAGATACGACTTGCGCATTTCAACTTCGATATCGATGGGTAGCAGTATGGAAGTGTTCTTCTCGTCCGCCATTGGTCCTCAGCTATTTGTTTTCGTAATCCCGGACTTCTTTTTCGTTCGGCTCAGATTTCTTGCTTTGCAGATTGTTCCAAAATAAACGCCTTCACGGTGTCGAAAGCGTCCGCTGTGTTGGTAAAGCGTCTCGCCGAAAAATGGGCTTCCAGCTCTCGCAATAAGCTATCGCGCTGCGCTTCGGTAACAATTTCTACGGCCACTCCGCGTTCGTTGTCCGGCGACGTTGTCGGCGTAGCCCGAAAATCGCCGCAGGCTAATCCACGCAAGCCGGGTAAAGTGCTCCAACCCAGTTGATAAAGCATGGCGAAGTTAAATATCCAGGTTCACAACTTCGAGTGCGTTTTCCTCGATGAATTTCCTGCGTGCTTCGACATTTTCGCCCATCAGCGTGGTGAAAATATCTTCGGCGGCTACCGCGTCTTCCAGCTTCACTTGCAAAAGCGTGCGCGTGTCCGAGTTCATGGTGGTATCCCAGAGCTGTTCCGCGTTCATTTCACCCAGGCCTTTGAAGCGTGTGATGGTGAAATCCTTTTTGGCGTCTTCGACAACGTAGTCGAGCACATCGCGCGCATTGGCCTTGGTGATTTTGTCGCCGTTGCGCGAAATCGTGAACGGAGGATGATTGAACTCTTCAATCTGCTTGGCGAGACCGCGTAAACGCTTGTATTCCGCGGTGGACGCCACGGCCCAATTGATCTTCTGGCTGTGCGGCGGACCAAACTGGATCTCGTAGAGACTGTGCTCTTCGTCAAAGGCAACTTTTCCTTCCAGCTTTAATTTCGACTTTTCAATCTCTTTCAGCAATTTCTCGAGAGACTTCTTGTCTTCAAAGTCGGTCTTTTTCTCAAGGCGGCTTTCAGAAAGCAATTCGACCAGGCCAGGCTCCCGAAGACGGCGACCGAGTTTTTCGGCGGCGGCTTGATACTCCTGGACGTTCAGTAGGAAGGTGGTCAGGCCTGCGCCCTCCAGGTTCACGCCTTCTTTAGCCTTTACGACGTGGTCTTCGGTGGCGCGCTTCATCAATTCACGGGCAAATTCGCGCTCATCGCGAATGTAGCGCTCGGTCTTGCCGCGCTTGACGCGGTACAGCGGGGGTTGCGCGATGTAAATGTGGCCGCGCTCGATGAGTTCTTTCATGTGGCGGAAGAAAAACGTGAGTAACAGCGTGCGGATGTGGCTGCCATCGACATCCGCATCGGTCATCAGAATCACTTTGTGGTAGCGCAGCTTGGTAGCGTCGAAATCGTCTTTACCGATGCCCGTGCCGAGCGCGGTGATGATGGCGCGAATTTCTTCGTGACCCAGCATTTTGTCGTAACGCGCTTTTTCTACGTTTAAGATTTTGCCTTTCAAGGGCAAAATCGCCTGGTATTTGCGGTCGCGCCCCATTTTTGCGGAGCCGCCCGCGGATTCGCCCTCGACGACAAACAGTTCGCAGCGCGCGGGGTCGCGTTCCTGGCAGTCGGCAAGCTTACCGGGCAGGCCGCTGGAATCCATCGCCGATTTGCGGCGAGTCAGTTCGCGGGCTTTACGGGCCGCTTCACGGGCGCGAGCCGCTTCAATGCACTTGCCGACGATGCGGCGTGCCACCGTGGAATGTTTGTCGAACCACTCGCTGAGCTTTTCGTTTACCAGTTGCTCGACGTCGCCCTTGATGTCGCTGTTGAGCTTGCCCTTGGTCTGTCCTTCGAACTGCGGCTGCGGCAAGCGCACGCTAATGACCGCCACGAGGCCTTCGCGCACATCGTCACCATTGATGGTGACTTCGTCCTTCTGCTCCTTGAGCATGCCGGTGGAGGAAGCAAAATTGTTAATCGAGCGCGTGAGAGAGGAGCGAAATCCGGAAAGATGTGTGCCGCCATCGACGGTGTTGATGGTGTTCGCGAAGGCAAAAACGTTCTCTCCGTACGTGTCGTTATATTGGAGCGCGATCTCGATTTCTACGTTGCCGCGCTTCCCTTCGATGTAGATGGGCGAATCGTGCAGCGTGGATTTTCCGCGATTGAGATGTTTGACGAATTCCGCGATGCCGCCCGTGAAGCGAAACTCAGCGGTTTTTTCAGTACGCTCGTCAACCAGCGTAATTTTTAGTCCCTTGTTAAGAAAGGCGAGTTCGCGCAACCGCTGCGACAAAGTGTCGAAGCTGTACACCGATTTATCGAAAATGCTGGGATCGGGGTGAAACGTGATTTTGGTGCCGGTTTTGCGCGATTTTCCGGTTTGTTTCAGCTTGGAAGTCGGCTTTCCTTTTTCGTAGGTCTGTTCCCACACCGCGCCGTCACGGGAGATTTCCAGTTCCAGCCAATCGGCCAGCGCGTTGACCACGGAAACGCCGACACCATGCAGTCCGCCGGAGACCTTGTAGGTATCGCTGTCGAATTTGCCGCCGGCATGCAAAACGGTGAGGACGACTTCAGCCGCGGGACGCTTTTCCGTGGCGTGCATATCGACCGGAATGCCGCGGCCATTGTCGACCACGGTGACGGAATTGTCGGCGTGCACGGTAACGTTGATTTCGTCCGCGTATCCGGCCATGGCTTCGTCGACGGAGTTGTCGACAACTTCCCACACCAAGTGATGCAAACCCATCTCGCCGGTCGAGCCGATATACATGGCGGGGCGCAACCGCACCGCTTCCAGGCCGCCGAGAACTTTGATGGATTTGGCGTCGTACTTGTGACCGGTGGCCGCTGCGGCGCCGAGGTCTTCCTTATCTTCCATGAGTGCTCCGTATTAAATTTTGCTAAACTTTTTTCAAACGTGGCGCTGGGTTGCGCGAACAACTCTTGCAAGAGCCGAGCAGATTTCTGGCGAACACTGCGCTCGCAAAAAGATCAAGGAACGCGCATTAAGGCGTGCATCCAAAAATGACGCAAAACATTTGAAGCGAGGAAGGCGTGCTTGCGGACTGTTCCGTACGTCGCCTCACCTTTTGATTTCGATCGCGTTGACGATCAAAACTCGTAAGGTTTCCTGCTCCATCCCATCTCGCGCAGCGAGACGTGGCGAAGACGATTACTTTCCAAGCAAAATTATTTGGTTTCTGGCGCGAAACCAAACCCGAAATTTCACCTGGCCGACGTGCCGATTTAGGAGGTATCTGCTGCGAATCGACAACACAATCAGTGTAGCTGAAATAGGCTAATTTCTCAAGCCACTTCTGACATAGGGGTTACCCTAAACCTTTTGATATTAGTCTTTTACAACTGGTCCTCGCCGCGGTAATGACATTAAGACTGCATGCGAATAAGTGGGCTACTCGCAAGCTTTACGAGAATTGTTCCTTAGTCAGGAAATGAAGGATTCACTCAGATGCGCATGGGCATGATGATGTAGCGGTAACGGTAGGATTCGTCGGCGAGGGGGCGCATCTGGCCGGCGGACTGTTCGTCCTTCAGCTCGATGCTGATGGGTCCATCGGCGGCCGCGGCTAGAAAGTCCAGCATGTAGCTGGAATTGAAACCTATAGAAATAGGGTCGCCTGAATATTCCTTTTCAATATTTTCTTTGGCCTCGCCGTATTCAGGGCTGGAGGCTGAAATTTCGATGCCTTCGTTGGAAACGGCCAACTTTACGGCGTGCGAGCGTTGATCGGCAAGTTGCGAGACGCGGCGAACGGCGTCGCACAACTCTCCACGTTCGAGCACCACGGTTTTGTTATTGTCGCGCGGCAAAACTGCTTCGTAATTTGGAAACTGGCCGGTGAGGATGCGAGAAATCAATAAACGATGACCGGCTTGGAAAAACAAATGGCTTTCGTCTTTCGCGAAGTCCAATTGGGCGTCGGAGCCCGCGGCGCTGGAGAGCTTTTCAACTTCGTCCATGGCCTTCTTGGGGATCAGGACCTTTACCTCGCCGTTCAATCCGGAAAGTTTTTGAGTAGTTTCGGCGAGGGCCAGGCGATGTCCATCCGTGGCAACCATCGCTATGGTATCGGGCTTCAGGATGAGCAATCCGCCATTTAATGTGTAGCGTGACTCTTCCATGGAGATCGCAAATTTTGTCTTGGCAATCAAACTTTCCAGGACCGCAGCGGAGATTTTAACCAACGGATGAGGCATGGCCGGCAACGCGGGGAAATTCTCTCTGGCCATTCCGACAAGTTTATACTTTTTCTTGTCGCTGATGATTTCAACCCAGTGATTTTCGAGTAGGCGAAATTTAATCTCGCCCTCGGGGAGAAGGCGGACGAGCTCCAGAAGTTTCTTGGCAGGAATCGTGCCTGCCCCTTCTTTTTTTATTTTTGCTTCACAAGACGTCCGGATACTGAGCTCCAGATCCGTAGCAGTGATGGTGAGACGAGTGCCCTTGGCTTCGACGAGAATGTTGGAAAGAATGGGGATGGTGGTTTTGCGCTCGACGACACCCTGCGTGGTGGTGAGTTCGTTCAGTAACACCGATTTTGTGACGCTAAATTCCATCGCTTGATAATCCTCGCGTGCTGTACCGGGTGCGGTCATCAGGCATCCTTGTGTAGTTATACCGCTGCGGTACTCTACCCGGTTTTGTAAGAAGTATAAAGCGCAATAGGGCCGTCAACTGTGGAAATGCGAGGACAAAACTGTCATACGGTTCAAGATCCTTTGGTTTTGATTAGAAATTTTATAAAGCTTGTTGTAGTGATGACCGTTGTGAATTGGTGGAAAAGCTGCGAAGACGGTGGCCTGATTGAGTGATGGGCAGGGGTGTGTGAGGTGGCCCAATGTGGGAATCGCGGAAAAGTGCGGCGGATCTTGCTCTAAGGTCACCTGGACGGAAGAATTTTCAATTGGACTGCACAGCTTATTCAGAGTTTTGCAAAGTGTTGTTCACAGCCCGTGAGGGATGCTCGCCCGAATGGAAAATTCAAGAAGCGACGAAACTATGGCGGCTGGTTAAGGAGCAGAGCAGGAGGGACGCGAAGAAATAAAAATGTGCGCGAGGTTACTGCAGGGCGTCCATCAGGCGCGTGATAGTGCGATTGAGATCTTTGTCGGAGCGCCGCAACCCTTCGATTTTGTTGATCGAGTGCAGAACTGTAGTGTGATGTTTGCCGCCGAACTGCCGTCCGATCTCGGGAAGCGAAGCGGTAGTCAGTTGCTTGACGATGTACATGGCGACCTGGCGCGGAAAGGCGATGGCGCGGGTGTTGCTCCGCACTTTCAGATCCTGCTCGCGTAGGTTGAAGTGTTCGCTGACCCGCTTCTGTATCAGGTCGATGGTCACACGTTTTTCCTGGGACGCGATGATGTTGCGCAGCACCTGCTGGGCGGTGGAAAGTGAAACAGTCACGCCGGTCAGCGAAGCGTAAGCCATCAGGCGCGTTAGAGCGCCTTCCAGTTCACGGACGTTCGATTTGATGGCACGCGCAATGTATTCGGCAACGTCATCGGGAAGCGAGAACCGGTCGTTGTCCGCTTTTTTCTGGAGAATGGCGATCTTGGTTTCCAGATCGGGCGGCTGAATGTCCGCGATCAAGCCCCATTCGAACCGCGAGCGCAATCGTTCCTCGATGGAGTTGATGTCTTTGGGCAAGCAGTCGCTGGAGATGACGATTTGCTTTTGCTGTTCGTAAAGCGCGTTGAAGGTGTGAAAAAACTCTTCCTGGGTGCGTTCTTTGCCGGCGATGAACTGAATATCATCGACCAGCAGAACATCAACAGTGTGAAAGCGGTCGCGGAAACTGATCATGCGGTCAAAGCGAATCGAATTGATGACTTCTATCGTAAATTTCTCCGCGCTGACGTAACTGAGGCGCATCGCGGGATTGCGTTTCTTGATGGTATGCCCGATAGCGTGCATCAAGTGGGTCTTGCCCATTCCCACTCCGCCATAGAGAAAAAGTGGGTTGTAAGCTTTGGAGGGTTGTTCGGCCACCGCGCGCGAAGCAGCGTGCGCAAATTCGTTAGATTTGCCGACCACGAAACTGTCGAAGGTGTAGCGCGGGTTCAGTTGGTGGTCGCTGCTCTCAAAATCGAGCTTGGACTGTTTCACGCCCGCGGCGGCAGGTACGGCCGGCACCGGCTCGTCCTCAGTGCATAGATACTGAACCTTCATGTTCGGTGTGCCGATTTCGTGAAAAACCGCCTTGACGATCTCGCCGTAAGTGCGCGTAAGAACCTGGCGAAAGACGGTGCTGGGAATTTGCACGAACAGCGTTTCCCCTTCGGCGCGGTTGAGGCGCGTAGGTTGAAACCAGGTGTTGAAGGTATTAATGCTGACGCGGGACTTCACGCGCTCCAGAAATTTTTCCCAAGAATTCACTGAAATGGTCATCGGCAGAAAATAGACAGCCCTATACTATTTCCACAGATGTGAAAAAGCTGTGGAAAGCGGGCCGGAATTCATCTTTCTTAAGACTTCGGATTCTTGCCCGCGGCGGTGCCAGTCGTTCGCCCCTGCAAAACCGTCCGCGTCCTCTTTTGGAATTGCCGGCCCACGAACCGCCGGGAAGTGACAGCGCGGGATTGTCGCCCATTCGAATGCAGGGGGCAAGAGAAAAGTGTTTCGATACGATCGACGGCGTTCACACAACATGCACAGTTTTTCCACAAGATCATTTTGTACTTGAAAAGCGTTTATTTCATAAATTTATGCCCGTAAATCACAAAACTTTCCCAGGCCAGAGTAGGAGTAACCGTCTTGAGCATCAATGGCCCTGTGAAAAACTCATC